>Ga0182016_10000020_pt1 | contig 171274 bp, 145 predicted proteins | sample 712S2MmetaG_FD_120491 | JGI IMG/M metagenome (GOLD analysis project Ga0182016, IMG submission 120491) | Permafrost microbial communities from Stordalen Mire, Sweden - 712S2M metaG | ecosystem: Environmental > Terrestrial > Soil > Wetlands > Permafrost | place: Sweden: Stordalen | collected... | reverse complement strand
GAATTCATACGAATCCACGTGGATCCGTATGAATCCGCCTTCCTCATAAGTTATTGCTGTTGCTGGCCCGTTCCCATGAATCCGTGTGGATTCACCGCACGACCCTCTGAGGGGTGAAGTGTCTAAATTCATCCGGTGCAAAGCACCGTTCTTGCTCTGACACGAAATTGAATGCCGGATCACGCCTTCACCGCCCGCACAGAAGGCGCTGGCTCCACCCCGGCTCCGAGCTTCTTTGCAGGCTGCTCCGCTTCATCCTTCGCATCCTTATTTGGGCCTCTACGGACGCGCAGTGTCGGAGCCACTTGCTTGGCCTGAGGCGTCTTCAGAAAGTCCTGAAAGTCCCGGTCCTTCGAGAAGACATAGTTGAGCGCCTTGTCCACGACATCGTCGGCGGATGCGTGGACGAAAGCGGCATACTGATCGACCTGCTCGGCGGTGGACTCATCGAGCCGGACAGAAGCACTGATGTAGCGGGTCTGGTTGATTTCAAGCAATGGCATTGTTGTTCTCCTTAATGGGTGGTGGAATCAGAGATCTTTCTGCGGGCAATCATTCTTTGCGCCGTCTGGGCAATCTCCCGCGCACGGGCGCGACACGGAGCGATGGGAATCTCGAAGCGGCGACGGACTTCCAGCAGCGTGACAATATCGTCTATCGGAATGCCTTCGATCAGCCAAAGCCTGGCCGAGGCGACGTCAACTGTCCGCTGAGCGTAATAAAGAGGATTGGGCTTATCGGCCCGTTGGGAGGCCAGCTTCCGGGTGAGCTTGGCAGCGTCTTTGCCATGGGCAAGCTCATGCAAAACCCAAACCCAATCGCGTTCGGAATTGGTCTGCTTATCGGGACGCTTTCGGTACGCAATTGAATGGGGTGAAAGCACGGCATCGGCGGCCAGAATGTCTAGCCGAAAGTCATCGGAATGCCAGATGGAATGGCCGGGGTATTCGACCGTTACTGGATACGCCGGATCGTACTTGCAATTCAGGAATCCGGGCAGACGGAGAACCCGGTTGCAGTCGGTACAAGCAGGATCGCCGCCAAAGATAGCGGCAAGCAGTTTGAGAGCGCTTTCTTGTTGTTCGACAGTGAAGCCGTCAACGCGCCAGAGGACCTGGTATTTACCGGGCGATGTCGAGAGGACTGCATTCGGCGGAGGAACCGCATCGGAGTCCCGGAGCGAAGAGAGTCGGTCCTCTCCGTCGGTATCCAAATCCAGATAAAGATACCGTACTGAAGCGATGCATTCTTTGGTGCGTTTGCGGCTGTCAGAACGGAGCGGATTGGCAGCGACATAGATGTTCGCGCCAGCAGCGTTCTCATGGGCGAGCCAGGCGAGGTAACGTGGTTCTAGCACAGTCTCCAATTGGACGATTCTCTGAATCGTCGCGTGAGGCGCTTCACGCCGTAGAAGCAGGGCAATCGTCTCGCCTGGAGCGAAACAACGGGTAAGGAAGTCAGCAGAGATGGTGGTTGCATTCGGAGTATTAGACTGTGGCATGTTTCACCTCGAAGCCCGGCTCGATCAGGAAACGCTTGGCCTCCCGGTCGTATCCGCGAATGGCCAGCACTTCGCGGACGGTCCGAAGCCCTGGCTGGCGCTCGACGTGGACAACAAAATCAACGGCTTCCCCGATCTCGGCTTCGGTGTCGGAGAAGGTGCTTTGCGCATGGCTGCGCATGACTAGATTGGCGAACCGGTGGAGCGCTTTCTCTGCGGAATTCGCATGAATCGTCGCGAGCGAACCCGCATGGCCGGTGTTAAAGGAATCGAGCAGCGTGCGGGCCTCGATTCCACGCACTTCGCCGAGAATGATCCGGTCTGGTCTCCAGCGCAGGGCGGACTTCAAAAGATCATCGAAAGAGATGTTCGCCTTGAACGTATCGGTCTGGCATTCGGCCGGCACAATGTTCGGCTTCTGGATGTGAAGCTCGGAGGTGTCCTCGATGACCACGATGCGGTCATGATCCGGAATGAAGTCAGCCAGTATTCGCAGAAGCGTGGTCTTGCCGGTCCCCGTCCCTCCGCTGATGAGCAGGGTCTTTCCGCTACGGATTTGCTCCCCCAGGAAGTCCGCCATTGACCGCGTCAGTGTGCCGCGGGCGATCAGGTCATCGATTGTGTAGTGCCGGCTGGTGAACTTTCTGATGGTCAGGGCCGGTGCCGGGCGCACAACCGGCGGAATCACCGCCGCTAATCGGCTCCCGTCCGGGAGTTGTGCGTGCAGCAGCGGATTGTCCTCGTCGAGCTTCTTGCCGAGTTGATTGGCGATTACTTCGAGGCCAGTGCGGAGCTGGCCAGCGTGGAAGGAAATGTTTCCTTCTGCGTGCATGGTGCCGTCGCGTTCGTACCACCAGGAGGCATCGGGATTACCCATGATCTCGCTGACGCTTTCGTCGAGCAGCAGCGGCTCGATCGGGCGAAGGAATGGAAGGATCAAATCGAAATTCATAGTGGGAACCTCACAGTGACGGAAGCCCAGCGGTAAGCCAGGCTTCCGGGAATGAAGATCTTGGCTTACGCTGCCGCTTCCTCCTGAGGCGAAGTTTCGTGTTGCCGATCTTCCGGCTCGTCTTCCGGGCCAGCTTTCTCAGCGCGATCGAGCTTCAGGATCGAGGAGACTCGAATCTCCCAGACGCGACGTTTCGAGTCCGTTTTCTTGCTGTCGTACTCCCGGCTGCGCAGTTCGCCTTCCACCTGGATATGTGCGCCCTTGGTGAGGGTCTTCGCGAACTCCGAGAGCTTGCCGAAGACGACGCAACGGTGCCATTCCGTGTGAGAGACGTACTTGCCATCCTTCTTGTAGGAGGACTTGGTTGCCAGCGAGAGGGTGGTGACGCTGAAATCCGCGCTGTTGGTGCGAGCTTCCGGGTTGCTGCCGAGAAAGCCGATGAGGGTTACTTTGTTCTGATACATGATTGTCTCCGTTTGTTGAATTTCCCGATCTTGATCGGGGCACCAAAAAGCGAGTGGGCCATGCTCCCAAGTGCCGACGCTGTGCATTTACGGAGGCTCCGGAGAAATCTTTTCGGCGCTTTCTGCGAACAAGATTTTGAGGGAAACCGTAACCCGCAGGGCGGCGCAGCCGATGCAGAAGAGCGAGTTGCCGCCGGGCGCAGGAAAAGCCCCGAAGCGGTGCCCGAACAAAGGCGGGATACGAAACGGCAGACACTCTTCAGAGCAAAGTTTTCATCGCTACACTCGCTGCGGAAAGCTACCGCCACTAGCGCCCGATCAGAAGTGGCATGTCCATCGCAAGAAGGGTGCAGTTCGCCACCTCCGTTGGACGTCGGAGCGCTCTCCTTCGCCACGCCCACTGTGCGCAGAGACACGTGGGGCAGGCCAGCCGGATTGTCAGCAAAAGTGGACATGGTTCGTCTCGGGAATTCTCTAAGTATCCTTAGCTGAACGCCTGGTCGGCCCGGAAACGCACGATGGTCAGACCGAGGGGGTTCACGGCAAGCTCACTGTTCTTCACGTTCTCGCGAAAGACATAGGTGACGCTGGCTGTCCATCGTTCCCGTTTCAGTTCGGTGTGATTCGCCGGGTTGGTATAAACCTTTTCGAACTCGATCCGCGCCGAATATGGCGACTGTCGCAGGTCATCGAGGATGACGTTCTTGATCTCGACATCGACGTACGGAAGAGTGCTGTCCTTGATGTAAGTCTGGATGACGTTCTCCCGGCGTTCCTGGTCGATGACGGCGCGTTGCACGTCGCTATTGAGGAAATAGAGTGACTGCGTTTGATCACGTTCAATGGTGAAACGATTGCGACTGAAGTACAGTTCCGCCCAGCGGGTGAGGTAATACTTGTTTTCCGCCTCTTGCGGGCGATACTGAAAGTTCCGGTAGTCGATCGCTTCCGCGTGGCCTACGTCGTTAATCCGCACGATCATCGGGTGCATGTCGGCGAGCGCCGTCTGGCTTTTGTAGGTGAGTCCAGCGAGGCCGAAACACACAATGGCGAGCACCAGAATGGTGACCTTCAGATAGGTGTTCATCACCAGCGGATCGCCATACTGTTCCAGGTACCGTTCTGCGGCGCGGGTGATCTCCGGGGTCGTTTTCGTTTCTATGATCATCTTTTCTGCTTGCGCACTCATCTGTGACCTCCTTTTTCCTTTCCCGATGTGGTTTACAGCAAGGCTCGCGCCGCCATCATTGCCGCACTGAGGCCTCCGTCGTGTCCGCCACCGCTTCCGAATAAGCTGTGCGACATTGCCGGAATCTTGAAGAGAATGTAGACATTGACCAGTACGAGAAGGATCAGAAGCGGCAGGGTCTGAACGATCGTTGAGGGGTCTGCAATGTTCTGCCCAAGCTGAATGTAGTAGTTCGTCAAAACGTGGGAGAGAACGTTCATCGTGGCCGCGGCAATGACCTTGTAGAAGCTGAATCCGAGATATGCCTTGAGCCATCCCCAGAAGAGCCAATCCAGCTTATCGAAAACAAGGAACGGGATGAAGATCGGTCCGAGCAATCCGATGATGGTAGCCGCGATTGCACCGTAGGCGAGAATGGCCGAAACAATGGCGGCGAGAAGTGCCAAAAGAAACTGCACGACGAAGTACACGATCGAGTAATAGGGCGACATGATGCTGGTCAGAAGCGACGGCCCAGTCTTCGACGATGCTGCGTTGATTTCGTTCAACATCGTGGTCGAGCCATCTGATCCGATGAGGTTTACAAGATTGATGGTGCCGCCATCGATGAAGCTCTTGATGGAGAAGCCAAGTCCAGGAATGGCGCTGTCGTAGTAATTCACCATCGCGTAAGCGAAGGTGAGCAGCATAAAGAGGTTGAGAAACCTCCCCATGCTGAAGCCGGCCTCTCCGTGCGCCGATGCGAGGGCTTCCTGTAGGCCGAACCAAACCAAAACGATGGTTGCCAACGCGAGGACCATGTGAATCCCCATCGCGGTGACCGAGGGCGCCACAGTGGCTGCGAGCGACTGGCATGCCTGCGCGATAAAGTCGAAAAGACCTGTACCCATGTTTCTCACCTTCCTGCTTTCTCCGGCTTATGATCAGTCCGTTATTTAGTAGGCTTGCGTAAGGAGCTTGGCCGCGCCCCCGCTGGTCGTGGCGACGTTCGAGTTGTAGTAGCTTTCGTACCCCGATGAGTCGCGAAACGCCGACTTCATCGCGTCTTGTTGCTGCTTCTGGGCGACAATCTGCTGCAGGGCAAAATTCGCGTTCATCTGGTTCGCGTCCTGCTGGGAGCGCAATTGCAAGAGCAGGGCCTGATTGATGCGCTGGAGCGTAGCCATGATGGTCTGCTGCGTCGGGTCCTGGCTCTGCGTCGCGCTCTCCAGACTGGCGATGTCGGTTTGTCTCGCAGCCTGATTGGCACGCATGGTTCCGAGCATTTGCAGGTTGTTGGTCATGACGGAATCGCCAAGATCGACGCTGGCCCCCTGCGCCGCGATCTGCAGTTGGCCGGCGACACTGGCGGTGCTGTAGCCGGGAATGACGCTGGTGGTAGTTGGCACGCTGACCTGCTGGTAGGAGGCTGCGGCGCCACTGCCGGTGTTCGCTGAATTGAGCCATCCCATCGAGTTGCCGTAGGTGTTCGAGATCTGTTGCAACATCTGCAGGTCGGTCGTGGGTGACAAGAACCGCCGATAGAGCATCGACGGCGCGAGAATCATCTGGTGCACGAGGTTGTACTGCTGCTTGGCGACGTTGTAAGCCTGTAGCGCCGTCGTTGCAATCTTGACCGTATTCGAGAAGATTTGTTGTCCCTGTTCGATCTGCTGAAACTGGTTGGAGATGGATTGTTCTTCGTGTTCGATCTGCGTAATGGCGTGCGCCGATTGCGTCGGATCGTAGACGATGCCGGAGCCGAACTGCGCGTGCGCCGCAGGTTGCAATGTCGCGCCAATTCCGATGGCAAGTACGGTGAGAATCATTTTCTTCATGGTTTGTCCTTTCGTTAGCGGTTGGTGCCCCGGTGCTTGCACAGCGATACCGCGTTACTGCTGTGCAGCAAGAATCTGTTTCTGGAATTCCGCGAGACGGTTGGCCTCGGGCTTACACCTGGCGTCTCGTTCTTTTTTCTTCGTATCGAGTTCGGCCATCTGCTCTGCGGTCAGCTTTTCTCCGGTCAGCATTCGAGCAGAGCCGGAGGTCTCATTGAGGCACTCTTTGGCAAAGGCCGGGTATTCGGCGTTGTATTGGTTCTGCAAACTTTTCACCTGTTCGGCTTTGCTCTGACAGGCCACAGGGGGGAGGGTCGATAGGAGCAAAAGAGAAATGGCTACAGATCGCATCGAAATCCTCCTTAAAAGGTTTGTGGAATGGTGTGGTTGGAGTAGGCAGGCAGAAGCATGTCCTGCATCAAATAGACTTTTATGCGGTGGCCCTCGCGAATCGTGATCGTCGGCGGTATCTGCAGGAACCGGTCAAGGATCGTGGACGCAGACTGCGAAACACTGGCTGCGGTTCCGTTCGTGAATGCCTGCGAACCGTTCGGGGTAATCGTGCCGCCCCCCTGGGTGATCTCGCCCGCGCCGGCAATGACGCCTAAAGCGATCGAGGTGCCGAAGATTTCGAGGTAATGGTTATTGACCTTATCTTTGAGTCCTTCTTCGCCGATCTGATCGAGGCCCTGGAACTGGTCGAGATCCACGGAATAACCGTCCGGCATAATCAGCCGATGAAAAGCCACAGCCATCCGCCGCTGTTGGCCGAAGCCCGCCGAGCCAATCTTCTTCGCCTCTCCCAGCACCAGGGTCCCCTCGGGGATGATGACGTGCTGGTGGTCGTGCGAATACAGGGGATTGGAGACAAGTACCTTGACCGGCCCGACGGCATCTCCGTCCAGGCGATTCATCAGCACCGTGTCGAGCACCGAGCCTTCGTAGACGAGATAGGGCTGACCGGCGGCTGAATCAATGTTCGCTTCCAGAGGCCGCTTATAACCCGTGCGGGTCTCCCCCTGTTCTCTTTCAAGCTGTGGGTCTGCGGGATTCGTCTTCGTCTGCCCCTCGGCATGGTCATACTGGACGGGCGTCATCTGACTTTGGGCTTGGGGTTGCGGCTGCTGAGATTGTTGCTCGGCAACGCGGGAGTACACGAGATTGGAAGCGAAGCGGGAGTTGTCGGCCCGTTCGCGCTCCTTGGCGGCAATGAGCTGCGCTTGTTGCTGCGCAGGAGTAAGTTGTGTGGGCATTTCTCCCTGCTGCCATTGCCCGCAGGGCCGACCCGGGCCGCACGGAGTAGATAGCTCGCCGCTTGGGCCAAGGGCGGAGGCAGCCGCCTGTTGCGCAGGTGTCGCAGAGGCAAGCGCGGGATCTTTCCCCGCAGCGCCGGCCATTGCTGCCTGGTGCTCTTTCTGTTGTTCGACCTGACGTTCGGCCTGCACTTGGTTCTTCAAGTCCTGCACGTTGTTGTCGGTGTTGTCCTGCAACATGGGTTGCGGTGGTTGCCCTTTCGCGGCGGCCTGCTGCGTGGGCGTCTTCTTTCCCGAGGAGCTGAATAGCGCCGCCACGATTACGAGCAAGGCCGCCCCCAGATAGACGAAAGTCTTTAGGTTCTTCTGCAAGACGCCCTGGGGCTGCTCCAAGAGGCCACGCAGTGTGGGCTCGACCTGCGGTTCGGTTTGAGGAGTACGTTGGTTCTCGGTCATGACAGTTATCCTTTGCGTGTAAAACTCATCTTCTTTTTGCCAAGTTCCACGTATCCGTCATCCATAACCTTCGGGATGATGTATGTCCCTTCCCGGAGGTCATAGGTAACGAGATTCGGCTTACCGTCCTTCATCTCGTAGACGCTGAACTTCTCGGGGGCATTCGTCTTGATGTAGGTGAACTTGTCGTCGTGATAGATCGACTGGATGTCGAAGGGGGCCTCGTTCGGCTTGTAGACGTAGTCGAACTTCAGCTGCGTCGGATAGCTGCTCTTGTACTCATCCACCGCTTGCTCGACGTGCGATTGCAAGGCGGTGACTTGCTGTTTGGACTGTTCGAGCTCCGCCGCGGGCACGAACTGCGCGGGGCCGTTCGTGGCCACAATGGCGGATTTGTCCGCAGGTTCGACAATCACCTTCAGATCAGGTTCAGCAGAAGATCCGGAAATGTCCTGTAGGGTGAAGCTGTAAATGTTTCCCTTGTCCGTAATCAGATTCAGGTTCGAGGCAATGCCTTGTTTTGCCGGATGCACAAAGCAGAAGTTTCCGACCACGTCGACAATCCAGAAGTCCTTGTCACCCGTGGCGGCCTCCATGATCTTTTCGGTCGTGGGTAGTTCAATCAGGGTTGTGTATTTGAGCTTGGCGCGTATCGCGACGATGTCCTGCGAGTGATATTGCACCGTGCGCGCGGATTCCTGCCCGAACAGAGCGATGGACGTAACAGCGAAAACAAAGGTGGCGACAGTTTTCATGAATTGCATTCGTATCTCCTCAGTGGTTAGGGTTGACGGTTGATAAGATCAGCCTGCGCGGCTGAAATGGATAGTCTTCGGCGAGATGGCGCAGCCCATCGGCAATGCCGAAACGCGCGAAGTAGTCGCGTTTCTTAAGGTTGTCGCGGGCGTTGTTCGTCGCCATCCAGTGCGAAACGGAATCGACGTTCAACTGCACTTTCTTTGAGGTCTGGGCTTTGCGAATGAGCATCTGGCCCGGCGGAACAAGGGCGCCGATGAGGTCGAGCTCCGTGTCGTTCAGATGGAACGCCTCCCGGTACACTTCGCGGTTCATCTCTGGGTTGGCCAGAAAGATCTTCGTCGGGCAACTCTCGGCCACAATTGCCAGCATCCCCGACTCCTCAAGCTCTTTGATGGATTGTGTCGCCAGGATCATCGCGGCGTTGTGCTTCCGCCAGGTCTTCTGCGCTTGCACCACGTAGTTGCGGATCGTCTCGTTCTTGATGAACAGCCACGCCTCGTCAAGCAGGAAGATCTTGAAGGTTGCGAGTTTCGCCGGATCGGCGATTTCATTTGACGCACGATGCAGAACGTAGAACAGAAGCGGCTCCAGCACTTCGGGGGCATCGTTCCAGCCGTGAAAGTTGAAGGTCTGAAAGCGCGAGAAGGAAAGCGTGTCCTCGGCGTTATCGAAGAGAAACCCATACTGGCCACCGCGCTTCCAGCGATGCAGATGTTCCTTCAACTCGCCAACGATGTTCGTAAAGTTCGAGACGGTGCGCTGGTTTGGCTCCAGCATGTATATGCGTTCAATGGCGTCCCACAGGCGGCGTTCGTCTTTGAAGTCTAGCCGGTAGCGCTGAGCGTTGCCCTCGATCAGCACGCGGAAGAAACAGAACAGAAATTGTAAGTTTTCCTTGGTCTGCGGCAGCGAGAAGGGATTGATGGTGAAGTCCTGTGCCTCGTGGCCAGCATTAAGATACGAGCCGCCGAATATCGTGGTGAGCGACTCAAAACTGCCGCCGATGTCGAAGATGAAGGTCAGAGGCGCATATTTCTGGGCATTCTGCAACAAGAACGAACACAGGTACGATTTCCCACTACCCGTCATCCCGAGGATCAGCGTGTGGGCGACTTCGCCGTTATGCAGGTTCAGAAAATACGGGGTGCTGTTGTCGGTTTCGAGTACGGCCAGGTATTCCTTGCCAAGATGGATATTCGTCTTTTCGCCCGGGAGGATGGTAAAGAGGAACGATAGATCGGCGTAGTTCGTGTTCAGCAGATACAGCTTGCGCAGGTTCAGCGCATAGTTGCCCGGCACGGTGGCGAAGTACGCGTTGAGCTGGTTGTAGGTTTCGGAGAAGAGATTGCCGTCGGCGTTCGTGAAGATGCCAACGAATTCGGCTCCGAGTTGCTCCAATTCTGCCTTCGAGCGTCCGTACAGAACAATCGTGAGCGAGAAATTGCCCAGCGATTGACCGTCTCCCAGAACACGCAGGCAGTCGCCAAGGTTCTCAATGTCGGCCTGCTTCGACTCGTCCACCAGCACGTCGCGAGGACTCGTCTTCGTCGTGTCGTTGCCCATCTGTGACACAAACCCAGTTTTTGACATATTGAAGTGGCGGCGGCGCTTGTTCACTTCTTTGCGGGATTTGTCCGCTGCGAGCGGCGTCCATTCGGTGATGACTCGGAAATTGGCCGGAATCTTAAGCAGAGTGTCCAGTACTAGAGGTCGCGTCTCTGTAATCGCCTCTTTCATCGTCAGCACGCGGACGATGTGATCGCCGACACGGAGATGATCGCGTTCGGCTTCAATGTTCGAGTTGACGACTTGATAGTCGAGAAACTGCGTGGACTGGGGCTTACCGGCGATGCGCCAGTCGTCGTAATTTAGCAAACGGCGAAAGAATGTGAACTGTCCCTGCCGATCCAAGACCTCGATTTGCATGAAGTCCGCAAGCTGACGCACAAATGCCTGCACGCACTGATCGAGGCGCCGAACATCGCGTTCGATCTGGCTCCACAGCAGCGTTTTCATGCTGTTGCTGGTAAACTGCGCCTTTAGTTCGCCGATGGCTCCGGCAGGATCGCGAAAGAGTTGGCCGAGCGCCGTGCCTACTCCGGTTTTCGATCGCGCTCCTTCGAGCAGAATGCAGTAGAAGATCTCCACCTGATAAAGATGGTCGCGCTTGTCTTCAAAGAACTTCCGCCGCTGCTCGATGGCCGCTTCCACAATCGGGTCGTCATATTTTGCGAAAGGTATCTCGGGCCGATTCGACTTAAAGAGGTACTGGTAAACATGGAAGCCCGGGCCAAATGCTTTGAGCGCCGCTTCCAGCCGCTTGACCGCGTACTCCTGTTCCGAGCGGTCCAGACTTTCGTAGTCCACGCCGGGAACGCTGAGTACCATGCCGACATCTCCAGATTTAGTGAGGAAGGCGGTCTCATTCCAGAACCCGTACAGGTTGATGTGGTCGTTGAGGGCCGCACTTTCTTTCCACGGCTTGATGACCTTATCGAGACGCAGCATCACAGCACCTCCAAGCGTGGGACCTGCTGTTTCGCCGCGTCGTAACGAACGTTGTAGCGTTCAGATTTTGCCAGGATGCGAAGGAACGCAGGATCGCTGTTCGTCACCCAATGACCGAAAGCAAAACCGCCGATGAAAACGGCAAAACCCGCCAGGATGGAATTGAAGAGATTGAACGCCCCCACAGCGCCCACGCAGACGAAGTAGAACAGCGTGCGCTCCACGCCCAGATAGGTGAGGGGCTTATGCAGGCTCTTAAACACCCGGTTTGTGCGATGCTGTCGTGTTTTGTCTGTCATAAGCCCCTCGCCTAGCTAAACGTGTTGAATGAAAAAGTCCGGATATTGGGACAGTCGCTAAACTCCCCAGAGCCAGCTCAGGACATTGACGGCGAGAACAGCGATACCCGTTCCGGCGGCAACGCCGGCGAGCGCCTTCTTTGCACCGGGTTCGCCGTGGGCGAATCCGTAGCCGCCGATCACGATGGCAACTAGACTGGCAACCTTCGCGATGGTGCCGGTGAAGAGGCTCTGGATGGCCGTAAAGCCCGTGTCGAACGGTGAACCGCCCTGCGCTAGAGCGGCCACAGGCATTAGAAAGAGCAGGATGGGAATTGCCGCGGTCGGCCGCGCCCACTTCGATCGACGAAGGGGCCGGACTAGGCGAATAAGATGAACTTGAAACCAGCGTGATGACATTTGCGCCTCCAGGCAGCAACCTAAAATCGTTGCGTGTGGCGCAAAACTAACTCGCACTCAATCGCGCTGTCTAATAACTTTTCTGCTGGACATTATGCGTGTGGGTTATAAGCCCGGGAACCTGGCGAGTTTCTCTCGGTCAACTCGCGGTCGATTTCGACAGAGAGAAATTCGATCCGCTTTGCAATAAAAGACATAGCGCTCATCATTTCGCTAAGCCTGATTACCAAAAAGACGTCAAGTCTGTCTCAAGAAACCCCTGGCGGTGGGGTCTGAAGGTGCCTGGAGAGGATCGGATTTACCACAAGCCCAAGGATTTTCTGGCGCTTTTGTCGAATGATTCGCCATTCGCAAATCACGCCGTGTCAATACGCTACGCATCCGCGACGCGACTCTCGTCAACGAGAAATTGTGTCAAGGAGCGGCGGGTACTGTCGGTTATAACCTGCAAGCATAATGTCCAGCAGAAAAGTTATTGGACGCGGCGGAAGAAATCGATCAAATCTGTTGCCATGCGCAGGCGCGCTCCACGTTTTGTCCTGAGGCAGGCGCCTGCGGCACGGAGCTATTTCTTCGTTCTGTACTCGGTTGCAAACATGGCCGCAATTCCAAAACCTATCGGATCTCCACGCGATTGGCATGCGAAGCCTTCAATGGAGAGTGAGCGCGAAAACGGGGCTGACGATCAGCTCTTGACCGTTCAGGAAATCGCAGGACTTCTCAAGGTTCCGGTGTCTTGGGTGTATGGACATCTGCGCAAACGCTGCACGGACCGCCTCCCCGCCTATCGCCTCGGCAAATATTGGCGCTTCCGAGGCGACGAAGTTCTGGCCTGGGTCGCAAGGCATCGCAGCGGGTGGCAGGCGATTTGACATGGCGATTACACTCAAGAACGACACAGAGAGAGCTGGACGGGCCATCCCTGGAGGAAAGATGGCTCGAAGAGGTTTCCAGCAAGGATCGCTATTTCAGCGCGGTGTCCGCAAGAAAGTCTGGGTGGCGCGCTGGTGGGAGGATGTCATTCAAACCGACGGCACGATGGGGCGGCTTCGAAGGTCGGAAGTCATTGGTCCGGTCGCGCAGTTTCCATCACGCCGTCTCGCAATGCAGGTTCTGTCTCAGAAGCTGGTGTCCATTAACAAGGGGACGGCAAGGCCGCAGTCGACCCGCACCTTTGCAACTTTTGTCGCGGAGGACTGGTCGCCCGTGGTTCTGCCAACCCTCAAATACGCAACCCAGAAACACTACCGCTACATGCTTGACGTTCATCTCATCCCGGCTTTCGGCAAGAGGCAGATCCGCGATATTACCCGCGAAGAGCTGCAAGGCTTTCTCAGCCGAAAACTCGGGGGCGGACTGTCGTGGGAGACCGTGCATCATTTCAAGAGCGGACTGAGCAAGATTCTTGGCGCGGCCGAAGATTGGGGCTACATCACAGAGAATCTCGCGCAGAAAACCAAACTTCCACGACGGCAGTACAGACCGGAACGAGTGGTGCTTAACGCCGCTCAGATACGGGACCTGGCTGCTTTGCTGGATGAGCCAACGCGCTCAATCATGCTGCTGCTTGTGCTCACGGGCTTGCGAGTGGGAGAGTTGCTTGCACTTCGCTGGGGGAACATCGACGTAAAGGCTCGAATGCTCCGTGTGTGTGAAACGGTGTATGAAGGCCACTTCGACAAACCCAAGACGAAGCGCAGTGTGAGGACTATTCCAATCGGGAAGGAAACGGCGGAGATTTTAGAGAGCGTCCGCCATGTCCTTGCCGACCCAGCGGCCCTGGTATTTGCCACGCGCGAGGGATTGCCGCTCGACCGGCGCAATCTCCTGCGAAAACACGTGAAGCCCGCAGCGAAAAAGCTGGGGCTTGCGGGTGTGACGTGGCATCTGCTGAGGCACAGCTACGCAACGATGCTCGATGGAGTGGGTACGCCGGTGGGGACGATGCAGTCCCTGCTCGGACATTCCGCACCGGAAATCACGCGCGAGATTTACCTGCACGCGATCCCGGAAGAGCAGCGCCGCGCGGTGGAGAGTGTCGAGCGGCTGGTATTTGGACCCAAATGGACCCAAGTTAGAGAGTTGGATCAATCCACGTCGGGCGCTGTGAACTGAAAAGAAAGAAGTAATTGGTCGGGGCGCGCGGATTTGAACCGCGGACCCCCTGCGCCCAAGGCAGGTGCGCTACCAGGCTGCGCTACGCCCCGACTGTGGATGATTATAAACGATGGCAGAGCGTGACCTTCGCGACTCCACCGGAAAGGTGGATTGCCCGTACGGGACGCGCTCGGGCTATAATTTTCAACGGAAGTCATGGCAAGTTCACGTTACGCGTTGGTCACCTACGTTCGCAGCCCGGTTGGAGAGTTCGTGGAGCAGTTACGCCGGGAACTCCATCCGGCTATCCCGCACATGGCGGCGCATCTCACGATTCTTCCTCCGCGGCAGTTAACGGGAACAGAGGAGGGAGCGCTGGAGTTTCTGGGAGAGGCGTGCAGCCGGGCGGTGCCCTTCGACGTCGAATTGGGAGACGTGGAGACGTTTTTGCCGACGACTCCCACGGTGTTTATTCAGGTACGGCGCGCGGCCTATCGGATGCGGGAACTCCATGATCAGCTTTGTGGTCATGGGCTCGACTGTCCGGAAAACTGGCCATACATTCCGCATATGACGATCTTGAAAACGGACATGGACGAGCAGGCGCGGGCCGCGTTAGCGCTGGCGCGAGAACGGTGGGCACAGTTTCCCGGCAAGCGTGAGGTGCATGTTGAGTGCCTGATGTTCGTCCGGGAAAAAGATGGTTTCTGGCAAGACGTCGCGCCGGTTGCTTTAGGACGCGGCCAATTGTCCTCAAAGTCGTGAAGAGGGAATCGTCCGACTTCGAGAAGGATTTCGCCAGATCCGGTTAATGGCGTTGGCGGTTTTTTTGTTCGTTGCTTGCCCCCTTGTAAAACATCCTGCCAATCGACTGGCAGCCCTTTTGCCGACCTGCGGTACATGTACTTTCCGCCCGTTGCCAACTCCGTCGGGCGGACTACCATAGAAACTAACGGACTGCACTCCGAAGCCGGATCCCAGGCTGCGGACTTGTTCGCAAGTTCGAGCGCAGGTAGGACTGCAGGATCGACCGCGAGTTCGATCGAGAGAGAGAATATGCAAATAGGGCTTTATGGATCCGGCTATCTCGCCACTGTCATCTCCGCCTGCCTCGCCGATTTTGGCACTCCCGTTTGTTGCTGTCACGCCGACGGCACGCGCATCATGGAAGTGGCCAAAGGCAACATTCCCTTCTTCGAAAAAAATCTCCAGGAAGTGATTCGGCGCAACGTGCGCTCGGGACGCCTGGTCTATTCGGCGAACCCGGAAGAACTGGCGCAAAAGGCACAAGTAATCTTTCTAGCGGAAGATTCGGCGCAGGGACTCGAAGAATTGGTCGTCCGGCTGGCGAGCGCGGCGGGCCGCTTCCAGGTGATTTCGATCGTGACGCCGGTGCGGGTAGGGTCGACCGCGAAGATCGAAAAACTTCTCAAAGAAAAAGGATTGAAGACGCTGCTCGTATGCCAGCCGATGTTCTTCACCAACGGATGCGCGGTGGAAGACTTCAACTGGCCCGACCGCATCATTCTGGGGACGCCGTCGAGCGAAGCAGTCTCTTCTCTGAAACAGATTTTCCACCCGCTGGTGATGCGCGGAGTTCCGGTGCTGGTCACCAATTACGAAACGGCCGAACTGGCGCGCGAAGCGACAACGGCGTTCGTGGCGACCAAGATTTCTTTCATCAACGAGATTGCGAGTCTGTGCGAGCACGTCAATGCCGATGCGGTGAGCCTGTCGCTCGCATTGGGTCTGGACAAAAAGATTGCTCCGCGTTGTTTGCAGCCCGGCGCTGGGATGGGCGGAATCTTCGCCGAGAGTGATATGGAATCGTTGACCGGGCTGGCGCGTGAGAATCGCATCGACCTGAAAGTGCTGAACGCCGCGCGGGAGGTCAATCTGGATCTGGCCACGCGGCTTATGCAGAAAGTGTCGGATGCCATCGATACGGTACAGAATAAAGATGTGGGCATTCTGGGTCTAGCATTCAAGCCAAACACGAATTCGGTGGCAGGATCGGCCTCGCTACAATTAGCGCAGAATCTCCTCGCCGGGGGAGCGCGTGTGCGCGCTTATGATCCAGTCGCAATTCCCGATGCGCGACTGCAGTTGAACGGCATGGTGAAGTACTGCGAATCAGCCTACGGGGTTGCCGAAGGCGTTGATGCGCTGATTGTCGCTACGGGCTGGCCGGAGTTCCGAACGCTCGATTTCGCTAGAATTCGACACTTGGTTAAACGGCCGATAATAATCGATACGAAAAATCTGCTCGACTCGTCGAGACTCCGCGCCATGGGATTTCAGTACATGGGAGTCGGAAGACCGTAAATTGGCCGGGCGACTTTCCGTCTAGTCGACCACGGACCCGGCGCTTCACCAGCCTTAGTTAAGGATGCTTGCCTGGGCCTCGCATTGCCTTCCCCGGAAACACATCGGTGACCATCTTGGAATCATCGATCACCAGGGTTCCTCCCACCAATAAATAGTGCACGCCCACACTAGCTTCCATCGGCTTTTGAAAGGTGGAGCGGTCGGCGATAGTTTTCTCGTCGAAGACTACGATGTCGGCATCGGCGCCTTGCTGCAGCCGGCCTTTCGAATGAGCCGCTGGACTCGAGCGCTCTAACATCTGAGCCGGCATAAGCGACATCTTGCGCATTGCGTCCATCAGGGTGAGGGTGCGCTTTTCGCGGACGTATTGGGCGAGCACGCGCGAATAAGTTCCGGCGTTGCGGGGATGGCCCTCGGCTCCATCGCTCGCGATCATCACTAGGGGATTGGGTATGACCTTGTCGACGAGTTCCTGCGTGTTGGCGAAGACCAGCACCCAGTTCGTTTTGGTGGAGTTGTGCAGTTCGTCGAACCGAGCTTTCGTGAGGTGCTCGCCTGTGTCGGGCAGGACGAGTTCGTTGTAGCTGATGCCGAGTTTTTCTTGCCATCCGGGATTGAAGAGTGCGGAGTTGATCGCGGTCATGCCGGCGATGTAGGGATAGGCTTCGGTCGTGATGTCGAGGCCGCGGGCGCGAGCGCCTTCGATCATCGAAAGGCATTCCAACGAATCGGCTAGACAGGTGCTGTTGATATGAACGATGTGGAGCGGGGCTCCGCTGATGGCGGACGCGGCGATCACTTCGCTTACGGATTCGATGGCCGATCCGGGTTCGACGCGTCCGGCACTGCGCATGTGAGTGTATACGGGAAGCTTGCGTTCGGCGGCGACGCGGAACATGTCAATCACCTCGAGGCGCGAGGCTCCTGGGGTGTACTGAATGCCCATGCCGATGGCGAGCGCGCCCGCGTCGAGTTCGCCACGCAAGCGATTTTCGATTTCCGCAATTTGTTCGGCCGTAGCGGGAAGGTCGGTTGCAGGTCCGCTCTTTGGCAGAATCTCTCCGTTCGGAATCGGAGCTCCGAAGATCAGCGCGCGTGCCGCGACGTGGCTGGCGGAGGTTCCGTAGTTGATGAGCGAATGGCCTTCTTTTGCCTTCAGGAAAGCAGCAACATCGGGCACACCAATTTCGAGTTCGAGCGCGGTGGTGACACCGTCGAAAGCTTTGACGCGTTGGCTGACGAGATCCTGGCCATGCTGATGCAGGTCGATAAAGCCGGGCGCGACGACGAGGCCGGAAACAGAGATGACGCGGCGGCCACTCATAGGGTCGGTCGAGACACGCACAATCTTGCCATCGCGAATTCCGACGTTGCGTACGGCGTCGAGGCCGGTCTCAGGATCCATAACGCGTCCGCCATCGAGGACGACGTCATACAATTGGGTGGATTGCTGCGCTGAAACGTGGATAGCCGCAGCAATGGCGGAGACGGCAAGGCCTAAACAAAGACGGAAAATCCGATTGCGCATGATGGGCTCCGATCGAGATCTGAGACAAGACTAGTGATGATAGCAAGCGGAGACTGCGTTAATTGCTATAATCCTTGTTTGCGGTGGGAGTAGCTCAATCGGTAGAGCATCGGACTGTGGCTCCGACGGTTGCGGGTTCAATTCCCGTCTCCCACCCCAATCAACTGGCTCGCTAGACGTCGGTCCGCTTTGGAGAGTTCGCCAGAACTTTCAGTTCCAAGCCTTTCAGAGTGCCGAGTGAGTAGGCTGCGGATTCTCGTTCTTTGTAACCTGCGTCGAAATCCATTAATTCACGAAGGCGAACCTGCACGAGACGTTTGACGTCTCGGATTCTTTCGGCAAATTCCTCGACTCGGATTTCCACCAATCCTGCTTCGGAGAGTATTTTCCAGTCTTGCTGCCCGCTATTTTTCTCGTCTGATCCCCGCATTCCGCCTGAGCCTCTACCTATATCGTTTATATTTCCGCTAAATTACGATCGATTGTAACGACCAGTTCTCACGAACATCGTTTTTCTGCAGCTTCGCTCAATCTGCGAATGATTATCGGGGCGAATCCTGTCCCTTGTCTTCCGTGCCTTTGAACCTGAGATAAGTGTAGGCCAGATATTGGTTCAGTTCGGCCCAAAAGGGCTGGTCGCGGGTTCGGGGATCCATGCCGGTGGCCGCCATTGAGAGCAAGCGTTCCTCGCACTCTTCGCGCTCTTCAACGGTGACCTCTTCGACCTTGCGCCATTCTTTCTGCTGGGGGCAGCCCGCAATCCTGTGTTCCGGTATCACGCGGCCATCCTCAAGAATAAAATCGCGCCAGACCAATCCCCAGCGCACTTCCCTGAGAATGGCTGTTTCGGGGCCCGTCGAAGTCTGGAATGAAATACGTTCGCCTTCCGCGGGATGCCAGGTCGCGATACTGCTTGTTCGTTTAGCCGTGGACTTCATCGTTCGTACACCGGTGGGAAGTTACAGTTAGTTGCCCTCTTCTGGATTGGGCTTGCGGCTGACAATGCGGTTTCCTGAAGTCGCAGGTCGGGGCCAATCGCTTCGCGACAAGACGCGATCCACGGCCTGTTCCACCCTCAACATAAAGCCAGAATCGGCGTCACAGAGGGCGGCGGGTCCGGCCATCGCCATCTCGTTTGTAATCGTGTTCCGGGCCGGCTCAATACTCGGTACCAACTGCGCCTGCTGTTTCAGATAGCCAATCCAAACGAGCGTGACCGCGTTGTAAGCAAGGCTTTTCACCAGGCTGATTACCGCAGCGTGGCCATCGCCGAACCGCATAACGACGCTCACCAGGATCAACTCGACGCTGGCAAAGACTCCGAAACCCAGTGCGATGCCGAAAACCGGTTGCTGCCAGCTGTTCTTGAGAAAGCGGCTCAGCAGGAGCAATAGAAGGAAGAGCCCGACTTGCATCAGGCGCATGCTGCGATCGAAGGCGAAGACTGCGGCAACGATTCTGTCTCCACCGACTTCTCCGCCCGACAGGGCGCCGAGGCACGCGACGAGCAAAAGTAAGCCGCAGGACCATCGGAATATGGTCGTGCCCAGAGTTTGCATCCCTCCGTACTCCTTGAACAGGCTCAGCAAGATTTCATCCATCACGGCGACGGCAAAGATCACGCTGAGGGCGTTGCCGGTCCAGTAGGCGTCAAAGTACATGTCGGCAAAATACCGGTAGAGGACGAACAAGCAGGCTGACTTCAGAGTTTGATACAGGACGTAAGAAAAGAATCGGGGAAACGACGCATGGTATCCGCGCCGGACCATGAAGATCAAAAGAGTGACCTGCAACAACGGACCGGCGAGCCAACTCCCGTACATTATCCAATTCATGGCTTGAGGGACCCTGACTTTCGGAAAGCATACCTATCCCTCAACCGCTGTGCAACGTCTTTTTCAGCGGCCCGTATCCACTTCAGGAAACAGTTACTGTTGATCGTTCCTTAATTATTGGCTGCAACGTTTGGCCCGGCACAAGGGCATAGGGTCGCTGCCATCGGCAACGACAACAGCCTGCTGTGCTCGAACTGAAGACTTGCTGGAGTGCGAACTCGATGGAATTGCGCAGTACAACCCGGCCAGTGCCACAGTAGTTAGCAGTACGTTCAGTGCGGTGTTCATTGGGGGAGTCTCCTTGCGCGCATTTCTGCGCGTGGCGAAGTATATGCCGGGGCGGGGCCTTCTGGGAGCAAAATTTCGTCGGATAATTCAGATTTCCTAGTGGTTAGTGCACCGGCGGAATGGAGCGCCGGCCGGGGGAAGTGAACGAATCCGAGGACGAGCCATCGCGGGTGGATGATCGGCTACACCACGTGGCTAGTTTCCGGAATTCACCAAACTGACGTGTGCTGCTATTGACCGAGAAAGTCGCGCATGCGGTCTGGATTTCGGAAGGCTTCCGTACCGCCGCTGGCGGTCGTGGAGAAAGCTCCGCAAAGGTTGCCGTAGGTTAGGCACGATGCGAGGTCTGAACCACGGAGAAACTGGTAGAGAAAACCCGCGTCGAAACTGTCGCCGGCGCCCACTGGATCGACGACGGTTACTGGCTTGGCGCCAGCGGTCGAGCGGCAACCATTCTGAACGGCGACGGCGCCCTTCGCGCCCATCTTGATGACGACTGTCCCCACTTTGCGAGCAAGGAGCGAGAGCGCGCTCTCTACATTGTCCGTTCTCGCGATCTTTATTGCTTCGCGTTCATTGGGAAGCAGAATATCGACATGGGGCAACAGCTCTTCGAAGATGCCGCCCCAGCGATCGTCGGGATCGTCATTGGTGTCGAGCGACGTGCTCAATCCTGCCGATTTCATGCGCCGGAAAAGTTCGGGTACATTTGGCAGCAACTCCCGTTGCAGGAAGAGCGACGACATGTGAAAGTGGCGGGCCGAGGCGAGGTAATCGAGGTCGAGATCTTCGAAGCGCAACTGCGAAATTGTTCCGGGATACGTAAGGATGTGCCGCTCGGACCCGTGAGGCAGAATGAGCGTGACTCCCGATTTCGCGCCCTCTACGACATGAGTCAGGTCCACGCCACGTTCGCGTAGACGATCCAATGCCGTGGCTCCGAACGAATCGCCGCCAACCTTGGTCACGAAACCTACACGGCTACCCAAGGCGGCAAGATTATGGGCCAGAATGGCTGACGAACTGCCTAAAGTAATCGTGAAGTCGTCGGCCAACAATTCCCGCTCTGTCGGCATCTGTAAGGGGAGTCCGTAGAGGATCAAATCAAGATTGATCTCCCCGGCGATGGTGATATCGAGATTGGACATTGCGCTGACTGCAGATCCCTCGCTTCGCTGGGGATGACAAACCAATTTTCCGACGAGGCCGACATTCTAGGCTGATCGTTTTGATTCTGACTCGCCCGTAAGAATTCGACTAACGCTGGTCCGCGAGTTCGACTACACGAGTTAGATTCTTGGGCGCATCGGGATTGAGACCTTTTTTCAGCCCGTAATAGACGCCGTACAGCTGCCCCCAGACGGTGTACGCCGCGGGCCGCGCATGCTCAAGCGTAGTGAGGCCAAGTTCGACAGAGAAGTCGGCGGCTCGTTCGGCTCGGCTATCGATGTGATTGGCAACCACCATGGTGGCCGCGCCAAGAGCCTTCATTTCTTTGAGTAGCTCGACTTCTGCGTCGTACGAACTCTCTGAAATGAGAAATGTGATTAGGGTTTCGGGTCCGGCAATCGATTTTGGGCCGTGGCGGAATTCGAGGGAATGGAAAACTTGTGCGTACGAGCATGAGGATTCCGTTACTTTCAGCGCGCATTCGGACGCGATGCCGAAAAGGGGTCCCTGCGCGAGAAAGACGAAATCGGAAAAAGCGCGTCCTTCGACAAAACGCCGCAGCCGCTGCGGAATCTCCTGTAACAGCGGTTCCACTTGTCGTGGAAGGTCGACCAGCGTCCGACAAAACGCATCGTTGCCCGAGATGGTGGCGCCGAGAAATTGCAACGCTAGCAGCATCGAAGTAAATGAACGCGTCATCACGGTGCTTCGCTCGTCGGCATCGAGCAGCTTTAAGGTCACGGTGGATTTCGATTCCAGGGGCTGACCGTCAGCGCAGGTGATGGCGATCGTCCGGAGGTTGTACGTCTTCTCCATAAGGTGGGCAGCTCGGACAGCTTCAGACGTGCGGCCGGAACGCGAAATGACCACCGGGACATAGTCTCGTCCGGCATGCAGAGTTAGCGCGGGATAAAGAAGCAAATCGGAAGCGGGAACGGCCTGTGCCGGCAACTGCAGATGATTGAATGCGGCTGCGGCGGCTTGCGCGAGATAGTAACTGGTGCCGCAGCCGACGAAAATCCACTGGGCACCCGGACGCGCGAAATGGGCCGCCGTCAGCAATTCCGGGCTGGTCGCCAGTTTTGCGAGAGACGCGCTCCAGCTTTGCGGTTGCGAGAAAATCTCCGCCAGCGTGTGCTGGCCCTGCTCCGTAATTTCTAGCGATTTCATGGATTCCGATGAACTCCAGTTAGACGACCGTGACTCGTATGCCGGCCTCTTTGAGTGCGTGTAAGTCTGGCTTGGGAATTTGTTTGTCGGTAATGACTTCCTGAACGGCCGTTACTGGCATGATGTTGCACAAACTGCGGCGGCCGAATTTGCTGGAGTCGCAGACCGCGATCGTCCGGCGGGCAATCTCGACCATGGCGCGGTTCACTTCCGACTCCAGGAGATTGGGAGTGAAGAGGCCGGCCTTGGTGTCGAATCCGTCGACGCCAAGAAAGAGGACATCGGCGCTCAGTTGGCGTAGAGTTCGCTCGGCGAGCGGGCCGACGAGCGAAAACGAATTCTTGCGCAACATGCCCCCGGTAAGAATCACCTCGACGTTTGTTCCCGCCAATTCCGCAGCGATGTTGATGGCGTTGGTAATTACAGTGAGTTGAGCCATATCTTTCAGCGCGCGCGCGATGGCGGTTGTGGTCGTTCCGGAATCGAGCAGAACGGATTGCCCTTCTTCGACGAGACGGGCAGCAGCTTCCGCAATCAGGGTCTTTTGCTTACGGTGCAGCTTCTCTTTTTCGCGCAGGGATGGATCCAGCAACGCCCCCGCCTGCAGTGGAAGCGCGCCACCGTGTGTGCGCTGGACAACACCCTGGCCATCGAGAAACTCCAGGTCTTTGCGGATCGTGATCTGCGAAATGCGGAAATGCCGGGCGAGATCTTTCACCAGGACGCGACCGTCCCGGTTTAGGAGCGCGAGAATTTCGCGGCGGCGTTCTTCATTGAGCATTCCGTTCGCAGGCATTGAGGTTTCGATTTGTTTCGAATAGTAACTTTCGTTGATGGCTGCGGGAATTGTCAAGTGCTATTTCGGACCGGCCCGGTCGAAGTCAAGGCTTGGCGCTACATACGGTTACTCGCCTTTGAAACGCGAGAACAGCCTATCCGCCTCACCCGTGATGGATGTCGGCGAGCCCGTGAGCCCGTGATCCGGCAAGCAGACCTTAGATCGTCCAGCGGCCCTTTTGCGCATATTGCGAGTAGGGAAAACATTTGTCGTTGGTCTTCAGCCAGCAAAAACGGTTCTGATACATCACTTCTCTCGCGCACGGATGGGTGCCAAGCATGACGCGGTCAGGATGCTTTATGACAATAAAGCGAAAGAAGTCGAAACAAAGCAGTTGAGTTGGAAAACCACGACGGTCGTCGTCTCGCGGGGAGCTCCGACATCCCTTACAATGAAAGGCGATCTTTCCTTTATGAAGCGTATCGCGATTTTAGGATCCACCGGGTCGATCGGCCGCAGCACCTTGAGTGTGGTGGAGAGCTATCCCGACCGTTTTCAGGTGGCGACACTGGCTGCGGGCCACAACGTGGATCTGGCTTACGAGCAGGCCGTTCGCTGGAAGCCACGTCTGCTTTCGCTGGCTACGGAAGAACACGCGGAAAAGGTGCGAGCCAGGCTGCGTGGAGCAGGACTTGGTGAGGTGGAAGTCGTTTATGGTGCGGCGGGCACGGTTCGGGTGGCGATTCATCCCGAGGTCGATTTCGTGGTGAGCGCGATTGTGGGGGTCTCGGGATTGGAGGCGACCTACGAGGCGGTGCGGGCGGGGAAGTCAGTTGGTCTGGCGAATAAGGAGTGCCTCGTGGTGGCGGGCGAGTTGATTGCCGCGGAGGCGCGCAGGCAGGGAAAGCCGCTGCTGCCGATCGACAGCGAGCATAACGCCGTCCACCAGTGTCTTCGTGGTGGACGGATGGACGAAGTGGAGCGTATCTGGCTGACCGCGTCGGGAGGGCCATTTCTGAACACTCCCAAGTCGCAATTTGCCTCAATTACGGTGAAGCAGGCGCTCAACCACCCCACATGGAAAATGGGGAAAAGAATCACGATTGACTCGGCAACCTTGATGAATAAGGGCTTCGAGGTGATCGAAGCTTGCCGGCTGTTTCATGTTCCGCCGGAGCGCGTGCAAGTGGTTGTGCACCCGCAGTCTACGATCCACTCGCTGGTGGAGTTTGTGGATGGCAGCATACTTGCTCAGATTTCTGTAACAGACATGCGTTTGCCGATCCTATATGCGCTGACGTATCCGGATCGGATCGCGTCGGAGCTGCGGTTTTCTATTGGTGACCTAAGACATCTGGATTTTTGCCCTCCAGATATGGCTAAATTTTCTTGTCTCGGTTTGGCCTATGAAAGCTTGGCTTCGGAGGCAAACGAAGGTGGTGGCGGCAAGACCATCGCGCTGAATGCGGCCGACGAGGTTGCGGTGGCCGCGTTTCTGGAGGAACAGATCGGATTTGAAGACATCCCCCGCATTATCAGAGCGGTAATGACTGCAACGCCGACGGGACATTTGGAATCTATACATAGAGTGCTGGTTTTGGACACCGAGGCCCGGCTTTTGGCAGGCGAGATGGTGAAGCAGTGCCAAAAGGGATCGCCCATCGGGGCCATTTCATAACAGGAATTTCGGAGTAATCTGGAGTAACATGCCCCAGCTTTTGTCCATTCTCCATACCATCTTTGACATGGGTGTTGTGCTTGGATTCATGATTCTGATTCATGAGTTCGGCCACTTCGCGGCTGCCAAGTATTTTGGCGTGCGGGTGGAGCAATTTGCGATTGGATTCGGCAAGCGCCTGATCGGGTTTCGGCGCGGTGGTACTGATTATCGCATCAACGCCTTGCCCTTGGGTGGATACGTCAAGATGTCGGGAGAGAACCCGATGGACGACCGCACGGGCGATCCCGGGGAGTTTCTGTCGCATCCCCGCTGGCAGCGCTTCATTATTGCGCTGGCGGGACCGACGATGAATATCATGCTCGCCGTCGTTCTCCTGACGGGCGTGTACATGGTGCATTTCGAATACCCGGCCGACCTGGATCAGCCCGCCGTGGTGGGATGGGTGAACGCGGACACCCCCGCTGAGAAGGCCGGCATCCAGAGGGGCGACCGGATTGTGCGAGTCGAAGACGTTCAAAATCCGGATTGGGAGCAACTGGAAGTTAAGGCTGCGCTAAGCCCGAATCAGCCTTTACAGTTCGGTATCGAGCGCGATGGCAAAGTGATGGACAAGACCCTGACCCCGCTGCCGCTTGGGCCCAATCAATACGGCTCCATGGGGTGGATGCCGCAAGAGCCCTGCGTGTGTTTGACGACGGTTGAACCGGGGATGCCCGCAGCCAAAGCTGGCATGAAGGTCGGCGATCAGATTCTGACGGTGGACGGACAGCCGATTCCACATGTGGCAGCGTTGATCCAGATGCTGAACCATACAAAGGATCAGCCGTTGGCGATCACGGTTCTGCGCAATGGGCAGAAACAGGATTTCACGGTTAAACCGGTCCTCGATTCCAGGGGACCGGGGCCGGAACCTGTCTACCGGATTGGTGTTGCGAGTCTTCCCATGAAGGTGGTGAAGCTCAACTTCTCCGACGCGCTGAATCGCTCGCTGTCTGAGAATAAGAAGAGCTCGTTCCTGATTCTCGAATTACTGCAAAAGATGGTGCAGCGCAAGGTGTCGATGCGGCAGGTGGATGGTCCTATCGGGATCGGGAGCGCTGTTGGCGCGGCTGCCCGGGAGGAAGGCTGGACACCGTTGCTCTTGATTACCGCGGCGATCAGCTTGAATCTCGGCATCATGAACTTGCTGCCGATTCCGATCCTCGATGGCGGGGTCATCTTGTTGCTCTTCATCGAGAGCCTGATGCAGAAAGAGATTAGCCTTCCGATTAAAGAGCGCATCTACCAAGCCGCTTTTGTATTCTTGGTGCTCTTCGCTGTGATGGTGATCTACAACGATTTGGTCAAGACGCTGCCGGGACTTACGAGGATGCCGTAGTTTGTGTGCCGCGGGCACCCTTGCCCACGTGCAAGAGGTAAGGGATGGTTCGCTTGGGCCGTTCCCAGGGCTGCCCGCCCTTTAGCTCAGACGTGATCGCGCTTTTGTCAGCACTGGTTTAAAATAGAGCTACAAATATGGCTGAAATCAAGCGCAGAAAATCGTTTACCGCCACCATTGGTGGAGTTCGCGTGGGCAGCAATGCACCAGTAATGGTGCAATCCATGACGAACACGGACACAGCAGACATCCCCGGCACCATCAAACAGGTTGCCGCGCTTGCGCGCGCCGGAAGCGAAGTCGTCCGCGTTACCGTCAACAACGACGATGCCGCGAAAGCGATCCCGTACATTGTCGAGGGACTCGAAAAGCAGGGGCTGCGCACCCCCATCATCGGCGATTTTCACTACAACGGACACCAGTTGTTGACGAAGTATCCCGGTTGCGCCGAAGGCTTGGCGAAATACCGCATTAATCCAGGAAATGCCAGTATTGGACGCAAGAACGACGACAATTTCCGCACCATGATCGAAGTCGCGGTGAAGCACCAAAAACCGGTGCGCATCGGCGTCAACTGGGGGTCTCTCGATCAGTCTCTTCTGACCAAAATGATGGATGAGAATTCGCGCCTGGCGGAGCCGAAAGACGCGCGCGAAGTGACCATGGAAGCCATCGTTGTAAGCGCTCTGAGCTCAGCCAAACTCGCGGAGCAGCACGGATTGCGCCCGGATCAGATTATTCTCAGCGCGAAAGTCAGCGGCGTGCAGGATTTGATCGACGTCTACCGCATGCTGGCCAGCCGGTGCGAATATCCGTTGCACTTGGGACTCACCGAAGCTGGAATGGGCGCAAAAGGCATAGTCGCCTCAAGCGCTGCCATGGCTGTGCTGTTGCAAGAGGGGATCGGCGACACGATCCGCGTCTCACTCACGCCGGCACCGAATGGAGATCGCACCGAGGAAGTCCGGGTCGGCCAACAGATTCTGCAGTCGCTCGGCATTCGCAGCTTTACGCCGCAAGTTACCGCGTGCCCGGGCTGTGGGCGCACGACTAGCACTTTCTTCCAGGAAATGGCCGAGCAGATCCAGACATACTTGCGGGAGCAGATGCCGGTTTGGAAAGAAACTCACACCGGCGTGGAAGAGATGAAAGTGGCCGTGATGGGCTGCGTCGTTAACGGACCGGGCGAATCGAAGCATGCCAGCCTTGGAATCTCGCTCCCAGGCACGTTCGAAGAGCCAAAGGCTCCGGTATATGTGGATGGACGCCTGTTCACCACACTGAAAGGGGACAAGATCGTCGCGGAATTCACCCAGATTCTCGACGACTACGTGGAATCGCACTACGCACAAAAAGCGAAAAAACCGGAAAGCGAAGCAGTTGGCGCTCGCAATTGAAGCTGTCGCCACGAAAAGTGCGAGGCAGGAGATTGGTCAATTGCACACAATGTGCAAAAGATTTGGCATTAACTGAATGCCTCCAATCCGGTTGCACATACTATCGGTGGCAGTACGAGTTTTTCGTTGTTTTCCAAAATTTTGAGGTATAAACTCCGCCCCATAGTCGATCGTCCCCCGACCGGGCAATGCTGCCGGACGTAAACCAATCAGGCATGATAACCAGATTCAAACGTGGGTGCTGGTGCCATGCTACGGACCAGGAAGTTCTTCCCAGATTCTAAGTATCCACCAATTTAAGGAGAAAACGTGATTAGAAGAATGAGCGTATGTTTTCTGACGGTGGTCGCGATGGTGTCGGTCGCGAACATCGTTTGCCAAGCGGCGCAGCCGCAGTCTCTGATGACACGCCATATGCGTGACGCGGTTGGCTCCGGCCAGGCGCAGTCCGTTGGGCACCTGCCCGCAACCCAAACAATGCGGATCGACGTCGTTCTGGCGTTGCGCCATGCACCCGAGTTGGCCAACTTTGTCGTAGAGGTGAATGACCCTTCGAGCGCCTCCTACCGTCACTTTGTCACGCCGGAAGAGTTTACCGCGCGCTTTGGTCCTAGCCAGGAAGACTATGACGCCGTCATTCGTTTCGCGAAAGCTAACGGACTGACGGTGGTCGGCGGCTCCCGCGACTCTTTTGAAGTGCAGATGAAGGGCAGCGTTGGAGCGATTGAAAAAGCTTTCCACGTTTCCATGAACGTCTACCAGCACCCCACCGAGAATCGCACGTTCTTCGCTCCCGATCGTGAGCCTTCGGTGGAATTGCCGTTCCAGCTCTGGCACATCTCGGGCTTGGACAACTTCTCCATCCCGCGTCCCGCACTTCGTCATAGCAATCTGAAGGTTAAATCAAACGTCGTGAAGGGTTCATGCCCGTCGAGCTCCTATTGCGGCAGCGACATGCGCGCAGCCTACTACGGTGGAACCGCTCTCACCGGAGCCGGCCAGAACCTTGGCCTGCTCGAGTATCTGGGCTACGACATCGCCGACCTCAACACCTATTACAAGAACGCCAAGCAGACTTTGGCGGTTCCCATCACCGGCATCTCCACCGACGGAAGCAGCTTGAGCTGTACCGAGCCCAGCTGTGACGACACCGAACAGACCCTGGATATGACCCAGGCAGCTGGTATGGCCCCTGGCTTGGCCGGAATCTACGTGTTCGTTGGAAACACGGACACCGCCATGCTGGGTTCAATGTCCACTCACAAGCCACTGGTTGGCACCATCGGTTCTTCCTGGACGTGGCAGCCGTCCGATCCTTCCACCGACGATCCCTATTTCCAGAAGTTCGCGGCACAGGGTCAGAACTACTTCCAAGCGGCTGGCGACAGCGGCGCCTACACCACTCGTTCCCAGTACGTTTTCCCCGCAGATGACGCCTACGTTACGGTAGTCGGCGGCACGGACCTGCAGGTTGCAAGTGCCGGTGGCCCGTGGGCTTCGGAAACTGCTTGGCCCGACGGTGGCGGTGGAGTCTATACTCCGGACGCGATTCCAATTCCCGCATGGCAGCAATTGCCGGGCGTGATCACCGGAGCTAACCATGGATCAACAACCCTGCGCAATTCACCCGACGTTTCCGCCGAATCCAATTTCGACTTCTACGTCTGCGCAGACCAATCAGGTTGTACCGCTAACGAATACGGCGGGACAAGCTTTGCTGCTCCGATGTGGGCCGGTTACGCGGCGCTCATCAACGAGCAGGCCGCGCAGAACGGCAATCCGTCGCTCGGCTTCGTGAACCCCGCTATCTACAATATCGGAGTCGGATCCAGCTACACTTCCGACTTCCACGACATTACCAGTGGCAGCAATGGTGAACCGACGACCAAGGGTTATGACTTGGCGACCGGTTGGGGCAGCCCGAACGGAGTGGCTCTAATCACTGCTCTTGCCGGCGGTGGACAGGGCGGCGGACCGGTTGTCAGCCTCTCTCCCACAACGTTGACCTGGGGCAAAGTGGCGGTTGGCGCGACCGGCGGCAAGAAGACTGTTACCGTGACCAACACCGGCAACGCAACGCTCGACATCACCAGCATCACCGCCAGTGCCGAGTTCGCGGTGGTTGCTGCTTCCAAGAAACTGAACTGCGGTAGCACGTTAGCGGCAGGCGCCAGCTGTGAATTCAAGGTGACCTTCACGCCAACCCAAACCGGAGTTGTCACCGGAACCGTAACGCTGACCGACAATGCGTCGAACAGCCCCCAGACGGTAAGTCTGACCGGAACCGGCAAATAACTAGAACATGGAATCGTTTGAGGGCGGGACTTCGGTCCCGCCCTTTTTTATTGTATCGGCAGCGATGTCGGAGGGGCAGACCTCGGTCGGCTCTACGGCGGGATTCATCTACTGCATCAGCCGCCAGGCTCCATAAGCCCACACAACAGGGACGGCGAAGAGCATAGCATCGATGCGATCGAGCATTCCGCCATGGCCGGGGAGAATTGTTCCTGAGTCTTTAACCCCAGCGCCGCGCTTAATCAGTGACTCGACCAGATCACCGAGTTGTGCAGCGAGGTTGACGAGAGCCGAAAGCAAAACAATCGGCCACAACTGCGGCTGCTCCAGCCCCCACATGCCGTCGCGGCGGTCGATCAATCCAAAGCGCATAAAGAACGCGCTGATCGATGGTGCGTGTTGAATCCAAAGTGTGCCGATGATGACGCTCGCCAGAATTGAGGCGATGGCGCCTTCCCACGTTTTATTGGGGCTGATCTCGGGCGACATGCGGTGCCTGCCGATTGCCTTGCCCACGAAATAGGCGAAGATGTCTCCTGCCCAAACGGCGAGCAGCGTGTAGATCGTCCAGATCGCGCCCGCCGGTAGCTGGCGAATCTGAACTAATAGGGCCATCGGGATCGCAATATAAGCGAAGGCGAAAGAGGAGGCTGCGGCGGCCGGGTATCCAGTCGCCAGACTTGAGCGGCGCATGGCGATGGTCAGAAAGATAAATGGGGCGAGCGAGGCCGACACGGCTAGCCCATACAGTATGGCGGTAGTCTCAACCAGCGGAGTCCGATTGGTAGAGGCGACGATTACGAATACGAAGAAGAGCGTAACGAACGCGTAGGTCGCCGGCGCCATCGGCTGCACGGAGTAGTACGTCGCCAGCTTGAGAAATTCGGCGATGGCGAGAAGCGCGACTGCGCCTGCCACAATGGAAAGAATGTAGAGGGGAGCCTTGAGGACCAGCAGCAGGACGAGAGGAATTAAGACAACCGCCGTTGCGATCCGTTTGATCAACGCTTCGCCTCGGCGTGCGTTCGGAGTTTCGGGTGCGGAGTGTGGCCATCTTCACTCAGGCCACCATAGCGACGTTCCCGCTTTTGGTATTCTTCGATTCCTTCGAGCAATTGCACGCCGCGAAAATCTGGCCACAAAGTTTGCGTTACATAGATTTCAGCGTATGCCAGCTGCCACAGCAGGAAGTTACTCAACCGCATTTCACCACTAGTGCGAATCACTAAGTCAGGATCCGGCAGTCCTCGCGTATAGAGATGGTCGCTGATTGACTGCTCGTCGACCTTCATGTGGTCGATGCCGCCATTGCGCGAGGCGGCCGCGGCAAGCGAGCGAAAGGCGTCTACAATCTCGCTTCTCGCGCTGTAGTTCAGAGCCAGTGTCAACAGCATCCCTGTGTTCTTCGAAGTTCGCTCACTGGCGTCTTCCATTTCGCGTTGCACCAATTCAGGCAACTCGTGCTGGCGTCCGATGAACTGGAGCCGGATATTGTTTTCGGCCATCGTCTTCACTTCCGCGCGCAAGAAGCGGCACAAAAGACGCATCAGAAAATCGACTTCACTCTTGGGACGTTTCTTCCAATTTTCTTCTGAGAAAGCGTAGAGAGTGAGCGCGGGGATTCCGATATGGGCCGCCGTCTCGACCGTTGCACGCACCGATTCGACGCCGGCGCGATGGCCAGCGACACGCGGCATGTGCCGGCGTCTGGCCCAGCGGCCGTTCCCGTCCATGATGATAGCGATGTGCTGGGGTAAACGTGCCGGATCAAGCCGCAGGTAAACGTCGGTTTCCTTGCGGTCCAGCCCAGCCGGAACCGTGTGTCGCAAGCGGAACTCTCCGCCTCGAAGCTACCACACGAAATCCTGTGCGTGCAATGCGATAGGAGCTTCCGAGTTTGCCAGAACCGGCAAGAATCGGAAGGTGACCGTGCTGACATGGATACTCAGGAAAGACGGGTGAGGTCATCCGTCTCTCCTCGATCAAGAGGCTATTGGGCTTCTTCCGGGAAAATCGGAAGGCTGAGCCGGTCTGTGTGGCGGATGATCGTCAACTCACAACGCGTTCCGACTTGTGCATCGGTTAATAGGCGATGCAGATCATCGACGCCCGCGACCGGCTTATCATCCAAGGACACGATCACATCACCCTCGCGCAACCCGGCCGTTCGCGCTGGGCTTTTCTCTTCTAGACCAACAACGACTACACCGGTCTCGCGAGCCAGGCCGTAAAAACGCACTACCCTGCGATGAATGGGAACCGTCTGCGCTGAAACTCCGATATAACTTCGACGGATCCGCCCATCCCGCAACAGGCGGCTGGCTACAAATTTCGCAGTGTTGATCCCGATCGCGAAACAGATTCCCTGCGCTGGCAGAATCGTTGCCGTGTTGACTCCAATTACTTGACCGCGCGAGTTCACCAGAGGTCCGCCGGAATTTCCCGGATTCAGAGCAGCGTCGGTTTGGATCACATCCTCGATCAAGCGTCCGGAATACGAGCGCAGCGAGCGGCCCAGAGCGCTGATCACACCCGCCGTTACAGTCGATTGAAATCCGTAGGGATTACCGATCGCGATCGCCATCTGCCCCGGCCGCAGTTGCTGTGAATCTCCCAAAGCGGCAGGTTGTAGCGCAGGGGCATCGATTCGAATCACCGCAAGATCCGTGGCAGGATCATCGCCGATGGTGTGGGCTGGTGCGCGGCGGCCGTCAGCGAGGGTTACGTCGATCCTCGTCGCGTCATGCACGACATGGCTGTTAGTGAGGATCAACCCATCGGGTGTGAAGACGAAACCCGACCCTCCGCCGCGCCGTTCGCTTGGATCGTTGCCGCGTCGCCGTCCTGTCGGCGCGGCTACCGCCTGATGCACTTCGACATTCACGACCGAGGGACTGACGCGCTCGACAGCTGCGGTTACAGCCAGCGAGTAGGAGTCCAGTAGGGCGGTGTCCGCGGAATGCGTCGCAGCGGCACGCAACGGCTCTTCCGGCAAACTTTCCTGCCGCAGATTTACGCTCAGAAGTGGATGGGGTGAAGCGAGTCCTACAGAAAGACGATTAAAGTCCATGTTGCATAGATGTACATGAACCTAATTTGGATTCTGGGCAGCGGGGAAGCCCTCATCCCTCGCCAAAATCGCGATAACGCTTCAGAACATCCTGCTGGGTTATCACGCCTTCGAGTTGGCGAAAGTCGGCGCGACTCACGACCGGAACCAGCGGCCAACGATCGACGTAGCGCATCGCGGTGTCCAGAGAATGATCGGGGTGCAGAAAGGGAACTTGACGTCCGGCTAAAGCCGCAGCAAGAGTCAGCGCGCCCTTGCCTTCCTGGATCATCGTTCCCAATTCTTGCTTAGTTACGCTACTCCATCCGGTGGGGTTCAGTCGAACCAGCACAACTTGCGCTGCGTCGACACCGACACGCTGAATAGCGCGGTCGAGCGGTTCTTCCGCATCGAGTACCGGCTCTGTGGCCGCGCGCATCGCGTCTTCGACTCGCAGAATGCCCTCTTCGCGCTGTTCTTCCATGGAGGGTAGGTCCAGCCCATCCTGGCGAGTGAGGATGTCGAAAATGGCGACAGGCTGCAGGCGGCGGGAAATGACGTAGGCAAATGTGTTAGCAACTATAACGGGCACAATGATCGAGTAATTGCCACTGACCTCGAGCACCATGAAGACGGAGGTCATGGGAACGCGCAGGAAACCGGCAAAGAGAACTCCCATTCCGACCAACGCATAGGTGCCAGGTGACCCGGTCAGATGCGGCAGCAACACGTGTTCCGCACCGCCGACGGCTGCGCCTAGCATCGCGCCGATAAATAGAGTCGGAGCGAACATCCCTCCTGGAGTTCCGCTGACAAAAGAGAGTAAAGTCGCCACGATTTTGAGCGCGGCTAGAATAGCCAAAAACTGCCATGTGAACTGGCCGTGCATGGCTTCGTCGATATATTCATAACCCGCTCCCATCACCTGGGGTGCGCCCAGTACTGCGATCAGGCCGATGAGCAAGCCCGCAACTGCCGGCTGGAAATATTGTGTCCAGTTGGGCAGCGCTTTGAAGCGGGGGCGCAATTTGGCAATGCCCGAGGAAAAGACAACCGAAGCGAGACCCCCGATAACGCCAAGAACGGCATAGGCAATCAGTTCCGATGGCCGTTTCAATTCCACGGGGGGGATGCGGAAGAGCGATTCAGACCCAAGAAACCAGCGCATTACCACCACGCTCGACACAGCGGAGAGAACGACCGAGCCAAGGATGCCCGCCGTCCAGCGCCCGATTACTTCCTCAATCACGAAGAGCACAGCCGAAATCGGTGCGTTGAACGCTGCGGCCAACCCGGCGGCGGCTCCCACGGGAGCCATTAAGCGCATTCGATCGCGCGATAAATGCAGACGACGGCCGATTGCCGAGGCGAGACTCGCTCCGATTTGCAGAGACGGATCTTCGGGGCCGAGCGAGTGTCCCGATCCGATTGCCAGCGCCGCGGTGATGAACTTTCCGACGGCGGTGCGCAGCGGAATGTACCCGTTGTAGATGAAAAGGGCGGCCTTAGTTTGATTGACTCCACTTCCGCGCGCGAGCGGAAAGACATGGATCACAAGGACTGCTATCACGAGGCCGGCCAGAGTCGGCGCCAATAGCAGCCGGCTGGTCGAAAGCGTGTAGCCGGATCCCAGGAGATAGATGCGGCACCAGTCGATGGCGAAGCGGAAGCAAACGACCGAGAGCCCGGAAAACACTCCAATAAACACCGAGAGGATCAGGAAAAAGCGCTCCTCGCTAAAAACGGAACGCAGCAGCGCTGCTCGCGAACGCGGGGGTAACGGCAGCGGCATTTCAATGGGGGCCTCTTCCACCAGAGAATCGGTTCGCGAGTTATTGGAAAAATCCAAGCTAGTTCCCTTCGTGTAATTTTGCGATCAGAAGCAGCGCCAGGTCCGTTCCAGAGGCAGGTCCACACGTGTTATTCGTTTGGCGCTCGATGTCAAAAACGAAGTTCATCGTGTTCTCGACGAGATCCGGATTTCGTCGCAACTCCCGCTCACTGACTTGGGGCTTCATCTCTTCCCACTTCGCCTGGCTGGCATCGAGCGCTGTGGGAAGATTCGACTTCGATGCGTTCCCAGCCAACTTGGGAGATGTCGAGCATGATTTGATCCGGTCCCCCGCGGTTGCGAAGTCTTCGATCACGATTCGAGTTCGCTCGGCCATGGAAAGCTGTCGCTGGAAAGGATCGAGCCGCAATACGAGTTCGGTAGTCTTGAGCAGGTCGGCGCTGTGTGTATCGGCAGGATTGGCGGCTACCGCAGCCTCGAGGTAACGCCGCGCGACATCATAGCGACTGAGTTCGAAGGCAGCCATGCCCACTCCCGCCAAGGCCGTTGGGTTCTGCCGGTCCGATGCCAGGGCTAAGCGATATTGGGCGAGCGCGCGCTCGTAGTCTTTCACTCTGACAAAAAGTTCAGCTACGCGTATTTGTTGCGCAGGATCATCACTGAGATTGGCGGCAAGCGCGATCAATTCGGATTCGGCTTGCGGCCGGGCGTCGATATTTAACAGAAAGTCGATCAGTTCGAGACGAGTGGTGCGCCGTTCAACCTCTTCATCGCTGGCAGGCCAAGTGGCGTAAATCGCGTTGTGATAATAGCGCAGCGCCTTATCTGTTTCTTTTTTGTTAGCCGCGATGCGCGCAAGTTCGAGATTCACCAGCCCGTTCTCGGGTTCCTGGTCCCAGAGGTTGATGAGATAGGCGTACGCTTCGTCGGTGCGCTTCAAGCCGATCAGAGCTTCCGCCAGATTCAATTCGTACGAATATTCGTCACGCGAGTAGAGCAGAGCCGTGCGGAAATCCGAGACTGCATTCTGGAAGCGCTGCGCCTTCAGGTCGAGGATACCGCGGTCAAACCAGCGATTGCCGAGGGATTCCTGTTGAGAATGATAGATATGAGACAGCCCGCTGACGGCGAGAAAAAACAACACCGCCAAGATCGAGAGCAGCGCGAGGATCACGGGCTCTTGCGTGAGATAGAGCCGGAGATCTTGTCGAATGTTCTTGTCTGCCGCCATCGATCCTTGTGTGCTTCGTGGGAAACAAAGCTCTCGTCATCATACTCACAAATGAGAGATAACAATCGCGCCCTGCTTGGCGTCAATTAGAGCGGGAAGGTACCGAGCCTCCTGGTCCTTCCCGCACCATGGGCAACTTTCTAAGTTAAGATTCGAGATTTCAAAATCGAGTCTTAGCGGTCGAATGCGAAGTGATCGACTCGGTTCTGTTGCCAGCACTGGTCGTTATCTTCGGTGCAGAATGGTTTTTCCTTGCCATAGCTCACGGTTCGTATCCGCACGGCAGGAACCCCCTGCTGCACCAGCGCTTGCTTGGCGGATTCCGCCCGACTCGCGCCGAGAGCGATGTTGTACTCCTCGGAGCCCCGGTCGTCACAATGACCTTCAACCAGCACTTTGATGCCTGGATGCTGGGCAAGGAATGCTTGATCATTCTCTACCGTGGGCGCCTCGGCCGGCCGGATCGCATATTTGTCGTAGTCGAAGAACACGTCCTTGACATTTCGGCGGAACAATTCTTCATCTGTGGGGGAAGGCGCGGCACTCGCGACAGGCACGTTCACCGTGACGCGGGCGGACGCATCGTTTGTTCCTCCGGGCCCCTTTGCGATCAGGGTGTATGTGGTGGATTCGCCGGGTGAAACGGTTCGCGATCCGGATGGCGGCAGTGTGCCAAGTCCCGCGATCGAAATCTCCGTGGCATTACTGGTTTGCCACGTCAGCAAAGAAGTTTGTCCCTGCTGCACGGTGGCGGGATTGGCTGCCAGGGTCGCGGTTGGCGCCGTCGGCGGTGGCGGCGGACTTGGCGGGGTGGCTTTGGCTACTTTTTTGGCGCACCCGGCTGCAGACAACACGCCGGCCAGCGCTGCGATTAAGGCAAATGTCTTAAGTCGATTCTGCGTCATATGAGTGAGTCCTCGATTCCAGGTGGAAGCACATGATGCTTTGCGAACAGGATCGTGTCGTACGATCTTCAAGGTGATCGCATCAACACGACCGCGGTTGACCTCCGTCCGGCCCCAGACGAATCTGGCGACACTAAAGAGATCGAATGTGCGATTGAATGAGGAGTGACAATCAGCAGCGGAGAACGGCGACGCAGTTTAGAGAAGTGCAGGAACGAATTTGGGCTGGCGCGAGATACGACCAAAAGTAGCTCGCGGGAGCGAATAGAATAAAAAGACGACGACCGAGAATTCGAACCGCAGCCTGCATGATGGCAATGCGCAAGCGTGTTGCCGCTCGAGATGCCTGAAGAGCGGTTACCGGTCCGTTAACCGCGGAATACGGACCCTGCGCCCCCGGAAACAAGAAGATTGCCAGGACGCAGAAAACGGCCACTACAGCCAGTTCGCAAACGATTCCACCAGAATTCATCGTCACAACAATTATATCCCAAAGAACCGCGGGCGCGATCCGGCCGATTTGCGCGTTGGAAGACTCCGCTTGCGGTCTTAGCCAGTAACCAAAAAACCCTCAATTCCCAATCCACTTATTCTTACCGTAGGCTTTGCACTTCAGCAGGGGTTGAGGTTTATCTATCTTGATTAGCCGGTATCCGCACCCCCGAATGGTGCCCGCCACGGAAAGTTGAAAGCGCCGAAAGATCAGGCCTGGGACGCTCAATAGAGAAGAATCGCGACCCAGTACGTGCCCGTAGGGTACGCGGCATTGCGGGCATAGCAGGCCCCCACGGCGAAGTGGTCAACGCCGGGATCGCGCAGCAGCCGGGCGGCACCTTGTGGCAACACCTCGGGGCGGCTCTGGGTGTAGGCTATGATTTTCCGGTTGGTATAAGCGGCCGCAAGCATATGCGCGTTCGGACGATCTTCGCTGGCCAGGGAGCAGGCTGCGTCGTCAAGGTGCGGTGGCTTGAACTGATTTAGATCAGGAAGACCTGCCTGTTGCCGGAATTTCGCGACAGATTGCTCCACCAATCGCGCGCCTTCTTCTCGCGAGTAGGATTCTAGTTCGTGCGCAAAATCCTGGACTACGTAGAGCCGGCCATTTTTCCGGATCGCCACGATACCCACCAAGTTAAAATTGCGATCCAGCAAGTTGGCTCGGTGAGGCGGGGAATGCATCAGCACTTCGTCGGCGTCAGGGACGCATGTGGCGTTAGCCAGATTCTCTCCCGCGCGATCAAGCCGCAGCGGGCTGACCTCGGCGACTCTTTCCAGCAGAGGGAGTTCTCCGGCAAACTGGTGGTCCAACTTTTGAGCGGCGATCATCCGCTGGCCGTGGGCGAGGGCGGCTGCGTGGAGGCTTTCGTCCATGCGAAGGGCTGGTACGCCAGCCAGTTCGCGGCTCTCGTTTACTAACTGGAAAAGTTCGTTCTCGGCGGAGGAATCCTCAACAGATGATCCGTCCGTCGTGTTCGAGGTGTGGGCGGCCTGGTAGCTAGTAGATCCGTCGGGACCTCTCTTGCTGGCCAAGGCAGTGGCGCTGTTCGGAACGCCGCTTTTGGGATTGGCCTGCCAATCCGCGGATTGAGTCGCCTGTGCCCGGCAGGAAGCTGCCTGCGCTGCCAGTATCGCCGATGAAAGCAAAATGGCTCTGAGCATGATTGCATGGTGCGCGGATGGCTCGGTGGGGTAGCGAGCAAACTTCCGCTTTCCATCTCTCACGCTAGCTTCTAGAATGCAGCTCAGCTACTTACTATGGAGACCATGCTGCTGGTTACTATTCTCGTGGGAACCCTTGTCCTGCTTGGGTTTTCGGCGATTCTGCTGCGGCGGATTTCGGCTGCCACGCAAGTGAATGCAAAAGCGGAAGTTACAGGCGAGATCGAAAGGCTCGGTACATCCCTTGGCCAGAGGTTCAGTGCAGCCACTGCCGATATGGCCAGTCGCCTGGAGCAGACCAAAGGGGATCTCCGCCAGCAGGTCACAGACCGCATCCAGCAAGGCTTCTCAGAGATTCGTAGCTCGGTCGAGCAGCAACTCGCTACGGGAAGGGAAGAGCAAAATCGCAGCCTCAGCGATGGCCGAAGCGAAATGACGACTTCTCTTCTGCTCACCACGCAGCAACTGAAGGGTGAATTTCAGAGTCTAAATCAGCAGACAGCGCAGAGCCTTGACTCGATTCGCGATCGGGTCGACGCGAAGTTGATGGCCATCACCGAGCAGGTGCAGGTAAAACTCGATCAAAACATCAAAGAAGGCTTCGCGCAGTTTGAGAAAGTTCAGCAGCACTTGAAGGCGGCAGAAGAGCAACTCCGCGAAGTGGGAGCGCTCGGCCACTCCATCAACGATCTGAACAATTTGCTCAAGCTGCCGCATTTGCGCGGGCAGTTTGGCGAAGCGAGCCTGGAGCGGCTGCTTGCCGATTTCCTGCCCGCCCACATGTTCGCCTTGCAGTCGCAGCCTGGCGAAGGCGGAGGACGCGCCGACGCCGTTATTTACTTCCCAGACCGCAAACTGCCGATCGATGCCAAATTTCCGCGCGAGCAGGTCATCGCGTTGTTCGAGAGCAATGACAAAGCCGAAATTGACCTGGCGCGCATCGCCCTGGTTCGCGTAATGAAGGCCGAGGCCAAGCGCATTCAGCAATATATTCAGCCGGAGAACGGTACAACTGAGATCGCGCTGATGTATCTGCCGAGCGAAACCCTCTATATGGAAGTGATCCGCAACCGGGAACTTGGCGACTGGATGAACGAGCAGCATGTCTTCCCCGTTTCGCCCAATACGTTGCTGATGACGCTGCACACGATTTCGCTGGTGCACAAGTGGTATGAGGTCGCCACACGTTTTGAGAAGAGCCGCGCCGAGCTGGCAAAAGCTCAGAAATCATTCGACTTCTTCCAGAACCAGTTTGAAAACGTAGGAAAGAATCTGAACAAGGCGCAAGAAGCCTTCGAAACCGCGCAACGTCACCTGAAAAACTATCGCGGCAAAGTCACCGCGCTAAGCGGGCAGGAACAGTTGGAGTTGGACACCGCAGCCGCCGCGACGCCCTCAATCGACAAGCCATTGCCGCTGCTGGATAAAGCGAGCGCATAAATCTACGCGATCGGTCGAGACTTACTTCGCCGGCCCGATTCGTCTGCTGGATTTTGAACCAGAGGATGCGAGAGTTGCTGGACGCGTCCGAGCGGCTCTGGAAGCCGTCGGAAAGCCGATCGGCGCCTACGATCTTCTGATTGCCGCCCAGGCGTTGCGGCATCAATTGACGCTGATTACTGCCAATGCCAGGGAATTCGGCCGAATCAAAGGATTGGACTGGGAGGATTGGGGCAAAGTGTGAGACTCAGCGAAATCAATTCTCGGCGGTAAATTACTCAAGCAAAGCTCCGCACTGCTTCGCTCAATCCTTTCTCGTAGGCTGCGATCAGCTTGTCGGTGGTCGCGTTCACCGCATCGTCGATCACTTTGCGCGACGCGTCTGCGTTGAACCACGCCAGCGACTTCTGAATGCCCTCCGCGAAGCTCGTCGTCGCGCAGAAGCCGGGAACGAAACGTTTGATCTTCGAATTGTCGAAGACAACGCTCACCGATTTGTCGCCAGTGAGTGTGCCGGTTTTTTCGGGAATGCACGCGGCGATGAAATCAGACGGAATGTGAACGAGCTTCGGTTCCACACCCACCGCAGCGCCGACAACGCGGAACAACTGATCCCAGGTCATCACCTCATCGGATGTGATGTGAAATGCGTGTCCAATGGCCTGCTGGTGGCCGAGCAAGCCCACCAGACCTTTGGCGAAATCGGTATTGTGCGTGATCACCCACAGCGAAGAGCCGTCTCCCGGCACGATCAATTTTTGTCCACGGAGCATGCGATCGACCGCAGTGTAGGATTTCTGCCAGCTGTTGAGCACGAGCGGAACCAGCGTCTCGCCATAAGTGAGCGAAGGCCGGACGATCGTGACCGGAAATCCATCTTCGCGGTAAGCCTGCATCAAACGCTCTTCGCAGGCGATTTTGTTTCGCGAATAGTCCCAATAAGGATTCGCCAGTGGAGTCGACTCGGTCATCAAGTAGTGCGTCTGCGGTTTCTGATACGCGCTGGTTGAACTGATGAAGATGAACTGGCGCGTGCGTCCGCGAAAAAGTTTCAGATCGCGCTCGATGTCTGCCGGAGTGAACGCGATCCAGTCAACGACCGCGTCAAACGACTCGCGTTCGAGCTTTGGGACCAGCGCCGGGTCATTGATATCGGCAACCAGAGTCTTGACGCCCTCGGGAACTCCAGCCGAATGTTGACCACGGCTGAGGAGTGTGAGATCGATGCCACGGCTCGCGGCAAAAACAGTGCTGGCAGTGCTGATGATTCCGGTGCCGCCAATAAAGAGAACTTTCATAGCACTATTTGTAGCAGGGAAATTGGGAGCTGGGAAACTCGTCCCTTGAATTGGGAGGCATCAGGAGTTGCCATTCTTCGAATACGGAATTTCCTCGCCATAACGCCGCGTTCGTGCCAACGTTAGAGTGTGGCCGTCTCCAGAGCCGGTTAGGAAGCCGTTCCATACCCAGCGCCGTTCTTTGAAAATTTTGCAAGGCAAAATAGACGAAGGCGCAACCGCGGAATGGGCCAAAAGGACCTAAGTCCAACGCTTTCAAGACTTTGCCTTTAAGTGTCGCGTTTTGAAGACTTTGAGAATAATTACTCCTAAAGTCTTGATTCTAATATACCGGGGGTAGGGGGGTAGGGTCCCACCGGAAAGAGGTCCACATTTTGCATGGGGATCTGACACCGAAAGTCGACCACGCCCAGCAGACTGCCGAAAAACTCACGAATCCACACGCAGCGGCTGCCGAAAAACTCACGAATGCATAAGGAGCGGCTGCCGAAAAACTCACGAATGCATACGGAGCGGTGGAAGAGCGGCGCTTCAGCGCCGCGCAAGCGATTTACAATCAATGCGGGCTTTAGCCCCAGTGGTCGTTTTCGTCGCCACGGAAGAGTTTTTCAACAGCCTGCTAGGCAATCTCCCTGACGCTTTTCGGCTTCGGAGAACTTAGGTATTCCGCATTCTTCACTTCCCAGATGCCGTCGAACTTCACGAAATAAGGTTCGACGGAGAGGCCGGGGAAGTTGACGGTCAGCAGTTCTCCGGCGCGCAGCAGTTCGGTGCGATGATGTTCGGCCTCGGCTTTCTCGTCGCCTTTGAAGTGGGCAAGACCTCCATAAGTCGCGCAGTCGGAGTGGCTCATCACCATCACGCGCTTTGTCTGGTGCAGGCGAATCGACATGCGGACCTGTTCCAGGATGAAGTCCTGTTCAAAGTCGTTACGCGGCGAGGCAAGCGTCTTCGCGCCGCCGGCGACCACGATCATGTCGGCCCGCTCGATGCCCTGCTTCTTCAGAAACTTGCGGACCGCAGTGCCGATGCGGTGATCGAAGCAGCACAGCACTGCGGCATCAGCTACGTATGGATCAGCGGGCGAGTCGAAATGGAAGATCTTGCGCATAGAGACCCCGATACATTCTAACTGACCGCGTATTGTCGAGCTTGCGCCCCACTGGAAGAAGTAGGGCGCCGGACCGACGCATGCGTCCGCCGCAACGTGAGTCTGCCTATGCGCCGCGCTTCGTCTTCAGCTCGGTCAACAACTGCTCGATGCGATCTTCTTTTTCCAGTGCGGCCAACCGGTCTTCCACATCCTCGGAGAGCAACTGGGCTTTGGCTCCGCCAATCGCCTCTTCGCGCGCCACTTTTCTCTGCATGCGGTCGAAGGTCGTGGACCTGGAATTGGCGCTCATGGCCGACTGAGCGTCCGTAGTCCTGGACGCGGCGCGGGCCCGGCGATGCTGTGCGATCAACAGATCGGCCTTGGCGTTCGCTTCGGCGAGCTTCTGATCAAGATTGCGCAGCGCCGATTTCAAATTCTCGACCTGGGCTTTCTGATCTTCGAGCTGTTGCCCAAAATTAGCACTCATGTCGCGATAACTTTCCACGCGGAGGAGTGCGGCGCGCGCCAGATCGTCTTGCTTTTTGTCGACGGCGAGCTCGGCCTTGCGCATCCACTCTTTGATCTTGTCGTCGTTTTCCAGCTTCTTTTTATCAAGCAGATGCTGGTCGGCAATCGCGATGGCAACTTGCGTCTTCACCTGCAAGAGCTGGTTGTTCATGTCGAGGATGACCTGCTTGATCATCTTCTCGGGCTCCTCGGCTTTGTCGATCAGATCGTTGAGGTTGGCCCGTACCAGTGTCGAAACGCGTTCGAGTAATGCCATAAAGACTCCTTTGCTTAAGTCGTGAATTACGAATTTGTCAATCGTCCGATCTTTTGGTCCAGGCGCCGCCCACTAACGAAATCGCGATGTAGGCTGCGATTCCCACGGCGACCCAGACTCCCATATGTCCAGTGGCCGCTCCGAGAGCCGCGCCCATCGCGGCTCCCAGCGCGACCGACAGGCCCAGTGATCTCGCGTGGTGTAGTTCCTCGTTCACAATGTCCTCCTGAATCTTCGTGTCAGTGGAGTGACGGGCAGTTCCGTTCCGGCACTCCACAGGGAATAGCTCGCCGCAATGGCTTGACGTTTACGAATTGCTGAATCCATTCGCCTGGTACGTCGTTTAATCGTTGGCTGACGAATTGTTCTCCGGCAGCTTGGGCACTTTGTCTCCGATCGGCCGTACTTTGCTCAACAGATCCGCGAGCGGCATGCCCGAGAGAGTTTCAAAAAGCGCTGGAACCTGCGCCGCGATCTTGGTGATGTCGCCGGTAATTTTGTTCATTCCGGCGGTATCGCCATTGCCGGTCGAGACGATCGTGATCTTGTCTACGTTCGCGAGCGGAGCGGCCAGGGCTTTTACAATTTCTGGCAGTCCGGTGATCAACTTGTCGATGACAGCGGCCTGGTTGTATTCCTGATACGCCTCGGCCTTCACGTTCATGGCCTTCGCCTCGGCTTCACCCTTCTTGAAGATGATTTCCGCCTCCGCCTCGCCCTGAGCCCGAATTGCAGACGCTTGGCCCTCGGCCTCCGCAATCAGCCGTTGTTTCTCGGCGGCGGCCAGAGTTTCGATGCGCTGCCGTTCGATCTCCGCCTGCTTCAACACGGTTGCGATCAGTTCTTTTTCGCGGCGATTAATTTCCGCTTCCTGCACCTTGACCTGTCCTTCTTTTTCGACCTGGAGGACGCGCACGCTTTCTGTCGTGACCTGTTGCTGCATGACAGCGGTTTGGATGTCATAAGCCTTGTCCGCCTGCGCCTGCTGCTTCTTCGTGACTTCCAAGTATTGCGCTTTCTTGATCTCCAGATCGCGCTGCGATTCTGCCTGCTTTGCTTGCGAGAGCGTCTCGGCCAGCACTCGTTCCTGATCGGCCTGGGCTTTGGCTACCGCAGCCTCGCGAGTGGCGATCGCGCGCCGGATCGCCGTATCGCGATCGGCTTCAGCCGTGGCAACGTCGGCGTCGCGTTTGATGCGGGCGACATCCGGCTTGCCCATGTTGGTGATGTATTCATTCTTGTCGCGAACCTCTTTGATGGTGAACGAAATCACTTCGAGCCCCATCTTGTTCATGTCGTCGGCGCAAGTGGCGCGCATGCGGTCGCCGACCATCTCGGGCTGCTTCACGATTTCTTCGACCGTGAGCTGTCCGATGATGCCGCGCAAATGGCCTTCCATCACGAGGCGGATGAGTCCTTCGCGTTCCTGATCAGCTTTGGTGAGAAACTGCTCGGCTGCAGTCAGGATTGACTCTTTGTCTGATTTCACCTTGATCTGGGCGACGGCTTCGACCGTGACCGCGACGCCCTGCTTGGTGTAGAGATCCTGCTGCGGAGCCACGTCGAACGACATCAATTCGAGCGAGAGGTCTTTGCAGCTCTCGACCATTGGGAAGATTACAGTGCCGTGTCCCTGGATCACACGGGTTCCGCGAAAACCGTAAACGATCAATGCTTCATGTGGGCCTGCTTTGCGGTATAAGCGAGCCAGCATGCTCATCAGGAACAGGATGGTGAGTACCATCAGCCCCGCGATGACCCAGACTTCCATTGGTATGCCGAATAGCATATTGCCTCCTGAAAAACCGTTGGTTGTTGTCACTTCGCGACATGCAAAGTGCTCATCACCAAATCCAAATCGCGCACGATCCGCGGCGGATCATTGTGGCCGAGAACAACGTCTCCGTTCGACGTCTTGATGCGAACGACCTTATTGCCCCATACATAGGCGCGAGTGTTGCCGACTCCGCGAATGCCATAGCCGCGCAAAGCACTCCACGATTCGGCCGCGTAACTCTGAATCTGCATTCTGGGGATGGACTTCAGGCGCAAGCCCAGAGCTCGAATCTCGACTCCATGTCGCAGAAAACGATATTGAAAGCCGCTCCATGCTGCGGCAATGGTCGTGACCCCCAGCAGGGCTACGATGGCCATGCCGATGCGCACTCCTGGGGCCGTCGCCGCCGCGGCCGCAATCAGCGGAACGGCGACGGCTGGCAGCAGAAGGAGCGTCACCATTCCGCCGGAGTGCGTCTCCTCAACGAAGAGATCTCGAGTGCCTGTCATGTCTGACGAAGAAGAAAGCGCCGGACCACGCCGCGAAAAAACATAGACCGCCAGCAGCAACACAGCGGCAATCGGAACTGCGATCAAGGGCCCTCTCAGGTCAAGAGCTGTGCCATGCACGTTGTAGCTGACGATGCTTGCATTCACTTCGACCATCACGCTGAGGATCAGGGCGCAAAAACCAAACATTGCCCAGGAAAATACGTCGACGCGGCTGCGTGCCATATACAGCAGAAGCGCGGTGAAAATCACCAAGAGAATCGCAACGAATCCCACCCCGAATTGCAGTGCCTGCTCGCGCGACATCCAGCCGTTGGCTTGTCCGCTGGCATTGAAGTGCGTGGCTACATGCACCGGAAGGAGATCCCACGCCTGCCGGTATTGCAGCGTCACCAGCGGCAATGCGAGCCAGAGCAGCAGGGTTGCGAATTGGAAGATTCGCCGATTCATAGAAAGTTCTCTTGACGTGCGCCTCCGAGGTTCTGACAAGCGAAACGTGCCTTGCTATTCGCCACGGACTTCCTCCCAACGCTTGACGTAGGCGATCCCTTTCTCGTAACGCGAAACCATGATTTCGGCGCCTTTTTCCAGTGCGCGTCCGTCGTCACTGCGAGCGCCACAGGTGCGGCGGGTGCCCGCCTGCGAATAGATGATCTCTCCGGTACCGTTTTCTCGAACCGGCATGGAGATTCGGCCCAGCACTCCGACCATCTCGTAGTCAGCCGAGTCCATGTTCTCTTCGTGCGAGATCAGCACTCGCGTCAGGAACAGGAACACAGTGCTGGCGCCGGCGACTCCGGCTGCGCCGGCGATGAGCAAGCCGAGCGCGTACCAGATGCCGGAGAAGCGCGCGATGAGGAATCCTGTCCCTCCGAACCAGGCCAAGAAGGCGGTTAGCGTGATGAAGTTGAAAGGCGACACGGACGGCTGCTGGGCAGTGCGTGCGGTTGAAACGGTCTGTCCATTCGCGGTCGTACTTTGTCCCGATGCCGTGTGTCCCGCAGACCCGTGGGCTGCTGGCCCGTGACTTCCGACTGTGTGGCTACCAAAACCGTGTCCGCCCGCGTGAGGTAAGTGCGGCAGATGCAGATGCCAGCGCATTCCGCCCGCAATGAACGAAACCGCGCTCAGCAGGAAGCCGACAGCGAAACAAGTGAGATAAAAGTCAGCCCACGTCATACGTTCGCCTCAATCCAATAGCGCAAACCACTAGCGCAAACTAAGGGCGCAAACGGCGGAGTCCTCAAACTAGCGATCTCGCGATTTTTCTTCATACGCTTCGCCTGCGTGGCGCAGCACCAATCGTTCGCACCAGCTCGGGACGCAAAGCCTCGAAGAGACGGTCGGCAAGCCCAGGCGTGTTCAGAATCTCTCCCAGCAGTAGCAGGCATCGCCGCGTGTCGTTGTGACGCGCGATCTTGATCAACACCTCACTCACTGGTGGGTCGCTGGCAAATCGCTCCGAACCTTGGAGCAGCCAGACATCCAGCTGGCCCTCCGTAGTTCGCAAATCAGAGAGCAGTTCCGTGTGATAACCCTCGGGGTCATCCACAAGAAAGCCGGGATGAACCTTGAAGAACCGAGCCAGCAGCGTCCGCGACGACTGGGTCATGTGTGGACGCTTGCCACCCTCAATCTGCGAGAGATACGACTGGCTGATGGTCTTGCCCGTCTCGGCCTGAATCGCCTTCATCAACTCTTGTTGCGTCAGAGGACGATTCAATCCGCGCAGGGAGCCTTCGACCTCGCGCAGGTAGCGAATTTTTTCTCCCAGTGTCATATGCCAGATCGCGATAATTATATCGCAATATGGAATATTGTCAAGAAATGTATCTGCCATGTTTATAAGGGCTTAAGAGGCCACTAGCTCGGACGCGTCGCGGTCTTACCCGAAGATCGACGGGGCAAGAAAAAGCCCTCGCCGGAGCGAAGGCTTTCGGTTGTCGAGTGCGTTATGCGAAGAAGGCGTTCGCCGCTTAGTGTACGACGAGCTGGACTTGCTGGTTATGCGACGATCCTGTTCCGGCTGAACCTGAGATCGTGATGGTGTAGGTTTGCGCCACGGTGCCTCCGGTTGCAGTCTGGCTCGTGCTGGAGGATCCGCAAGCCAACTGCAGCATGATTACGCCGAGCAGGCCGCCAAGCAAAGCTCCTGCCAGCCATCGGCGGCGCTTCCGGCCAACGCCGATGCCGAGTCCCAGCAGGCTTACGCCTCCAATGGGGAGCCAGGTTGCGTAGAGCGGTCCGCGATGCAACAAGCCGCCTGTATTGACGGGCCGAGCGACGGTAGCGATCGTGAGGGCTGTGGTGCCACAGGCGCCACCCGAGAGCGTTACGGTAGTCGGATTGAACGTGGGTGTTGAGGCGGTCACCATCGAAGGCGAAGTAGTTTGGGTAGGGGTGATCGTGCCGCTGTAGCCTAGATTCGGCTGCGTTGGACAGAACTCAACGGTGATGACGGTCGAATCACCGGCGTTGATTGGGTTCGGGTTGGGACTGGAGGCAACGACTTTGAAGTCGACTACATTTACGGACTGCGATTGGGGCAATCCAACTGGACCTCCGTTCGCACCCACTTCACCGGAAACGGAGATGGTCGTTAGGTTTTCCGTGCTCAGCGGGGTGACGTCGACTTCAACCGAAGCCGATGACGGACAAGTCGTGCCTTGGGTGCAAGTAGTTGCGGTCAGGGTGGGGAAGAAACAGTTGATGGTTGTTCCAATCAAAGCGCCGCATGTTCCGGTTCCACTGCGAACCGTAGCTGTCGAGGTCGTACCCAGCCCACTCGGCAACAGCGCGTAGAAGTTTACTTGCGATGCGTTGTCCGGACCGTAGTTCGTGATCAAGAAAGTGAATTCCGCTTGGGCGCCGTTATTCACAGGATTCGGAGACGGACTGCTCGGAGAGTTGGAGACCGCGACTTGACTGACCGAGCCCATCTTGCTGACGAATGCATCCTGGGAACCGCTGTTCAAAGTCCCTTGAAATGGATTCGAAGTCACCGGGAAATTTTGCGATATCGTGTTTCCGGCCACATAGGTGGCGTTGAATGCGTCGAGCGCAACTCCCGTACCCTGATCCAACTGGTTGCCACCAATGTAGGTGAGGTAATCGCCGACGCCAACACCGCTCAGGCTGGTGGAAATGACGCCCACAAATGCGTCGCCACCGCCGCCGTAGGCGTAGGGAGAATCCGTCACCGGCAAGCCCCCAAATGTGCTGCCGACCACGTGGACTGACTGGAGCGAATCTACCTGAATGGAGTTAACGCTGTCGGGTCCGCCGCCGCCGATATAAGTGAAATAGTAGACCGGGTAGATACCGTTCGTTTGGTTGTTGATCCTAACCACAAATCCATTACTGTTGCCGCCTGTGCCGGTATAGGTCCCGTCGAAACTAGCCGCCCCGCAACTGGTAGTGCAGGTGAGGTCGGTCGAGTTGGTGGAACCGCCGATGTAGGCGTTGCTGGACGAGTCCACGGCTATTGCGAGACCAGCGTCGGTACCGCTGCCGCCTACGTAGGTCGAATAGACAAGAGAAGCTGTGGAGGGCACGTTCGGGTTGAATTTGGCGACAAAAGCGTCGGTATTCGTGCCCGGCGCGGGACAGTTCGTGACCTTGCTCGCACCGTTGAGGCAGGATTGCTGCGCGTCGAGCAATGGAAATGGCGCCTGACCATCCGTTCCCGCCGTGGGGAGCATGTTGGTCGTCCCCGTGATGTACATATTGACACTCGACGAGGTCGGGTCGACCGCGATGCCGCCGCCTACGGCGGTCGCGCCCGCCGGATTTCCGCCGCCGAAGTAAGTCGAGTACAGAATGCTGTTCAGGCCGTTGCCGGAGGTGTTGATCTCGGTGGCAAAAAACTGTGGATCCCCTGGGGCGGCGTTCGAAGTGATCTGGTAGGCATTGGGGTTCGCCGGGAAACCGTGACTGGAAAGATCCTGCGAGGTGGTGTCACCGGTGAGATAAACGTTCTGCTTGGTGGCATCGATAGCCAGTCCGGTAACGCGATCAGTGCCATTGCCGGAGAGATAAGACGAGTAGGCCAGGGCGTAGGTGGTGGTTGCGGCTCCGTTGGCGCCGAAAGCGATCTTGCTCACAAAGCCGTGCGTGCCGGGTTCTTCTGCTGTCGTTTGAAACGCATTCAGAGTAAAAGGGAAGTTCGACGACGTGGTGTAACCGCCAACGTAAATGCTGAAGGCTCCGTCAACCGCGAGTCCCGTCGGAGTGTCGACGCCGTTTCCTCCCAAGTAAGTTGCGTAGACCAACTGCTGACTATCGTTATAGGTAGGCGGTACCAGACTCGGGTTGATCACTGCGATGAAGACGTTCTGCGGACCGGCAATCTGGGGTTGGAAGGCCAGATTATTCGGAGAGTTGGTCGCGCTGGAAGGAAAGTCGGCCGAGGTGGTCGAGCCCGCCAGATAAATCAATCCGCCGGAGTCCACGGCGACTTGGACATTCGCTTCAGTCCCGCTACCGCCAAGATACGAGGAGTAGGCGAGGACCGGATCGATGACCAGTTCGCGGCTGCGATCGTAATCGCCGATTGCGAAACCAATTTTGCCATCTGCCAACTGACGAAAACTTCCGGCGACCGTTGTCTCGCTGATTGCCTTTTCGTTGCCCGCTAGGGACTTTGCGGATTGCGCCAGCGCGGGCTGATAGACGCGTGGAGCGTGGAAGCAAATGTCACCACTTGCGGTCGAAAGGATCAGATCGCCCGCATCGATCCTCGTGGCAGCGCCGCTGAAACTCAGTGCAATTTTGCCGGGATCAGCGTCGGGCGCGACGCGGAAGTCATATTCCAGTTGCCCCTGGTTGCCGTAGTAAACGAGATCGATTCCGGGATAAATCGCCTGATACTCAACCCGTCCAAATTGAGGAATGTTCCGCCGCCACTTGGATGGATCATTGCCAATAAAGTAGTTGCTCTTGCCGGATAGCGGAGAAGTACCCGCCACGTTGGCGGCCGAGCTGGCGCCGTCGAGGCGCATGCGGATCACCGAATTCATGGTGGCTTGCTGTTTAGACGAGCGATGCAATTCCAGAACAGCCTCGTCCGAGGTCAGGAACAGTCCGTAGCCAGAGCCACGCGAGAGAAACTTAACCTGCGGATCGGTCTGACCCTGATTTGGCTCAAAGAACAACGGAAGGGAAAATGATTGCGACGAAATCTTACGAGAAGCCGGGGCGGGTGTAGTTGCGGCGGAGGTTCCGGTTGACGATGGGGCTGAGACCTGCGCTGCTGCCGGAAGGCCTGCAGAAACAGAGAGCATGGCGACCGCGCTAGCCAGCAGAGCCGTTGTCAGGAGAGATTTCTTCGCGCGAAACAGGTCTTGCGTCTTCATGCTATTTGAAGTCTCTTTTCTTGTTTCTGAAGCCGCACGTCCCGCCGTTCCTACTTCCAGCACAGGGCAATTCCAATTCACGAAGCTCCTCCGATTTCCCAATTCGTGGGGTGAGACCAAGAATGGCACACATTACCACTCGGCGCGACGCCCTTAGCGAGCGGTAGCGTACCTGTCACCAGAATACTGGGATTGAACCAAACAAATACTTTTACATTCAACAGATACGCTGTCAAGCCGTCGAGACAGCATGGGCCGCATAGTGAGAAGCCAAAAGCGAGCCAATTGGTTGTAAAGAAAGAAAAAGGTCTCAGACTGCTCGTCTCAATTTCCAAGAATTGAAACCGACGCCCGTTTTCTGCCGCTTCCGCAAATTGCTCGGCCCGAAAGCCTCACAACCCGACCTCCGACAGCTACTTCTTCTTTAGCGAAGCAATCTCCTGCTTTAAGCGGGCATAACGCGAGAGGATGGTCGCGATGTATCCAATGTGGATGACCCAAGTGACAGCGTAAGCGGCAAAAAGGTATCCGTTTCTCATCGCATCCCCCCGCGGGGTCCCAATAGCGATTGTAGGGCATGAGCCTGATCGACATCGCGTTGCAGTCTTTCCAGCCGATAGCGCGACCAGCACACCAGAAATGCGAAGCAGGAAAACGCCAGCCAGTTAATGAGCAAAACGTGCATCATTCGCGGGTCAATCGATCCGCCTCCGCCCATCACCGGTTGCGGATGCTGCGTGCGGAAAAACCAGATGGAAAAGTAAACGAAGGGCACGCAAAGCGCCCCGAGAACGGCAAGCGCGGCCGCGAGAGCAGGCGTCTGGCCGCCAGACGAGAACCTCCGCAAGAAAAGATAGCTGACGTAGATCAACCAGAGAACCAAGGTCGAAGTCAGGCGCATATCCCATGTCCACCAGATGCCCCAGACCGGTCGCGCCCAGATCGGACCGGTGATGAGCACAACCGTGCAGAAGACCACTCCGACTTCCGCGCTCACCAGCGCTACGATGTCGGCCTTCGTCTTACGCGTCATCAAGTAGACGATCGACGCGCCAAAATTCACAAAAAAGAGGATGAACGCCGTCCATGCCGAAGGCACATGATAGTAGAAGATGCGCTGTACATCTCCCATCGTCTGCTCGGTCGGCGCGACAACCAGGGCCTCATAAAGGGCGAAAGCCAACAGGATTGTCGTCAGGACGGCGAGTATCGGGAAGAGTATCTTCATGGCTGGAGTATCGAATCACGGAAATCGGATCATTGAGTGATTGAGTCGTTAGAACATTGGGAACGAGTCAAGGCTTCAATGATGCATTCTCTCAATCGCGTCATTCTGCGTTAAGCACAGTTTCAAACAACAGCAAACACACCGTAGTAAACACCAGATCGTAGGTGACAAGCAACACGATCCAGAAGCGAGCGCTGTTCTCGCCACTCAAAATTGCCGTCGTGGCTTGAACCATTGCCAGTAGCGCCGGGATCGAAATCGGGAAGAGCAGCAAGGGTAGCATGATCTCGCGGCTGCGCGTGCGCAGCGACATAGCGGCGAAGAACGTCCCATTTACGACGAGCGCCCATGTTCCGAGCGCCGCGACTGGAATCAGTTGCCAGGCGGGACCGAGCGCCCGCAAGCGGTAAAACGCGATGAATAGCGGCGTCATGACAATTTCGAGGATGCTGACGAAGACGAAATTGCCCAAGGTTTTGGCGAGGAACAGCGCATTGGGAGGGGCGGGCGATACGCGGTAAGCATCAAGCACTTGATTGCGAAGCTCACGCGCCCAGGTCTGGTTGAGCGCCACGACCGCCGCGAACAGAAAGGCCACCCAAATCAGCCCTCCTGCGATCTGGCGCGATTCCTCCACGCTCGGATCGAACGAGAAGCTGAAAACCACCACTACGAGCAGCGAGAAAAACAGCATGGAGTTGATCGCGTCTTTCGATCTCCATTCGAGCCGCAAGTCTTTGAGCAAAGTGATGCGGGTGACACCGCTCGGGGGCGTCATTGGTTCGCCCCAAGCTGCACGACCTCGAGGCGTTGCAGGTCGCGCGTACGCTCGATGATCTTGCCGAATTCCATCCACACGAATTCGTCAGCCGCATGTTCGAGCAACGAGGCTTGGTGGGTGACGATGAAAATTGTGGTGCCGCGGTCGCGGATCCCGGCCAGCAGACGGACCATCTCGGAAGCGGAATGAAGGTCTACGTTCGAGAAGGGTTCATCTAACAACAGAATTTTCGGGTCGTTCAAAAGCGCGCGAGCCAGCGACATGCGCTGTCGCATGCCCTGCGAATACTGTCCGACCGGGCGGGTGAGTTCGGGGTCGAGTCCGACCGACTGGATCACTGCGGCACAGCGCGTATTGTCGCTGATGCCGTAGAGTCGCGCGAAATAGGTCAGATTCTCCATGGCACTCATCTCGTCGTAGAGCAGCGAGGGATGCGCCATGTATCCAACTTGCTGGCAGACTTCGCGAAACCTGCTTGAGCCGAGAATGGAGAACTCGCCGCTGGATGGCTGGTTCAGTCCGGCCAGCGTGCGCAGCAGTGTAGTTTTGCCGGCGCCGTTATCGCCGAGGATGGCATACAATTTTCCGCCAGAGAATTCCGCGGTTACTCCGCGCAAAGCGGCAAAGCGTCCAAATTGTTTGACCAGATTCGTGACGGTAATCACGGGAACGGGCGTATTTTCCGCGAGGCTATTCATTAAGGTGAAGAAGTTCGGGACGCGTGGCCCTGAGACCTGCGACCGTTGGCGAGACCCAATCTAAACTAATAAGAGTACGGCAGCACGATGATCGGCGCGATCAAAGCTCAAGGATGACTTGCGTCGTAGCTGCGTTTAGCTTCCGCCAAATCCGATTGATGAGCCGCGGAAATCGCGCGCGCAAGTTCCGTCTGCTTAGCGATAATAGCCTGCCCGGTTTCGGTCCGCATTTTCTTAAGGGCCGGTTGCATCTGCTGCCAGTGCGCGGATTGCGATTCGAGATTGCGCAATTCCTTGGGACTCAGACCTGAAAGCACTCGCTCAACTTCCGCGCCTTCGTTGCGTTCTAGCTCCCTAATCGTCTGGTCTCGCGCCAGTTCTGGGGCGGCACCGGCAACTTGCGACTGAGTGTCCTTTGTCAGAATGGTCTGGGATAGCTTTTGTCCCTGGGGAGTTGCCATAAATTGGATTAGGAATTTCGCGTCGTCTTGGCTCACGTATTTCTGATAAACCGGCAGTGCCACCTCGGCCATGTCAATGTTCTCGATCGCATTGGTAATTTCGTTCCAAACAGATGGTGGGTACCACTGAGGCAGTTGCTTCCTCTGCGACTCGAGCTTCTCGTGGATCAGTTGACGGTTGATCGATGGTATGTGCATCACATTGAAATATGTGTGGAGTTGTTCTCTGGTGACTGGGTGTTCGGGCGGCTTCTCGGCTTGGAGTTCCGGAGGCGCTTCCGCCGCGTCGGATTTCTGCGAAATCGCATGCCCGGAAAGAAGAAGACTTAAAAGTACAGTGACTAAGACTTGGGCCGATCCTTCGCGACGTTTCATTTCTTAGGCAGAAGCGCTGAAATCCCGTGGTGGACGAGTACGCAATGGCCAATCAATTCGCCATGCCCTGGTTTTGTCCCGAGGTATAGGATTGCGACATGCTCTTGGCAGGCTGCGTTGCCGGAGTTGATCCCGGCGCCGGCGCATATTTCGAAGCGCACTTGGCCTGCAATTGCTTGGCATGAAAGACGCCGTCACGTCCGAAGCTGCCATCCGCCAAGGCTTGCGAATCGTCTTTAAACGTGTCGGGAGGAGCTTCGGTCCCCGTGTACGAAACGGGGAGAGTCAGTTCGTTTTCCTTCAGCATGAAATCAACGCGCGTTCCGCTGCGCTTGATCGATCCCGGAACGACGTTCCCGGCCACCCGTAATCGCTTGGCATAGGCCTCATTGCCCATGCCATTCAATTCTTTAATGGTGACGTAGTAGCTCTTGCTGTCCTGCACCCCGGTATAGGCAAGGAAGCCGAGCGACACGACGATCAGCACGATTACCGATCCGAACTTGAGAAATCTGCTGGTCTCGGTCGACATAACTGCGCACCCCTAGTTGGAAACTCTACGCGTCGCCCGGGAACGGGTCAAGATGCGGTAGATCCGCCATCGGAATTCCGACGGAGCCGGGGACAATCAATGGTTCGGGCACGAAAGCCTGCTCCGTAGCACGAGGTGCCGTCCACGCCGGACGGGCAACCCATTTACAATCGTCTCTGCGGCATACCCGATCTCACAAAGGCAGACCCATCCCATGATCCATCCCTGGCACGACGTGACTCCCGGCAGCAAACTGCCGCAGGAGTTTAACACCGTGATCGAGATTCCTTTTGGCTCGAGCGTGAAGTATGAACTGGATAAGACGAGCGGCTTGATCAAACTCGACCGCGTGCTGTACTCGGCGGTTTATTACCCCGCGAATTACGGTTTTATCCCGCAGACGCTCGCCGAAGACGATGATCCGATCGACGTGCTCGTCCTTTGCCAAGAGACGGTCGTTCCGCTGACCATCATCCACGCCCGTGCCATTGGCCTCATGACCATGCTTGATTCGGGCAAGAAAGACCATAAGATCATTGCCATCGCGACCGAGGATCCGGAATTCAACCCCTACCGCGAGGCGGCTGAGATGCCTCCGCATCGCCTGCTGATGCTGCGGCGGTTCTTTCAGGACTACAAGCTGTTAGAGGGGAAGTCGGTGGAAGTGGACGAGATCCAGCCCGCGACAAAGGCGTACCCCATTATCGAAGACGCGCTCCACCGGTATAGCGAGCAGCGGCGCAAAGGTTTTGATGGGGCCAAGGCGTAGGCTCGAGGAGTGGAAAAGCAATGCCGGGTGACGGCGTCGAACGCCTCAGTTGCGTAACCGCCTTAAATTTAGAGGTTTGGGAGAACGGACGAGACTATAAAAGAAAGTCTATAGAAGTACTTGACATTGTGCAGGCTTCGCTCTATATTCTGAATCGTTCCCTCCTGGTCCGTACCGCTATTCGCCTGGTGGTACGGACCCAATTTTTTCCCGCCTAGATTCCTTCCACGGGTTTTTCGCGCTCGTAGGGTTTCTGCATATAGCGCCGGCATTCGTCGAGCGCGCCCTGGGTGTTGTCGTTGGTTTGGATGGCTTGCCGGTATTCGTTCACGGCGCGTTCGCGCTGTCCGGTAACATCGAAGATTTTTCCGAGTTGCAGGTGGCTCCAAACCTCCGTCCACCGCGGCTCGCCGTCGCCGTTCAAGGATTCGCGATAAGCGTTCGCGGAAGCCTGATAATTTTTTTGCAGGAAAAACACCTCGGCGATACGGTAGTGAGCGAGCGAGCTGTTCTTGTTAACTTCGAGCGCCTTGTTGAATTCGAGCAGTGCTCCGGCCAGATCGCCCTGTTGCGTCAGTCCCTGTCCGCGCAGAATCGAGGCTCGCAGCTTGACGTCTTTCGAATTCTCCAGCACACGATTTTCGGGGTCGATCGCGATCCGTCGCGGTCGTCCGAAGGTTTCGACCGAGAACGGTGAATCCGTCCCTACTACTTCGATCCTTTTCTCTTCCGTGCGCCCGTCTGTATCAATCCGCAGATTGACGGGCATACGGAAAAGATCGAGATCCTGCTGGATAGCCCCTACGATACGAAATCCCTTGTTATTGCCGAGCCGGTAGACGGTGTACTTGGCTTTGAACTCGGGCGCACTGGTGGAATCCATCCACTGCGAATAGAACCATGTGAGTTGCTGCCCGTAGACTTTTTCGCTCAGCTCGCGAAAATCGTCGGTGCTGGCGGACTTGCCTGCATACTTCGTCGCAAAGTCGCGCATGATCTTGAGATAGTCTTTTTCGCCGACCACCCAGCGCAGCATGTGCAGGATCATCGCGCCCTTGTCGGTAACGAGCGACTGAAACTCGGGAGAGAAGTAGTCCAGCTTGTCAGCGCTCGACAGCGGCACGCTGTCATAGGCGAGCGCGCCGACCGACATATCCTTAATCATCTCTTCCAGCCCAGCTTCGCCAGCTGCACTCTCCACGTAGCGCGCCTCGGAGTAGCGTGCAAAGCCGTCACTCAGCCACCAGTCGTCTTTGGTCGCGGGACTCACCGACACGCCCCACCATTGGTGGGCGATCACGTTCGACAACAAGCGGTAGTTCACTTTTTCGGTGACGGCGCGGCTGGCCAGGGCCGCAATTTCCGGGGCGTAGGCCGTGGGGACTGTGTCATCCGGCAGTTCCACGACTTTCAATCGCGTCGACTCGGCGGTTCCGTACTGCGTTTCGTAAAAAGTGAAGGCTTTGACGGCTGTGGACGCATATTCCGCGCCGAGGTTCTGATGGTTCGGCTTAAAAAAGACACGCACATCGAGCCCGGCGTCATCGCTTTTGAACTCCTGAAATGTGCCGGCAATGATGGTGCCCGGGAAACTCGCCTTCTCCGAGGTAAAGGTAAAGGTCTTCGAATTGGCCACAGTGGCTGCGGGTGCGCCTTTCTTTCCAGGCGCTCCGGGAGTCGATGGAGTCGACTCTTTTCCACTGCCGATCACCACCATATGCGATGGAACCGTGACGCTAATGGTCGACGTAAAGCGGTTGATGCCATATCCAGCTACCGGAAACCACAGGCCGGAATAGAGTAAATAGCTGGTGTCAGGTCCGACATAAGCGAGCTTTATGCCTTGGACCGGGCTGTCATCGGCGGTTTCCAGCGAGCCCTCATATTCGAAAGTGAAAGTGGTGCTGGCATTCTTTGCCAATCCGCTGTTCAGCGCAAAGCGAACCGTCGATTCCTGCGTGTTGCGTTCTGGCGTCAAGGGTTTGTTGGTGGCGTCGGTCAGTTTCGTGATGCGGAGGGCATTGTTCAACTGAAAGCTGACCACGTTCAGGTCGTCGAGCGCGGTGACCTTTACGACGGCGCGCCCCGTCAGCTTGTGACTTTGTGGCAGAAGTTCGACGTCGATCTGGTAATCGTCGGCCCGGAGACGGTTCTTCTCAGCAGCCACCGCCGGCCGGTTCGCCGCAAAGCACAGAAAAAAAACGAAAAATGCTCCAAGCGCTTGGCGCGCTGGTCGACGTTGGCAGAGCTTCAAGAGAGTCTCCTGGCAGGACTACATTTCCTAAGATGTTAATTTTCACGCAAAAGATGCTGGTAGGACAAGGGTTAGGGTAATTTGTTTGGTTAAAACTTTGTCATCCCAATATGCGTGATTGGGGCGAAGACAATCCGAATCTCGAGATGGCGCCTTGAAAACAACGCAGGAAACCTCGATTGCGCCGCCTTTACCGAGGAAAAAGTAAGCTCACTCAGTCAAAAGTGGTGCGCATGCTTGCGGTCGAATTTCTTCCCGATTCCGGAAAACCTGTTCTACATCGTTCAAAACAACTTTCCCAAAAAAGAAATCGCTCTGGCGGAGCGAGTGCACTCCACCGACCTATTCCGGCGCGAGTCGCCCCTTGCACAGCCTGCCCCTTCGACTGGCTATTTCCGCGGCGGCGGAGCAGGTGCCGCGACCCCGCGACCGGAGTTCTACATCGCTGGCTCAAAGGAGTTTTTCTGCGCACTGCTTCGTTCTTCGCCCTCGCTGTCGTTGCCATTCTGACTTTCATCCAGCCCGTCTCGGTCGCCGCGCAAGCCGAGCTACCGGAAGAAGTGTTACGCGATGTCGAACGCAATGCGCCAATCACCGATCAGTCCGATGCTCAACCGAATCTCCCCCCCGCGCCGCTGAGACAGTCACTCAAGGTTCGGGTCGTGGACAAGAAATTCGTCGCCGCAATGGCGTCGCTTGGCGGCTCGGAGGCCCTCCGTTTTACCACACACAAACTGGTACTCGACCACGAGTACGCAGCCGGCGCACCATGGGTGACGAATGTTCCGAGCAACCAGCAATTTGTAGCCAAGTATGCCGCAATCTACGCGGCGGAATTGCTTGTGACCTACGAACTCAAGAAAGCGCATTCCTGGCTCCCTGGGGATCGTGAATTTCGAAAGTTCTGGTTTGCCTATCCCGGCGTCATGGAAACGATCCATGTGAAGAACGGAATCCGCAGCATCCGCACACCAGCTCCAGGCGGATGCTCGGCGGCTGAATGCGAACTGCAATAAACCGGTATCGCGGTCGCGCTATTCGATCATCTTCAGTATGATCTCCGCCGCAATTTCCGAGGGACGCGACTCGTCATTGCCTCGCTTTAGTTTCGCCTTCACACTTCGCAAGCGCTCGATCATATGCCTTCGCGGCGCGCCATCTGAGATGATCTTCTTCAACTCCGCGACGACATTCTGTGCGGTGAATTTTTGTTGCACCAGTTCGGGGACGACCCCTTCACCCGCGATCAGGTTCACCATCGCAAAATAAGGGACTTTCAGCCGCGGCTTGCCGAGCGCATATGTTAGCGCAGAGACGCGGTACACCATGACGAATGGAGTGCCCATGATTGCTGCTTCCACCGTCGCGGTCCCGCTCGCTACAATTGCCGCGCGCGAATGATAAAGCGCAGGCAGTGCATCCGCGACCAGGTGAAGTTTTGGTTCTAGGGACGCGGCGCGCCCCGTTTCTTCCCCTGAGATCAGGTTCCGAAGAAACGAAGCGTCGAGCGTAGCCGCCACCGGCAGCAGGAACTCGTAGGCCTCGCCCTGCGACCCGATCTGTGTGTGGTCTGCCCCGGGACGGTCTGCTTCGAGCCGGTGCGCCGCTTCAAGAATCGTCGGCAGATTCATGCGTACCTCTTTGCGCCGGCTGCCTGGCATCAGCGTGATCCACGCCTTGCCTGGATCGAGCTGGTTGGCGGCGGCATATGCCTCGCGCGAAATCCCCGGCGCGGGCAGATCGGCAAGCGGATGTCCCACAAAGGTCGCGTCCACTCCCCGATCGCGATAGAATTTTTCTTCGAAGGGAAAAATTGCCAGGGCCTTGTCGACGTATTTGCGTAGCAGCTTGACGCGCCCCTGCCGCCAGGCCCAGAACTGCGGACAGACGTAATAGACCACGGGAATTCCCCGCCGCCGCATTTGCCGCGCCACGCGCCAGTTGAACGCGGGAGCGTCGATCACAACCGCCAGCACCGGAGGTCTTTCATCTGCCGCCCGAATCAATTTCCGGTAAAGCCGCAGAATTTTCGGCAGACGGCTAAGAATCTCCGTGATACCGACCACGGCAAGTTCTTTGGCGTCGACAACAATCTCGCATCCCGCGGCGCGCATGCGTTCGCCGCCTGCGCCAAAGAATTCGAGCTCCAAGCCTTGCGTAGAGACAACCGCCCCCGGCTTTCCAGCGGAGCGGAACTCCGCCGCCCGCCGCAGCGCTTCCATCAACTCCGCGCCATACATTTCACCGGAGGCTTCTCCGGCCGAGATAAGAATTCGCACTGGGAGAGATTGTAACTGCCGCGCCTACGGTCACCTCGCAGGCAGCGGCCTGAAGGAGTGATTTAGTCGTCGGCATTGGCCGAAGCCGCGGGCGAGGGCACCCGTACCACACCGACTTCCTGGTCTTTATATTGCAGTTGATACAGCTTGTAATAGATTCCGCGCTGGGCCAGCAATTCCTGATGCGTCCCCATCTCCCTGACCCGCCCTTTGTGCATAACAATAATCTTGTCGGCCCGCTGGATGGTCGACAGGCGGTGCGCAATAATGAGCGCGGTTCGTCCTTCCACCATGCGGTTGAGCGCGTCGCGCACGCGAAATTCCGTCTCGGTATCCACGCTCGAAGTCGCTTCATCGAGAATCAGAATGTTCGGATTATGCGCCAGCGCTCTCGCGAAACTGATCAGTTGCTTCTGCCCCGTCGAGAGCGTCGAACCACGCTCGCGTACCTCTTCCTGAAAGCCTCCCGGCAGGCTTCGGATGAACTCGCTCAGGTTGACATCCTCCGCCGCCTGTTCGACGTCTGTGTCGAGAATGCGTGATGTCCCAAGCCGGATGTTGCCCGCCACCGTGCCGCTGAACGGAAACGGATCTTGCAGCACGACTCCGAACCGGCCACGCAGGTCGTCGAGATTCATCTGTCTGATATCGACTCCGTCGATGCGAATCGAGCCACGCTGAACGTCATAGAAACGCATCAGCAGCGAGATCAGCGTGGTTTTGCCAGCCCCCGTATGTCCAACAACTGCGATCGTTTCGCCCGGCTCGAGGGCGAAGTTAACATCGCGCAAAACCCAGTCAGGCTCGGTTGCGTGTAGAGCAGTTTGCGTCGGAACAGGCGCCTCCGCCCGTTCAACCCGATTTGAAGAGTCGACCGCCTTTTCGGTTGCAGTCTTGTTTCCGTATGCAAACCAAACGTGATCAAATTCGATTCGTCCCGCGCCGCGCGGCGTTTTCGCTACTGTCGGCGACATGATGTCGATCTTTGTGTCGAGAAGCTTAAAGACCCGCTCCCCCGCTGCCATAGCCGACTGCAAAATGTTGTACTTCTCGCTCAGATCCTGGATCGGACGAAAAAACCGCTGTGCATATTGCATGAACGCGACCAGCACTCCAATCGAAGTGATTCCGCGAATCACACCATTTCCGCCAAACCAGATAATGCTGGCAATGGCGACCGCCGACAAGATTTCAACCACCGGGTAGTACACCGAGTACGCCAGGATGGCGTCTTTAAACCCCTCCATATGCGAAGCGTTGATCTCGGAAAATTTGTTGTAGGCCCGGCGCTCGCGATTGAAGAGTTGCAGCACGAGCATTCCGGACACGGCTTCCTGCAGGTAAGAATTGATCCGGGCTATGGCGGTGCGAATGCGCCGGTACGAGTCGCGCACCTTGTCGCGGAAGACTCGAGTCGCGTAGACGATCAAGGGAAGCACGGCGAAGGTGATCAACGCCAGCCTCCAATTCATCTTCATCATGATGCCGATAATTCCGGCCAGCACGAACACGTCCTCGAAGATGGAGACGACCCCGGCCGTGAACATTTCGTTCAGAGCGTCGACATCCGTGGTAACGCGGGTTACGAGGCGCCCCACCGGATGCTTGTCAAAAAACGCAACGTGCATGTACTGCAAGTGGCGGAAAATCTGCTTGCGCAAATCGAACATCACCTTTTGTCCCGTCCACTGCATCAGGTAGGTCTGTATGAATTCGAGAGAGAAGGTGAGGACGAGAATTCCGACGTATAGGCCACCAATTTGCGCGATACCGGTGAGCGGGGCGTTGCTGAGGCGGTCGCCGATCCACGAATGTGAGTCGGGGGACTTTGCCAGGTATTTATCGATGGCAATCTTGGTGAGGAACGGGCCGAGAACATCTAAGCCAGATTTCAGGATGATAGCCGTCAGCGCTACGACCACATGCCACTTGTATGGACGCAGATACCTCAGTAGGCGGCGCATAAGCCGTCCGTCGTATGCTTTTCCTAATACTTCTTCTTCCTGATTCGAGGCCATCGGAGGCTTGTATAGTCCCCTGATCCGCACTTCTGGGTCAAAGGATGTAGGCTTAATTCAAGAGCGCAAAAGACAAGCGCGCGACACTCTTACAAAGCAGATGTCCCTCACCAGAAGAAGAAGGAACATTTGCCTGCTCGCTTCTCGGGTCGTCCGGCCGTTCGAACGTTGAACACCCCGATCGTAGTTAGATCAGACTTCACTTTAATGCACGGTCTTGTCCGCCGTCTTCGGCTTGCAGTCGGAATTTTCACGGCAATTTGGGCATACCACTTTTTCGTTCTGATCAGCCATCTGCTGGAGAAAAGTGGAAAAAGTCTGGCCACAGTTCTCGCACAGTCGATCGATCGTTTCATTGCTGGTAGTTGGAGTCGTCACTACTTCACCTCACCGTTTTGTTTCGCGCAACTCGTTGAACCTTCTTTGAAAGAGGGGACTTGAATCGCTCCTCTATTCTAGCTGATAGGTTTCGCTGACAAATTTTTACCGGAGCGCTCTGACATCCGCCTTTTCACCCGGTGCATCCAAAGCGTTAATTACGATATCGCGTGACCTGGGCTACACAAAACAAAAAGAACGGAGATTTTCGATGCGTACTCTTTTGATCGTTACTGTCGCGATTTTCAGTTTGCCGAGCCTTGCGGCAGCCCAGATTCCGACCAGCGGCAATGTCTTCTTCGGATATTCTTATCTAAACGCCGATCTCTCTTCCTTAGGCCGTTCCAACTTCAACGGATACAACGCTTCTCTCGAAGGCAAAATATTTCCCTGGGTCGGTCTCGTGGCCGACTTCAGCGAAACCTACGGTTCCGAGAACGTAACCATCGCATGCCCCGGCCCTCCCTGCCCAAGTCAGAATTTCACGGGCCACGAATACAACATGCTGTTCGGGCCCCGACTTGGAGTCTCTATCGGCAAATTCCGCCCCTTCGGCGAAGCCTTTTTCGGGGTCGGACACGTCAGCGTCAATAGCGTCGGGTCCGACACTTCGTTTGTCACCGGCTTAGGCGGAGGTCTCGACTACCGTATATTCCGCCCCATCGCGGTTCGTTTCGAGGGAGACTATCTGCGGACGCGCTTCTTCAGCAGCACACAAAACAATGTGCGCTTCTCTACCGGCATCGTATTTCGCTTCTGAGAAAGTTGGATTTGAGAAAGTTTGGCAAGAATCTCGGGGAAGTCTCGCAAGGCCTTCCCAGTCGAAGCACGCGGACCGAAATACAAGCGAACCGAGGAGGGTGTAACGAGACCAATCCGACGGCGGCGTTTAGATCTTGGCCGCGAGCTTCCTGCGCTGCACTCGCGGCCTCGAAACCGTCATCGGTGGCTTCGCCGGTTTAAGCGCGTGCTGTTTCCCGCACTTCGGGCATGCCGTCACTTGCGCGTTGTGTGTTGCCATTTCATTCAAAAAGGCTGAAAATGCCTCCCCACAGTCTTCACATGGAACGCCCAACTTCTGCTCGCTTATCGGATCCAACTGCTCGTTACCCATTTTATGACTGCCCCTTTTCCCTACGTCTGAGTTTGGATCGGTGGTCCCCACAAGCCCGATGTTGTATTTAAGATGCAAAACCCTAGGCAGCCGTCTGCGAAATCGCTCTCCGTAGAAAGCTGTACGGCGACATTAAGTCTCAATGTGGGATTCCATATGTTTGCGTCTTTGCCCGTAAAATGGAAAACAGTATGTCCTTGTCTAGCAACGTCTTCAGTTTGCGCCCCGCGCATCCCCTCGGCATTTACATCTCGATCCCCTTCTGCCGTACCAAATGCAGCTATTGCAATTTCGCTTCCGATGTTTTTTCAAAGAGCTCTTATGAGAATTATGTCGCCCGATTACTGGAAGACATCGTCCACTCGCGCCGCTTGGCGTCGAAACTAGGCTGTACGCTTTCCGGTCTTAAGGATGATCCGAACTCCGGCTACGTCGATTCCATCTATCTCGGCGGAGGAACTCCTTCGATCCTCGAAGGTCGACAATTGCTTCGCATCTTTGCCGCTGTCCGCAACGAATTCGCAGTTGCTCCCGAAGCCGAAATCTCCGTCGAATGCGCTCCGGGTACGCTCAGCCCCGCTCTCATCGAGACTTTGCTGCTTTGCGGTGTGAACCGTGTCAGCCTTGGCGTGCAGTCTTTTGTCGATCAGGAAGCGCAGTCCGTCGGCCGGTTGCACAAGCGTTCCGTCGTTCTCGAAGAGATCGCTCGACTTCGCGATGCGGGGATCGCCAACATCAACATCGACCTCATCGCCGGGCTTCCTCATCAGACCGCCGAAAGCTGGGAGTTCTCCCTGGCGGAAACGATCGCAACTGGCGTCCCGCACGTAAGCGTGTACATGCTGGAGGTGGATGACGATTCACGTCTCGGCAGGGAACTGATCGCCGGCGGCGCGCGCTATCACGCTCACTTTGTCCCCGATGACGATGCGACCGCCGACTACTATCAGCGAGCCTGCGAGGCTCTCTCCGCTGCCAGCATTGCTCAATACGAGATCTCTAACTTTGCGCGCGTGATAACCGTTATGCCGGAGATACGTCTATCGTCCGCTGGAATAACGGAGCCTCAGAACAACCAGTCGCGTCACAACCTGAAATACTGGACGCGAAAGCCCTATCTGGGCTTCGGTGTCGATGCTCACTCGATGCTGGATCTTCCTGAGTCGGGACGACTGTTATCGCATGGCGTGGATAGAAGCGGTTTCGACCAATGCCGGGCGATGCGCTTCGCGACGCCCGATTCGCTGGATGCCTACATGAATCGTTCTCCACAAACTTTCACGCTGGTTTCGGCTGAAGCTGCCGTCGAGGAGAGTTTCTTCCTCGGCTTGCGCCTTAATGGCGGAATCGATCTTCAGGAACTGCGAGCGCAGATCGTCGAGTTTTCTGCGGAAGCCGATGGCGCCGCGCTGGCCTCCACGACAGATCCGCTTGCTCCTTGGCGATCTGCAATCGGAGAGTGCGTCGAAGACGGACTGCTCGAACAGGAAGAAACAAACCTTCGCCTTACTGCGCGCGGACGTTTGCTCTCCAACGAAGTTTTTGGAAGATTTCTGGCACAAAAAAACAAAGTGGGAACCGGCCACGTGAATTCACGTTAGATGGCCGATGGGTAGCCGTTCGGCGTTGGCCTGTCCGGTCCCCACTATCTCGAACTGTAGGGAGGCCGGTGCCCGCCCAAATGCCAGACATGGGTGGCTGCGAGGCCGAAGCTTCTGTTCCGGACTCCCTCGATAAACTCGCTCATTGCGCCTTGTCGGCTGCAACGATTGAAGGGATCATAGACACGAATTCCGGAAAGCGAAACGTCACAAAGATAACCGCAGCGTGAGTACCGGAAGTTACGTTGCAGCGGAATGCCGCAGTCGATCAGGGAAATCCGCGACTAGTTGAAGTCTTTTATCGAGCAGGCGCCTGGGCCGCGAGGATCGCCGCACGATCCACATCCTCCTGATGGCATACTTTCCGCCATTGGCGCGCGCGAACTCGATCCACCTTTGGACGAGACGGCGAAAACCGACAGTTGCGGCTCCAGCCTCTTGCTTTCGCACTTCGGGCAAACAGCCTTCTGTTTTCCGTAGACGAGCGCTTCGAACTCGTGCTGGCAGTCTTTGCAGATGTACTCAAAAATCGGCATAGCAAACTCCTTGCAGCCATCCAAGAGGCAGCTGCTTTCAGACAACGATAGACAACTAAGAAACTGGAATTCCCGTCTTCTATTTAAAATCAATTGTGGACTCCAGGCAAACCGACCAGCCGACGCTGCGCTTTGCAGCGCGGCCTTTCCATCCGCGCCGCTGGCTCCGCGGCGGACACATTCAGACGCTCGCAAGCTTTGTCATGCCGCGACGCTTCCATCTGCCTGCGCCCGAAGAGCGCCTGGTCGAGGTCGAACCGGGGATTCGGGTTCTGTGCCATTGCCACTGGCAAACCGAACGGATGCATGCCCTCACTATCATCGTCGTGCACGGACTTGAAGGGTCGAGCGACTCGCAGTACATGCTCGGCATCAGCGAAAAGGCGCTGGCTGCGGGAATGAACGTCATTCGCTACAACCAGCGCAACTGCGGAGGCACGGACGACCTCGCGCCAGTCCTTTATCATTCGGGACTCTCGAACGACATTCGCCAGGTGGCGCGCGAAGTGATGGAGCGAGACGGCGTCACGCGCTTGGCGCTGGTCGGCTTTTCCATGGGCGGCAATCTGGTGCTCAAGCTCGCGGGCGAGTGGGGAGCGCAAGCGCCTCCGCAGTTTCGCGCGGTTGCTGCCTGCTGTCCTGCGCTGGATCTGTCGGCTTCGGCGAATGCGCTGCACGAGCCTTCAAACCGCATCTACGAACGCTACTTCCTGTGGGCGCTGCGTCGTCGCATGCTGCAGAAGGCGCGTCTTTTTCCCGACCACTTTGATACCAGACGATTGCAAGGCATCCGAAGCCTGCGGGAGTTTGACGACAAAGTCACGGCGTATTATTGCGGTTTCACCGGAGTCGACGATTATTACGATCGCGCATCGGCTTCTCACATGGTCGAGCAAATCGCGGTTCCGGCGCTGATTCTGTATGCCGACAACGATCCTTTTGTACGCATCACAGAAGCTACGCGGCGGAAGATGGCGAACAATGCCAACATCACGTTCGTGGAAACCGAGGATGGAGGACATTGCGCCTTTATCGGCACGAAGTCCGGAACCCTCAACGGAAGCGCTGGTCTTGCAGACGACGGTTATTGGGCAGAGCAGGAAATCGTGAGGTTCCTGCAGCGTTTCTAGTGATTGGTCGATACGATCCGCGACGAGGCGTTTATGGATGCTGACTTCTCTATCGAACTGAGCCGCGAAGATCCGGTGCTGGATTTTCCGTGGACGGATCCAAAGGGGAAGGTCGCGTATGTCGATTTGAAGAGGCATCCTGAGCAACTGGCGGCGATCGTGGAGGCGCAGGATTTTCCGGACTTGCGCGATTTTCTGCAGATGGTGAATTCCTCGCGGAGTTTGCTGGAGACGGCGAAGTGCGATGCGTGGTCGACTACGGAGCTTTCGGCAGAGGAAGAGATCTACGATGCCGCACATAAGTTTGCCGGCTATGTCGACGTGCTTTTCGCGACGCGGGATGCGCGGCTGGCGCTGGCGCGTCACGAACAATTTGCCAAGGATTTAGTCGCCTTGTTGCGGCGTGCACCCGAGACTCCCTCGTCTGCGGAAGTGTGTGTGCGGCGCTGCTACTTCGCGGAGGACGCGGAAAGGCCCGTCCAGCAAGGGTTTTACTTCACGCTGTACGTGAGCGGGTACGGTGACGACGGAGACAGCGCGCTGCTGAATTGGGGAGTGGCGCTGAAGCTGGTGGGGAATGCGATGGTGCAGTTGTCGCGGACGGGATAATCTCTTGTCCCCCTTCCCTCCCACCCCGATCTCTCGGCATCACAGATTTAGGGGGGGGCGAGTCGTTTCAGATCTTTGACTTTAAGAGAGTTATTCGCAAAATATTGCGGAATAATGGAGTCCCGACTCAACGCTGCCTCGGCCCGACGAGCACGCTTCTCTGGTTTGATCTGCGCGGGTACTAGAAACCGTGCCCGAACGTGGCACAACTAAGAGCTGTGTTACGCAGACTTCGTATCGACGACGTCCACGAGTCGACAACGTCGCAGGCCGGCGACTTAGAAATGTGTGAGCGCCGAACTACTGCAACCCGGACTGGGTCAGCTTGACCGCGCAGAACACGGCAGAGCTTCCGCAAACAGTCGTTGACGTTGCCAGCGTGCCGAAGTAGATGCTGGAGGCCTGGCCCGCGGTGGAATCGTTATCCACGACGATGCCGCTTGTCCCGCCCACCGCGTCGGTGGTGTTCGTCACTGGGTTGTTCGGCGGATCTCCTTGGGCAACGAGAAGCGAGCTGGGCAAGAGGAGACTATACACGGCGCTTGGATTTTCATTCACTCCTACGAACAGGTAGTCGGGGCCCCCAGTAGCGGTTGCGCCGGTGACAGTGCAGCCGGGTCCCGTGGTCGCGGTTGGTATGGTCGTGTCGAAAGCAAAATTCGTTGGGGTTGCCGAGACGACAGTTTGCATTCCACCGTTGATGGCGGCGATGTCGGTGGGAGTGCAGTTGTTGGGAGCGTTGGCAATCACTCCCGCGAGAGTGACCAAGTCATTGGCGGCGAGCGTGTTGTTCGCCGTAACGGTGACGACCGTCGTCGATGCGGTCACCGCCGTGATGTTGAACGTCTCAGTGTTGAAGAACTCGGTGAGCGGAGACATGGGCGAAGGGTTGGTGCCCATTTGAGGCTTGTCGTTGTTGGGCGGGGTGGTCTGCATTGTGGAACTCACGAACTGCAATTCCTTGAGTTGTTGGCCGCCAGTGCCGGAGGTGGCGGCGATGATCTCACCGTTATTGGCCGCGCTGGCGCTGCTAATCCCCAAGGCGAAGTAGCGTTCGTCTGGAGTCGGGGCGTAATTGGGAAAACCTGCGGTCGTGCAGCTTTGATTGGCGCCCGTATCGACACCCGCGAACACGACTGCGGTCAGGGTGTTGCTGGTAAATGTGAATTGGATGAGGCCGGTGTTGCCGGTTGTTCCGGTATCGGCCTCTCCAGTGGTATTGGGGTTGCATGCGGTTATGACGTAACCCACTCCGTTCGTGGTGTCAATGATGGCGCCGTCGCGAATGCCGCCGTTTATTGCGCCCAAGTTCGTGCCTCCGTTCACGCCGAGAGCAAGCGAAGTGGCAGCGGAAATTCCCGACGGCCTCAATGTGTAGAAATTAGAGCTGCTATCGCCGACAAAGATATTGCCAGTGTTCCCCACGTCGACGACGGGGGCAGCGAGGAAGTTCGACCCAGGTGTGATTGTGGCGTTGGTCGTGGTGCATCCTGTGCCCGTCGTCGCGCTGGGTATCGTGGCGTTCACTTCAAACTGCGTTCCGCTTAAACCGTTCGCGATCACGGTTTGGATTCCGTTGATGGCGGCGACGTCAGCGGCGGTGCAGCCGTTGGCGGGGTTGGCGGTCACGCCGGCGATTGTGACCAGTTCACCCAAACTAAGCGAGTTGGTCGCGGTGATCGTCACGGTAGTTGTGTTTGCCGTGATCTGGGTCGGTGTGAAGCTCGCGGGGCTGGCACTTACATGCACCGGAAAATTTCCTCCCGCGTACAATGGCGTTCCGTTGAAGGTTGGGGTGATTGCATACAGGAAGCCATTGTTATCGCCTACATACGTGGTGTCGTTGGCGTAGTCGGTGAAGGGGGATGAGAAACTATCTGCCGCTCCTGGCGCTGCGGAGGCGGAATTGGCGGCAACTAATCCGAGAGGAAGCATGAAATCCGTGGCGGTACTTCCGGAGGTGCTGCCGGGGACCACGGGGTTGATGGCACAGGTCGGCAACGTGGCTCCGCCATTGTTGTTGCTGGCGCAACCGGTGCTGGTTCCGTACTCGGTGTTGCCGCTGCCGAACGTCAGCACGTGCAGGATGGCTCCGAGGCTCGGGTCATTCTCTACGTAGGAGATTTCTGTGCCCGTGAGCGAGAGGCTGGGCGAGGTGGCAACCGGTCCGGCACCCGAGGCGTAGGAAAAGATGAATTCCGGATTCGACAGATTACATAGCGACGAGCCGGACCCGCTGTAGAGATGATTAAAGGCGACGATGTTGGCTTGGGAGCCGTTAGTCCCGGCGGTGACGGTGCCCCAGCTGAAATTTGTCAGCGTGTTTGTATCGGTCAACGTGATGCGAGTGCCGGGCGTGAGCGCGTAGACCGTGACCGTAGCCGCCGACGCAACCGCAACGATACGGTCGATCGCAGTGTTGCTAAGATTCCGATTGATCGCCGCCGCTAGATTGGCGGCATTGCTGGCAACCGTGCTGGAGACTTCGAAGTTCAGGCCGGTATTTGTCGTCGTGGAGGCGGTTAGAGTGAGAGTGACTGCTGCACCGCCGGCCGGGGTAATGATGATGGACGTGGTCTGGCCCGACGTGGGTTGGCCGGCGAAGGTGCCAACAACTGTGGACCGCGTGTTCCCGGTAGAGGCATTGATGGGGAACACCACAAAATCTGCGGTGCAGCTGGGGGTCGCGTTCACATTGAAGGAGTACTTGGCGGGCGACATGCCTTGTGCGACGCCGCCGGCGCCCAGCGAGATGGCCCAGTCCTTTTTCAGGGGTCCTCTAGACCCCTTGGGTAATGTTGGGACTAACGGCCTCCGCAGCAGGCCTGAGTCTTGCGGCGCATTCCCGTGCAGAAGCCATTGGGCATAGGCTCGGGGCTCGTTCCATGTGTTGCGCGCCTGCTCCGGCGTGTAGCCTCCGGTGAAGACGACATGCTTTGCACTCCAATCGATCGGCACGGGGATGGAACTGTCGGGCCGAGCAAAGGCCTGCCCGAATAGCGATCCGGTCAAGCTCGCTGCCAGACAGAACGCCGCCAGTATCACCGCCGCGCACCTGGCGAAGAAGAGGACGGTCCGGCTTGGCGGAGTTTTACAGCGGCTCACGCCCGTTTCGGGGCGCGGCTTCAGGGGACAGATCATCTGAGTTGTAGTTTCGCCATGATCGCTGGGATCGCCTTGATCTCGGTGGAAATTTGCCCAGCGCTGTCTGCGGCGATACGTGATGTTGAGATGGAAACCGGTGGGCAGTAGGAGGTTCAGCGTTTTTTGATTCATCTTGGACAGAAAGCCGATTGGCGTTGAGGGGAACCGGAAGAATCAAGCTGAGGCTGGCCCGTTGCTACAGGAATGCTTGGTTGCGAGAATTCCTCGGCGACGATTTCTTGTGATGGAGTATAGGCGTTCGCAGCCGGCCAAATGACAGAGACGATTTCATGGAGGGTGAAGAAAGTCGAGCCGGTGGCCAGCATCGCCATATTATGTGCTGAGCTGCGGGTCGAGGACGAAGACTAAGCGTTAGATGGGAACCAAACTAGCAAACTCGCGGAATGACTGAAAACGAGTTCTACGAGCGGTTGTTGGAGGGCAGGGACTTCAACGGTCCACGGTTCGCGCGGGTTGAGTGAGTGATAAACGGGACCTGCAAGGTTCCTCAAGCCGGTTTACGTGGCGCTTGCGGCCCTAGATAGAGGGCCCAGGCGCTCGCCAAGTCCTGAACGACGTGGCCGAGAGATTTGTAGACGGTAATCTCTTCATTTGTGCGACGTCCTTCGATCTCGCCACTCAAAATCTGGCCGATCTCAGCGACGATGTGTTCGTCGCCAATCAGGCCGGCGTTCTTCGCGCGAAGAAATTCCCCGCCTTGTTGCAGAACGCCTTCTCGACTGTCGGCAATAAAGCGGGAGCGGATGACGAGATCGTTGTCGACTTCGGCGGGGCCGGCGTAGCCTGAACCGACTAAATTCACGTGCGTGCCCGGCCGCACCCAGTCGCCTTTTAAGATCGGTTCGGTGGCGGAGGTGACGGTGCAAATGATGTCGGCTTGGGCGACGGCTTCCTGGGCTTCTTCTGCAGCAAGGACCGGGATCGCGAGTTCCGCTTGCATCTTTTTCGCAAAGGCTTGGGCACGCTCGGGCGAGCGTCCCCAAACCACGATGGACTCGAGGTCGCGAACCTTGCCGATGGCTCGCGCGTGAGTCGCGGCTTGTTCCCCGTATCCGAGCAGAGCAAGATGCCGCGCATCTTTGCGCGCGAGGGCCTCGGTGGCAACCGCGCTGGCGGCTGCCGTGCGAATGGCCGTCACTTCGCCGGCATGAACTACGCAGACGGGAGCGCCGCTTTCGGGATCGAACAGTAGGACGAGGCCCTGGTGCGACTGGATACCGCGAGCAAAATTCTCGTGGAAGACGCTGATTAATTTTGCGCCGAAGGGCGCGTGGTCGCCCATCGCACCGGGCATGATACCGAACAATCGGCCGTCGGATAGCGGGAGGATGGAGCGCAGGAGTTGCTTTGTCTGGCCCTTCGAGAGCGCGATCATGGCCTTGCGCACGATCGGAATGCAGGCATCGTAGGTAAGTCGGCGGGCCACTTCTTCGCGGTCGATAAATCGCATCAGACCTCTTTCCCTTCGAGCAATCGATCGCTTACGACTCATACGCTGTGATTCGCAAGACGCTGGTCGTCGGTTTTCTGGTGATCGTGTCGCCGTCGTTTCGTTCCAGACGATAACAACGGCTGGCGGTCACGCCGACTTCCGTTGCGGAGAGGCAAATGGTATCACCTTCCCATTCTGCTCTGGAGCGACCCACTTTGTTGTCTTTTTCCGGAAACTGACAGGTATATAGAACTCAATAATCTTAGCCATAAATCCTCCCTGGTGAAGCGGATCACGGAGGGCGTTTCGAAGAGCTTGTTATCCCTTTCTTCGGCCCTCACCTCGTATAGCGTGATTCGCGGGCGAAACGTTTCAGTGGAGGCAAGAATCTTCAGATCGATTCATACAGCTTCAGTCGAGATACATGGACGCGCTGGAAATCGTGAGCAAGATCAACTCAATTGCGGTCTTGCGTATCTGCCGCGTAAGGAGTGGGGTGAGCTCCGGGGGATAGGGGTACAGTGGCCACGTTCTAAAATCGTCCAATTTTGTGGCAAGATTGTCGGCACGCAGATGTTTTAGGGGCTCCGGGACTCGGCTATCGCCAATGAGAAAGATCGCGCGGGGTGATCGCGAGTGGCGATAAACGAAACCTGGTCTAAGCCGAAGACCACTGGAGCTGCGGGGACGGAAATCAGAATCGAGCGTCAGAAGCCGTCGGGGGGCTTCGGTTTTCCGAGCGTGATGTCGCGTTGAGCATGGCACTCGCTGGATGGATCGTAAGTGGCGACTCCCTCGACATCATCCTTGGTCGCGTGGAATTCGAGCGGGGGACGGGAGACGCGGCGGGGAAGTTCGGCGAACTGGACCTTTCCATCTGAGTTCGTTCCGGCTTGAAGATCGAGGCGGTGCATTCCGCCGAAGCCGTATGCGATATGAACCTTGACGGTTGCGGCGTACGCGGGTTTGCCGTCCACGCCGATGATCTTAAGGTCGATGGAACAAGGACCGGCGCCACCTTGGATTACGGGAACTTTTTCGCTTGGTGACTGCGCTTGAACGTCCGAAATCAGGAAGCCTATAACGACCAGGCACAGCGTGCGGCACGTTGGGTTCATCGGATCATTATACGAGCGTAATCAGACAGGTTTCGCAACGTCGCTTGGGGATCGCATGAGCAACGGTTGGATCGCAAGAAAAAAGGGAAATGTGTGCAATTTTGAACAGACAGCGCTGCGCATTTTCGCTACTGTTCTCGCTATCTTAGGGCAAAATGGGTATCACTGCTGGGTAAGTCCCTCCCCCGAGGTGGGTGACGGCAGGGATGCCAAGCGGCGGTGCGGCGTGCTCCTCTCCCCGAGAGCAATTGAGCCGCACCGCTTTTTTCCTCAAGTTGCTGGAATCGGCGACGAGAGACGAGCGCATCAATGCCGAACTGCCAGAATTTCATCAAGGGGCGGGGACGCGGCGGTGCAAGCAGATTTTTGACTTCAGTTCTGGGAATTGCTGGTGTTGGAATCCTGACCGGTGCGCCAAACAATATAGAGGCTGGCGATGTGGATAGCCTCTTCGAGGCTGAGCCGGGTTTCTTCGTAAACCTCGAGACCCCTCCGATAGACCAGCACTTGATATTCCTCAGGACCGTTTATGCCGGTTATCGGCAGAACCGTAGCGACATAACGCTCCGTTGGGCCATTAAATCGAAGAGTAAGCATCTGCAACGCGCGCCCGTTTTGTTTCGAAATAAGTGCTTGAACGGCGCGACATTACTGCTTCTGGGGAGAGCTGTCTATCAGGCTTGGCCTGACGGATGTCGAGGATTTTCCGGATAGACAGTTCGGCATCGGACTCAGCCGCCCCCCCCAAATAAATGAAAAATGTACGGCGAATCCGCAAGTTCAATAGGATGGCTGCAAAGGCGATTGTGCCGGCTGCGACCGCGGCTTCTTGCGAAGAACGGCCGCGGAAAGCAGGGTCATGAGCAGCCCAATCGGGAAGGGCTCGATGAAGGTTACGGCCGCGTTGAGGAATGGATTGTCGTACATCTTTTTATAGTCTTTCAATTGCTGAAGTTGTTCCTGGATCGCCGACGAACTCGCCCCGGAGGCCTTCAGCTTTTCGATCCTGTAAGCGCCGTATTTATCCATGAAGCCGGGCAGGAAGTGGAAATAGAGAACTTCCCACGTCGCCACGTAGCAGACGCAAGAAATCAGCGTGATGGAGATACCCACGGCAAAAGCTTTGGCGAAGGTGATCTGGCCGTTGCCAACGTTGTCGCGGAAGGAGCGAATACCGAAGAACACAAGCAGGAACGAGAGCACAATGATCGTATAGCCGAGCAGGTAGCTGTGGTCGAAGCCGATCCGGTCCGCGAATGGAACGGTGGCCACCATCAGGAGCGACGAGATAGCGCCGGAAACCAGTCCGAAGATCAGGGTAGTTTTTTTCATGAGAGGCTTCTCCAGTGAGTGCAACTTGAATCCGGACGCAGCATACCGCGGCAGGCGGGGTTTTTGTCGTCACCCATTGGTGTGATTTTGGCGGGGAGGGAAAAAAATCATTCTTCCGTATGAGGATCAAGGGAGCAAACCGAGTTCCTTTCCGAGTTGCACAGCCTGCGTTCTTCGCTTGGCTCCTAGTTTGTCGAAAACTCGGCTGGAGTGGGTTTTTACCGTGTTCTCACTCACGTAAAGTTTTCCTGCGATCTCGCGGTTGCTCATGCCGCGGGCGATCAGTTCAAGGACCTCAAGCTCGCGGCGCGTGATGCCCAGATCTCCCCTTTTCGTCTCGGCCGGAACCGATGGTTCCGGGGCCGACACGGGAGCCTCGTGGACGGCGCCTTTCTGCCTGGTTCCGGTGAGCCGGACGCCCAGCCAAATGCCCAGAACAGCAAAGGTCATCGCAGTCAAACCGGCATAGATCTCGACGGAATGGTCGACTACCAGAAACTGATACTCGCTCCACTTCAGCAAGCTGATCAGAACTCCGCCAATTACGCCGCAGATTAGGATGTCCCGCTTCATAAACTCCCCGAGAAAAGGTGCTGGACACGGGCGATTGTGCCCAATCGTTGCCGATCATACCACCGCGGGTAGCGCCGCTAGCACCCGATTTGTCGGAAAGAATTGAGCTTGGATACGCGGAGCTTTTAGCTTCGCTGAAAAGGGCGGCAGTCCAGAAAATAAGGGCGATGCGGAGCGCGCGTCAAAGAGCTTTGAGAGGGTTTTCCAGATCGTCAGTCCAGTTTCCTGAATCGAAGCCAGGGAAAACCGAACCTTGGTCAAAAGTTCGGGAATAGAGCCCAGCGAAATATCGCTCGACTTCCTCTTCGATTTTGTCGAGCGGTGTCTTCAGAAGCATGCGGACATACTGTTCGTGGTTGTCACGACGATTCACCAGCGGGATTCGAGAAGAATAGGCGCGGGCAATGATGAAAATATAGGGATTCATCAGCAAGTTGAGGGTCCGGTAAAGCAAAGGCTGGTTGGCCGCCTTCCAGATGGTGCGATGCAGTTCCATGTCGGCTTGAAAGAATTGCTCTTCATTGTTCTTGGTGGCGGCTGCCTTCAGTTTCTTTAAGGCACGCGTCAGCAACTCAGAACAGTTGACCGCGGGATTCTCGCGCATGTAACGGACACAGAGGCCTTCGAGTTTGGCACGCATGCGGAAGATAACGCCGATTTCGGCGAGCGAGATATCGCGAATGAAGGTGCCGCGGCGCGATGTGGTGACGACGAGGCCGTCGCGCTCTAAGCGGAGCAGGGCCTCGCGCACGGGGCCGCGGCTAACCTCGAGTTCCTGGGCAAGGTCTTCTTCAATGATGCGTTGACGCGGGCGCAATTTGCCGGCATGGATCGCTTTACGCAAATGCGCTTCTACACGCTTACTGGCGGAGACGCCACGCTCTGGCTTGGCAGAATGATTTTTCACGGTTCGCATGGAAACTGGGGGCTATCTACGGGGCAAGGAACCCGATCCTATATCTCAGACCATTACGAAACGGGACGTTCACGAGACTTGAGCTACGAGTCCCGCGCTGCCTAACGCTGAAGGACTGAGTCAGGTGGCTTGGCCCACGGGGTGCGGATTTTCGTGGGTATTCTCCCACTTTTCCAATCCCAAAACCAATTCGTAACCGCCTGTATTTGTCGCCGAAGGAATTCTCTTTCGGCTGGCAACACCCAGATACTCTACCATGCTGTCGACAAAGTAGGTGACAGGATAGTTGGCAGAAATCGTGGATTGCCGGTAGACTGCCCTCACTTACGGCGGCACAAATTGACGAGGCAAGTTGGGCATTGGAGTCGATGTTGTTGGGGGGAATCTCGTGAACCGACGGTACATTCGACAACATGACTAAGCCAGCCCCGGGTGATCGCGCTGACGGCGCTAAACCGGCTCTTGCCCGCAGACTCGGTCTATTCGACGCCACCATGCTAGTCATGGGCGGCATTGTGGGATCGGGAATATTCATCAATCCTTACGTGGTCGCCCAGCAGGTGCATACCCCCGCACTCATCCTCGGAGCTTGGATTTTTGGCGGCATCATCGGGATTGGCGGAGCTTTCATATGGGCCGAATTAGCTGCCACGCTGCCGGAAGTTGGCGGGCAGTACGCGTATTTGCGCGAGGCGTATCATCCCGCGGTCGCGTTTCTGTATGGATGGGTTTTACTACTGGTTATCCAAACCGGAGGCATGGCGGCGGTTTCGATCACCTTTGCCCGATACTTCGTCGAATTAACAGGTTTGCAGATTCCCGACTGGACCATTGCCACCACGGCGCTCGCCGTCCTCACCCTCATCAATTGTCTTGGCGTCAAAACCGGAGGCCGCACACAAAGCGCGCTGATGGTGATGAAAATCGCCGCCATTGCCGCCCTGGTGGTTGCGGGGGCGGTGCTCGCCGGCCATCACAGAACCGTGTCGACGCCAGCCGAACGTCATTCGTCGCTGACATCGTTTGGGGCGGCTATGGTTCCTGTGCTCTTCGCTTACGGAGGATGGCAGACGGCGAACTTTCTGGCCGCTGAAGTGAAGGAGCCGAAGAAGAATCTTCCGCGTGGATTACTCCTCGGAGTCCTGGGAGTGGTTGTGCTCTACATCTCGGTGAATTGGGTGTGCCTGCGGGCTTTGGGTCCGCAAAGATTGGCGGCGGCGAGTACGCCCGCGACGGCAGTCATGCGGCTCGCTTTGGGACAACGCGGCGCAACGTTCATCGCGGCGGCTATCGCTATCTCGACCCTAGGGTTTCTCAGCCAGTCGATTTTGACGGCTCCGCGTGTTTACTTTGCTATGGCCGAGGATGGTCTTTTCTTCCGCGCTGTTGCCTGGCTAGATCCGCGCACTCGTGTACCGGTCGTTGCCATCATTCTGCAAAGCGTCTGGACAATCGTCATTGCCCTCTCGGGCCGGTATGAACAGATTTTGAATTACGTGATCGCGATGGACTTTTTATTTTTCGGGCTGACGGCGACTACCATCTTTGTGTTCCGCCGCCGGGCGGCGCGGGGCGAGATGATTGCGGCCGTCAGTTATCGCATGCCGGGCCATCCGCTGAGCACGGCGGTGTTTGTCGCGATATGCTGGTGGGTCGTCGGCAATACGATCTATCGTTATCCGCAGAATAGCCTGATTGGATTTGTACTGCTGCTGGCGGGTATTCCGGTTTACTGGTTCTGGAGCAGGAAAACTTCCTCATTATGAGAATTCAATCTGGCAAAGCGACGGTCGCTGTCGAAGCGAGGATCCGGTACACGAATCCGGTATGAACGACCCACAATTCAGCGCCGTCTCCCGCTATCTGGCTTGGGCCAAACTGCACTCGCATGCGCGCTTCAATCTTGCGGTCAGTGGCTTGTTGGATTATCCGCTGGCGGAATTGCCCGTGCGCATCGAAGATCTGGAGATAGGCGGCACGGGACCGTACGGATATAAGCCGCTGATGGAGCGGCTGGCGGCGAAGGCCGCGGCTCCAGAGGATTGCATCGTCTACACGCACGGGACGTCGATGGCGAATTTTATCGCGCTTACCGCGCTGGTCCGCCGGGGCGATGAAGTGCTGGTTGAGCGCCCGACGTATGATCCGCTGCTGACCGTTCTCGACCACCTCGGAGCCAGGGTGACCCGCTTCGAACGGGTCGCGGAGAAGGGATTCCGCCTGGGTCTCGGAGAATTGGAACGCAATTTCACGCCGCGAACGCGCCTGATTGTTCTTTGTAATCTACACAACCCAAGCGGCGCCTTCACCGATGACGCCACGATGAAGCAAGTTGGCGAAATGGCGGCCACAGTGGGCGCGCGCGTTCTAATCGATGAAGTGTATCTGGAATCGATCTTCGATCAGCCGTGGCGTTCGGCGTTTCATCTGGGACCGAACTTCGTAATCACGAGCAGCCTCACCAAAGGCTATGGCTTGAGCGGTATTCGTTGCGGATGGATCCTGGCGCAGCCCGATTTAGCGCAGCGCATGTGGCAGATCGTCGATTTTACTTATGGAAGTCCAGTGCATCCTGCCGAACTTCTGGCGGTGGCGGTGCTCGATCATCTCACTCGAGTGCGGGATCGCGCGCGTTCGCTGCTGGAGCCGAATCGCGTGCTGGTGAATGAATTTCTGGCGGGCCATCCTGACCTCGATTGCGAACCCAGCCGCTTCGGCACGACCGTGTTTCCCCGCTTGAAAAGCGGCTCAGCGGAAGAGTTTGTAAAAGTATTGCGAGAGCGTTTCGAAACCAGCGTCGTCCCGGGAGACTTTTTTGAGCAGCCCCAACACTTTCGCATTGGCTTCTGCGGAACCACCGCGACCGTGCGGGGTGGACTTGAGCGTTTGGACGCCGCGCTCACGGCCTTCCGGCATGGCGCTTCGTAAAAATCGCCGTCATTTAGGTTTAGCGGTGCCGAAGGGCTAGACAGCTAAAGAAAGGTTTCAATCAATGCCTGAAGAAAAACGCCGCTATCGCTCGGCCGCCTGGTTTGCTAAGACCGATAAAGATGGATTTGTGCACCGCAGCTGGATGCGCAACCAGGGATTTCCTGATCACGTATTTGACGGGCGTCCCGTAATCGGCATCTGCAACACGTGGTCCGAACTCACGCCATGTAACGCCCATTTTCGGCAGATTGCAGAGCATGTGAAGCGCGGAGTGTGGGAGGCCGGCGGTTTGCCTCTGGAATTCCCCGTGATGTCGATGGGCGAAACGAACATGCGGCCCACGGCGATGCTATTCCGCAACCTGGTGAGCATGGATGTCGAGGAGTCCATACGCGGAAACCCAATCGACGGGGTGGTCCTGCTGTGCGGGTGCGATAAAACCACGCCCTCGCTGGTGATGGGCGCAGCGAGTTGCGATGTCCCCGCGCTGGTGGTTTCCGGCGGCCCGATGCTCAATGGAAAGTACCGTGGGCACGACATCGGCTCGGGCACTGCAGTCTGGCGTTTCGATGAAGAATTGAAAGCGGGAACGCTCAGCACGCAGGATTTCATGGAAGCCGAAGCGTGCATGTCACGATCCGCCGGCCATTGCATGACGATGGGAACGGCTTCGACAATGGCATGCATGGTAGAAGCGCTGGGGCTCGCGTTGCCGCAGAACGCCGCGATTCCTGCAGTTGATGCTCGTCGTTACGTGCTGGCGCACAATGCGGGACACAGGATCGTGGAAATGGTGGGCAACGATGTGCGTATCTCGCAGATACTCACGCGGCAAGCGTTTGAAAACGCCATCGTTGTGAATGGCGCGGTCGGCGGCTCGACCAACGCGGTTATCCATCTTCTGGCGATTGCGGGACGTGTCGGTTTGAAAGTAACTCTGGAGGATTGGGATCGCCTCGGCCGCGATGTGCCGACGCTCGTCGACTTGATGCCCTCGGGGCGTTTTCTCATGGAAGACTTTTACTACGCCGGCGGAGTGCCAGCCGTGATTCGAGCGCTTGGACAGCGCGACCTGATCCATCGCGAGGCCGTTACAGTCAACGGAAAGACGATCTGGGAGAATTGTGAAAATGCTTCCAACTGGAACGCAGAAGTGATCCGCCCCTTGGAAAAGCCGCTAGTCGAACATGGCGGGATCGCTGTTTTGCGTGGCAACCTGGCGCCGGACGGGGCGGTGCTCAAACCGTCGGCGGCTTCGCCTAGCCTTATGCGTCACTGCGGACGCGCGGTTGTGTTCGAGAATATCGAGCATTACAAAGAGCGCATCGATCAGCCTGACCTCGATGTAGACGAGAACTGCGTCCTCGTCCTCAAAAACTGCGGGCCGAAGGGTTATCCGGGAATGGCCGAAGTCGGCAATATGAGTTTGCCCGCGAAACTTTTGAAACGCGGGATCACCGATATGGTGCGTATTTCCGATGCCCGCATGAGTGGAACGGCGTATGGGACAGTTGTGTTGCATGTTTGCCCGGAAGCGGCGGTTGGCGGGACTCTCGCTCTCGTAAGGGATGGCGATGTGATTGAAATCGATGTCGATGCGCGGCGCATCCATCTCGATGTTTCGAAGGCAGAGCTAGATCAGCGACGTATGCAATGGAAACGACCGCTGAGCCCGCTCAAGGGTGGATACCAGCAACTCTATGTGGAGCGAGTGATGCAGGCCAATACAGGAGCGGACCTGGATTTCTTAACGGGTTGTCGAGGCAATGACGTGCCGCGCGAGTCGCATTGAAGCGATCCAGTCGACCCTGGCTTTTGCGGGAAGACGACCTGAGCGTGGGTTTATTTCGGCGGAAGCTTCGAGAAAAATGAACAAGCCCTTGGTGCGCACGCTAAACAGGCGTATCCCTGGGTTCCGCGGCTGGGTAGTGCGCGGGAACAGGTTTGAGAACCGAACCCGCACCGTGTTTGTCGCGCGAATGGTTCTGCATCGCTCGTGCCGCTTGCGTGCGGCGACTGCCGAAACTTTCATCGAAAGCGTCGACCCGTTCTACGTGTGCGCAGTTGTGACAGATCAGGAAGACGCCACCTGGGTCCTTACTGATTTTGTACATGTCATAAGCATACTCTTCCTCTGGACAGTATGTGAGCAGAACAAGCCATCCTTCAGTCGTTACAATAGATGTACAACAGAGTGATAGGCAGTCGTCGACATCCCCCTCAGAGGTAGAAGGTATTAGATTGTCGACTCCTGTTGTATTGCCGAACTTACGGGCGCTGCCGCCACTGCCCTTGGCCGCAATCTAATGTGGATTTAGACAATCTGCGCCACTGTCTTGCATCCGTGACTCTCCGTACGCCCCGCTTACAGGGGCTATGAAGGCGCGTCACAATCCATACAAAGATAAGTACCTGTCTAATAAAGCGAGCCAACACGTTATATACAATCTATCCCGTCTCAGTAGTCGTATCTGTCTCGACAGCTTCACGCCGTGTACTGCATCGCAGCCGACCCTTGTCAGGAATTAACTGGCACTCGTCAGGCCAAAGCCGGATAGACGGAGCTAAACATGACTTATAGCTTACTAACAAAGTAATAACCGCGTCTACGAAGTCGATCGACGCAGCGTGCCCTCGCGAAGATAAGTAGCGTAAGTATTCTCAGCAATAACGTCGAATCAAATCGGCCGAAGTAGCCGTCGGCACGCGAGTGGAGAGTGTCAAATGGAAGCTCGTCGCAAAGCTGAGTTGCAACCACAACTGGAACTCGCAGACACGACACTCATAGATTCCGAGATTCGATATCGTAAGCTGTTCGAAACCGCCGAGGACGGGATACTGATTCTTGATGGACCCGCAGGCCTGATAACTGACGTCAACCCGTCGCTAATAGTCCTGCTCGGTTACTCACGCGAAGAGTTAATCGGGAAAAAGTTGTGGGACATTGGTCCCTGTAAGAATGTCGAAGCGGCAAGAACAGCTTTTCTGGGATTAAAAGATAAAGGATACGTCCATTATGATGACCTGCTCCTCGAAGCGAAAACTGGACGCCGGGTCAGTGTGGAATTCGTTAGTAACGTCTACGGACTGAACGGCAGCACTGTTATCCAGTGTAACGTCCGAGATATCACAGCGCTGAAAGTGGCGGAGCAGTCCGATGAGCGAGTTCGGCAATCGCAGAAAATGGAAGCCCTGGGACAACTGGCGGGCGGGGTCGCCCATGATTTCAATAACGTCCTTGGAGTGATTCTGGGGTACTGTGAACTGCTTGAAGACCGGCTCACGCCGGAAGACTCAGCCCGAAAGATGATAGAGCAGATCCACAGTGCCGGCAATCATGCTGCGATCTTGACCCGGCAACTTCTGGCGTTTAGTCGACGCCAGGTACTACGGCCGGTGTTGTTGGACTTGAACGAACTGGTGATTGGGACGGAACCGATGTTGCGACGGTTGATCGGTGACGATGTGACCATTTCCAAGGTGTTGTGCCCGGATTTAGGTACCGTGAAAGCCGATTCGACGCAGATCGAACAAATACTGATGAATCTGGCAGTGAACGCGCGGGACGCGATGCCAGGGGGTGGAAAGATTGAACTGACCACTGCCAACGTGGTATTGGACCAAGATGCGCTGCAAGTCGACTTCAAGCCAGGAGCCTATGTAATGCTGGCGGTATCTGATAACGGTATTGGTATGGATAGCGGGACAAAAGAGCGCATCTTCGAACCTTTCTTCACGACGAAGACATCCAATAAAGGTACCGGTTTGGGCCTGTCGATGGTGTATGGCATCGTGAAGCAGAGTTCCGGATATATTTATGCCTACAGTGAACCGGGATTAGGGACGACGTTCAAGATATATCTGCCTTGCATTTCAGCCGGGGTGTCGCTGTCAAGTCTCGAGGAGCTGTCGTCGGTGCTTGGAGGGCGGGAAACGATCCTGTTGGTAGAAGATAACGATCTTCTCCGGGAGATGACGCGCACCGTCCTGGAAGGCTTGGGATATACCGTGCTTGATTCGGGACGACCTTTGGAAGCAACTTGTATAGCAAAGAGTTTTGTGGGGAAGATCGATCTGCTGCTCACCGATTTGGTAATGCCGGAAGTGAACGGTAACGTTCTGGCACAAACACTTTCGGTTCTAAGACCGGAGATGAAGGTTCTTCTTACTTCCGGATACGCACGCATTGAGCCCTTGGATCACAAAGTGGATTGGGCATTTCTCGAAAAACCTTTTTCCAGGAATATGCTAGCGAAGAGACTGCGGCAACTTCTCGATACTTCGAACTGATCGCTCAGTCTACATACGTCTGGAAAAAGGTGATAGGCGCTGTGAGCGGCAGCGGATGTGGCAAGTCATTGACCACGGAACCCGCGGCAATGCTGTAGCCCTCCATGTGTCTTCGCTGCGGACCTTAGCTCTTACATCAGATCACGTCCGGCTTTATCCTGCAGACAGCTGATGGGCTGTGTGCTAGGGTCGGAGGCGTCAACTAATAAGATGGGGCTTGGCGAGTAACATTCTCCCCCGGGAAGTGGGTGAGGTCAGGTTCCCTTCTGGGCGGTGCGGTGTGCTTCTCTCTCCGAGGGCGTTCAATCCGCACCGCCTCTTTTGTTGCATGGTACTCGGCATCGCATCGTATCTGGCTTGAATTTGCCTGCCTGAATAATAGACATGAGATAGGAATTAGAAGTGTGCTGGCCAGATAACTCGCGGATGTAATCGCGCTTTCCCCAGGAACCCGTTAGCTTCGCCAGTGAGAATATCTCCAGCTGCCGTCGAGCAATAATAACAACGACGAAACGATCAACTGTGTTTCCACTTTGTAACCTCGACCGAGAGGACAGACGTGCGACACGCCTTTTGTAAGAGTATCGAGTCTTCCTTGTCCAGCACAGTAGATCCCGAAAGCATCGTGTCTTGTCACAATGGATCACTCTTGATTGCTGAGGGGTGTATCAACGAAAGTGACCAAAAGTGGACAGTTCGGGCGGAACAATCATGCGAGACTCAGAGAATGACAACGAAAACAATTCCAGAGTATCTTGAGGACGAGTGCCAAAAACGTAGAGCCGATAAGATTCGAATAGAAGAAGAGGCTGCGCGAATCCAGGTGTTGCATCATGGCCACCATCGCCTTGCGAAAGACGGCACTGAGGGATTGCCGATCGGGGTGGAGACCCAGGCCAACACTACGAAAAGTTCATCGGGTGTCGCCAAGAAACCCCGAAAGACAATGGCGAGGTCTCACAAAGCTGCGTAGAGTGGAAGGCTGAGTTCGCATGGTGCGACAGTCGTCAAGGCATCGCCGATCCTTGTGCGGATTCTCCGCGTGTTTTGTTGCCGCAGCGAGAAGGCGATTCGTATAGGAAAATAGATCATGATTTCCGTACGAATCGACAAGTGGCTTTGGGCAGCCCGCTTCTTCAAAACTCGAGCACTCGCCGCCAAGGCCTGTGAACTTGGCAGAATTCAAAGCAAGGACCGTCCTGCGAAGGCATCCCGAGAGATTCGGGTCGGAGATATGCTGCGGGTAACGAACGACGGGGGTGATTTTCAAGTCGAGGTCTTGGCGCTGAGCGAGGCTCGAGGTCCGGCGGTGGTTGCGCAAACCCTCTTCCGTGAGACGGAGGAGAGCCGTGAGTTACGTGCAAAAGTGGCGGCAGAGCGCCGGGCGATGAGGCAGTTTGAAGAGTTGCCCTCAGGTCGACCCTCGAAACGCGACCGTCGCCGAATCATTCAGTTCCGCGGGCGATTGTGAACGAAACGGATCAGAGGGCGATCGTTTTTCCGTGGCGCGCGTGCAACGGGATATGGACCAGTGGGCCGCTTGCATTCGCGGCTGGCTGAGGTTTGTCCTGCTCTCTATCAGCGACGATACCGGCTCTATTCTTCGTCCAGATATTCTCCGGGCACGTCGTCCTCGGGAACCTCGCGTGTGTGCACTTCCTTTTCGTCAGCGTTGTCGGCATCCTCTACGCCAGAGACGATGCCCGCCTCGAAAGCATTTCCTTCTTCCAGCAACTCATCGACGCTCTCCGAATCCGCTCTTTCGCTGTTGGACAATCCCTGCAGATCACCCGATTGACCGCCCGAATCACCTGTGGGACTCCTCCGCCGGACGGGCGGAACTTCGATGACCTGAGCGTCATCCCGGAGTTGTCCCTTGTAGGAGGCTGTGACGGGATTACGGGCGAGGGTCTTCGTAGCCACCGGCTTCGATTTTGGGCCTCTTCCCTTAACGCCGGTCTTCTTGACAACAATTGTTCGCGGCGCCTTTTTCTGCGATTTCTTCTTCGAACTTACCTTTTTCTTGGGCGCCTTTTTCGCCGGCTTCGTCTTATGAGCGGCAGTTCGGGTTGATTGCGAAACTTTCTTCCTGGTTTTCTTCTTGGCGGCCATAGGCGCAGTCTATCATCCTGAGAGAGGGTTGGCATTCGTCTTATGTTCGCCATAATGAATCAGTGACAATCGTAAGTCGGATGAACGTCGCCGCATGCCTTCGTCGTGACTTGGCTGAGCGAGCGCAGAAATTCGCGCTGGCGAATGCGTTGCCCCATAGCCTGAGCTACGGCGAAGCTCCCCGCGTGTGTTTCTCCCCGTACGAACAGGACTTGCGGCACGGCAATTTTCTGGAAGCAAGCTTTCGTGCGATCCAGTCCAATCCGGATTGGAGGCGGCGTCTGGAGAAGGTTCACACACTGGGCCGGCGTTCCCTTCCACAAACCGAACGGGGACGGTGGATGGAACTCGATACCTGCGCGAGTTCCGACGCCCTGCTGATGAACATTTTCTGCTATCCGGGAATCGCGCGATCTCAAAAGGTACGGTCGCTGTTGCGAATCCAGCCCGATTCGGTTCCAAAGTTCGGCTATAGGGCGCGTGTTCCGCTGGCGAATGGGAAATTCGATCGAACCGAAGTTGATTTGCGATGGGGGAACCTGCTTGTAGAGGCGAAGCTTACGGAAAGCGATTTCCAGACAGCCAAGAAAGATGGTCTGGTTCGATATCGCGACTTCGGGGATGTATTCGATGAGGAGCGATTGCCGCAGAGCGAAGATCGCTATCTTTCCTATCAATTGATTCGAAACGTACTGGCGGCGCATGCATTGCAATGTTCGTTTTGCGTGCTAATTGACGAGAGAAGGTCTGATTTGGCGGAAGCGTGGTACGCGCTCATGCGATGCGTGAAGCCGGTGGAACTGCGCACCGAACTTCGCATCTTGACCTGGCAGGAATTAGCGGAGGCCGCGCCGTCGAAACTGCTCTTCTTTCTCGACATGAAGTACGGAATTAGAAGCCGCCGGAAATCGTAAATAGCACCGTCCGGATCACGCAGCCTTTGCGCCCGTCGCCGATGTGCGCATCGGCCCGACTGGTCTTTCCTGCAGAAGCAATTCTGTTGCCTGAACGCGCGGATGACTATGAAACCATTTCCACACGACTTCGTCGTGCAGAAAGTTGGCGATCGAAAGCAAGCTCATGCCTTGATGATGAGCCATCCAGCAGCGGACGATCTCTGGACCACGTCCATGGGATCGGTCGAGTGACGGGCTAAAGTCCAACGATTCGTAAAATCCGTAGGGACCCACGCCGCGCAGTTGTTGAATCTTGCGCAAATTGCGCAACGCCGCCGGCGGATCAACGCTGAGAGCGAGGCACGTCGAATAGGGCGAAATCACCGGACCGTACTCTTCCGGCTTGTGCACCGCAAGTTGCGGCACGCCGAAGGGGAAGTACTGATAATTTCCCGCGTCGTCCGTTTTTGCGCAAGCTGATTCGGAGATGCCCCAAGGCACCCCTTTTCCGGCGGCATAGGCCTGTTGCGCGCCCACCGCAACCACCGCAGCGCGCTCCAGGAGAGTGTTCGGATAGCTTCGCATCCAAAGGGCAGGCATCAGGAATTCGAACATCGTGCCAGTCCATGAGAGTAGCCCGACCATCGGCTGATCTTCGGTGGGGGCGCGGCCGAGCAAGAACCAACTCTCCTGCGGGATTTCATCTTTGCCGATGGAGACAAAGTACGCGATGCGTGCTTCACTGGCGAGCAAGTCATAGCAGGAGGGAAGCAGTTGCTGCTTAGCCACTTCAAAAGCGACGGAAAGCAAATTGCGGCGCTGGTTAAAGAGGAAGGAGAAATCCATTTCGTCGGCCAGTTGTGCCGCTTGCTTCGCAACCGATTTGAGGTCGTCGATGAGTTTTACGGCATGAAGGCGAGCCGTAGGCAGTAGTGACAAGAGCTTCCGGTAACGGGCGCTCGATTCAGTGTTTGGCGTCGGTTGTTCTGCATCCTGAAGACGGCCGATGAGACTGTCAATGAATGCCGGCATCTGCTCAATCGGGGGAAGATCGTCAAGGGCATTTTGGGGCCGAGAAATGGAAATCTCTTTAAGGCCGGAATACTCGGGCAGCAGCCACGGAGCGTATTGTTCAACAATTTGGGAAACCTGCTGGATCCGCGTTTTTATTTGCTCTTCAAACCAGATGAGCTCCGTAGCATGCGCCGGGCTGCTGGGATTCGAGTCGATGTGAGAAAGCAGAGCGGCGGGTGACGATAAAAGGGAATGCAGCCATTCTGGTCGATTCAGCTCTTTTTCTGCGAGCGTGAATTTGCGGCGAGGTAAAGCGCCGAGAATAGTAAGAAGATAGAAATGATCTAAAAGGCCGGTCGCCAGTTCCGCGTTGAGTAGAGGTTGCCCCAGAAGTTGCAGGGAACCTTGCTGCAACGTCCAAAGGGAAGCCACCAAATTACCGTTGTCGACGCTGGAGACGATGGCCGGAGTCAGCGGAACCAGAGTTCGCGTGTCATACCAATTGAGCAAGTGACCGCGGCATCGCTCGAACCGGGAAACGGATTCCATCGTGAGCAGGTTGAGTTTGGCAAACTCAGGCACCGTGAGGTATCCGAAATCGCATGCGACCTGCCGCACATTGAAAAGAAGGCCGAGGTTAGTAGGTGAAATTCGCGGGGCGATGCGAGTGCCTTCTTCTTGTACGTTGTCGGGGATCAGCCAATGATGCTCTTCCGTACTGAACTCGGCGAAATACCGCCATGTGCGAAGTGCCGCAGAGCGCAGCAACCAGCGGTTGCTCTCTGAGGCCTTGACCCTGGGATTGCGACTCGGTCGATCAAGCCACGCTGAAATCGGCTTGCTGCAGCCCCATAGAATGAGGATAGGAAGCGCTGCCGGTATCGCACTCGGTTTCAGCAGGCCGATCGAGAAGAAGAGCGCGAGAGCGAGCGCGGGCGTCCAGTTCAGGTAAATGTCGAGCATGGTGCGCTTCTCGCCTGCAAGTTCGGCCTCGGCAGCTGTCTCCCACTCCAGCAAGCGTTGCCGCGTGATTAGCCGGCGGACCATGGTTCGTACGACGGCGTCCAGAGAGAGGAGTGCCTGATGCGCCAGGAAGGTGATCATCAGGACATTGGAGATGCTGGCGTTCAGAAAACCGTCGAGAGCGCCCGCGAGCGCCGAGCGGCTGCCTTTCACCACGGCTTGTGCTAGTTCAAAGCCAAACTGGAAAAGCGCCGGCAGAAACAAAATCGCGATCGTGGCGAGGGTCCAAAGTTCTGCGCCGCCGGGGAGTACGGTCCAACTCAGCACGAATAAAAGAAAAAACGCGGGTTCCAATAGACTGCGCCGCAGATTGTCGAGAATTTTCCATCGCGAAATGACCGAAAGCGGATTTGATACGCGCCGTCCAGACTCGTCCGGAACGCGCGGAAGCAGCCATTCCGTAATCTGCCAGTCGCCGCGCAACCAACGATGTTTGCGCCGGTTGTGAGCGCTGTAGTGCGACGGATAATCTTCAATGACCTCGATATCGCTGACCAGCCCCGCTCGGGCGTATGCGCCTTCCATCAGGTCATGGCTGAGAAGTGCATTGCGGGGGAATCGGCCGTGAAGAACCGTGTGCAACGTCTCTACTTCGTAAATTCCTTTTCCTACAAAAATTCCCTCGCCATAGAGATCCTGATAAATGTCAGACGTGGCGTGGGTGTAGATGTCGATTCCTGTTTGCCCCGAATAAATTTCGGCTAACCGGGAGCGCGCCGTGCTTTGCACGCTGACTCCAACCCGGGGTTGCAAAATACCGTATCCCGCGACGACGATCCCTTTTGTGGGATCGATAATCGCCTTGTTGAAAGGATGCGCCATGGCCCCGACCATGCGAAGCGCGGACCCGCGCGGCAACTCGGTGTCGGAATCAAGAGTAATGATGTAATGAACTTTCGACAGCAGAGAGAGATCGCCGACTTTGACAGGAAAACTGTCGAACTGACCACAGAGCAGGTTATTGAGGTCCATCAGTTTGCCGCGCTTGCGTTCCCACCCCATCCAAACTCGCTCGCGAGAGTTATAGACACGGTGCCGATGGAGCAAAAAAAAGGATCCCATTCTCTTGGGAGCGTATTTCTCGTTGAGTTTGCGGATCAGGTCGGCAGCCAAGTCGACGAGAGCATTTTCTTCCACAGGCTCCGACGGTGAGTCGGGCAAATCCGTGAGCAGCAGGAAATGAAGATTTCGGTCTTGATTTCCGAGGAAGCGCACTTCCAGTGCGTTGGCCAGATGGCGAACTTGCTTCTCATTCAACAGCATGGTCGGGATGGCAACCATGGTGACGCAATCGTCGGGAAGCCCCTCTGAAAAATCCAGCTTCGGCAGAATCTGTGCCGTGATTAGAAGGCTCGCAACATAGTTCATTATCTGGATGGCGCTCTGCGAACTGGGTAGCAACACGGCGAGAAGAGCCAGAAAGATGAGTCCGAGCGAGGTGGATGGCTCCGTGAGCAGCACAACGACGCTCGAAACGATGGCGACCGTCAGGACCGCAATTCCAGGAAGGTAAAAGTCGTCCGGGCGTTGACGGATCCAGGAGCCTAAGCGTTGGCTAAAGGACGGATTCAATCCCACTTTTCGCTCGAGTTCCTCGGTCCCTTCCGCGATCAGATAGGATCCGACATGCGAATAGCGCTCCGTGCTCCGAGGATTCTGGTGGGTCTGCTGCTTTGCCCGACGCGCCAGCGAAAGCACCTCGCTCGCCACCTTCATCTCGCTGCAGTCGCAGTGATCGGCGATGTCGACTACCTTCCTGCGATAAAGCTCGCGGCTGTCATAATCCATACGGGAATACGCGCCAGCCGGATCCTGGCGCAGAACCTGATCGAAGAGGATCAAGGGTTCGATTACGACCTTCCACGACGTTTGCCGGATCTCCTGCAGGCTGGCGAGCAGGTCGTGTGCGCCGTCAGAATGGTTGCGATCTCTGAGCAGTAGGGCGGCGCGTTTCGCCACGTGTTCGAGTAGCACGAGTTTCAGAACGGGGATTAGCATCCACAGTTCCGCTACATTGAGAAGCGAGACTTGCTGAAAGGCTCGAATGTAGGCAGTAAAGCCAGACTCGCTAAACTGATATCCGGAAGCGGCAAGATAGTCGTCGGCTACGGCGGCAATTCTGGAAATTACGTGGCCATCCGGCGTACGAACCTGGGCGACTTTGTGGCGAGGCTGAAAAGTCTGGCAGACCCGCTGAAGTTCCCCCTCGATCAAATGAACGTTCTCGTGCAGTTCCTGCAGATCATCGAACACAGATGACGCCGGCGTTGATTCAAGCGCCGCGAGCAAAGGTTTGAACGTCTGGACTAGGTTTCGACAGCGATCTGCAAAGTCGCGCGATTCCCGCTCTCCCGGTATCCACGCTAGCGTATGAGCAAGTTTCCCCGCGCTTGATCGCATCACCAAGTCGCATGGGGAAAAACTTACCGGCGCAGGCGACGTTCCCCCCTCAGGTTCGGTTCGGACGAGTTGCAGATTAACGCTGTCTTCCATTCGAATTTGCGCTTTCGCATCGCCTGCTATGTTCGCTTTTTCCTATCGATAGCTTGAGGCCTGCATTTCGAACATTTCGGCGTAACGGCCTCCAAGACTTGCCAATTGATCGTGACTGCCTTCTTCCGCGATCTTGCCGCTTTCGAGAACGATGATGCGGTCGGCCGAACGCACGGTAGAGAATCGGTGCGAAATGAAGAGCGCCATCTTTCCCGCCGTGAGTTCGGCGAAGCGGTGGAAAACTTCAAATTCGCTTCGCGCATCGAGGGCGGCCGTAGGTTCATCGAGGATGAGCAGCTGCGCGTCGCGCAGATAGGCGCGAGCCAGAGCGACTTTCTGCCACTCACCACCAGAGATATCGACTCCCTGTTCGAAGCGCCGGCCCAACATTTGCTCGTAGCCCTGCGGCAGGCGCGTGATGGTTGGGTGAGCCATACTTTTTTGCGCCGCAGCCTCTATCATCTCCCGGTTATCGATTTCCTCGACGCGGCCAACGCCGATGTTGTCGCGGGCCGTCATTTCATAGCGCATGAAATCCTGGAAGATAACGCCCATCACTTTGTGCAGATCTTCGAGATCGTACTCCCGCAGGTCCATGCCATCGAGGAGGATCTGCCCATCGGTTGGATCATAGAGACGCGTGATCAACTTCACGATCGTCGTTTTCCCCTGACCGTTTTCGCCAATCAGAGCCAGCCGCTCCCGCGGATTCAGTTGGAAATTGATGTGGTCTAGAATCAACCGCGAGTTTCCCGGATAGCTAAAGCAGACATTCCGAAATTCAAAGCCCCGCGCAATTGGCCGCGGCGCCGGCAGCGCGTTGGGCTTCGATCGTATCGTCGGCTCCATCTTGAAAAATGCCAGGAGGTCGGTGAGAAACAGCGCTTGATCGCCGATAGCCGCCAGAGTCGAAAAAATCTGCTGGATATTGCTGCTGGCCTGTTGAATTGCGCCGGTTAGAAAAGTGAGTGTGCCGATACTCAACGAACCAGCGACCGTGCGCCAGATCACGAATACATAGGCTGCGTAGTAGCCCATTGTGCCGATCGCCGTCAGCAGTGATCCCGCGATGAGCTTGCGCCGGGATAAGGCGACATTCTCGTCGTAAATTTCGTCGGACAAACGAGTGAACCGCTCGCGCAGAAAATCTCTCAACCCAAAGAGCTTTAGTTCTTTTGCTGCTTCTTTGCTGCCTCCGAGCACACGCAGGTAGTCGAGTTGCCGCTGAACGGGTGTTTGCCGGAAATTCTTGGCGTAGCCCAGAAACGCGAAGTGACTCTCGCCCAGGAATGCCGGCACGACACCCACGATCAGCAGCAGCATCAGCCACGGTGAAAAGAACATGATGGAGATCGAAAGGGTCAATGTCGTGATCGCCTGCTGCACCAGCCGCCCCAAGGCTTGAATCATCACCAGCCGGTCTGTAGCCTGCACGCGAGCCCTTTCCAAGCGGTCGTAAAATACGGGATCTTCGTAGGCGAGTAAATCCAGGCTTGCGGCGTGGTTCATTACTCGGATACTGACGTAGCGCGTGTACTTGTCAGCGAGCAGCGCATCAGAGTAATCGATGGTGCGGACCAGAACGCTGTTGAGAACCGCCAGCGAAAATTCCGCCGCCACCAGCCACCACAGCCCGGGCTGCACCGCTTGATGACTCGACACGGCGTGGACTATGTCATCGATAATCAGGCGCGTAATGGCCAGGAGCGCAACCGGCAGAAGCGCAGAGAAGAGCCGGGAACCCAGACCGAAAACCACCACTTGCGGGCCGGAGTCCCATACGATCTTGAGGACAGGTGGAACGTTCCGGAGCGCGGATATGCGTTCCTGCCATCCGGTCCAGAAATTTTTCCGTTCCGCCACTCGCGGCTCCTGTGGATTTTGAAGGTCTCTGCACTCGCCGGACGAACGGAGTCAGTGGGCGAACACATGGAGCCTGGCACCGTCGCGACCTACCGTTAACCTTGCGACGGCGACTCTTATGGATGCCAAAATCCCCACTAAGGTTATCAGGAACGCAATTCCTACAGTAATCACCGTACAGGCAGGCTGGCGGCCACAAGTTTATGTTTTTCGCTAGGGGGTAAGCGATGGACCTCTGGCTCGCGACGGTCGAAGCTTTTCGACTGAAGAATGGTTCATTTCACATCGCCATCGCTCGAAGACCGAATCCTCTTGAGAAAAAGATGAAACAGATGAAGAAAGGTGAAGCAGACAATGAAACATGTCGACCACGCAAGAACGTTTGAATCCCAACCTGTCGTTGACGGCTTGGAGGAACAAGTTAGAGAACGTGCTTATCAGCTGTACCAGGAACGCGGCGAAGTTCCCGGCTTCGAGGTCGAGGACTGGCTGCACGCTGAGGCGGAAATTCTCGACGGCCGGAAGGACAGCCGGAAGACTGAGAAAGCCGCATAAAAAATTCGCATAGCCTACCGGGCGCAGCGGTGCGCCAAAAGTGCACCGCTGCTCTTCCCGTCCAGTGCAATTTGAACATTTTTCGATTGGCCTTGTGCCGGCGGATACAGCAAAGTGCCGATCGCCTCGAGATTGAAATTCGATCTATATGCGCGATCGTCATCCAGACTCGTCCAACGAGATCTTTGACGCATGGACGGTCAAACAAACCACAAGGTGATCGGGACGATGATTCGCAAACTTGAACCCGGACAATATCGTCTGTACTCTCGCAAAGAAAATCCTGAGACGGGGCGGCGAACGAACCTTGGTACGTTGTCGACTCGGAAAGGCGCCGACGCTCACGAGCGTGCGGTCCAATATTTCAAACGCCACTAAATTACTTCTTCTTTCGAGGGATTCGCAGAGTTTTCTCCTGCCGATACAGTTGGCCAAATACCGCGAATAATGAATCCGAGTACAGAATCCAATCCATTTTAATGGACGGCTTTGCCAAGCTACTTTGGCGTTGTACTTATGGGGCTGAGCATATCGATCCAGGGGATGAGTTCGAGGCCTTCGTCGCGGGTCAACATTTCCAAGACGAATCTCGCTCACGCTGTAGTTTTTCCCATCCTAATCAGTTTGGCTCTTATGATCTTTTGCTCTCCGGTTCGATCGCAGGAAGCAGCGGTCGGGGCGAAAGTGTCGGCGGTAGAGCTTCTTCGCAGGGCGGTCAACGGCGAATTGCAAGCGCAGGCGAAGGATCACTCCCACTGGATGTACGAAGTGAGAAGTGAAGAATCAGGCGAACGAAAAATTAAATGGGTGATCGAAACTTCTGCGGGGGATGTGGACCGGCTGGAGTCTGTGAACGGGCGGAGGATTTCGACAGCTCAAGCGGAACAAGAGACGCAGCGCATTGAGGGGTTGGTTCACACTCCTGAAGCGCAACAGGAGCAGCGGCATTCACAAGAAGAAGACGCGCGCAAGACAGAACAAATGTTTCGTTTAATGCCGGATGCGGTGCTGGCTCGCTACGGAGCCCGGGAGGGCGGCCTGGTAGAAATTATCTTCAAGCCGAATCCCAATTTTCACCCTTCTTCGCGCGAAGGCGTTGTCTTCCATGCCATGGCGGGGCGAATCTGGATCAACGAAAAAGAAAACCGGTTGGCCGAGATCGAAGGTCATTTAATAAGAGAAGTCAAGTTTGGCGGCGGATTTCTGGGGTACTTGGAGCAGGGAGGAGAATTTCACGTCCGGCAGATCGAAACGGCTCCTGGTCATTGGGAGGTAAGCCTTTTGCGCGTGAACATGCAAGGAAAGGCACTTTTCTTCAAGACCATCTCGGTGCAGCAAAACGAGCTCCGCAGCGAATTCCAACGCGTCGGAGACAACATAACCCTGGCTGAGGCGGCAGAAGATCTGCAAAGGCGCTGCACCGTTCAGACTGCCGCGTTGCCTCGCGCAGATCTATCAACCCAGATTAGTCAACAAATGAAACGATGAATTCAGAGAGGTGTGCCATGAGATTCGTATTCGCGCCCTGTTTACTTCTAATCTCACTTGCCGCGATAAGCGAGGCACAAAGCCGCGATCAACAGCAAGCGACTTCGCCGATGAATGATCCCTCACAGGTCTTTGCTTCTGCGCAGCGATCCGATGCTCCAGCGATGTCACCAACCTCCGAGGCTCTTACGACTCCTGAAGTGGAGAAGCTCATCGAGGACAACCTAACCTCGGAACGCGCCTTATCGGATGTCCGAGTGATGGTGAAGACCAACGACAATTCGGTAGTTTTGACCGGCGTCGTGGACAGGAACGAACAGCGGAACTTGGCGGAGCAGATCGCGAAGGCCTACGCTGGCAGTCGAAGTATCTCCAACCAGATCAGCGTTCGGTAACCGTCCGTCGGCAGCGAAGGCGTTAAACGTCAAAGCTTCGGATAAACGGTCGTCGGGTTTTGAGCTTGTAACCTACGCGATCGCGTTCGTAGGCGCTAACCGAACCGCTTTCCGGTAGATGCTGGAACCGCTTCGACCTGGGCAGGTTTCGATGTCGCCTGCACGGCTGCGGTTGCCGCAACATCTGGTTCCGAGAGTCTCTAGTTCGAAATGCAAAGTGCGCCGGGAAGGATTGCGAAGATCTCGGACATATTTAGACACGAAGAACTTTCCGCTTTCCGAATATCGACGAGGGCGCCCGTCAGCACGTTGTAGTACTTTTCAGGATTGTTGTCGGGTAGAAGGACCCGTGTGTCTTCCCACACTTGCGGTCCCGTTGGAGGAGTGTCGGTTTTGTGCAGTAAGGTGGCGACCAGCCGCGGAGCAATCACGAGCACGCTGGTATTTTCCGACCTGCGGCAGAAGGCGACGACGTGGTTCGCTCGCGAGCCCTCCACAGTCAACGGAAAATATTCCCCCTGCTGAAAGACCTCTGGATGTCGCTGGCGGAGACCGAGAGCCTTCCATGTCAGATACAACTTGAGCCGGCCGTCTTCCGGGGTTTGCAAAAGATTCGCGATCGGGTAGTGCCTCCAAACTGAGGCACTACCCGCGATCGAGGACGCTTCGGCAGCGTCGCCTATTTTTCGGACGTACTCGAACAACTGCCGCCGGTAAACATAATCGACGGGGCGGCGATTGTCTGGATCTACCAGGCTGAAATCCAATAGCTCGTTCCCTTGATAAATGTCTGGAACTCCAGGACTGGTGAGTTTCAGAAGTGTTTGAGAAAGGCTGTTCCACAATCCGATACGGGCTACGCGCCGCTGAAAGGGCAAGAAATCGGCGAGGAATTGATTCTCTTCACTGGGTGTGACTAGCAGCTTCACGAACGAAGACACGGCCGCTTCGTATTCCTCGTTTCGATTAATCCAACTCGTGTTCTTTTTAGCCTCGCGAATCGCTTTTAGCATAAAGGTTTCGATTCGCTCGGAAAATGTTGACTCTGTCTCTTCGTGTCCCACCGCGCGGGAACTCGAGGGCCAAGCCCCGATCAGCGTCTGATAGAGCAAATATTCGTCGTTAGACGACGGCGCCGGTCGATCATTGACCGTGCGCTTATGTTCGCGATTGAAGTCACGCCAACGCCGTACGCGCAGTCTCCACAATCCCGGAATCTCGGAGAGCACGTTGATGCGAGCGCGAACGTCTTCGGAACGCTTCGAATCGTGGGTGCTCGTCGCCAGCATGGTTGCCGGCCACGAGTGCAAACGCTCCTGATTCGCGAAGTGAAACTCGGACGGTGCAATTCCGAACCGGTGAAGATCCCCCCCAACGTCGTTCAGCGCGATCAGACGGTTGTATCGGTAGAAGGCCGTATCTTCCAGTCCTTTAGCCATGACCGGACTTGTGAACTGCTGGAACTTCATCGCGAACGTGCGGACCGCATTTTCATATCCCGGGTCGTCCCGCTCGATAATGCGTGTGAGCAGCACCTCGCTGAGAAAATCAAAAATGCTGGTTTCTGCTGCCGGGCTTCTCCATTTAGCTGAAGCGATGGCAAGTCGAATGTAACGCGTATCATTCTCCGACACGCCTGAAGTTGTCAGATAGGTGCGATACACCGGAAAATTGGCGACCACTTCGGTAAGCGCATCCCGCAAGCCATTCAACGTAAAGTCGCAGGTGCGGCGCTTGGAAAGCGCGATGCGGGCGAGACGGTTGGCCAACACGTTCAATTCGCTGACCAGCGCAACCCGGATAATCAGTTTTCGGCAGCGGTAGGCAAGTTCCTCATAGTCGACGCTTTCGCCCGTAAAGTGTCGGTAGATCCGTTCCATGCGGGTGGCGGCGGAAGATTCAACGAATAAACCGTTCACGATATTCGAGAAATCGTAACCTGTCGTGCCCGACACAAACCACGCGGGTGGCAGGCGCTCTGCGCCCGTGAGAATTTTTTCGATGACGACATAAGACGAGCCTTCTCTGCTCGAACCGGTCTTATCGTTCACGGCTCCTGCATTTTGGGCGTTTGCAATGCTGCCCCTAAGCCGTTCGAAATATTGTGCTGGATCGTAGAGCCCGTCGGGGTGGTCCAGGCGCAGCCCGTCCACTTTCCCTTCCGCGATCAGCCGCAGAATCAATCGGTGAGTCGCCTCGAATACGTTCTCGTTCTCCATGCGGATGCCCGCGAGATCGTTCGTATCGAAAAAACGCCGGTAGTTGATGTCGTCGCTAGCCACACGCCAATCGGCGAGTCGAAATGCCTGGGCCTTAATGAGTTCGTGAAGATCGTCAAAGCTGCCCGCATTGCCCGGCTCCCCATTGATGAGTTCGACTGCGCGAAGAAGGCAATCCGCGGTTTCCGGAGAACGGGCGCACAATTCCGCAAGCCGCCGTTTGTAAATCTCTTTGTCACCATTCCGCTCCGCGATACGTTCATTACTGATTTCATGCCGCCCCGGTAGATTGCGAAAACCGTTTATCAGGCTTTGAAACTCAGCCGTATCCCGGCCCAGATCGCCGACGATCTCGATTTTTCCCGTCCCGCAGTGCTGCAAGATGCGTGGATATTCCTGGGGGTCAACCGGAAAACGGTGTTCGTGATAGGTAATGTCAAACTCGCCGCGATCCGGGCGAAAGACGAGCTTCAGATCTCCACTTTCTAATACGACACCGTATTGATCGTGCAGAACCGGTATCAGAACCTTTCCCTGGAGTTCTTCTTTTAGAGGCTGCCAATCGATGTCGAAAAAATTCGCATACATCGAGGATTCCCCGTTTTCCAGTACGTCGAGCCACCAGGCATTGTCACTGCCCATGACGCCCATGTGATTCGGAACGATATCGAGAACCAATCCCATGCCGTGCTTGTGCAAAGTATCGACCAGGCGATCGAGATCGGCGGCGCTTCCGATCTCGGGATTGATCGAATTGTGGTCCACAATATCGTATCCATGCATGCTGCCAGGTCTCGCCTTCAAGATCGGAGACGCGTAGCAATGGCTGATGCCGAGAGCAGCCAGATAGGGAACGATTTCGTTTGCCTGGTTAAAAGTAAACTCGCGATTGAATTGCAGCCGATAAGTTGCCCGAGGGATGCGCAAGGGGCGAGTCATATGCGGAGAGACCACACGACCGACCACGGGGGAACACTTCCGGCCTTCAACTCATCTTTGCCGATGTGTTCGCTGGCATAGAGGATCGGCGTGGGTGGGGCTTTCACATCATGTAACCCGGCCGGTCCAAGGTTCGCCAGGAGAGAGAGCTCAGAATTATTCGCGAATTTCCAACAGGCGACCAGGGAACCGTCTTCTTCGATTTTGTAATCCGCCACGGGCACGCAGGTCGAAAAGAGTAAGGGAACAATCTTTTCGCGCCTGAGTTTCAGGAGCCGGCAATAGAAATGGAGCGAAGTCTCTGATTGGGGCTCGCTGATTCTGCTCCAGTCCAAGCGCGAGCACTCGAACGTGGCTGCGGCGTTCGGATCCGGAATTCTCTCTCGCTGCGCCGAATCGCCAAAACATGCGAAGCGCGCGAACTCGTTTCGCCGGCCGTTCGTCACAGCGGCCGCAAGATCCTTTTCAAAATCGCAGAAGAAAAGAAATGGAGATTCGGCGGCGAACTCTTCTCCCATGAAAAGCATCGGGGGCGCCGGCGCAAGCAACAAAATCTCCATCGCGGCCCGCACAGCGCGCGCGTCCACGATCCGCGTGATCCGTTCCCCGAAAGCGCGATTGCCGATTTGATCATGGTTTTGCAGAAAGCCGACAAACGCAGCGGGTGGCAACCCGGCCGTAGATTCACCATGCTTCTTTCCATTCCTGTGAGGCGACGGCTCGCCTTGGTAGGCGAATCCTTGGGTCAGGCACCTTCCCACTTGATCCAGGGGGTGGTCGGCATAGTCCTCGTAATAGCCGTCACGTTCGCCGGTGAGCAACACGTGCAATGAGTGGTGAACGTCATCGTTCCACTGCGCTGTGTAGGTTTGCGGCACGCAGCGTTGGGTGCGGCGCAGGTAGCTCGCCTGGTTGCGTTCGTTTTCAAGAATGAGGTGCACTTGCCGATCGGCTGGCAGCGAACTCTGCACCGCCGACGCCAGTTCCGTGAGTATGTCCGGCTTCGAGTCGTCGGCTATAGCATGAACCGCATCGAGGCGAAGTCCGTCGAAATGAAATTCCGTCAACCAATAAAGAGCGTTGTGAATGAAAAAATCCCGAACCGCCCGGCTCTGAGCGCCGTCAAAGTTGATTCCATTGCCCCACGGTGTGCAATGCCGCGACGTAAAAAACTGGGGGGCGTGCGAATTCAGATAGTTTCCCTCGGGGCCGAAGTGGTTATACACGACATCCAGAAGCACCATCATTCTGCGCTCATGTGCTGCTTGCACTAACATCTTCAGATCCTCGGGTCTGCCGTAGCTGCTGTCGGGAGCGAACTCGAAGACTCCGTCATAGCCCCAGTTACGCTTGCCCGGGAAATCGGCCACGGGCATCAGTTCCAAAGCCGTGATTCCCAGAGCGGCCAGATAGTCGAGCCGTTCGCACACTCCAGAGAAAGATCCGGCCGGCGTGAAGGCGCCCACGTGCAATTCGTAAATGACGGCCTCTTGCCAAGGCCGTCCGCGCCAGTTTTCATCGCGCCACTCGAAAGCGGCGGGATCGACAATCTCGCTCGGTCCATGTACGTCGCGCGGCTGGAAGCGGGAAGCGGGGTCGGGAACTTCCTGCCCATCGTCGATACGAAAGAGGTATTGATCTCCGGGCCGGGCTTGGTCGGTCACCAGTTCAAACCAGCCGCCGTCGAACCTCTCCATACGTCTTCGTAAGGGCGCCGGCGAACATTCTTGTAATTTGTCCTTCGAATCTTTCAGCGATGGCTCGACCCGAAGTTCTACGCGATGAGCGGCCGGAGCCCACAGGCGAAACCGTACACTACCATCCTCGAGGCACTCGGCGCCGAACGGCATCTCATGACGCCGCTTCATTCAGCTCTTCTCTCTTGCCGTTCTTGCGGCGTTCCATTAGAACAACCATGGAACGTGCCTGCAAGGGGTAGGGGAGACCCGAATCGTAGGTTTCGGCGGGTCGTAGTCCTTCTTCGCGCGAGGTGTCCATCCAGGCGGTCCAACGAACCCCGGCACGCGTCACAGGAAGCGTAAATCCGACGTCCTCATGGTTCGCATTGAACAGCACCAGGAAGTTTTCATCGGTAAGTTTTCGACCGCGCTCGTCGGTCTCATTCAATCCCTGGCCCGAAAGAATCATTCCCAGACATCGGACCGAACCGTCGCGCCACTCATCTTCGCTCATCTCATCGCCGGCAGAATTCAACCACAATACATCTTTCACGGATGCGCCTTTGATGGGTCGTCCCTGAAAAAAGCGTTTCCTCCGAAAAATGGGATGCCGCTTGCGCAAATTGATCATGCGTTGCACAAATGCGACCAAATCGCGATCGTGCGGTTGGGCGCTCCAATTGAGCCAACTGATTTCATTGTCCTGACAATATGCGTTATTGTTGCCGTTTTGGGTATGTCCGAGCGCATCTCCGGCATACATCATGGGAACTCCCTGAGAAAGGATCAAGGTTGCGAGGAGGTTCCGTCTCTGTTTCGCGCGAAGTCCGAGAATGTTGGGATCATCGGTTGGACCCTCAACTCCGCAATTCCAGCTGCGATTGTTGTTATTCCCGTCCCGATTGTCTTCGCCGTTGGCCTCGTTGTGTTTGTCGTTATAGCTCACCAAATCCTGCAGCGTAAAGCCATCGTGGGCCGTAATGAAATTGACGCTAGCGTACGGTCGCCTCCCGCTGTGAGCATATAGATCGCTCGATCCGGTGAGCCGATACGCTAAGTCTCCGACGGTTCCGCTATCGCCTTTCCAGAAAGAGCGTACCGTGTCGCGATAGCGATCGTTCCATTCTGCCCATCCAACCGGAAAGTTCCCGACTTGATAACCGCCTTCGCCAAGATCCCACGGCTCCGCAATGAGCTTGACCTGCGATAGAACCGGATCTTGGTGGATGATGTCGAGAAACGCGCCAAGACGATCGACCTCATGGAGTTCGCGAGCGAGAGTGGCCGCCAGGTCGAAGCGGAAACCATCAACATGCATCTCAAGAACCCAATAGCGCAAGCTGTCCATGATCAGCTGGAGAACACGCGGATGGCGCATGTTCAACGTGTTTCCTGTGCCCGTGTAATCCATGTAATAACGCGGGTTGTCTCCTACCAGACGGTAGTAAGTACTGTTGTCGATGCCTTTCAGCGACAGGGTTGGCCCCAAGTGGTTGCCTTCCGCTGTGTGGTTGTAGACGACGTCCAGAATCACTTCGAGTCCGGCGGAATGGAAAGTCTTCACCATCGTCTTAAACTCACGGATCGAACTCGTCGCGAGATAGCGCGGTTCCACCGCGAGAAATCCGATCGAACTATATCCCCAGTAATTTCGTAGACCGCGCTCGACAAGCTGGCGATCGTCTACAAAGCTGTGGACCGGCATGAGTTCGATGGATGTAACGCCCAGACGCGTCAGATACTCAATCACCGGCGCCGTGGCTAGACCGGCGTATGTGCCGCGCAAACTCTCCGGAACATCGGGGTGGCATTTTGTGAAGCCCTTAACGTGAAGTTCGTAAATAAGCGTCTCGTGCCACGGAATCTTGGGTGGCGCATCCGTGCCCCAGGTGAAGGCTGAGTCGATTACACGATTCTTCGGCATCCCAGAGGCATTATCACGCCGGTCGAAAGACAAATCTTCCAGCTTGTTCCCAACCCGGTAGCCAAAGTGCGCGTCTGTCCAGTTCAGTGCCCCTTGCAATTGTTTGCCGTAGGGATCAAGCAAAAGTTTGTGGTGGTTAAAACGATGGCCCTGCTCAGGAGCATAAGGACCGTAAACGCGATAACCATACAGTTGTCCTGGCCGCGCTTCAGGGAGGTAGCCGTGCCAGACCATATCGGTTTGCTCAGGAAGCACGACGCGCACCGTCTCCCGCTTCCCGGAAACATCGAAAAGGCAAAGTTCCACCTTTTCGGCGTGCTCTGAGTAGAGAGCAAAATTCACACCTTCGCCGTCCCAGGTAGATCCGAGTGGATATGGGCGGCCGGGCCATACGATCGTTTGAGTTTGATTCGGCATTTTAATTTGACTGGATGAAGACGGACAGCGCGGGCCCCTTTGGCTCGATACTCGAATAAGAATCCAACTTACGGTAGATGACCCGTCGTTGATGTGTACATACGGGCTTGTCTGTAGTAAACGAAGCCAAAAATCGCAGGGACGCGAAGGAGTGGGGCTGCTTCAATTCAACCATCTCCAACTCGAATGTCGTCGAAGCATTTCCGTCGGTCCTTGAGAATGCATTCTACAAGGGGCTCGGAAAGATGCTCGCGCTCTTGTATTCGCGCGCAAACGGAAGAAAAACGGAAGAAAGACGAGCGCACCACTCTACAGTGGAAGCTCCTGCACCGTAGGGAAGTGGTGTTGTTCCCGCCCGATCTTGCCGTCGTATTTTGTGGTCATCTTGAACAGTTCCAGCCGCCCATCCCCGGCCAAGGTGCGGCATCGGTCGCGCAGCGCCTGCATCTCTGACGTTGTGAGCGGTTTGAAATTGACCGCGACCTGCAGGTTTTGATCCAACACCTGCATCGTGTCGACGCCGCTGATGGTAGTGGACACGGGTAGGCTCATAGCATAGCGAAGTCCTTCTTCGGGAGTGACCGCGCCATGACGGACGAGTTCGCCGCTTCCGCCGAGACTCTTCATTCCGAGTGCCGCTAGACCGCGGCGGTTCGCCTCAGGTAAGACATGCGTTTCAAAGCTGCGGAACGTCGCGTCGCAGCAGTTGAGCGGCATTTGCACGGAATCAAACGGAAAATCGTGAGACAGCATTTTCAGGTGGATCTCAGGATCTTTATGCCCGGTGAAACCGATAAATCGTACCTTGCCTTGTTGCTTGGCGGCGGACAGAGCTTCCGCTGCTCCGTCGGGAACGAAAATCAGGTCGGGATCGTTATCGTAAACGACCTCGTGGATTTGCCAGAGATCCAGATGATCCGTTTGTAAGCGGCGCAACGACTCTTCCAACATGCGCATTGCCAACTTTTTATCCCGGCCGTGAGTGCAGACTTTCGTCATCAGAAAGATCTCGTCGCGTTTTCCTCGCAGCGCTTTTCCCAGCCTCTCTTCGCTGAGGCCATCGTGATATTCCCACGCGTTGTCAAAGAAAGTTACCCCGTAATCGATTGCCTTCGCGACGATCTCATTGGCGGCTTGATCGGTCTCCGCGGACCCAAGATGGTAGCCACCGAGTCCCATGGCAGAGACTTGGATTCCCGTTTTCCCGAACTGCTTTTTTGGGATTACGCCGGAAGGAATCTGCGGTTGAGTTTTCTGCTGCTGAGCCATGCTTCCTCCAGACATGATGGGCGCTACGCCCAGAAGTGCCGCACCTTGAATGAATTTACGGCGATTCAAATCGTACTGGCTGGCCATGGGTGCTCCTAGAACTGTTTTTCGGGAAACGGATGACCTGTATTTTGCGCCGATCCCAACATATCTTTTACTTCAGACTGCTGCGTGTCGAGCGGGAAGCCGTGCGCAAGCCGGGCTTCCGGGTTGTCAAACTTCAGCGACAACTTGTAAAGCTCATACCGGCCATCCGCCGCCTCTTGTTTGCAACGCTCGCGGAGCGCGTCCATTTCCGACTCGCAGTAGGGTTTGAAGGTCTGCGCGATTTGCAGATTCTGCTGGAGGACACCCAAGCTCTCCATTCCAGTAATCGTCGTGGTGACTGGTAAGCTCATCGCGTAGCGTAGCGCTTCCTCGGCGGTGATCACGCCATTCTTGATTGCTTCGCCGTGACCGTTGAGAGGTTTCATTCCCAAGACGGCGATGCCGCGCCGGTTGAGTTCCGGAAGAACCTGCTGCTCGAAACTGCGGAAACTCGCATCGAAGGCGTTCAACGGCATCTGCACGGCATCGAACTTAAAACCCGTCTTCAACATGCCCAGATGGACCTTGGCGTTGTGATGGCCGGTAAATCCGACGTACCGCACTTTGCCGTCCTTCTTCGCCTTCTCCAGCGCCTCTGCTGCGCCGTTCGGTCGAATGAACAGATCAGGATCGTTCTCAAAGGCCATGCCGTGGACTTGCCAAAGGTCCAAGTGATCGGTTTGCAGGCGGCGCAGCGACTCTTCCAGCATCAGCAGCGCAACGCTGGAGTCACGGCCATGGGGGCAGGTTTTGGTCATCAAAAAAACTTTGTCGCGACGCCCTTTAAGACCCGCTCCCATCCATACTTCTGTCTTACCTCTGCGATACTCCCAACAGTTGTCGTAAAAGGTGATTCCTCCATCCACAGCTTGGTGGACGATTTCAACCGCTGTTTTCTCATCGGCGGCTTCTCCGAGGTGATGACCTCCAAAACCGAGAATCGAAATTTTGTCGCCCGAGCGGCCGAAAGCTCGCGTAGGAATAGTTCCCTCGTAGGTCGATGCCATGAAATTTCCTGTTGTTGTCGTTAAACTGGGCCGTCAACCCAGTCTTTCAGGTCGACTTCGATGCGGCTCGACAACATGGGGTTGGCCGCGGCCCGGCTCGAACCAACCATCGAACTTTGCAGCGACCGCCTGAGCGAATACAGAACCCTCCCCGCCAGAAATGAAGCCAATCCCGGATTGAAGCGCCTCTTTGGTCCCACTACTCTCACCGAGTTGGACTACATCATGCGAAGGAGTCACCATGACAAAAATGTTGTATCGGAGTTTGATCGGTTTAACGGCGGCGGGTTTTCTAACCCTGGCTGTTGCGCAACAAGGTGCCAACTCGATGGGCGCAGGGACGACATCCGGTAATTCCGCAAAGCCCAGCATGTCAGACCAGCGGTTTATGAAAGATGCCGCTCAGGGCGGCATGGCGGAGGTGGAACTCGGGAAATTGGCGATGCAGAACGGCTCTAGCGACGACGTTAAGAAATTCGGTCAGCGGATGGTGGACGATCACAGCAAAGCCAACGACAAGTTGAAAGAGTTGGCCTCCTCCAAAGGCATCACCCTTCCACAGGAGCCGAACGCAAAGCAGAAAGCTACTAAGAACCAGCTGTCGAAACTCTCGGGTGAACAATTCGACAAAGCTTATATGAAAGATATGTTGAAAGACCACAAGCAAGATATCGCGGAGTTCCAATCCGAGAGCAATACGGGACACGATCCTGACGTCAAGAACTTCGCCACTGAAACCCTGCCCACCCTGCGGGATCACCTGAAGGACGCGCAAAGCATCGCTCCCAAGGTGCTCCAGGCTCGCAGCTCCATGCAGTCGACTTCCTCACAGTAGCGGATTACTTTCGCGAGCGAGATTGCATCCATGGACGAAGCCAGGAAGGGGAGCACGAAAGAGAATAAGAACCGGTGGATTGCTACCGTCACCACCGACTCGACGCACCCCGAGCCGGGTCTATTCAAGAAAAGCGCCAGCGCGATTGCGAGCGCGCTGGCGTCCAAAAAAGTCTCTCCGAAAGGCCCTGCCTCGGGAATGCGCATGCTGAACTACTTCATCAACCGGGCCGGCCGCGGCCTGAGCCGAGAGCGCCGAACCGAGCTGGAAAAAGCCAAGGAATTGCTGTCGAAGCGAATTCAGAAAAACAAACAAGCTCAAGACAAAGCCGCCACACGCAAGGCTGCGTGAAGCGGCGAAGCGAAAGGAAAAACTAAGATGCCCGATCGGGAGACGTTGGAACGAGCCAAAGAGGATAAGCGGGAAGGAAAATCACCTTCAACGCAAGCCGGAGAATTTGTTCGCGAAGAAATCCATCACGTTCGCGAAGGCAAACATGGCGTTCGTTCGCCGCAACAGGCAATTGCGATCGGCCTTTCAAAAGCGCGCCGCGCCGGTGTTAAGTTGGCTCCGCCGAGAGGGTCTCCTTCCTTGCGGAAAAAAGCTGAGCAAGATACGGCAGCGTCTAAAAAAGGAAAAGGCCACGCTAAGACCTCGGCCAAACGGTCCCTAGCGGTCGAAGGCGCCCTGAAAAGAGAACCGAAGAGCACGACAAGTCATCAAGCTCTATCGCGGCAAGTCAAGAAATCGGCCGCGGACCGCGAAAAGCAAAATCGGCGGCAGGCTTCTCTGAAGGCTGCGCGAACCCGCAAAGTTGCTTAAGAACTTCGATCTGACTCCGGCAGCCAGGGCAGGACAGTGAGTTCTCCGTCGCGTCAAGCTTTTAAGCGCTACAGCATTACCCCGATTGTTCGCCTCCTGCATGTCTCATACATTCGATAGTGGTACGGCCTAACTGTCATGAACATTGCTCAGGTTGCTCCCTTATACGAAGCGGTTCCGCCTCCTGGCTACGGGGGTACTGAACGTGTAGTTTCCTGGCTCACCGAGGAGTTAGTCCGTCTCGGACACAAAGTAACTCTCTTTGCAAGCGGTGATTCTCGAAGCAATGCGAAATTAGTCGCAGGATGTGCGAAATCGCTCCGCACCAGCCCCGAGGTCCGGGACTATCTCGCGCCCCACATCCTTATGCTGGAACAACTCAGAAAGCGGAGGCGCGAGTTCGACGTTGTCCATTTTCACACCGACTATCTCCACTTCTCCCTCTGTAGGGAATGGCGCCTGAATCACCTGACCACACTTCACGGCCGTTTAGACTTGCCAGACTTAGTGCCGGTTTATGACGAGTTCAGCGATATTCCTGTCGTCTCGATTTCTCGCGCCCAGCGACGGCCCCTGCCCGATGCGAATTGGATTGGAAATGTCTATCACGGTCTGCCCGAACGTTCCTTGCGCTTTCACCGCGCGCCGGGAAAATATTTGGCCTTCATCGGACGCATTTCTCCGGAAAAACGCCCCGATCGCGCCATCGAAATTGCCGTGCGTTCTGGCATGCCACTCAAGATTGCGGCCAAAGTCGACCGATCCGACAAAGACTATTTTGAAAACACAATCAAACCGCTGCTCAATCAGCCAAACATCGATTTCATCGGCGAAATTGGAGATCAACAGAAAGGCGATTTTCTCGGCGACGCCGCTGCATGTCTCGCGCCCGTCGATTGGCCCGAACCATTCGGTCTCAATATGATTGAGGCTATGGCCTGCGGCACCCCCACCATCGCATTTCGCCACGGCTCCATCCCCGAAGTCATTGAAGATGGAGTCAGTGGTGTCGTGGTGGAGTCGATCGAAGAAGCTGTTCGTGCCGTGGACCGCGTTCGCTCCATGTCTCGCGCCGCATGTCGAGACACCTTCGAAAAGCGTTTCACTGCCCGCCGCATGGCCAACGATTACGTGATGCTTTACGAGCGTCTGATCGAGAAGACGACGCCTCTGCGAGTTACCAATATCAACGTTCCTTCTGAGATCGAAGAAGAATCGCTGTTGGAGGGTGCTGCCTGATTTGGAAGATGTCATCCAAGTTGAGAATCAGTTTTATGTTCTCGCCACTTCCTCGCTCGCCGATGATCGTACCCGCGTACTGAAATTTGGCACCACATTTGGGGTGTTTAATCGCGTAGGAGATATTGAGTCGATCGGCCTTGGAGAGCAAGGACTTTATCACCAGGGCACTCGTCATCTTTCAAGGTTCGCTCTCCGCATGGGCGACAAAGCGCCCCAGCTGCTCCGTTCCACGATCCAGAACGACAACGCCTTTCTAACCCTCGATATGATGAACCCCGACGTCTATGGCGAAAGTGGTTTGATTCTGGCGCGCGGGTCGGTTCATATCTTCCGTTCCAAATTCCTGTGGCAAAGTAGTTCTTATGACCGTCTGAGACTTTCCAATTTCTCCATGTCTCCCGTCGAAACGTGGATAAGTCTCGATTTCGCCGCGGACTACGCCGACATCTTCCAAGTCCGCGGGACTAAGCGAGAGAATACGGGACAACTATTTTCTCCAATCGTGAACCATGATTCGGTCGTTCTTTCTTACCGTGGGCTTGATGGTCGGGTTCGGCGCACGATACTGCAATTGAGTCCCCCACCCGAGCGCATCTCCGAGAATTCCGCAGATTTCCGGATCAGTCTCCAACCCAAGGAGGAATCCGCGATTTCCATCGTTATAAATTGCGAACAAGAGCCTCGTCGATCCATCGTTAATTTTGATGTGGCTATGAGCGAAGCGCTGGCGGCGCTAGATCAGGTTCGCTTGCGGTTTTGCCACGTAACCACCTCTGACCCTCGCTTCAACGCCTGGCTGTCGCGCTCGGAAGCAGATGTGATGATGATGATCAACGGAAATCCGGAAGGAGACTATCCCTACGCCGGCGTCCCCTGGTTCAACACGGTTTTTGGTCGAGACGGTATTTTGACCGCGATGGAATGCCTCTTGGCAGCTCCTGGAATAGCCCGAAGCGTACTGAAATACTTGGCCGCCAAACAGGCAACAAGCGTCATCCCCGAGCAGGACGCCGAGCCGGGCAAGATTTTGCATGAGATGCGCCGAGGCGAAATGGCGAACCTCAAAGAAGTCCCCTTCGGCCTCTACTACGGAAGCGTCGATTCCACTCCTCTGTTCATCATGCTGGCGGGAGCCTATCTTGATCGCTCGGGCGATCTCCCCTTCATTCAAGAGATTTGGCCGAATATTCAAGCCGCGCTCGACTGGATCGATCACTACGGCGATGTTGATGGCGATGGTTTCGTTGAGTATCAAGCTAAGAATGACAAGGGTTTGAGTCAGCAGGGATGGAAAGACTCGTTTGATTCCGTCTTTCACCGCGACGGCATCATTGCCGCTGCGCCCATTGCCTTGTGCGAGGTCCAAGGCTACGTCTACGCTGCGCGATTATCGGCATCCCGTATCGCCAGAGAACTCGGGCAGCTGGATCCTGCCGAGCAACAGGAAACGAAAGCGGAATCGCTCAAAATTAACTTTGAGAGCGCATTTTGGGACGAGGAACTGGAAACCTATGTGCTCGCATTGGACGGTGCGAAAAAGCCCTGTCGCGTGCGCTCCTCGAACGCCGGACACTGCCTGTGGAGTCGGATCGCATCTCCATCAAAAGCCAGCCGGCTCGTCCGAACATTGATGAGCGAAGAATTATTTTGTGGATGGGGCATTCGCACTCTCGGCAGCGGCGAAGTGCGTTACAACCCGATGTCCTACCACAATGGATCCGTCTGGCCTCACGATAATGCCATTATTGCTGCCGGCTTTGCCCGCTATGGATTTCGCGAGGAAACTCTCAGAGTGCTCGACGGATTATACGAAGCCAGTTGGTTCATGGAATTGAATCGCTTGCCCGAACTCTTCTGCGGCTTTCACAAACGGTCTGACGCGGAGGGCCCTACGCTCTACCCCGTAGCCTGTTCTCCCCAGGCTTGGGCCGCCGGTAGTCCCTACCTGTTGTTGGAATCATGTCTCGGAATAAACGTGGATTCCGACACGAAGGTGGTTGAGTTCGCTGCTCCCCAGCTTCCTCCCACTGTGGATCGATTAGAGTTATCAGGTCTCAGCGTGGGTGATCAATCGGTTGATCTTTGTGTGCGCCGCGACGGCCCGGAAATACTTGTTAATGTCGTCGGAGCCGAAAGAAGCTCGGATCACCGCAGTGGAGACGTCGAGATCCGCGTCTGGCCCTGATCTTTTAGTTGTATTCTGGATCCTCCAAACGCCAGCCTCTAGCATCTATTTTAGGGTTGATTCTTGACGTATTTCTTGAAACGGAAAGAACGGTATGAACGAGCATGAACAAAAACAAGCTGGTACGGGCCATCGCAATGGGCTTTGGCGCTGGCTCGCTGGAATTTTTCTTCTGCTGACCTTAGCCGCCGTCGCAACGTTCTTTGTGCTAGCCCGGGCCACGCCGACCTTGCGCACGCTCGTGATCGAGACCCTCTCGACCAGATTTAAGAGCAAAGTCGAACTCGACGAATTTCACGTCGCACTTCTCGGAGGATTCCAGGTTTGGGGCAACGGGTTGCGCATTTTTGGACACGCCGACCCCAATAATCATGAACCTGGTTTTCAACCCATTATCAACGTTGCCGAGTTTCGCTTCAGTATGGGAATCCGCGATTTCTTGCGGACACCTAAGCATGTCGATACGGTGTACGTAAAAGGATTGCAGTTAAATTTGCCGCCCCGGGAGCAGCGCGGGGAGTGGCAGCACAGCGAGAGCCGGCAGGGAAAGATTGAAATTGTTGTTGATAGGCTTGTTTTCGAACAAACCCAGCTGATCATCAATACGCTACGGCCCGGCAAGCTGCCGCTTGAGTTTGATATCGCCAATCTCACGATGACCGAGATCGGTTCCGGCTCGCCGATGCACTTCGACGCGAAGCTCATCAATCCCAAGCCCGTTGGGGAGATTCTCTCCAGCGGATTGTTTGGACCGTGGCAGCCTGACAGTCCTCGCGATACGCCTGTGAGTGGCACTTATTCGTTCGAGCACGCGGATCTCGGCACGATCAAAGGCATTGGAGGCATTCTTTCGTCCACGGGAAAATACACAGGTGTTCTCGACAAAATAGTTGTAGACGGTGCCACCGATACCCCAGACTTTCGGATCGCGACCAGCGGCAGAAGCGTGCCGTTACACACAGATTTTCACGCCATCGTAGACGGAACGAATGGCGACACCTATCTTCAGCCAGTAAAGGCCCGAATTCTGAATTCGTGGCTGGTGGCGAATGGTTCCGTGGTCCGAACGAAAGATCCCAAGGGGCACGATGTTCAGTTGGATGTCTCCATTGCCGGCGGAAAAATCGAAGACGTATTGCGACTGGCGGTGCGTACCGAGCCTCCCATCATGACCGGTACTTTGCGCTTGCAGACAAAATTCAATCTTCCGCCGGGAGAGCCTGACGTCGCCAATCGTCTGCGTCTATCAGGACGTTTTCAAGTCTCGCAGGCCCATTTTACAAACGAAAAAATCCAGGGAAAGGTCGACGCCATCAGCATGAGGAGCCAGGGCAAGCCCAAACTCGCTCAGGACAACATACCCGATAACGTGCGCTCCGAGATGGCCGGCAACTTTACCCTCGACAATGGTCTTCTTTCATTTTCGCAGTTGAGTTTTCAGGTTCCGGGCACCCACGTTCAGCTCTCGGGAACTTACAGCCTGGACGGCAATCAGTTCGATTTCCATGGGAAAGCCCTCATGGACGCGAAGCTTTCGCAAATGGTTACGGGTTGGAAGTCAATCTTGCTGAAACCGGCCGATCCCTTCTTCAGCAAGGACGGCGCCGGCACGGAAGTTCCTTTCAAGATCACCGGTACAAAGTCCGAACCTCACTTCGGAACCGACTTCGGCCACAAAAACGATCACCAGGAAATCGGCAAGAATCGATAGCCCTGCATTTCCCTCTCCCTCGCACGGCAGATGATCCTCGAGCGCGCGGACCCGTACTGTGCTTCCTGTAGTCGTCCCTCTCTTATCGGGTAAATGCTCCTCCTTATCGCGGATGGCGCATCCAATGTGTGCGACAAGGGAGATTTTATGATGAGTCGAGATGACTTGATGAAGCCCGACTTACTCAGCGAAATCTTGTTAGTTGGTAGTGCCATGATTTTCCTGCTCGTATTTGTTGCGCTCGGGATAGCAGGGCTTGTGCACTCGGCACACCTGCAGTAAGCGATTCTCTTCGCAAACCCCTGTTTCGAGCATGCACTCTTTGGACCTTTTTCACGCCTACATGAATTTCCGCAATTCGACTAGGGATATGAGGGGATTGGACGAAAGTCGTCCAGCCCCTACTCTGATCGTGTAGGTTCCACAAGTTCGGTCGTAGAAATCGCAGGTGAACGTGAGTTAGTAGTGAACCTGATTCCGCTTCATAAGACGGGTCAAGTAAATCAACCCGCATCAACCGAGGAGAAAAGTATATGTCTGAAAAGAACACAGCAGTTTTCGGTATCTATTCGAGTTACGCCACTGTCGAAAGCGGTGTCGACGGGCTCAAGGCGGCGGGTTTCAGCAATCGCGATATCTCCGTCCTCTTTCCCGAGAGCGCGGGGACGCGGGATTTCGCGCACGAGAAAGGTACGAAGGCTCCCGAGGGCGCTGCAGCCGGCGCGAGTACGGGCGTCGTTTTAGGCGGAGCCATGGGTTGGCTGGTGGGCGTCGGCGCTCTCGCCATCCCCGGGTTGGGACCTTTTATCGCAGCCGGTCCCATTATGGCCGCCCTTGCTGGTGCCGGGGTCGCCGGTACCGTCCTTGGCGTTGCCGGTGCGCTCGTGGGCCTCGGGATTCCTGAGTATGAAGCGAAACGCTATGAAGGCCGGATGAAAGACGGTGGCATTCTTCTTTCGGTTCACTCAGACAGTTCCGATTGGACCAAACGAGCTAAGTTGATTCTGGAAGCGACCGGCGCCCAGGACATCTCGTCAACCAGCGAGGCAAAATCGAGCGGTGAAAAAGCCGAACTCCCTCGAGCCAGCTAGCCCCGTTGATTGAAAGGTAAAAAGGGAACCGAATCGCTCGGTTCCTTTTTTCTGGGCTCCTGACAAATGGCTTAACCACCTCAGGCTATCGATCGTTCTCCGGAGACCGTTGTCATCAGCGTAACCGGCATTTGCACTTGAATGATGTCGTTTTTCACGGCGTACACGACTAGATCGCGAATCGAGTGAAAATCGAGCTTGCGCATGATATTGCTGCGATGGGTCTCCGCGGTTTTCGTGCTCAGATTCAAAAGGCAAGCCACTTCTTTCGAGCTTTTCCCTTCCGCCAGAAGTTGGATTACTTCTCGTTCGCGCTGCGTCAGCTTTGGCAAGTGAGGTACTTCGTCGACTGCCGGCTTGTATCCCTTATTAAGGAATCCAGCCAGCACCATATCGTTGACCCGGGGCGTGAAAAACATACGATGACGTTGCAGTGCTTCAACAGCTGACACGAGATCTCGCGCGGCGTCCGACTTTAAAACAAAGCCTCGCGCTCCCGCATCGAGTGCCTCTCGGATCACCTGGTCTGAGTCGGTGATGGTCAGCACGATGATCTTCGGTTGTGGGTTTTGCTGAGCGATCTGCCGCGTTGCCGCCAAACCGTTGAGATTCGGCATCCCGATGTCTAAGATCACAATGTCTGGTTTCAGCTGTTTCGCCATATCCACGGCTTGGCGCCCGTCTTGCGCCTCTCCGCAAATCTCCCAATCCGTGCGGGCTTGTAAAAGGTTACAAAGCCCACGCCGTACAACTTCGTGGTCGTCAGCGATCAAGATACGCAACTTCATGGCTCACCTCCGTGAGGGACGATTAAGGATTTTCAGCCTTCGCACAAAAGTTACAAATCATGAAATAGCGCGACCCGCGCCGGACAAGGCCTGAACTTCCGGGTTCTCCGCGACACCCCGGAATCGAGCCCCTTTTTGTTCCCGACAAATCTAAATCCAGAATCTGCCACTTGCGAATACAGGAGATTCTGTAGGCGGCCACACGCTTGTACCTGAAAGCGAGACAGGCCTGGCCCGGAAACTGCCGGGTCGAAATTGAGATAAACTACGTGGTGTTGCCCCGAAACAGCTCTTCCGTAGCGGAACAGCAGGTTCAGCCCAGAGACTTTACAGCAGTCTACAGGCACTGATCTTAGTCAACTATGGGTCCTCGCAAGAAAGCGCAGGTCGCATTCGCATCAGCGGTAATGCTGCTATTGCTCAGCGGATTCGCCGCTTATATCGCGATCGACCGCCTTCTGGTAAGCGAAAAATGGGTCAACCACAGTCTGGAGGTCCGGGCTGCTTTAGGCGATATTGATTCGGCTTATGTCAAGGCCGGACGCGCTCGCAGCGGATACGTGATTTCGGGAAATTCAGAGTTCCTGACTCAGTTCGAAGAATCCGTTCCCGAAATCCCGCGCCGCTTTGCCCGGCTAAGCGACTTGATCGGCGACAATCAAACCCAGAGAGATCTCTTTTCCCGCCTCCAAACTGTGACCGATAGCCGAGTCGACCTGCTCCGAGCCTCGATCGAGCAGAAGAAACGCGCGCCCCACGATAGCAAGTCTCAAGCCGGCTTTGACCGTCGCGGGATCCCTCTTTCGTCTGAGATGACTGCGCTCAATGATCAGATGCGGGCGCAGGAAGACCGGTTAGTCGCAGGCCGCGAACGCACCACGCACCGGCTGTTTGTTCTCACGGTTGTGATTCTCACCGTGGCGTTCGTCCTGGCTCTGGAACTGCTCGCCGTCCATTACCGGCTTTTGTCGGCGGAACTGTACGCTCGAGAACGGGCAGAACAAAATGCCCGAGCCAGCGAAGACTCCTTACGTCATCTGACTGGGCGGTTGCTGCAATTGCAGGATGCGGAGCGCCGCAAGTTCTCTCGCGAACTTCACGACAGTCTCGGCCAATATCTGGTGGGTGTGAAGATGAATCTTGAATTGTTCGCCAAGCAGCGCAAGGACGATTTCCTGGCAGAGGCCATCCAGCTTCTCGATCAGTCTATCTCCGAAACGCGTACCATCTCCCACTTACTGCACCCTCCGCTTCTTGACGAGGCCGGACTCGCCTCGGCCGCCACGTGGTATTTAGAGGGCTTCGCGCAGCGCAGCGGGATTGAAGTGAAACTGCAATTGCCCAACGACGTCGCTCGCTTACCCAAACCCCTAGCTCTTGGGCTTTTTCGCGTTCTTCAGGAAAGTCTCACGAATATCCATCGTCATTCGAGCAGTTCAAAGGCAGATGTCGTCCTCGAACTCTCCACAGAGTACGCCATACTCACAGTGAGGGACTACGGCAAGGGAATCGCTCCCGAATTATTGGATACATTTCGGGCCACGGGAACAAATTCGGGAGTTGGATTGGCAGGGATGCGAGAGCGGATTCGCGACCTCGGCGGTCACCTCGTCATCCAACCTTGCACCCCGGGCACGCTGATTTCAGTTACTTTGCCGATTGCCCAGCAGGAGTCTGCTGCACGGCAATCCGCGGCTGACTAGATCATTGCGCCGATGTGCTCGCGCTCAGTTCGGAAAATACGTCTCTTGACGTAACAGCGCCCCGACTCCATCGACCACCGCACTGACATCCGTCTTGGCGCACGCCCCTCGAGCTCCTACCTTTTTCGCTTCCTCGGAAAGTTGATGGGAGAGATAGAGCGTAACGATGAGAATGGGTATCTCCGGCGAACGTTGCGCAATCGTTCGCGCTGCGTCCAAACCGTTCATCTCCGGCATCTGGAAATCTAGCACGATCAAGTCCGGTTGGATCTTCCGATATCGATCGATCGCTTCCCGGCCGTTCCGCGCTTCGTCACATACCTGCCAATTATCATGTTGCTCGAGAACGCCGCGCAAGTAGCGCCGAACCGAGGGATTATCGTCAACGACGAGAATGCGGACTGCGGGTTTTTCATCAGAGAATGGAACCATGAGCCGCCCTTGACGAAAAGTTACCCTTTGCGCGCTCGGGCAGCAATACAGGGAAGCCCCCAGTTTGAGAGCTGAAGACTTACACCAACGTCACTTTCTGTGAAAAGGGTTTTTCCACAATCGCAGCCAATCCACGAACTGGTCGAGAGTGCTTCCGCTCAAAAAGAAAAAGCGATCAGGAATTCCGTAAGGCGGAATTCCCGATCGCCTTTGCGTCCGCTCAGGACGACGCCGTGCAGTACCGCTTCCTGTCAACAACCGTGAATCTGAAAAACGTCAAACCCGTCCCATCAACACCAGCACCAGAACGATTACCAAAACCAAACCCAAGCCGCCGCTCGGATAGTACCCCCAGCCCGTGCTGTAGGGCCACGTAGGTAGGGCGCCAACCAAGAGCAGCACCAGGACGATCAGCAGAATTGTGTACATTGTAAGTTCGCTCCTTATTGTGAGTAGTAGTAGGAAGAGCCAGTCACCTGGCTCTTTTCCCTGCATTGGTGGTTGGTGCTATGTCTCCGCCCTCACTACTTGGAAGCTCGCTCCCGGCCTCTGGCCTCTTCCGAAACTTTTCTGAGAACGGAAAGCAAAGGTTCGCTCGCTGCTGGCGCCGCAACTTTGCCTGTCAAAATGGAGTTCGCAGAATCCATTTTCCCGCCAAACAGCAGTCTCGTTTCGTCTTTATCCTGCTTCACAACCGTTCCCGAAAGATCCACGCCAGCGAACAGACCGCGCGCCCGCGAGTACGTTAGAATCTTGTCGCTCATCTTGATGTCTGTATCTGCGGCAGCATCCCGTCCCACCGGACCTGCGGCTGCGGACGCATCTCCACCAATTTTGAAATGGTCAGACATCAGGTGTTCCATTCCGCTGTGACCCATGAAAACCAGCACCAGATCGATGGCTTGGCCACCGAGCTGTAGCCCCCAGCTTCCGCCGGTAATGTCAATCGGTAGAGGCGCGCTCCATCCGTGAGCGGTGCGGCACGTCGCTACGCCTTTTCCGTGCTCTCCGCCGAAGCCTACGGCGATCTTAACCAGCGATGGGATCACAGCAATGCAATTCGCACCGTCGAGGATCTTGTCGGGGATCGCGTGATCCGGAGTTGCCATGACTTCTTGCAGAACAGCCGCGGACTTGTCAATCCGCTTATTGATGTCCGATTCATTTTTGTCGTCATCGGCCCACGTCAAGCTGGTGAACAGCAGGGCAAGTGTGGTCAACACCATGAGATATTTCGTCGTTTTCATGCAAACCTCTTCTGTGCCCAAACTGAGCACCAGGAAATTGTTATCGTCATCTAAACTCTAGACGGCGAGATTTCCCTCATCCATCCACTCAAAACCCTAGAAGCCACACCGTCATACCCTAGACAAACAGGAGAAAAGCCGGCTTTCGACGGATCTGCTCAATCACGCCGCAGCAGTCAAAGCGATCGGCCCGGGCGCGTTGCGGTAGCAAGTCGTTCGCCTGGTTTCGCAACCTGCGCGCCAACGACGGCCAGAAGAGCCCTCTTTGCTGGCCAGCGCGGCGGTCCCGCTTGCCGGGGAATTCCGCACGTCAGCCGTGCCTGTGCTCAGAAGATCCCGTATCCTCAGTTTGGCTTTGTGTAGTTGCGATTTCGAAGTCCCGACCGAACACCCAAGCAGCCCCGCAATCTCGCGATGTTGATAACCTTCGATCTCGTGGAGTAAGAAGATCGATCGGTACCCTTCCGGCAGTTCGCTGATGGCCCTCGTCAAGGCGACGCGAGACACCGAGGTTTCCAGTCGTCCATCTCTCGATCCATATTCACGTCGAACGGGTCTGCTGCTGTCGTCCCCTTGCATGGGTTCGTCCAACGAGATTCGATAAGGCGACTTTCGGCGAAAATGCATCAGCACAGTATTGACGGCGATTCGGTAAAGCCACGTCGACAGGGCGGAGTCGCCTCGAAATGTCGAAAGCTTGCGGAACACTTGCAAAAATGCATCCTGCGCGAGATCTTCTGCCTCAGCGGCGTTGTTCGTCATACGCAGGCACAACGAGTAGACCCGCGTCTTGTGGGAGTGAAACAAAGTCGCAAAGGCATCTGAATCCCCTTGCTGCGCACGCCGGATGAGCTCCGGGCCAACCCGGTTTGTGCTAACCACGGTTAACGGATTATTCACTTACTTCTCCTTTTCAACACAGGAAATCGCGATATGAACGAGGGGAGATTGATCGATCTTCTCGCCCGCACTCATGGTGAAGAGAGTACGAGGAGTTGCTGTCGTGTTCTATCGAGTTCGAGCCGTAGTTGCCCGGGTAAGTTACTGTACGGACGAGCGGTAACCAAATGAATTAGTTCGAGTTGTTTCGATTTCTAATCGTGCTGCCCGGACTTCGGGCAGATCGGGCTCCCGACTACAGGGCTTCCACAAAACAAGTACAAGGTCGCGGGGATTTTGCTCGCGTCAATCTTTGTCTAGCCTCACTGCATGAGATTGTTCTCTTCAATTGTGCCCACCTTCCGAGCAGAAGCTGGTCAAGAGCTGGCTTCTGCTTCTCGCCTCTTCCTCAAGTAGTGGAGTCGCGGCTGGGTCACGGTGACCGGAATGATTTTCGGAGATGTCAAAAAAGTCTGCGCCATCCACTTCCGTCTAACCAAAATTTCACTGGAGGCACACCATGAAAATTGAATCTTTACGCGAACTCTACCTCGAGCAGCTGCAAGACTTATATAACGCCGAACTGCAGCTCATTAAAGCCCTGCCAAAAATGGCGAAAGCTGCGTCTTCCGCCGAGTTGGTCTCGGCGTTCGAAGAACATCTGGAAAAAACCCGCGGACACGCCCAGCGGATCGAGTCCATTTGCGAGCAAATGGGCGAGAAAGCATCCGGCAAGAAATGCAAAGCTATGGAAGGTCTCGTCAAAGAAGGCGGCGAGGTTATTGAGGAGGACATGACAGAGTCTCTCAAGGACGCCGCCCTCATCGCCGCAGCACAGCGCGTAGAACACTACGAAATTGCCGGCTACGGTTGTGTGCGAGCGTACGCCACGAAATTGGGAGATGATGCCGCTGCCGAACTTCTCGGGCAAACCCTCGACGAAGAAAAAGAAGCGGATGAAACCTTGAATGGCATAGCCGAGCAACTCGATCTGGAAACCGACAACCAGTCGCAGCCGTCGGGCAAGAAAACCTACCGTATTGCGCCCAAGCGATCCGCGGCCTGACAGATCCGCGGCCTAACACAACAACTCCTCATCGAGGCGATCGGACGAAATCCGGTCGCTTTTTTTTGTTCCAGCAGACTTAAAACTTCTAAGGCCCATTGATCGTGATAGTAATCCTCGCCCTGCGGTTTTAGGTGAACGACTGTATTGTGACCCTGCTGCCAGTCGATTTAAATAGCGTCTGAAAGGGAACCACCGAAAACTATGATCAATCACGGCGTACCGAAGGAGAATCCTGACTCCGTCACTCAACTGAAGACTGTTTTCGAGAAATCGCTGGCCTTGTTGTCCGAGGGTAAAGATGCTCTCACCAGAAAGACACGAATCGGACGAGCCTCTCGCGGCTCGATGCCAATTCACATGAACCAGGCTGATCTTCAAAAGCGCGCTCTTGCGGACGCGGCTCACGCCTTGGCCACACTTTGGAAGGTTCAAGAGCCCGGCCGCCCGAAAGTGCAAATTCGCCCAGTGCCGAGCACGCGGTAGATCCAGTTGATCCGCCCCAACATTGCCGCGACCACTCCTTCGACTGCTTCGTCGAGACTGTTGACCCTCAGTGCCGTGGTCGTCGTGATTGCGGGCCTCTATTTAGGCCGTCAGGTCCTGATCCCCTTCGCTCTGGCGGTTGTTCTCGCTTTCTTACTCTCGCCCATTGTCGATATCCTGCAGAAGTGTCGCTTGGGCAGAGTTCCGGCGGTGTTAGTCGTACTGCTCCTGGCTTTTTTCCTCGCTGGATCCATAGGCTGGATTGTCACCGGTCAACTGATGGATATCGTCGAGCAGTTCCCCAACTACCGCACGAACATCCACGAGAAAATTCAATCGCTTCGTATCCCCGACGGAAGTCGACTCAAGTCCGCCTCGAATACGGTCAGTGAGCTGAGTGCCGAATTGTCCGACGCTTCCGAGTCAGCCGCGGACAAGGCCGCCGACAAGAAAGCAGGAAAAGCGCCGCGCCGTCCCATCGCCGTGCAGGTTGCGCAACCTGCCTCCAATGCTTCGGAATATGTCCGCGCCGTCGTCGGCCCCCTCACCGGAATCTTGGAAACCTCCGCCGTAGTCATCGTTTTCACGCTCTTCATATTGGTGAAACGCGAAGATCTCCGCAATCGCGTCATCAGGCTCGCCGGTCAAAATCAGCTCAATGTCGTCACCCAAGCTCTAGACGACGCCTCCCGGCGGCTCAGTCGCTATCTTCTCTTTCAGTTCGTAGTCAATATTTCCTACGGTGCAATCTTCGGCTGCTTCGTCTATTGGATTGGCATCCCCCACGTGCTCTTGTGGGGCGTCTTGGCGGGACTCCTCCGATTCATTCCCTACGTCGGCACGCCGATCGCCGCTGCCTTCCCCATCGCCATGGCGCTCGCCGTCTTTCCCGGATGGCACCAGGCCGCGCTTGTCCTTGTCACGTTCATCATTCTGGAACTCGTGGTCGCGAACCTGCTTGAACCTTGGTTGTATGGCTCGCACACGGGAATCTCTTCGCTGGCCATTCTCGTCGCAGCCGTGTTCTGGTCCGTCCTTTGGGGTCCCGTCGGCTTGATTCTCTCCACTCCTTTAACCGTCTGCTTAATCCTCATGGGGCGCTATGTCCCCCAGTTAAGTTTCCTCGAAGTTCTCCTCGGCGACGAAGCCGTTTTGCCGCTCCAGGCGCTTTTCTACCAGCGGCTGCTCGCGCTCGATGACGACGAAGCCACCGAGATCGCGGAAAGATACTTGAGAGACAATCCGACTGGTACCTTCTACGATTCGGTTTTGATTCCCGCACTTACCATGGCCGAGCAAGATCGCCATCTCAATTCGCTGGAGACGCGCACTGCCACTTTCGTAATCCAGAGTACGCGAGAGCTAGTCGAAGACTTAGGAGAACGACTCGCAGAAGGAAAACTGCTTTTTACGCGTGAGTCTGAAGAACAGACTCCGCCGGATTTTTCTGCATTATCCGGGCTTCGCGTTGTTTGTATTCCGGCGGCCGACGAAGCCGACGAGATTGCAGCCATGATGGCAGAGCAACTCCTCCGTCGTCTGGGGTGCGACGCTCGCTCCCTCACCATCGCAAACCGCCCGAATCTCGTGAACGACCTCGCGACCGAAACTCGTCCCCACATCGCGATGATTTCCGCCTTACCTCCCTTCGCCGCCGGCCAGGCGCGTTCGCTCTGCAGGCTCCTAAGGCAACGCTACCCTGAAATGAAAATTGTGATCGGGTTGTGGGGAGTCGAGAGCATCGCAAAAGCACAGGAGCGCTTGGGCACCGGCTGTACCGATTTGATCGTAACCACTTTTCAAGAAGCGATCAATTTGCTTGCCGATCGGAAGCGCTCCACAACGGCCCTTCTACCGAGTAGATCGGAAATCAGGGAGACGATCGCAGCCGGGGATTAGCCGGCCTTCGTGGTTTAAGCAACTAAGCAGGATCGAAGTCGCTTGTATAAAGCGGCGAGAAATATTATCCCTGTCGAGGAGAAACTCATGTCCGCCGATTCGCCAGCAAATTTCGCTCTTGGTTCACCGGTTAACCCTTTAAGTCTGGACTCGAAATCCGGTCGCGACTTGCCCACCATGCCCGACCCATCGCAGATTCCTCCCGAGCGTGGGCCGCATCTTCCGACGATGCCCGATCCCACCGATGATCCCGAACGCGGCCAGCATTTCCCCGCGGAACCAGATCCTACCAACGAAGCGCCGCGGATTCACGATCCGATTCCTGAAACTAGCGACGGCGATGCGGAGCAAGTCGCGTAAGTACCGCGATTGAGGTTTTTGGCCGCGCCCCCATCCCTCTCGCTACAGGCTTATCCCCACGAGCCTAAGCCTTGAACCCGATATTGCCTGCCGCATCCACCGATTAGGATAGTCAGTTGCATCGCCGATCGTCGTGGTTTAAACGACACCTTGCCTGCAACTGAAGTTAAAAGACAACCTGAGGAGCGACCCACTATGACCGCTGATACGACGAAATGCGCTCATCCTGCCTGCGCATGCATGACTGATATGGGCAATAAGTATTGCAGTGACTCATGCAAAGAGTCCGCCAATTTAACCGAGATTGCTTGCCAGTGTGGACACGCGGATTGCTCTAACTCTGTGTAACTACCGTGAGTCGTGAACCCGATGGACGAACGAGTATCGGTTCCTTTGACTTCTTAAACGGCCAGCGTTAAAACTGAGCGCAGCAAAACCTCTAAGAAAGTTGAGCGCCCGCATGCTCCTGCTCCACTCGTGCGGGTCACTTCGACGAGGCAGTTTTCGTGACACCGCCGCTCGATCCACGCATGCCAACGCTGGGAATCACAGCCGTGGTTCAATCGCGAAGCTCGAGCCCGAGGAAATCCGAATGAATATCCATTTCACGCGCCTCTTTACCCTCGTACTAGGCGCAATTCCGTGCCTAATACTCGGCGCGCCCCCGAATTCGCGCGCGCAGGTTGGCGTAATGATCACCGTCGGCCCGCCGCCCTTGCCGATTTACGAGCAACCTCTTTGCCCCGGTGACGGCTACATTTGGACGCCCGGATATTGGGCCTACAGCGACGACTTCGACGACTATTACTGGGTGCCCGGCACCTGGATCTTAGCGCCGGAAGTGGGCTTCTTCTGGACTCCAGGCTTTTGGAGCTGGGGCGGAGACCGCTTCGTTTTTTATGACGGCTACTGGGGACCACAAGTCGGTTTCTATGGCGGCGTCAATTATGGCTTCGGATACTTCGGCAACGGTTACGAGGGTGGCCGCTGGGACAACGGGCATTTCTTTTATAACCGCTCCGTCAACAACATAAACGCCAACGAGATCCACAACGTTTACAGCGCAGTCGTAAACAACGCGACAGAAAGTCGCGTGAGTTTTAACGGAGGGAACGGCGGTCTTACCGTGCGTCCCACGGCTCAACAGCAAGCAGCGGCGCGCGAACGCCACGTTCCTCCCGTAGCAGCTCAAACGCAACAGATGCAGGCGGCTCGCGGTGACGAACAACTTCGGGCTTCAGTGAACCGCGGCAAACCTCCGATCGCAGCAACGGCCAGGGCTGGTGATTTCAAGGGGTCGATCGTAGCCGCCGAAGAGGCGGGCGGTGCTTATATTCCGCCCACTAATTGCGGCGTCAGTCGAGACCCAAAACAGCCTACCGGCGACGAAAGCCATCTCGACAATCGTTCGCAGGACGGCGGAAGGGAGAATGCATCGCCAACCAATTCTTTTGGACACGTGCGAGATTTGCCCCCTGCTGAAAAACTACCGGCCCCCAACACCGGTAACCCCGGCTTGGACAGGAAATACAAGCAGGAACAGGAAAAGCAATTCGCACAGCAGCAACAGGAACGGCAAAGTCTCGCGCAGCAGCAGGCAAAAGAAGACGCGAATGTTGCGAACCAGAAGGCAAATGACACGCAGAAGCAACAGATAGAGCAGCGCCACCAGCAACAAACGCAAGACTTGCAGGAACGCCACCAGCAACAACAACAGGAGATGCAACAAAGAATGCAGCCACCGACCCGCGCGCCTGAAAGGTCGACGCCGCCAAAGTAGCCTCCGCGCCGAATCAGATCGCGACCAACTTGAATAAAGTCACCTTAGGAGGGAACCCAACGTTCAAATTCAAACCAACTTATTCTCTTGTTTTGCTGACCGCTTTAACGGCGAGCGCGTTCGCCATTCCTCAGCAAGACGACTCCAGCACAAAGCAAGACATGAATGACGCTGGTCACTCCACCAAACAGGCCGCGAAGGATACCGGCCGCGCAACCAAGAAAACGGCCAAGAAGACCGGTCACGCGTTGAAGAAGGACGCGAAGAAGGCCGCCAATAAAACCGCGCAGAAAAGCGACCAGGGAGCCCAAAAAGTGGAAGACAAAACGCAGCCGAACCAGTAAAGCGAGGGGATTGAAGTTCGGCGGGTGGAACGCGTTCTCGTCCTGACGGCCGTTCCGCTTCAGACGAGCCCGAGACAGGGAAACGGCAAAAACCTGTGCCGCGTTCCACACCGCCTTCGACTTCGCTAACCACAGTAGAATCCGGCGTCCGATTCTTGAATCAGGTTTTGCGCCTAGGTAGAGACTACGAATCCTGTAATTGCACGCCGAGTGAATCGATAGAGATAAATTCCTAAATCAGCGAACAGGAAAAATGACTCGATCGGATCTATACACACAAGTTTAGTCCGCAAGAGTCGGAGCTAAGTCTGCGCCCCAGTAAGTCCATAACTCACAGGGCCGCTTGTCAGCCGTTGGATGGTCGATAAAAGCTCATCCTGAGGCCCGCCTTTCGGGCAGATCGCGTCCACACAATCATTCACCGTGGGCGCGATGCATAGGCTTCCCGAATAGAGAATGATGGGCATTTGTGGATGTCGATTCTTGATCATTAATGCTAACTCGCCTCCGTCCAAATCCGGCATTTCATAATCGAGAATCGCCAGGTCGATAACCGAAAGGCACTTCGCGTCGAGTGCGTCGTGAGGAGAGGAGGTTGCCCAGATTTCGTATCCCCGGCTCTCAAATCTCGCCTTGTATAGCGACAGCATGTCTTCACAGTCGTCGACCCATAGTAATTTCTTCCGAGGGACCACGTTCAAGGAGAGTAACGCCGGTTGCGACGCCAGAATTGCGAAGATGTCGGTCAAGGGTGTCCGGTTCTCATGCAACAACTCAGAACGGATTGTCGACGAGTCGTTGGTCATAAAAAAGGCAAACCGGTTCCAGCGAACATTTCCCGACACACTAAAAACGAAATAGTTGAAAACAACAATAGGCGATAACAACAATAGGCGATCGCGAGGCCTTCGCCAATGCAGGAGATGCTGTAGATAGGTGATCGCAGCCGGAATGCGCCGAGTGCCCCGACTCCAACCGGCTGCCTTGCAGTTCGATAAGCAATCCGTCGCTACACGCCTTCAGCGGCTGATCTACACAAATCCACCGATGTTGGATCGGTCGTTCGCCGCTCTACAGTAAATCGATACGTGTCGATGGATGGATAAACCGTTCTTCCAGTTTTCAACTCGAAAGGGGAATAATCATGAGCAAGTTTGGGAACTCCACGAAAGATTGGGTGAGGCTCGCTGCAAAGTTAAGCCTTCTCTTCACCGAACCAAAGGTTCGGGCCGCGATTTCGAACCGTTTTAAAGACCACCTCAATGACGTGACCGATCGCGTGTCCGATAAATATGATGATGTGGCTGACCGGGTCGCCGATAAGTATGACGACGCCGCTGATCGGCTGGAAGCTGCGGCGGAAGCTCTTCAGGGTAAGAGCCAGTGGCCCGCTCATTTGACCGGATTCCTGGTCGGAGCAGGCGTCGGCGTTGGTTTGGGCATTTTGTTTGCGCCGGCCTCTGGTAGCCATACTCGCCGGGCCGTAGCTGACGCCACCAATCGAGCCTTCGAGTCCGCCGCGAACACCTCTGAGCGAATTCGGCAATCGGTGAGCCGGATGCCCTCAACAGGTACCGAAGGCTAACTTTCCACCGCCGCTTGATCGCGGCATCTTCGATCACTACGAGCCATGGGCGCAATATTTCCAATGGAGTGGTGGGACGGTATAATACAAAAACGCGTTACCGTTCCACCATGACGTTTCTAATGCTGAGGCCCCAATGACCGAGAAGCCGAGCGCTACTCTTCCCGCCACTGTCGAAAAAATTATCAAGCCCATCGCTCCCGGCGAACCAGAGAAAGCTCAAATTTCCATCGAAGGCGCGGATTATCTCTATCAGGAGATTCGTATCGAAAACACTCTCACCGATCAGGACGGAAACAAGGTTCGTCTCAAGCCCGGCGCTGAAGTCGAGGTCACAGTCGAGGCTCCGCCCGAAGCGACCACGATCCATCCCGAAAGCCAGGATGGCCACAAGCCGCAGATGCCGCTTCCTTAGAACCGGGAGCATTTGCCGGTGGAAGCAACACTACGGCAGCTCACTTGCCTTTTCCGCGCCACTGGAATCCTTCTGGGAAACGGATCACCAGGTATGACGAGCCTTGGCAAGCAATGAAGGAACCGGTGTCTTGAGTTTCCCGTCTGTTCTCCCCACATAGAGCCTACCCTCCTACAGTAAAAACCCTACTGTCGATCATGTTTCTCCGTGGTAAACCCATGTAGTTCGGCTTTTGTATCGCCGATTTTTACATTCGTCATTGCAACGCTCCCCCACTTCGCGTGAAAGAGCCGTTTCGCGGCAGCGACGGGTCTGTGGCTATGAACCTATGCCGTTAGAAATTCGCAATACAAGCTCCCTCCGGGAGACCACCATGAGAGCGGACGAACATGAAAAGAAATAATCGTGGCAGCGCAACGGTTGTTGCAGGCGACGAGACCGACGAGCGTCCCGCCGCAAGCGAAAAGCGCAACGGAAACGGAAATTCGGTACTAGTCGATCACTCTGCCCCACAAGATCTCAGCACCATCCTCGCCAGTCTGCAAACCATGCGCGATGGCGACTTTTCCGTCCGCTTGCCCGGCTCTTGGACCGGCCTCGAAGGAAAGATCGCCGACACTTTCAATTCCATCGTCGCCGCCAACCAACAGATGGCGCAGGAACTCAAGCGTGTCGGCCAGGTAGTCGGCAAAGAAGGAAGAACGCGCGAGCGCCTCCGCTTCCACGAAGCTCGAGGCGCGTGGGGCGACATCGAAGTCTCCGTCAACACTCTCGTCGAAGATTTACTTCGTCCCACAGCCGAAGTCACCCGGGCCATCGCCGCCGTCGCTCAAGGAAACCTGACCCAAACCGTCCGCTTGGATGTCGACGGTCGCCCTCTAGAAGGCGAATTTCTACGCTCTGCAAATATCGTCAACACCATGATTCAGCAGCTCGGCGTTTTCACCGCCGAGGTCACGCGCGTCGCCCGCGAGGTTGGTACCGACGGCAAACTTGGAGGTCAGGCCCTCGTCCCCGGCGTCGCTGGCACGTGGAAAGATCTGACCGACTCCGTCAACTCCATGGCCAGCAACCTGACCGGCCAGGTTCGAAACATCGCCGAAGTCGCTACCGCCGTCGCCAGCGGCGACCTATCCCGAAAAATTACGGTCGACGTGCGTGGCGAAATTCTCCAGCTCAAAGAAGCCATCAACACGATGGTCGATCAACTCCGCTCCTTCGCTTCCGAAGTCACCCGCGTCGCCCGCGAAGTCGGCACCGATGGAAAACTCGGTGGCCAAGCCGTCGTCGTCGGCGTAGCCGGCACGTGGAAAGATCTCACTGACTCCGTCAACGCCATGGCCGGAAACCTCACCGCCCAGGTCCGCAACATCGCCGAAGTCACCACCGCCGTCGCCCGAGGCGATCTCTCCCGCAAAATCACCGTCGACGTCAAAGGCGAAATTCTCGAACTCAAAGACACCATCAACACCATGGTCGACCAGCTCAACGCTTTCGCCGGAGAAGTGACCCGCGTCGCTCGCGAAGTCGGCACCGAAGGCAAACTCGGCGGCCAAGCCCAGGTCCCCGGAGTCGGTGGCACCTGGAAAGATCTCACCGACAACGTCAATTTCATGGCCAGCAACCTCACTGGCCAAGTGCGAAACATTGCCGAAGTTGCCACCGCCATCGCCAATGGCGATCTCTCCCGCAAAATTACCGTCGACGTGCGCGGCGAAATCTTGCAGCTCAAAGAGACGCTCAACACCATGGTCGATCAGCTCAACCGCTTCGCCGGAGAAGTCACCCGAGTCGCCCGCGAAGTCGGTAGCGAAGGCCGCCTCGGCGGCCAAGCCAACGTCCCCGGCGTAGCCGGTACTTGGAAAGATCTCACCGACTCCGTCAACTCCATGGCCGGAAACCTCACCGGTCAAGTCCGGAACATCGCCGAAGTCACCACCGCCGTCGCGCGCGGCGACCTCTCGCGCAAGATCACCGTCGACGTCAAAGGTGAGATTCTTGAGCTGAAAAACACCATCAACACCATGCTCGACCAGCTCAACGCGTTTGCCGGAGAAGTCACCCGCGTAGCCCGCGAAGTCGGAACAGAAGGAAAACTCGGCGGCCAGGCCCAAGTCCCCGGCGTTGCTGGCACCTGGAAAGATCTCACCGACAACGTGAATTTCATGGCTAGCAACTTGACCGGCCAGGTCCGTAACATCGCGGAAGTCTCGATGGCCGTCGCTCGCGGCGATTTGTCCCGCAAAATCACCGTCGACGTCCGCGGCGAAATTCTCGAACTCAAAGACACCATCAACACGATGGTCGATCAGCTTCGCTCCTTCGCCTCCGAAGTCACCCGCGTTGCTCGCGAAGTCGGCACCGACGGCAAGCTCGGCGGACAAGCCCAGGTCCCCGGCGTCGGCGGCACCTGGAAAGATCTCACCGACTCCGTGAACTCCATGGCCAGCAACCTTACCGGTCAGGTCCGCAATATCGCCGAGGTTTCCACTGCCATCGCCAGCGGCGATCTTTCGAAAAAAATCACGGTGAACGTCAGCGGCGAAATTTTGCTGCTCAAAGAAACCATCAACACGATGGTCGACCAGCTCAACGCCTTCGCCGGAGAAGTCACCCGTGTCGCCCGCGAAGTCGGCACCGAAGGCCGCCTCGGCGGACAAGCCAACGTCCCCGGCGTTGCCGGCACCTGGAAAGATCTCACCGACTCCGTCAACTCCATGGCCGGAAATCTCACCGGTCAAGTAAGAAACATCGCCGAAGTCACCACCGCCGTTGCTCGCGGCGATTTGTCCCGCAAAATCACCGTCGATGTGAAAGGTGAAATCCTCGAACTCAAAAACACCATCAACACGATGGTCGACCAGCTCAACGCCTTCGCCGGAGAAGTGACCCGCGTCGCTCGCGAAGTCGGCACCGACGGCAAACTCGGCGGCCAAGCCCAAGTCCCCGGCGTCGCCGGCACCTGGAAAGATCTCACCGATAACGTGAACTTCATGGCCAGCAACCTCACTGGACAGGTCCGAAACATCGCCGAGGTCGCAACCGCCATCGCCAACGGCGATCTCTCCAAGAAAATTACGGTCGACGTTCGCGGCGAAATCCTCCAGCTCAAAGAAACGCTCAACACGATGGTCGAGCAGCTTCGCTCCTTCGCCGCTGAGGTAACCCGCGTGGCTCGCGAAGTCGGCAGCGAAGGCCGTCTCGGCGGACAAGCCAACGTCTCCGGTGTCGCCGGAACCTGGAAAGATCTCACCGACTCCGTCAACGCCATGGCCGGAAACCTCACCGGTCAGGTCCGGAACATCGCCGAAGTCACCACCGCCGTCGCGCGCGGCGATCTCTCCCGCAAGATCACCGTCGACGTGAAAGGTGAAATTCTCGAACTCAAAAACACCATCAACACGATGGTCGATCAGCTCAACGCCTTCGCCGCCGAAGTGACCCGCGTCGCTCGCGAAGTCGGAACAGAAGGCAAACTCGGCGGCCAGGCGCAAGTCCCTGGAGTCGCCGGAACCTGGAAAGATCTCACCGACAACGTCAACGTCATGGCCGCGAACCTCACTGAACAAGTGCGCGGCATTGTGAAAGTCGTGACCGCCGTCGCCAACGGCGAGCTCACTCAGAAGCTCACAGTGAACGCGAAGGGCGAAGTTGCCGCTCTCGCGGAAACCATCAACAACATGACCGACACCCTCGCCACCTTCGCCGACCAGGTTACAACCGTCGCTCGCGAAGTCGGCGTCGAAGGCCGTCTCGGCGGACAAGCCAACGTCCCCGGCGCCGCTGGCACGTGGAAAGATCTCACCGGCAACGTCAACCTGCTCGCCGACAACTTGACCAACCAGGTGCGCGCCATCGCCGAAGTCGCAACCGCCGTAACCAAAGGCGACTTGACTCGTTCCATCCAGGTAGAAGCCAGCGGCGAAGTGGCGGAATTGAAGGACAACATCAATACGATGATCGACAACCTTCGCCTCACCACCGATCGCAATACCGAACAAGACTGGCTCAAGACAAACCTCGCTCGCTTCACCGGCATGTTGCAAGGCCAGCGTGATCTCGCAACCGTAGGCCGCATGCTCCTGTCGGAACTCGCCCCGCTCGTCAGCGCCCAACAAGGTGTGATCTACCAGATGGGAACCGAGGAATCTGCCGAGATGGTGCTCCTGTCGGCCTTTGCCGGCGACGGCGAAGACGGCCACCTGCGCCGCCTCAAAATTGGCGAAGGCCTGGTCGGCCAATGTGCAGCCGAGAAGCGCCGCATGCTCATCTCCGAATTACCCGCGAACACCATCTCCATTCGATCGGGACTCTTTGAAGCGGTTCCGCAGAACGTCATCGTGTTGCCGGTACTCTTCGAAGATCGAGTCAAGGCCGTCATCGAACTGGCCTCCCTCGGCAATTTCACCACCTCACATCTCGCTTTCCTCGAACAGCTCACAGCCAGCATCGGCATCGTGCTCAACAGCATCGAGGCCACGATGCAGACCGAAGGATTGCTGAAGCAGTCTCAGCAACTCGCAACCGAACTGCAGATGCAGCAGAAAGAGTTGCAACAGACCAACGAGCAGTTGGCGCAGAAAGCCCAACAACTCGCCGAACAAAACGTCGAGGTCGAACGCAAGAATCAGGAAATCGAGCAAGCCCGACGCGCCCTCGAAGAGAAAGCCAAGGAATTGGCCCTCACCTCGAAGTACAAGTCCGAATTCCTGGCCAATATGTCGCACGAGCTGCGGACGCCGCTGAACAGCATTCTGGTGCTCGGCCAGCAACTCAGCGACAATCCCGACGGCAACCTCACGCCCAAGCAAGTCGAGTTCTCGCGCACCATTCACGGTGCCGGTACCGATTTGTTGAACCTCATCACCGACATTCTCGACCTGTCGAAAATCGAATCCGGCACGGTCTCGGTCGAAGCAGAAGAGGTCTTCTTCGCCAGTCTGCTCGATTCCATCGAGCGTCCTTTCAGGCACGAAGCGGAGAATCGCCGTCTCACCTTCGAAGTCCATACCGACCCGCACCTCGCTCGCAGTGTCGTCACCGACTCGAAACGTCTGCAGCAGGTCTTGAAGAACCTCTTGTCGAACGCCTTCAAGTTCACCGAACTCGGTGGTGTCCGGCTCTCCGTTTCGGTCGCGCGCAGCGGTTGGAGCGAAGAGCATCCCATCTTGTCCAAGGCCGCTACGGTCGTTGCTTTTGAAGTGACCGACACCGGTATCGGCATTCCCTATGACAAACAACGCATCATCTTCGAGGCCTTCCAGCAGGCCGATGCTGGCACCAGCCGCAAGTACGGCGGCACCGGTTTGGGTCTCGCCATCAGCCGCGAATTGGCCAGCCTTCTCGGCGGAGAAATCCAATTACGCAGCGCGCCCAGTCGCGGCAGCACGTTTACACTCTATCTGCCGCAAACCTACGTAGGACCGTCGAGCGCCATGACTCTTGAGCGCAAGTATTCGTCCTCGGTCAATCCGGCGCAGATGTCCGTCGTCGGTATCGTCGAACATCCCGTAGAGAAGATTCCGGACGACCGCGAGAACCTCCAACCCGACGATGCCATCTTGCTGATTGTGGAAGATGACCCGCACTATGCCCGCGTTTTGTGCGATCTTTCCCGCGATAAGGGATTCAAGGTGCTCGTCGCCATGCGCGGCGCGGAAGCGTTGGCGCTGGCGCGCGAGTATCACCCGACCGCGGTGTCTTTGGACGTGTTCCTCCCCGACATGTTGGGCTGGACCGTCTTGAATCACCTGAAGCAGGATCCTGCGACCCGCCATATCCCTGTGCAGATGCTCACCCTCGACGAGGACAGGCATCACGGCCTCGCGCGCGGCGCCTTTGCATTCGTCACCAAGCCCACGAGTCCCGAGGGCTTGGAAACTGCCTTATCTCGCATCAAGGAGTATTCTGCTCCTCGCCGAAAGCGTCTCCTCGTCGTCGAAGACAATCCCGCGGAGCAATTGAGTATTCAGGAATTGCTCGGCTATGACGACATCGACGTCGCCGTTGTTTCCAGTGGAGAAGAAGCGATCCAGGCCGTCAAACAACAGTCCTTCGATTGTGTCGTTCTCGACTTGCGTTTGCCCGACATCTCTGGCTTCGATGTGTTGGAGCGCTTCCGCGACACGCCTCAACTCGGCGATCTTCCCGTCGTTGTCTTCACCGGTAAAGAGCTTTCACCGGAAGAAGACGCCCGCTTGCACGCCTTGGCTCGCAGCGTCGTAGTTAAGGGAGTCGAGTCCCCCGAACGTCTGCTCGATGAGACTGCATTGTTCCTGCATCGCGTCGTCGCTGATCTGCCGGCCGAAAAGCAGCGAATGCTTGATCGCTTGCATCACTCTGACGACGCCCTTATCGGCAAAAAAGTGTTGGTTGTCGATGATGACGTCCGCAACATTTTCGCTCTCAGCAGCGTTCTTGAACGCCGCGGCATGGACGTTATCACCGCTGGCACCGGCCGCGAAGCGATTGCGAAATTAGAATCGACAACCGACCTCGCAATTGTGCTCATGGATATCATGATGCCAGAAATGGACGGTTACGAAACCATGCGTGTGATCCGTCAAAACAGCTTATTCCAGCGGCTGCCGATCATTGCCTTGACCGCAAAGGCCATGAAGGGAGATCGTGAGAAATGCCTGGAGGCTGGCGCCTCTGAGTATCTGGCAAAGCCTGTCAATACTGAGCAACTCTTGTCGTCGCTTCGTATGTGGCTGCACCGGTAAGGATCGTAGCGAAGAGTGGGATCGGCGGATGGGTTGGCAGGGAGAGCGATGAGCCAGGACGACAAGGTCAATATTTTGATGGTCGACGATCAGCCGGCCAAGCTCCTCAGCTATGAGGTGATGCTTGCCGAGCTCGAGGAAAACCTTATTCAGGCGAATTCCGCGAAAGAGGCGTTAGAGGTTCTTTTAAAGACGGATGTAGCCGTCGTCCTCATGGACGTCAGCATGCCCGAGCTCGACGGTTTTGAACTGGCTACCATGATTCGCCAGCATCCCCGCTTTCAAAGAACTGCGATCATCTTCATCTCCGCTGTTCATCTCACCGATCTCGATCGCCTCAAAGGCTACCAGCACGGAGCCGTCGATTACATTTCCGTTCCTGTCATTCAAGAGCTCTTGCGCGCCAAAGTAAGAGTGTTCGCCGAGTTGCACCGCAAGACGCGCCAACTCGAAGCCTTGAATCGCGACCTCGAACATCGCGTCTTGGAACGCACCGAAGAGCTGGCCACCAAAGCCGAGCTCCTTTCTCAGCTCAACTCGAAATTACTCGGCAAGAATCAGGAACTCGACGCCATCGTCAGCACCGCTCCCGACGTCATTTTCAGCAGCGAAGCTAGCGGCGCCTACGAGTACGTCAGTGACCGCTTCCACGAATACACCGGAGCGCCCGCAGAACCAGGCAAGCGAGTCCATTGGTTAGACTTCGTGCACCCTGACGATATTGAGCGCAGCAAAGCCGAGTGGGCCGAGTCCGTTCAGAGCGGGGAACGTTACGAAGCCGAATATCGTCTGCGCTCCAAAGATGGCGACTATCGCTGGTTTCGCTCCCGTGCCGTCCCCATCCGCGACTCTAGTCAGACCATCGTGAAGTGGTATGGCGCCTGTTCCGACATTCACGACAGCAAGCTACTCGAGCAGTCGATCCGTGACAGCGCCGTCGAATTAGAAAAAATGGTCGACCGCCGCACCGACGAGTTGCGTCGCTTGTCCGGCCGCCTCATGTCCGCGCAAGATCAGGAACGCCGTCGTATCGCGCGCGATCTCCACGATGGCTTGGGACAGGAACTCGCGGTGGCCAAGATGCTCCTCGATAAAATTGTCCTTCAAAAGTCGTCAGAGCCGGCCATGGAATGCACCCAAGCTAGCAGTCTTGTCGAGCGCGCCATTCAGCAGGTGCGAACCATGTCTCACCTTTTACATCCGCCGCTGCTCGATGAGGTCGGATTGCTCTCCGCGCTCGCTTGGTACGTGGAAGGTCTCACCAAACGAAGCGGCATAGAAACTTTCCTGGACGTCCAGCCCCATGATTTCCCCCGGCTCGGCACGGAAATTGAAACCGCCATATTCCGCATCGTTCAAGAGGCGTTGACCAATGTCTTCCGCCATGCCGAGGCGACGAAGGTGTGGATCAAGCTGCATCAAAAGAACGGATGCACCCTTGTCTCCGTGCTCGATGATGGAAAGGGAATTGATCAGCGCGTGGCCGAATTGCGTCCCGAAAAAATGGGCGTGGGAATCGGAGGCATGCGGCAGCGAGCCAAAGAATTCGGTGGAGAATTGCGGCTATCCAACAATCAGCCTGGAACCCTTCTCGAGATTGTGATACCCACATCTGCGGTACTTCCCGAGCCGAGCACCGTAACCGCATAATCGGACGCAATGCTTTCCGTTTGTGCTAGCTGTTTTCCTGCTTGTACAAAACAAGATTTCAGATCGAACCTCTCATCTTCCTCTCGGCCATACCGTGAATCACGTAGACTTCGAGAGAAGATCCTTCGCTGATTCCAGCGTTCCCCCTACCCCGGCTTGAACTATCCCGATACGTAAACCGCTGCTGCTTGAACGGCATCTATTGTGTGGGTCAAATTTCAGAACTCCCCAGCGATCATGAAGGCAAGGAGCGACGATGCCGAAGCTATCCAATACTCATTTTGCAGCCAGTGCGCTAACTCCAACCTTTTCGGCGGGAGTCCTCGAGAATCTTTACGGAGATGGGGATGTTTCCATGCACTCAGGGACAGAAATGATGCCGCCACCGGCGGGTCCGCTAAAAGCCAGTTCGGTCAAGGCGAGTTCCGTCAAAGAAGAAAAAGCAAAGTCGCCTGCGCCTCGTCGCGAGTCCGTTGCCGTGGGACCCGATGCTATCTGGGGACACTACAATAACTATCGCTCGAATGGGCTGGTAGGTTCCGCCTTCGTTCATATCGTCCTCATCGGTCTTATTATCGCCGCCACAATCTACACCCCGAAAGTGGTTCCCGTAATAAAGCCGCTTGAGCACGTGACCCTGATCGCGCCCTCCCCCGATTCCTATGCCTTGCCCATCGCCAAGACAATCGCCAGTGGCGGCGGTGGTGGCGGAGAGCACGAAAAGTTGCTTGCGCCAAAAGGCAGACTGCCCAAGCCTGCCATGCAGCAGATTGTTCCGCCCCAAATTGTCGTGCGCAATGAACAGCCGAAATTGGTTGCGCAACCGACCGTTGTCGTTCCCCCGCAGCTGCATATCGCGGAGAATCGCATGCCCACGCTCGGCGATCTTTCTGCCATCCCCTTGCCCAGCGCTCCGCCTTCAAACGGCGTCGGCTCCGGCGGTGGAATCGGTTCCGGAGTCGGTTCCGGTGTAGGAGTCGGTCATGGCCCTGGCGTTGGCGCCGGTAGCGGCGGCGGCATCGGTGGCGGCGTCTTCAAAGTGGGCGGCGGAATTTCCGCGCCCCAAGCCGTTTCTACACCCGATCCGGAATACACGGAAGAGGCACGACTGGCCAAGACACAAGGCACTTGCATTCTCTGGCTCATCGTTGACGACAAGGGGCACCCACGCAACATCAAGGTCGTCCGCGGTTTGGGCAACGGCCTCGACGCCAAGGCGATTCAAGCGGTCCAACAGTGGACCTTCGAGCCCGCAATGAAAGATGGACGCCCCGTAAATGTCCAGATCAGCGTCGAGGTCGGGTTTCATCTGTACTGATCAGCCGCCCTGCTCGTTCTACCTCGATCAGGAGGCTTTCTTCTTAGGCCGCGAAACCCTCGCAAGCCTCAAGGACGAGGCCATCATCCTCACCTCTATTTGCTGGTTCAGAGACCGGGCCTCGGCCCGAACGAATCTAACTCCCAAGTATGACTAAGGTCTCTTCTCCTCATTCCACCCTTGATCGTCGAAATATCCTCAACACGTCTCATGAAGAAAAGTTGCGCACCATGTTGAAAATAAACCGCAAATCATCCTTTATTTTCCTCGCAGCAAGGTACAGCAAGTTCCACAATCGAGTACAGGAGCATCCTGATGGGAGAACCGTTGCCCCTTCGTTACTCTCAATCTCGATAGTTGATCTCTCCGCGCCGCTTCATGGAGATGCATACGCAACTGATCGAAGGAGAAAACCGTGGCAACTTGCGTAATATCCGCGACAGCATTAGACGTGCCTCCGCTTACCGTGCCCCCCACAAGGGATGAAACAACCCTAGCTAACCAGAATATCCACCTCGTTCGTGAAGAAAAAACAAAAGATGATTCCGAAGCCGGCTTGATTCGTCGTGCCCAAAGCGGTGATGAACATGCCTTCGCCAGTCTCTACCAGCTCCACCGAAAGCGCGTCTACTCCGTTTGTCTGCAAATGACAAAAGATGTTGCCGACGCCGAGGACTTGACCCAGGATGCTTTCCTCCAGGTTTTCCGCAGCATCGGTTCGTTCCGCGGAGACTCCGCTTTCTCCACTTGGCTTTACCGCATCGCGGTCAACACTGTGCTCATGAAACTTCGGCGGCGTAAGTCCCCGCCTCTCGTTTCTCTCGATGAGCCGGTCTCCGCCGAGACGCCCTCTTTGAAGCGTGATATCGGAAAGGCCGATCCTGCTCTCTCGGGTGCCATCGATCGCATCGCCCTGCGGCGTGCCGTCGAAGAGTTGCCCGCCGGATGCCGTCAGATTTTTGACTTACACGAAGTTAAGGGATATCAGCACCACGAGATCGCGCAGCTCCTGCAGTGCTCAATCGGGAATTCCAAATCGCAGCTTCACAAGGCAAAAATGAAGATGCGCGACGTGCTCTTCCCGAAAACCGCGAAAAGGAAGCTCGCTCCTGCCATCGAATCGACCGTCGGCCGTGACGAGTCCGCGATTCCTACGTGGGAGGCTGGTCCATCTCCATCTCTGTCTCAGTCGAATGCTGCCCTCTAAATTGCTCGTTCCGTTGCAGCGCGGTCCGTCTCGGCGATCCTTCACCGCGCAAGCATTGGATCCAAACGAACGGGTCACACGAACCACCGATAAGGGGATGAGGTTGTGAATCTAGGAGCCATCATAGTAATAGCGAACCCGGGCGGGACCTTCGCCCGGAAACCCCCGGCGGGCGATGTCCTGCGGGGTAATTCGCTATCATGCTTCGACGTCGCGGGCCGATCGCTCACCGAGCGGATCATCGATCGTTATTTGGGAGCCGGTATTGATCTAGTGTCGGTGCTTATCGAAGAACCTGCCTGCGGTGATCTCTCTACCTTTCACGTGACCTCGGCGAAAGTAAACATCGCCGTGGTGTCCGATTTGAACTCAGCCATTGCGCGTCGCTTGCAGAATTATTCCGAAAACGGGTTGGCACGTTCCTTCGTCCAATGGACCAATGTCTACGCTGAAACCGATTTGCTGGACTTTTTCTACTTCCATCGTGCCTCCAAGTTGCCCGTTACATGGGCTTTTGACGCCGATGGTTCGCTGCCCATGTGTGTCATCGATTGCGCCAATCGTCCAACCATCGACTTCCCACTTGCGGCGCAGAACCCCGCGCAGAATGCTGCCTCTTATCTGATTCACGGCTATGTGAAACGCTTGACTCATCCTAAAAACCTGCGCGAATTTGCTGCCGATATGCTGCAGGGGCGCTGTGAATGTCGCCCCTCCGGCCACGAGAGCAAGCCCGGCGTTTGGATCGACGCCAGCGCCGAACTCCATCGCGGCGCGCGCATCGTCGCACCCGCCTACATCGGCCGCGGCTCCAAGATCATGGACGATACCCTGATCACCCGCCTCAGTTGCATCGAAAAGAATTGCTGTGTCGACTGCGGCACGGTGATCGAGAACAGCTCCGTCCTCGCCAATACTCAGGTCGGTATCTGGCTCGATGTCTGCCACGCGGTGGTCAGCGGGAACCGTTTATTGAGCTTATCGCGCGACATGACTGTTGAAGTTTCCGATCCGGATCTTATTCGCTTCACCGCCGCAGCCAGCCGCTCGACGTCCGAAGCTAGCCATCGCTTGGAAGACTACCGTCGCGCGCCAGATTTCCAGACGCCGTCTGCCTTGCCTGAAGCGTGGCAATTTGTTTCTAACTTTATTCGCGAGTAATGAAAGTGGGAGTTAATAATATGTACAACCGAGGTCCCGTCATCGTAATGGAGCTGCCCGAGCAACTTCGCCAAGCTGAAGTAAAGATTTTCCTCGACGGCCTTCGGCCGTTGTTGCAGACCGATCGTCCGCGCATTGTTTTGGATTGTTCCAAGGTCGAGCACATCGACAGCGCGGGCGTCGAAATGCTCTTGCACTGCTTGGAAGAGGCGATGAAGCGCGACGGTGATCTTAAGCTCTCTGCCGTTTCACCCGCGTCGGCTATCATTCTCGAACTGATGCGGGTCGATCGCCTCTTTGAATGCTTCCCCACGTCAGAGCAGGCTGCGCAGAGCTTCCACGCCTACGGCGCCGGGGCCAATCCCCCCACCCAGCCCTGGTATTCGGCGGCTTTTCGAACTGCAGACCTGAAGGCGGCCAGCTGAAATGATTCTGTGAAAGGGGCGTTTATTATGAAGGTATCGAAACGGCTGTTCGCACGACTGCCTGGCAACGTTGTTTTGTTTGTCTCCTTCGTGGCATTACCGTCTGCGCTGTCGCTGTCTGTGGGTGCGCAACAGCAGTCCGACCCTCAGCTTGTCGCTGAGTTGCCCGACAGTCCCAGCGCGACTCTGGCCGCCGTCCGTCAACCGGCCCCCCAAGCCGCTCCCGCGCCGTCCCCCGCAAATTCTCGAACTGCCCCCGTCATCGAAGCCCACGCCACCGAATCCGATTCGCCAGCTCAGCAGCAGGGTCCGCCTTCGCCCGAAAAACCCGTCGGGACCGCTGCCGCCGGAATCATCCCCGCATCCGGCATTGCCGCATCCCAACCCGCCGGCGTGGCCATCGCCCCAGCCAGGCAACACCGTGTGCGCACGATCCTCATCCGGACCGGAGCGATCATCGGAGCTGGCGTGGCTGTCGGCTCGGTAGTGGCACTCACCGAAGCAACTCCCAGTCGGCCGCCCGGAGCCCACTAGCCGCACACTAATCTGCGCCGCCGTAAAGGATTCTGACTCGAATGATTTTGAGCTTCTCCGGCATCGATGGAGCAGGAAAGAGCACCCAGATCGCCGAGCTCGAATCCTGGCTTCACCGTGCGGGATTCCGCACCCGCCTTCTCAGCTTCTGGGACGATGTCGTCGTTTTCCGCCGTCTCCGCGAATCACTAAGCCTCAAAGCTTTCAAAGGAGATCCCGGAATCGGTAGCCCCGAGCGCCCCCTTACCCGTCGCGACAAGAACGTCACCTCGTGGCCCGTATCCGCCCTCCGCTTCTTTCTCTACTTCGGAGATGCGCTCAACTTAATTCGCACGGCAATGAGTCAGGAGAAGTCCGACAACGAATTTCTGATATTCGACCGCTATATCTACGATGAACTCGCCAATCTTCCCCTCGACACCCGTCTCGCTCGTTTTTTCGTTGCCGTCGTTCTGAAGTTGGTGCCCAGACCTGATCTGGCTTTTGTTGTCGATGCCGATCCCGTCGCCGCATTCGCGAGAAAGCCCGAGTATCCCCTCGAATTTTTGCATCGCAACCGCCAGGCCTATCTCGCACTCTCCGCATTTTCGGGAACAATCACGATCCTCGAGCCAGATTCCGCCGAAGCGGTAAAGCAGAAAATAAGGCAGCGCATGCTCGCCGAACTCGAGGCTCGAAAACTTCCAGCTCTCGTCATGAGCCAGTAGCTTTGCTTTCGTTTCAACACAGCACTCTCTGAGCGCCTGCAAATGCTTTATCACTTCTGGTAAGCATAGCCAACATCTTCCTCCCCGACTTCATCGAACCTTCAAGCGATGAGGCGGGAGATTTAATGAAGATCTGTCTGGTCACCACCTTTCCACCGAGTCAGGGTGGATTGAGCGAGTATGGACTGCATATTGCGCGCGAGTTGCGCAATGATCCATTTCTCAGCCTCACCATCCTCGCCGACAAAACCGCTTCGCCTCAAGCGGAACTGGAAGGCTTTTCCGTTCTCCGCTGCTGGTCTTTCGACGATCCCACCAGCTCCATTCGAATTCTCCACGCCATCAACAAACTCAAGCCCGATGTCGTCTGGTTCAACCTGCTTTTTAGCACCTTCGGCCGGAACCCTCTGATCGCTTTCTCAGGCCTCCTGACGCCTCTTCTCGCCCGTTTAACCGGACACTACACGCATGTCACGCTCCATCACCTTATGGATACCGTCGACCTCAAAGATGCCGGTATCAAACATCCTCTCGCCTACCGTTTGGCCGGCGCTGTTGCCACAAAAATGCTCTTGCGTTCGAATTCAGTCTCTGTGCTCATGCCCGGATACCGTAAGATCCTGCATGAAAAGTATGGACGCGACAACGTTCACCTTCGCTCCCATGGCATCCTCACCACGCGCCCCGAATATCCCGATCTTGCCCGCCGCGGAAATCCCGAACATCGCATTCTTGCCTTTGGAAAATGGGGAACCTACAAGCGTCTCGAGCTCATGATTGAGGCTTTCAACATTCTTTCCGAGACTCTCCCCCAGGTCCGCCTCGTCATCGCGGGAGGAAATCATCCCCAGGCCGCCGGCTATGTCGAGTCGGTAAGAAAACAGTTTGCGCACGATTCCAGAATCGAATTCACCGGCTACCTCGATGAAGAACGCTTGCCCGCTCTCTTCCAGACTTCCTCCGTCGCCGTCATGCCCTACTCCTCCTCCACCGGATGCAGCGGCGTAGCCCATTTGGCTTGCGCCTACGGAGTACCCATTGTCTGTTCCGATCTAGCCGATTTCCGTCAGATGGCAGTGGGAGAAGATATCGCCATCGATTTTTATAAGCCCGGAAGCGCGCAGGATTTGGCCCGCTGCTTGACCGAATTTCTTACCGATCCCGAGAAGCAGCTAGCCATGGCCGTGCAGAATTTCTCGACAGCCTTGCGCATGACGATGCCGGCCATCGTCCAGAAATATTTACGCCATTTCGAATTGCACCAGAGAGCGAAAGCACTCCGCTACGTCACCCGGTTCCGCAAACTGCCCAGCTGGATGCCTTCGAAAGCGCCGCTCATCCGGCTGATGACTCGAAACTCTCTCGGCTGGACGCACCGTTCCGCCGTCCGCCCACACTCCACCCAACAGCCCACGCCCGAGCGAGCGCAGCAGGATGGCCTCGAACCAAGCGCTCTACCGAATCGTAACCGAGACAATAGTGGAGAACTGGCTCGATCCGGAACTCCCGTTAATGGTGACGGAGTAAGCGATCGGCGTAACGGTGCTCTTGTTCGCCAGTCCACCACAGGAACTGGCAATCAGCCCGAACCCAACCACCACACAGAGAGTTAGGGCGCGACCGCCACGCCTGCGTTGCGCGCTGCCGGCGAAAGTCAGCCCGGCTATTCCGAGGGGTAGCGCCAAACCCGCATACATCGGCAAGAACTTCCGCCGCGAATCGTCCGGACGCGCATTCATTCCCGTGCCCAAAACATTCGAAATCGTCAGCGCCGATGTCGCCGGATTCGCCCCCGGCGTGACTTCCGATGGAGAAAACGAACAACTCCACCCGCTGGGCAGTCCGCCGCATGACAACGCAACGACATTATTAAAAGCTCCCTGCTCGGGTGTGGCTGTCACCGTGAGGCTTCCCGATTGCCCGGATATATCTAACGACGAAGGCGTCGTGCTCAAACTAAACGTCGACTGCGGCGGCGGTGTGCACGACGGAGTATAAGCAACGCCTCCGCTCATCTGATTCGCCAAACTCGGCTTCCCAATCGCCTGCACAAGCAACGTATAGTTGCCCGCCGGTATCGGAAAACTGCACAGGTTCAGCGAGTAAATGCCCGTCGCCAAATCCGTCAGAGGCATCAAATTTTGCCCGTCGGTGCTGATGTAAGTTGTGTAGTGATCGACCGTATTTTCATTGCCCGTGATCACCCACTGCAGCGAATTGGCTCTCACCGTAGCCGCGACCGTAAAACAGTTGTCGATGCCCGTTTCGATCTCCGTGCCTTCTTCGTAGTCATTCCACGTGACCAGTTGCATGTCCGACAATTGCTTCCCCGAACTATAAAGACTGTTGGCTTTCGAGAATGTTTGCAGCCAGGTTTGGCCGCACTGCTGTCCCATGATGCGATCCGAGCCCCACGACGCCAGCGTATCGTTGAATCCCTTGTAAGTTCCTCCGACCGTATGCTCACTGGTAAAGTTCATGCCAGTGTCATAGAAACTAGTTAGATAGCCCATTCCGTAGTCGGTAGTAGTCGGCATAACCCACGCATAACTGCCTTCGCTGAGCGTGTGACTGAAACCGTTGTTATTCTGGAATATATAAAACGGCGCTATGCTCAGCGCCGCGTTCACCTCGTTCCAGTCGATCGTATACGAGAGGTCGACATTGAAATTCGTAATCACCGGCAGCCCCTGCTCGGTCATATATGCCGGTGAGGGAACATATTTCTGTTCGATATATTGCAGTTGAGCGATCAGCGCCTGCTGCGGAGTGCATCCCTGGCATGAATCCCACTCGATCGCTCCCTGATCCACCATGATTGCAAAAGTAAATCCTGGATGATTTTCTGCCTCCGCCATCACCAACTGCGTCGCCTGATCAATATCATTGTTCGGACCGTACCAGTCGATAATCACTCCATTAATGCCGCGGCTGATCATATCTTCCACTTGGCGCTTGATTTGCGCCGCGTCGGTCGAACTGTACCCGATATTCATATGGTTCGATTGTCCGAACCATAACAGCAGATGGGCATAGACCTTCGTGGTCGCACCCGAATACAACAGCGACTGGACGGCGACCTTACTCGTATTCCCCGCGCCCCGGTTTCCGTTCGTCTGACTCGTAAATCCCGACGCCGCGCTAGTGTTGTTGGACGTCTCTGCCGTGAGAGTCGTAGTCGGAACAACATAGACCGTGGCTGAAACGAAAGTCGAAGACGAGAGTAGCAAGAGTGCAGAAACGAAATGTTGTAGGCGCATCGATCCCTCAGAAGCGGACAGGATCTGTGGCCAGAGAAGACAGCGCGTCCGCGCAGGTAGAGCTTTTCGGATTGAATGGATACCGCTGAAACACCTACAGCGTAGGGCGGTCTGACTTAGGCGGGTAGATAACGGACGGTCTTTGAACTTCGGTTACAGCCCTTCGCGGTGACTAGCATCATCCACGGACGTGAATCAACACCAGCGCGAAGAAAAGCGCTTTTTCAGCCAACGGCCTGTCCCGCGGCCGTGGACCGAGGCGCAACCCACGTTTCCCGTGGCTTCCCCAAGCCGCTCCCCCATCGTTACAGCCCACAGCTCCAACCAACATTACGGGACGAAAGGTCATCCTACCTTTGGCCTAGACAACGTCGTTTCAGGTCGAGGGAATCCATGATTTCAAAAGAGAAAGCTGCAAAGCTTTTCACCGCGTGCGCGACCGCATCCTTGCTGGCGCTCAGCGCATGCCGCGGTCTATCCACCGGAACCACCCCGCCCTGCACTACCTGCGGCAGCCTGCAGTCCGTCGACCACGTCGTGTTTATGTTGCAGGAGAATCGCAGCTTCGACTCTTACTTCGGTATGCTCAATCCCTACCGCCAGGCCAACGGCTATAACGTCGGCGACGACGGCAATACCTACAACGTCGATGGCATCGATGACAAACTCACCCAATTTGCGCAAGACGACGACGAGGGCCAGGCATTTTCTCTCTTCAAGTTTCAAAGCACCTGCATCGACGATATGACCTCCGCCTGGCAGGAAAGCTATGGCGACGTAAATCGCTACGACTTTTCTACGACACGCCTTATCTCCATGAACGGCTTCGTCCACACCGCTGAAGGCTATGCCAAGTCCGGAGCCGGCGACGGACAGTTCACCGATCTCGTCGGCCAGCGCGCCATGGGCTACTACGATCAGGGAATTCTCAATTACTACTACTACATGGCCTCTCAGTTCGCCTTGTCCGATCGCTGGTTCTCACCCGTCTCCAGCAAAAGTACTCCCAATCGCATCGCCACCATGACCGGAGGTACCACCCAAGGTCTCGTCCACGATCCTTTCGTCGACGACGGCATTACTACGCAACTGACCATTCCAACTATTTTTCAGGAACTGGATGAGAACAACGTCTCCTGGAGGATCTACTACTCTCTTACTGCCGGAGGTTGTACCGAAGAAGATGGCGACTGTGGTCCCGGCGGACAGTCCAATGCTTATCCGGTAACCACGTTCTCTGCTTTCACTTATTCGACGAAATACCTCTATGAGAATCCCATGCAAGCCCCCTGCGTCTCGCCCACCATCGGATCGCAGCAAGCCGTCGGAGATTCGAGCAACGCCTTCTGCATCGACATCACCCATGTCGCGCCTCTCGCTCAATACATGACCGACGTCGCGAGTAACTCGCTGCCGAGTTATGCCTTCATCGAAGCGGCCTACGGAGTCAACGACGAACATCCCGGCTCCGGCCAGTCCATTCTCGAAGGCCAGCAGCAGGTATCCACCATCATCAACGCTCTTATGCAGAGTTCATCCTGGCCGAGCAGTGTCTTTTTTCTGAGTTACGACGAACCCGGTGGACCTTTCGACCACGTTCCTCCCGTCCCCGGACATTCCAACGACAACACCGACGCATCCCTCGGCACCATCCCCGATATCAGTTCCATCGCGGTCAACGCCGACAGCTACGAACCCTGTCTTCCCGCCGGTGGAGTCGCCACTCTCCATTGCGATCTCCTGCCCACCGATCCCGGCGCGAATCCCGGTGACGCGCCCGCCCAGCAAGGCTTCGCCGCCCAACTCGGATTCCGCCTCCCCAACATGGTCGTCTCGCCCTTCGCCCGCAAGCACTACGTCTCGCACATCCCCATGGACCACACCGCCATCATCAAGTTCGTAGAAAACCGCTTCATCAACTCCACCTCGCACCTCACCAACCGCGACGCCACGCAACCCAACCTGCTCGACTTCTTCGATTTCCAAAACATCCCGTGGGCGAACCCTCCGACGCCCCCAGCCCCCAACTCGCCCCCCGGCCAGTGCACCCCGTCAAATATGTAAGAGATAAGTGGTGCGAGATAAGGATAAGATAAGGGATAAGTGAAGAGTCGGTTGCCCTACTTCAAGAGCTCCGGGTGCCCACTCATTCGCGGACTTTGCGAATGAGCGGGCGCCGCATCCACCTCGTGCTGCGACGCGCAGTTGCAGCATAATCACGGCGCTGCGCTCGCCGTCGGCAACTACGCGCTCGCTGAAAACCCCGTTGAAGTCGAGGTTGACGACTGCGCTGTCTGGCTGCTGCTTTGACCCGACTGCAGGTCCTGTTGCAGCGTGCTGTAAGCCTGCTGTGCGGAAGTGAGGTTACCCGATTGCAGCGCTTGTCCTAACTGCTGAAATGCCTGGCTCGTCGCGCTCTGCTCCTCGCCGTCGCTGTGGTGATGGTGATGATGGCCCTGCACTGCCTGGCCTTGGCTGGCCTGACTTTGAATATCCTGCGAAATCGTCGCGTAATCTTGCTGGGCAACAGAAAGATTTCCCGACTGCAGATCCTGCGAAAGCTGATTAAAAGCCGTTGCGATAGGATTGTTGCTCTGCGAAGACGACGAGGCCGAAGTGCTCGAAGCGTTCTGCGGTTGCAGACTTTGCAAGGTTGCAAAATCCGACTGGGCCGACGACAGGTTGCCTGATTGCAGATCTTTGCCGAGTTGCTGGAACTCCTGTTGCATCTTCTGCCAATTGCTCTGATTGCTCTGATTGCTCTGTGTGCTTTGGATGCTCTGGGTAGCGTAGTCCCAGAGGTTACTGCTCGAAATGCCTGAAACCGACATTCTTCCTCCTAAAAACTGGAACGCGTTGTGCCGGCAAGGTGATCGGCATTGTTCGAGCAGAGCTTTAATTGCACTGGGTTTTTTCTGAACACGAAGATAACCTCCAAAAGGTTACCTCCCGATGCCACGGCTTAGAGTTCGCCCGGTGCGCCCGCTGTGCCCGTTCCTGAGGCCTTTAGGAACTGGGAGCCCTCAATTCCAACATCTGCTATTCGTTGTACGATGGGTTGGTCGACAAAGAACGAATCCACGACCCCAAACCGGACGGCACCGGCTCGCTCGCCATCTCTGGTGGAACGGCAAATAACTGGCTCTATAACTAAACTTGCTAAGCTGAAAAACGGGACAGAAAAACCGGGAGACCCCATTTTTCGGTCCCCCTTTTTCCTGGCACTTCTCGTTTGCCGCAACCAGTACCACAGCCGGGCAGCCCCGCTACTCCAATCCCACGCGCCGCAACAGATCCTCGAATCGCGGTTCGCCTCGAAGTACATCATAGGCAGGATCGACCTTTAACGATGTGAGGCCGCTCGATCGTTGAGCAGAGGCCTTCTCCAGCCAGGCAACGGCTTGTTCCTTCTCTCCCATGCCCGCGAAGGCTTGCGCCATGGCTACCGAGTCGATGGGGCCGCTTTTCTCGATTCCCAGCAACTTGCCAATCGCCTGGTGTGCCTCTGGCAATTGTCTTGCGCGCCCTTGAATATAGGCCCGCCATCCCCAATAGGCAGCGTCGGAAATCGTTGGCCGCAGCCTTTCGTTTTCAGCGGCAGCCTCGCCGAACATGCCTTTCTCGACATAAGCCCCCACAATCAGGTGGGCACGCATAAAGCTTGGATCCATGTCCTGTACTGAACGCCATTTTTCGATCGCGGCATCGTAGTTGCGTGAAAAGTAGAGGATAGCGCCGTTATCAGCCGCGATAATCAATGAAAGCGGATCCAACTGATGGGCCCGCTCACTTTGATCGAGCGCCTCGTCGAACCGTCCGCGCCACATCAGGTGCTCAGCATACCAATGGTGAGCAGTCGCATCGTTCGGATTCAATTCGATTGCCCGGCGGAACTCTTTCTCCGACCGCTCCCAATCCCAGTCATGGTTCTGAACAATCAGGGCCAGGGCAGTGTGCGCCTCCGACGAGTTCTCATCAATTTGAAGAGCTCTCGCCGCCGCTGTGCGCGCCTTCAGCGTCAACCCCAATTCCGTCTGATTGCTGTATTCGGAGAGGATCTCGTAGCCCTTCGCAAGTCCTGCGTAGGCGCGCGCCGAAGCGGGGTCTTTCGCGGCAGCCTGCTCGAAATATTGAATGGCCACTTGCAGGTCTGTTGGCGTCCTTTTATTGAAGAAATACAGTCCCTTCAAGTAAAGATCGTAGCCCTCCGAACTTTGCATCTGTATTCCCGCTTGGTCTGCAGCCCCCTTGCCGCCATCGAAGGTGAGTTGAATCTCTTGCGCGATCTCTTGCGCTACTTCACCCTCGAGCGGTAGCAGGTCTTTTAATTCGCGGTCATATTGACGAGCCCAGACGTGGGTCTGATCTTTAACCTGTATCAACTGGGCTGTGATGCGCAGGCGCTCTGATTCCCGGCGCACACTTCCTTCCAGCACATATTCCACGTGCAACTCGCGCCCGATCTGATCGAGCGGAATTTGCGCATCTTTGTAGTGCATCACCGACGTACGCGCGATGACTCCCATGCGCTGGGGATTGAGGTTCCCTAATTGCGTAAGCATTTCCTCAGTGAGGCCATCGCTGATGTACTCTTGCCCGGCATCTCCCGTAAGGTTCTGGAAGGGAAGGACCGCCAGCATGATTCTGCCAGACTGCTCCGCGAGTACCTTCCGTGAACGCCAATGCGACACGGTGAATCCCCCTATCCCGATCAACACAACCACCGCCAGGGCAATGGCGGCCGATCTCTCATACCGCAAGCTTCGGAACTGTGATGGCAATTCAGGCTCGCGCCCATGGCTCGCAGTGGAAGGGGCGACCGGTGTCCCGGCCTCCCACTCGCCTTCGGCCGCTTCTGTTACCGGAACCAGGAACTGATACCCCTGGCCCTGCACCGTCAGGATGTAGCGCCGTTCGGCCGTCTCCTCCAGCGCCTTCCGCACCATGAAAATCGTCTGCGTCAGATTTGACTCTTCCACGAAACTGCCCGGCCAGATCGCCTCCATCAGTTCGTCTTTGGATACCGTTCTGCCGGCGTTTTGAATCAGCAGCAATAGGGCATCGAAGGCCTTCGGGGTCAACGGCACCGCCTCTTCTCCCTTCCGGAGCATCCGGCCCTGGGGGGCGAGGGTGAATTCGCCGAACCGGTACAAATTGCTGGCTGCGCTCGACATAGCAGCATCTCTTGCCGGCTTTGAGAACTTTTGAACGCCGATTTTAGGAATTTTGAGGGTCATGTGAAGTAGCGTTCGCCGCTGGGGATGGTGGAACCGCGCGGGATCAGAAACTTAGCGGGAAGTTTACCACGAACGTTTCCAACCGGACCGCTGCGCCTGGGCAGAGAAGGATCCACGAGCCACAAGCTCTTTCTCTTTGCTTCCAAGCCCGCTCATCCCCGCGAACCAAAACCAATCCTTAAGGAGATTTCTATGTCGCGCAAAACCGCTCGTCAGATGGTTGTGGTGGTTCTTGTCTGCTGTGCCTCGCTCGTCGTCCCGGCCTCAGCACAGCATTTTCAGCAGATTCCAGGCACTCTCTCTACTGTGTCGGCCGGCCGAAACGAGGTTTTTGGCGTTGATAGCCACTCCGTGGTTTGGCGGCTCAATCCCAAGGCGACCGCCTTTGTTAAAGTAAAGCAGGCGTCGCTCGTCTCCGTCGCTGTCGGTGGCGGTACGCTCTCTCAGTTGGACGAGGTCTGGGGATTAAACGCCAAGACCGAAGTTTTCCGCTTCGACTACACCTCCAAGACCTTTGTTCAAATCACCGGCGAACTCACGCAGATCGCGGTCGGAGTCGGCAACCAGGATGATTGCCATCCCTATGAAGTCTGGGGCGTCAACCCCGACGACGAGGTTTTTCGCTACAACTACTGCACAAGCGAATTCGACCAAATCACCGGTTTTCTGACTCAGGTCGCCACCGGCGACGGCGATGTATGGGGCATTAACAGCTCGGGTCAGATCTTCCACTTCAGCTTTGCCAAGATGTTGTTCGCTCAGGTTTCCGGCATTCTGACCCAAATCTCCGTGGGAGTGAATGACGTCTGGGGAGTCAATGGCTCTCATAATGTCTTTCGCTACGATCCCGCCACCGGCGTGGTCAACAGCGAAGGCGCAAATACCGCTCAAATCGCGGCCGGCGGCGATGGCGTCTGGCTCGTCGACACATCCACCCATATCTGGCGCTTTGACTCCAGCAGCGAATCATTCGTCCAGGTAACAGGTAATCTCACGAATATTTCCGCCGGATCGGGCGCCGGTGTTTTTGGCGTGAATTCTGGGGGCAGTGTCTTCACATTCGTCCGTCCGTAGTAGATGCCAGATGCGCCCCTTCTCGCGTCGAGAAGGGGCCTTTTTTCGCAGTCGATGGACGGAGTTCTTGTCACCAATCAACGGTGCTGTGCGACGTCACCGCCTCTCGGACAACCAGCTCTCGTTGCCCCGTCTCCAATTTTTTCCCAAAAAAGGAATTTGATTTCCGAAAAGCCAATTTTGCCCACCTCGAACTGGCAACCGACCTCCGACCACCCGCCCCAAAAGCCTTTCCTGATGGCTGACGGCTGCCCTCCTAATTCACCGTGAGCTTCTGCGCCACGTACCGGCTCCCATCAAATCTTGTGTTTACAGTCACTTGGGAAGACTGACGCAGATTCTCCCCACTCAACGACGGATCCAGATAGATCTCATACGTCTTGCCATCCGTAGCCGAGGTCAAGACCAGAAGGCCGGTGCTCAAATCGAGAGCACTGATTTGACCGACAAACGTGAAGCTTGCCCCCGGAGTCGCAAGCACCGAAACCTCGTAGGCAACCGCCCGGCCGTCCTTGGCCGAGCCGAAGGTCACGCTCACCAAAGTGCCGTGCATCAACGAGTTAGCGGAAGCCGGTTTCCCGTGATCGGTAACTCGCGTTTTGCTGGTCAAATGCAGCTTGAGCGGCACGGGAGACAACGCATCGCGAATTTGCAGTTCGCCTTTATCCTCGCGGTAACTCACGACGATCCCTTGTCCTTCGCCGCCCCCAGCCCCTTTGAGCCGGATCGTCCGCGCAAACACTGTTCCGCCGTCGAGAACTGTGTCAATCGAAACCCGGTCTCCTCGACGTAGCTCTGCGACCGATGCTTCCCCTCCGTCGTTGTAGATATGAGTGCGCGGATCAAAGTAAATTTTCATCTTCCCGCCCCCGAATATCTGAATGGTGAACTGATCGCGAATCCGATCGAGTTTGTAGACGGTTCCCCCAATCAAAGAAACCTTGGTGCGCGGCAGCGTCGGCAAAGCCGGCAACAGACTGGCGGGATTGACCCTAGCGTCTGGGGTTTCTGGTGTGGTATCCACCGCAACGTTGGTGCCAGGTTCAATGGTAGCCGCAGAAGATGTCGAAGACGAGGCAGACTCGGGAGAAGCCGCTTCGGAGGATGAATTGGAAGAGGACGAACTGGAAGACGAAGAAGATGAATTCGAGTCGGGCGACGGCGCCGCGGGGGCATTCGGTCCCATGGCGGAGGAAGGCGATACGGTTTGTGGCGGGGCTTGCCCGCGGGTCAGATTCCCGAGACTCAGTCCCGCGAAAACGACCCCGAAAACCGCCATATGGAAGCGACTCATTGTTGTCTTCACCCTCGTCACAGGAAATGTCCAGCAAACCAAACTTCCAGCCATTCATTGCAGCCAACGTTGGATGCCGATGTGGCTCGTAAGGTAGTCATTCTCTTGGCAAAAATGAAACCGGAGACGACAAACTCTAGGCTTCTGTTGGCATCCTATTTCGGGGTTGTAGCAGCCATATTTTCCCCTCGGAAGAGGCCTTACAACATGTCTTGGAAAGAGAAGGTCGCCGCCAGCGTCACCGTCCTGGTTCTAGGATTCGGGCTGCGCACCCATGCAGACGTCAAAATCACCATCCCGAAGCACAGCCGCATGACGCCCGTGCAAAAGCTCAATCGCGAGGGAGTCGAAGCCGTCCGGAACCACCATTACGACAAAGCCGAGTCGCTGTTTTTCAAGGCCTACCTTCTCGATCCCGACGATCCTTTCACGCTGAACAATCTCGGCTACGTCGCCGAGATCCAGGGCCAGGTCGATCGAGCCCAGACGTTTTACACTTTGGCGACAAAGCAGCCGACCGACGCGATCATCGATCTAGCCAGTTCGAAAAGGGTTCAAGGTCAACCTGTCATGGAAGCTCTTTCCACGCCGCGCGGCCCACTTCAGATCAATCACGACAATGTTGAGGCGGTTCGCCTGCTGTCGGAGAAGCGCGCGCCGGAAGCGGATATTCTCTTGCAGAACGCTCTGAAGTCCGATCCGCACAATATTTTCACATTGAACAACATGGGTGTCGCGAAAGAGATGGAAGGCGAATCGCAGGAAGCCCTCAAGTATTATGACGAAGCCGCGACCAGCGGTTCTGACGCGGCTGCGGTCGTGACCGTCAATCGCTCATGGCGAGGCAAGCCCGTCCATGATATGGCAGCTCAAAATGCCAGGAAATTGCGCAACCGCCTTGCCACGCAAGAGTCCGACGAAATAAAGATCGCCGAACTAAACCTTCGAGGCGTCTCAGCGGTAAATCGAAATGACTTGAAAGCTGCCGATCAGGATTTTCGCAGCGCCTACGCGATCGACCCCAGCAATCCATTCGCCCTGAACAATATTGGATACGTCTCTGAGATCGAGGGCGATCCCGAAACCGCCCAGTTCTTCTACGACAAAGCCAGGACTACCGGCGGCGCGAACGCAACCGTAGGCTTGGCCACGAGCAGTTCCGCCCAAGGCCAGAAACTATTTCAGGTCGCGACCGATAGCGACTCAAAAGTGGAGGAAAAGATCGACAAAGAGCGGGAATCGCTGCGCCAACAACGCGAACCGATCGTCCTCCGTCATCGAGACGGAACGGTGGTAGATGAGCCTGTCCCGCCGGCGCCACAAAATGAACCGCCCCAGTAGAACTTGCTTGTGGACAACTCGGGGCATCCTCGAACCGCATGATGATGACGCGACCCACCTTCAGTGTGGAATGACGCTGTCGGCCGCAAGCATTTCGGGATGGTGATCCAGAAGTGGTGCTACAAGCCACGTTACTGAAACCGCCCCATGTCAGAGTCAGGATCGTACGGGAAGTTCCACACGAGGTTCTTAAAGTATCGCAGCAGAGAATTGACATTGGTGTAATACCAGCAGCAGCGAATCATCTGCGGCGAAAGTCCGCACACAAATCGAAACTGGCCCCATGCCGAACCGCGCTCTCCGAGCATCGCCGCTGCCATGCGATGATTTCCGTCCAGGATCGTCAACGCCGCTTTGGGGTCGGCTCCGATAAGCAGCACAGTCCGATTGACGAGATCATCCTGAACCGAATCACTCAGCAATCGCAGTTTGTCAAAAAACTCGCCTTCCGCAGAGGCGTCCAACCGATGTTTGATGCGCTTCACCACATCCAGCATGTAGAAGCTGCCATCCGCGACTCGGCGCCAATGCGCGCGCGGAAAGAAGCGGATTCGCGACAGGTCCTGCTCCGTCAATTCAACCTCAAACCACTGCGTATCGGACGGAAGCTCTCTCCACATCGCGCCGCGTCGCAAGAAAAGCAATGCTTGCCGCACTTCATTCTCACGAGAGCTGGTGAGATCCGGATACTTGACGAGATAGTCGAACTGATGACGGTAGCTGTCGAATTCCGCGTGATGAAACTCGCTTTTCAGGAACTCAGACATCACTTCTTCTTCGCCGAGCCTTCGGCGAAGCCTCAGAGGGCCGTAAGTGCCGAAGATCTCGGGATTGAACTGGTTTCGTAACAAAGGAATCAGGAGAAGAACCAGCAAACCGACCATCAATATCAGTTGCACAAGAATGACCTGTCGCAGGGTCTGATGAAGAAGATATACACCCAAGGCCAGCATGCCGCTGAATGCCAATTGCACCCAGCTTGTATTTGCAATCTTTCGCGACATCTCGTAGGTGATGATCACAGAACTCAGCGAGTAGATACCCGTCGTAATCGCGTAGAGGATCAGCAGCGGTGCCAGCGCCCCATAACTTGCGACTTCAAATTGAGCCCCGAACAACGTCTTCCAAAGAAAACTGGGAATCATCCAAAGGCCGAAGATGAGGACAGTCAAGATGCCGAGCACCAGCGCCAGAGATGTAAATAAGACAGGTCGACCCTCAGGCTCCTCTTCGCCCGCGCCCGCAGAAACCGGAAACATTGTATTGACTACCGACCATGCGCACATGTTGACGAGACGCCCAACGAGTGCGACTGCGGCGTAGAACCCCGCTTCGGCCGGAGGGAAGAAGTGTTTGACCAGAACGATGTCGAAGTTGTTGATCACCGTTTGTCCGGAGAAGAAGACAATCGCTTGCAATCCTTCGCGGAATGAGATAAAGGTTCCACGCGCACGCAGCGAGCTCAGCCCGGGACTGGGCAAGGCCGCAAAATAGCAAACGATGACGGCCAGGATACTCGCTAGAACCGCGCCTTTAACGCCCATGCCCAACTCAATGAGGATCCACAACGCACCGAGTCGAACCAGACCTTCCAACATGAAATTGATAGCCAAAGGCCGGAAAGAATGAATGCCCTGGATATAGCCGCGTCGCACGCCAAGGGGCACGTAGAATGCGGTTCCCAACGCCAGCAAAGAAATGAGTACCGGATCGGGCAGGTTGAGATAGGCGGTGATCGGCCGCTCGCAGATGAACAAGAGCAGGCCGATGGCGATGCCCGCGATCCACGCGCGCCGATGCAAGCTGGCGAAGACAACAGCGCGGTCCTCTGTAGATGCACTTTTTGCGATGTATTTGGCGGAGACGACCTGAAATGACAGCGTGATGCAAGACATCAGCATCAACATCGTGTATACGGCGGTGGCGTGGGCGAAGCCAGTGGGCCCGAGCAACCTCGCCGTCACGACGTTGTAAACGAGATTGGTTACCCCAACGAAGCCGGAGCCCGCGAGCAGCGTAAGCGTGCCCCCGACAATCTGAGATTTCAGATTCCTGGTATTGATCGAGGCCGTGACATGGCCTTCATCGGCCATCGATTCGACACCGACAGCGTTTTGTTTGGTATTGTTCATTGACGAAGGCCGAGCGGACCCCTAACAAAGCCTGGACTCAAAAAATATTGAAGTGAATTACAGGAAGAAGCGTGGTGCGAGAGGATCCCGCAAAGTCGTAAAAAGTCTGCTGCTGAACCCCAAAAGAGATGCGCAACGGGTAGCTTACGGGTACTTCACCGCCGCTATCTTTTAATGTTCCTTGCATCGATCGTGAGTAAGAAACTAGGAACTCGCTCTGGGCGTTGTCGTATTGATGATATCCACTTCCGCGCGAGAGTAAGAACGAACCCTGCACGTTCCAACGCTGCTTCGCGCGAACCTCGAATCGGGCACCCGGCAAGAATGCCTGGGCAGTCGCATACTGTACGCCCTGGACTCTCCAGGATCGAAGGTCTTCGGCGAGCAGGGCGACCGCCAAGCGTTCACCGAATTTGTGTTGCAACCCCACATAGCTTGAGGTGTTGAAGTATTCCTGAACGACCGGGTTAAAGAGTAGATCGCGGCTGGAATAACCGGTGAGCAGGGAAGTGCGCCCCCAGGGTCTTCCTACGGTGAATTCCACGCTCGCCGCTGCGTCTCGCGAATTCAAATTCTGATCGGTGAACGGGCCAGCCTCACGGATGGCGCTGGCGTTGACCGAAACCCAGTTAAGGAACGAACTCGTCGATATATAAAGATACTGGCGGAACAGATCCTGACTCATGTAGACGGGAGAGATCGTGTCGCGCCGGACGGTGAATTGGAGTCCGCCGTTGAAGGCGATCTGGTTCGAACCAAAATGAAGAATCGGTGTAATTCCGCCGTTGACGAACGTGTCGTAAGTGTTCCGGTCTTGCACGACGTTGACACTGGGGAAGAGAAGACGTCCAGTCGTGAGGCTCTCACCCACCACGCCGGATATCAACGGCAGGTTCCCGATATGAACTCGGTAGTGGGAATCGGCAATACTCTGAAAGGAGTGCCGCGGTGGCGGCAAGAGTGACGGATTCGTCACTTTTAATATCTCCGCATCGAGAGTGTAGACGTTGATATCTTCGAGTGAGGGAGCGAAGGAAGCTTCCGGCGAGATACTTATATTCTGAGTAATTGGCCGGCCCTCTTCGGCCGCAAGCTCATCCTGCGCGGTTTGCGCGGTTAAGTGATCTTCCTGGCCCGCGACCGAACTGGCCCGCGCGAAGTCCGATAGCGCGTGCACCGTATCCTGGCGCTGACGGCTTACATTCGCGGCGGCCATCATGTAGTCGTAGTCGTCGCGAAGGTCATTCGCCGGACCCAGAGTGGCGAGGGAGTCTTCTGCGTTGCGAGTCTTGCCCTCAGCCAAATAGGTATTGGCCAATCCGATTTGCACCGTGCGGCTGTTGGCGCCCGCTTGGCGTGCCTTGGCAAAATAGGTTTCGGCCAAATCAAAATCGTGCATGGCGAGGAAAGTGTTTGCGGCGGCAAGAATGTCATCTGGCGTGACGGCAGAGTTGCCAAGACTTGCTTCGGCGAAGCCGAGCGCGAGCTGCCTCCGGACGTCGTCGTAATGACCCTGGCGCAAGAAAACCTGAGCGATCGCGAGTCTCACGCCGATGCGGTCGCCTCCGGGCACTTCGAGCGCACGCTCAAAGCGCTGCATCGCCGCATCTCGGTCGCCCAGCATTAATAGAGCACCACCGGTCGCCATAAATATGTCGATCTGGTTCGCGCCGAATTGCTCGGCTAGTTTGACGTTTCGCAGTGTTTCTTCTCGATTGCCTTCGCGAGCATAAATCTGCGCCTTCAAGGCGTAGAGAGCGGGGTTGGAAGGTGACAACTTGTCCGCTACGTCCAGAGCAACGATCGCTTCGGGGAAGCGACGCAACCGGTAAAGCGTATCGCCATATTGCAACTGCGTCGGAAAGTCCTTTGGATCTTCCTGCAAGGCAGTTCGATACTCCGCCTCGGCATGCAAGAAATCCTGTTCTTGTCGAAACGCCTCTGCTCGCGCCAAATGGAAGGCATGGGACTTACCTAGAATTCTCTGTGCGGCCGCCAACTGAACGAGCGCCGGTTTCGGGCGGTGTAATTGCAAGTCGGCATAGGCTAATCCGAGATGGGCCTCGCCGTAATTCGATTGGAGGCGGATTGCAGTTTGAAAGTCTCGCGTTGCTTTATCGGGCTCGCGAAGATCGTTCAAAATGAAGCCACGATTTACAAAGCCAGTCGCCATGTTGGGGTCGCGTTCGAGGGCGCGGGTGAAATCAGCAAGTGCCTCGCGCGATTCCCCGTTATGCGCGTGGACGTAGCCCGCGACCAGAGCGAGATCTTTGTCGTCAAAGACAATCGAATCGTACTTGGTGGCCAGCGTCAGAGCATCCTGGTATTGGCCGAGGTAGTAGAGGTCGTAAGCAAGGTAGACGGCAGCTTCCCGATCCTTGGGGAGCTTGGCGAGAACCGTGTAACCAAGCTTTGCGGATTCCGCGTAGTCGCCCTTCAAAGTGAGATACCGTTCGCGCTCTCGATTGACCTGCGGACTATCGTTCATCTTTCCTGTGGCGCGATCGAGCCAGTGTTGTGCGAGTTCTGAGTTGTGCGCCTCAAGGGCGGCATTTGCTCCCCCAGCCACAGCGAGTGCACTGGTCGGCATCCTCTGGTAAGCATTCTCGTACTCGGTCTGAGCTGCATGGAAGTTTCTCTCTGCCGTGTACAAGTCCCCGAGAGCGAGATAGGGCGCGAAATCCTTCGGATGCGAGCTGATCACGCGTTTGAAATACTGCTCGGCGAGCTTGTTGTCGCCCCCGTCGCGGGCGAGGAATCCAAGAGAAGAAAGCGCGGTGCGATTGTTGTGATCCAACTCCAGTACTTTCCCGAAGGTATCGTGTGCACCCTCTTTCTGGCCAATCTTCCACTGCAGGTTGGCGTAATTCAGAAGTGAATTGATGTTCGAGGGCGCCAGCGCGAGCGCCTCCTTCAGATCTCTGTTGGCTGCGTCGAGATTTCCCGAGCCTGCCTCGATGGCGGCCCGTAGTCGCAGCATCTCGGGACGGGAAGAAGCTGGCACGGTTACTTGGCCGATCGCGGCCAATGCCGTTTCCAGTTGCTGTTTAGCGGCAGCATCCTCCTCTTGACGCACGTCCAGTTCGTACAAATTCAGGCGCAATTCAATGGGATAAAGAGGGCCTTCGGGGACATTCGGGGGCAAACTCTTAAGTGCAAGGTCGTATTCCGCACTCGCGTCGGCGTAGCGATTATCTGCTTCTGCGATTTCAGCCTGAATAGCGTGCAGCCGGTAGCTATTGCCATCGGCAAGTCGCGCGTCGTCAATGAAGGCGCGAGCTTCGTCGATTTGGCCAAGTCCAATCAGAGCCTGCGCCGCGCTCAGATCGAGTCCCGCATTGCCTTTCGCATTCCTGGCGAGGTGGACGTAAAGATTGGCCGCCTCCCGTTGCTTCCCGGCCAGTTGAAGCGTGTAAGCCAATTCGGCTTCGATATCCGGGGTTTTGGATGGAATTGCCTGCAGCGTGGCGATGGCTTGGTCGTAATGGCCCGTTTCGCGATATTCCCCAGCAACGGCGCGTAAGACTTCGGGGTCGTTGGGCGAGCGTGCTTTCGCTCGATTTAGGTAGTGAGCGGCCTCGTCGGGCTGCGATAGACGTTGGTAGGCGTGCGAGATCAGCAGATCGCTGTGCGCGGAGGTTTGCAGCATGTCGGCGCGATGGAGCAGTTCAAGAGCCTTCTCTGCATCTGAATTGAGCAAGAGCTCGCCGGCGAGTTGTAGGCTGTTTGCATCTTTTGGATTTGCGTCGATCACACGTTTTAGTAGTTGCTGCGCCTCATCGTCGCGGCCCATCCTGACGTAAGTCTGCGCGAGTCCCGCCATCCCTTTGACGGAATGAGGTTCAAGCTGCAGGCCGCGACTGTACGCATCAGCCGAGGCTTGCAGATGGCCGTCGAGCCGTGCGGCGTAACCCAGAAGAAACCACAATTGGGCGTCCTTGGGAGCCAGCTTGGTCGCACGTTCCGCTGCAGACACGGCGGCCGCGTAATCGTTCCTCTTCAAAGCATCTTGGGCGGCGCGAGCTTGCCGAGCGACGTCGATACTGGATCCCCAGCCCAAATTGCCCTGGGCGGAGCCCCCACCCTGTGCCTGGTTGGCCGAGGCATTTGCCTGTCCGTTGACGCCAAACGTTTGAGTCCAGCCCGAGTTGGCAAAACTGAAGAAAACGGAAGCTACGCAAAAACTAGCGAGCGGCAGTCGGAATTTCACGGAGTCACCACGCTATATACAAGTCTTGGCTTTAGCCTCCCGCACGGTAGTCTTTGCGGTTCAAGTCAGATGCCGAAGTTCGGCGTATGGCTGCCGTCGTGATCTTGCGTTTTTGTATCGAGTAACGTTACTTGCCGGTTTGAATGGCGGGTTGGGGGTCAAAAAGAAGTAAACCCAAACTGTGCTTTCCGAATCCAATCCTTTCGCTATGGTCCACAGCATTGTACGGAGCACATGCCAGTGAGCACGTCTCACCCTTATAAGTCCCGCCCTATTCCACTTCTGGCCATTGTTTTGATGGCCTTGATCGTTCATGGGCCGCTGCTCTTCATGCAGCTTCCGGCCGGGTCTTTCGACACGAATTTCCACATTTTTTTCGCGTCCCATTACGCTCATCACTGGTTCGATCCATGGAACGAAAAATGGTTTGCCGGGTTTTCGCAGACAACGTATCCGCCTCTTACGCATCAGTGGATTGCATTGCTCTCCTATGTCGTCGGTCTGAAGATGGGTTACATGCTGGTGCAGTTGATTGCAGTCCTCCTCTTGCCCGTGGGAGTTTTTCGCTTCGCCCGAATCTGGATCGAGGAACGCGAGGCGAGTTACGCTGCGTTGGGAAGCATATTCCTAGGAGCGCTCGCTTTTCTTGTCTACCAGGCTGGACAACTTGCGACGGTTGCGTCTGCCGCTCTCTACCTGAACGCACTGCCTTACCTCTATGAGTGGATGACGGAAGGCAACGGCAAGTCTTTCATCAAGGGAGTTGCGATCAGTCTGACCGCGGCGGCGGCTCACCACGTCACTTTGATTTTTGGTGTCGTGTTGTTTGCCGGGCCCGTATTTTGGACGGCATGCATCGACGCTCGGGATGAACGAGTGCGGGGCTCGCTGGGCGGCGTGGTGGCGCGGGGTGCCGCGTTCGCGGTGGCGGTCGGCGTCGGCGTCGGGCTTGTGTTGCTGCCCTATTGGCTTGCACTGATTCAGCATCCCATCCGCCAAATTCCGATTCCTCACGACAGCCGCGCCAACTTCCTGCTGAATTCGACAACCGCGATCAACTACTTTGTAATTCCGTATGGGCTCTTGATTTTGGCTATTCCGTTTATTTTGATCAAGGGAGCCACTTCGCGGCGTTTGGTGCCGCTGCTTCTGGGTTTTTGGCTGACCATGATTTTTGGCCTCGGCGGAACTACTCCCTTGCCGAGATGGCTGCTGGGTCGAGCCTTCGAAGTTCTGACTTTCGAGCGATTCACTTTCTGGGCGACCCTGTTGGCGATGCCGATTGTAGGTTTGCTCGCAGCTGACTTGGTTGACCGCTTCCGCATCAAAGCTGCTGTCGGACTTGCTCTCGCGGCTGTTACAACCTTTGGGGCCGCATTATTCTGGCTGACCGCCAATCCCTTTCGGCCTATCGGTGCCACGATCAACGTTGATCCTGTCATTGCATTCTTGAATCGCGACGGGCACGATCGCTTTCGCTATGTTGCGCTCGGTTTTGGCAGTGAATTGGCGAAAATCTCGACTTACACCGGCGCCAACAGCGTCGATGGTGATTACAACTCGGCTCGTCTTTTGCCGGAAATGACGAACTATGGATCAGCACAGCTTACGAACGCAAAATTTTATGGATCCGCTGGAATGGCTGCTCTGCGCGCCATGCTCGAGCATGCCAACCGTTACGGCCTCAAGTACGTCTTCGTGCGCGATCAATACTACGAACCGCTGCTGACTTTCGTGGGTTTCCGGAAGATTGAAGTTTTCAACAATGGCGAGATTACGGCCTGGGCAAAGGACGATCTACCGCCAGCCCACAAAATTACCTCGGATGCGATTCCACCGCATTGGGAGGGATTGCTGTGGGGAACCTTGCCGATCGGAGTGAGTTTTCTGGCGATTTTCCTCGAGGTGTTCTTACGTGACGAACGGACATCGAAAGTGCTCCACGCGGTGCCGGTTCCTGTTGAACACTCCGTAGCCTGAGGAACAGAATGAAAATCATCCTGCCAATTGTTCTCGTAGTCGTAACCGTCGCTCTTGTCTTTCTCGGTCTGACTGGAGTCGGACGCGCTAGTGGCACAGTTGGGATTGCTGTAGGTTCGACGCTGGTTACTCAAAAACCGAGCACACCCGAACATGCGCTCACGAATTTGCTGGTTGACGCCAAGCGGCATAATTGGGACCAGGCCTTCGCGGATGTTTCCAACGTCGCTCCCGGCGATAAGCAATCGTTTATTCAGGATTGGACCGGCTCCAACGGCAGTCTTCGATCGTTTTCGAATCTGGAGAGCTTCGAGATCCGCCCGATGCACATCACCGATGATCAAGCCGAGATGCGCGTTCATCTGCACTGGAGCACGCCCGTCGGCCCGATAGAAGATGTGCGCGATTTCCACCTGACCCGAGAAGGTGATATCTGGAAAACGGTATGGCCAAAAAACCAGATTCCCAGCGTGCCCCCGCAAGTGATTCCAGTTACCGCTCTTCGTTGGGACCTGGTTGGCGGAAGCGCCGAAGATGAATGGGGTGCCAAGAATATTGACGCGCCGCACGTGCGAATCGTCAGCATGAATGCCGTCGATCTGGCGGAAGGCGCCGTGGTGATGGGGGAAGTCGTCAACGAAGACACAATTCCGGCTTTCGTGAATGTGAACGCAACGCTGGTCGACGGGAACGACAACGCGATCGACGACGAGAGCAGCTTTGATCGGATTGCACATGTGCTTCTGCCCAAACAAGTGACGCCCTATCGCATCGATTTCCCTAACATCAATCTAAAGAACGTCAAGAATGTGCGGATGGACGTGAAAGCGACTCTTGTTCCGGCCTCCGCCGATCCCGTCATCGGAGTCATGAACCAGAAACTGGATGCGGATGTACAGGGCAAGAGTGTATTGCGGGGTGACCTGTTTAACCAGAGCGGTCAGACGGTCAATATTCCCCATGTAATCGCTAGTTTCTACGACGGTGATGGCAAAGTTGTGTGGGTCTCTGACGGGTACGTGGAGCGCGCGCTCCTGCCGCTGACCTTGGCGCCTTTCACAGTCGACATTCCGAAGTCGTTGGTGGCGAAGGTGCAAAACTTTCACGTGGTGGTAAATCAGTACAGCATGGGTAGAGAGTAAGCATGGGGCGTTTGCGACTAATCGTCACCTGGATGTTTCTGTCTCTATCACTGGCGTTATGCCTCGACGGCCTTTGTGCGGCCGAGGATTCCGGCGTCCGTGTTCCAACCTCGGTGATTGCCGGAGAACCCGCCACCATATCGACGATGGGAAGCGGCAGGGCGACGTTTTATGTGCTCGGCCCCGGCATCTCGCGGAAGAGTGACGTCCGTCTCGGAGAAGAAATCCATCTCGATTCGCAATACACTCGCAATGCAGGCGCTTATCAAGTGATTGTGTGCGCCGATACTTGCCAGAGCGCCACTTTTTATGTGACTGCAGACAAGGCTGCCGCGCTCACGTTTCTCGTCCATCCTTCGCGTGTGCCCGTCTCCCAAAGCAACGCCGTGAGCGGAGTAGCGATTCCATTCGATCAATTTCGCAACCTGATCTTTACTCCATTGAACGTTAACTTTCAACTTACGACGGGCAACACCTTGTTACTCTCTCGCGCCGTTCGAACCCAGGACGGAGTCGCTTGGTTTCGGAACGCGTCGGGCCGTTCCGCGGGTGCGTTGCAGGTTGTGGCTTCACTGGACGAGGTATCCGCCCGTCGCGTGGTGCAACAGGTTGCTTCTGATCCCTGTAACTTGCGCATCGAGGGGGAGCGTACAAAGACCGGAATCATGGTGCAAACCGAGCCGGTTCATGATTGCTCAGGGAATCCCGTTCCTGACGGCACGATCGTCACTTTCACGGCGGTCGAGCAGAACGGAAAAAGTACGGTAGACGCACCCATCAAACAGGGGATCGCTCGCGCTCAGATCTCTGGACCTGGCGGGGCTGTAATATCGGCCGCATCCGGGGTTGTGATGGGGAACGAAGTTCGTGTAGGAGCGCAGCCGTGAACCGTGTCGCTACCAATTTATTCCGTTGTCGAAGTGCCTCCAAAATTGCAACGCTGGCTTTGCTCATAACGCTACACCTCGGCTTGAACGCGGCTGACACGGCCAACGATTCTTCCGCCGCTTCAAAGGTGACGGTTCAACTCGAGGCCAAGAAAGCTGGTCCCCGTGGTGTTGAGAACCTCACCCAGCGTGCCATCGTTCGCGACTATCGTTCCGCGTGGACGACCATGTCTCACGCTCTCGAGTTCAATACCCTTGATCCCATCGATGTGCCTTTCGCCGGAGATGCAAAACGCGTGGTACACGACACGGTGATCAGCCAGCAACGCTCCGGTATTCGCCAAGTATTTACCGACCAGAACCATCAACTGCAGGCTGTTTTTTATGCCCCTGAAGGCGACGCCATCGAACTGCACGACACCGCTTCCTACCGGCAACAGGTTCTGGACGGTAGCAGATCGATTCAGGATCGGCGGGTAGTTATGTATTACGTCGTATTGATGACGCCGAGTGCCGATCGCTGGGTGGTTCGCCAGATGCAGGTTGTACAGCAGTTTTAGTCAGTTTCTCTCTCAGCTCGAGCGCCAACCGCAGCATTGACCCGCGCATCTTATTTCCTCTGTCGAAGGTCGAAAAAGGGAGTCATGATTTGCCAAAGGCGTTTTTATGCTTTGTGTTTGCCTGTCTTGCACTAGCGCGAGGATGCGATACGCCGAGTGCTGGCTTCAATCATGTTTTACCGGCAAACCATAAGCCAGCTCCCACGCCCACGCTGCTAGCTGTCTACATGCCTTGGTTCGGTGATCATACCCACCTCGATGTCGGCTATTCGAGCCACGATCCGAAAGTCTTGCGCAAGCAGATCGAACAGGCGCGCGGACTAGGAATTTCCGCTTTTGTCGTGGACTGGTATGGCGATAGCGCCCCGTTCTCGGACAGCAATTTTGCCCTACTGCAAAAAGTCGCCAGCAAAAGTCATTTTCAGGTCGCTCTGCTCTATAACGAGCCGGAGGATGAAGATGCGGATGCTACGGATGGCGCGATCGCGGCGCTGGACAAGGCTTACAAATCCTACATTGGCCCAACCGCGAAATACAAAGATGCCTACCTGACTTACCAGGGCCGGCCTGTAATCTTCGTTTTCCCCAAGCAGGGGCACGTCGACTGGAATCAAGTCCATGAGCACTGCAGCAATTGGGCGGATGCGCCGCTGTTCATCTATAAAGACGAGCCTCCCGCGGCGATTGCCGCCGATTTTGCGGGGTCGTACGCCTGGGTTCAGCCCGGAGCGAGCGGATGGGCTGCCGACGGCAGCAACTGGGGCGAGCAATACCTCGACTACTTCTACAAAATGATGACCAGCAAGCATCCCGACAAGATCGCGATTGGCGCAGCGTGGCCGGGTTTCGACGATTCGGCCGCGAAGTGGGGTCTCAACCGCCACATGAGGAACAATTGCGGACAGACTTTCGCCGATACGTTTCATCTCTACAATCGTTACTATGACAGCGCCAATCCGCTCCCCTTTATGTTGATAGAGACCTGGAACGATTATGAAGAAGGCACAGCCATTGAACGCGGGATCGCGTCGGGGTGCGCGGCCGATGAGAAGCACGCGCCCGGCCTGGAAAACCCGCACCCTCCACCCAAAGATTAAGTCACTTGAGCATCACTTGGAGCCGTCGATATCGGGACAAACCCTTGTTCGACACCAACCTACGAGTCGAATCGCTCATCGAACTAAAGCGGGTGATCCGCGCCCGGTCAGCCTACGCCTTCAGGCGACCGTCGAAGCATATTGAAAAGACTTATGAGCGGAACAAACTCCATAAAATGCCTTTCTCTCCTATCGCGGGCGCTATTTGAACGGGATCGACTCTCTGGCTTGCCTCGGGAAAGAGAAGACACGGCTGGGGATTCGCCGATCTCATCCCTGGGACCGAAAGAGCTTGCAGCTTTTTTCGGTGACCTTTGGAGTCTGGCAAACGCGAATCACGTGATCATGCGCGCCTTCCCCGCTCTACCTCGCATTCTGGGAGAAAAAAGCGCGGAGAGTGCCGATTGGATCGATCGAGCGGTCTTAAGAGAGCAGGAGCGCATCTCGCACGCCTTGTCCTACCTGGCTCCTATTTGCCAGGCTCTGGTGGCGGCCGGCGATGTCATCGTCATCAAGTCACTTGACCACTGGCCGGACCTCGGAAACGATCTCGATCTGTATACCAATGGGGATTCCGCCGATATAAACGCCATTATGCGCAAGCACTTCAATGCTCAACCGGACAAGCGCAGTTGGGGAGATCGCCTGGCAAATAAATGGAACTTCATCGTTCCTGGATTGCCGGAATTAGTCGAGGTGCATGTCGCGCGTTTGGGACAAACGGGCGAGCAAATTTCTATTACTCATTCTCTGGTCGCAAACTCGAGCGTCCAGGAGTTTGCTGGCTCTTCGCTCCGCGTAGCTGCGCCCGAAGACCGAATCATTATCAGCACGCTGCAACGGATGTATCGCCACTTCTACATTCGGCTCTGCGATATAGCGGACAACGCAAGACTCGTGGACTCCCGCGTTGTCGACTATGGGCACCTGAAATCGCTCGCCGAGTCGGCAGGTCTATGGAACGGATTGTCGACCTATCTGGCCATCGTTTCGGATTACGTCAAGCTTTATAGCGGCGAAGGATTGTTCCTGCCGTCCCTGGTGACAGAGGCAGCCAAGTTTGGCAACGAACTCGTCCGTTTCAAGCGGAGCTTTCTGCGCATTCCTCTTTTCCCGCAGGCCGCGAGCCTTTACGCCTCCGAATGGAAAAGGTTGCTACTGAATGGAGAGATGCGGAACACGTTTCGTCTTAGCTTGCTCCCGGGGTTGGCGACGGCCGCTGCACTCGAATTGAAGCTCACTGGAAGCGACAAAGGGATTTGGTGAGGGAATCGTGTCGCGGCATGGGTTCGGGAGTTCACGGTATTGTAAACCGCGGGCATGCGTCCTAACGTCGGAATACCGATACGTTGCAGATCGTCAAAGGGGAGGATCGTTTGGTTCGGATTCTGGTTGCAGATGACAATCCGGCGGTGCGCCACTATCTTAGAAGCCTTTTGGAACTGAAAACTGGCTGGCGGGTTTATGCGGAGGTCCCCACTGGCGTAGAAGCACTGCAACGGATTAAGGAAGATCCGCCTGATGTCGTCGTATTGGACTTCCAGATGCCCGATCTGAATGGGTTGGACGTTGGCCGCGAGATTGCTAAACTGTTCCCCGACATCCCCATACTGATGGTCACCATCCACGTTTCGAAACAGCTATCAGAAGAGGCTAAAAGAATCGGGATCCGAGGAGTCTGCCTGAAGTCGGACGTGGGCTCCATTGTGGAGGCGGTAGATACGGTGCTCCACGACCGAACGTACTTTCCCCAGACCGCATGACCCGCTAAACGGAGAGCGCATCGCCAGATATCGTTTCGGGAACTCCGATCTACAGGAATCCCTGTATTCGGAACGAAGCGAACGCCGTGTTAGGTTTAAGATTCTTAATTTGGGACGTAGCCGTAGCCAGAGCTTTCTCTGCGCTGCTCGTGGTGGTTGGCACCCCACCCGACTCCTCGCGTTTCCGCAGGGTATTCTTACGGTGGTCGATAGATGGTCGAGAATGGAAGAGAGCCAGGAATCAATATGACGGTCCGCATCCTTCTGGTCGATGATCATCCCGTGGTGAGACAAGGACTGAAAACCCTTTTAGAAGGACGATCCGAATGGGAAATCGTGGGGGAGGCTTCGGACGGGATCGAGGCTCTGGAAAAGGTAAGCAGTCTGGAGCCCGACGTGGTGGTACTCGATGTGACCATGCCCCGGATGAACGGGATCGAAGCGTGCCGTTTGATCCAGGAAAAAACCCCCGGTCGCGAGGTCTTATTTGTAACCCAACATGACTCTCCGCAGATGCTTCGTGAAGCGCTGGCTGCGGGGGCAAGGGGTTATGTCGTGAAATCGAATCTTGCGCGTGATCTAGTGGAAGCAGTGGAAGCGGTGAGCCAGCATCGCCCCTTTACGGCTTTGGCGCGACCTCGGCAGGGCTAAGAACTTGAAGTATTTTTGAAATTTCCGTTGATGGGAGGATTTACCGTGAAACTCCGTATCCTATTAGCCGATGATCACGAAATTGTACGCCGCGGATTATGTGCGCTTCTTCAGAAGCGTGAGGGCTGGGAGGTTTGCGGAGAGGCTTCAGACGGTCGCGAAGCGATCGAAATGGCCAAGCAGTTGAAACCCGATGTGGTGATCCTCGATATTGGTATGCCCAACCTCAACGGTCTCGACACGACTCGCCAACTCCTGCAGCACGATCCTCAATTCAAGATCATCGTCCTTACGATAACCGACTCCGATCAAGTCATCCGAGAAGCTTTAGACGCCGGGGCCAGAGGTTTCGTTTTGAAATCGGACGCTGCCCGCGATCTTGTCTCGGCCGTCGAAGCCCTTCAGAGCAAGCGTATGTTCTTTACTCCGCGGGTCAACGATCTTGTGCTGCGGGGCTTCCTTGATAAGGGCCACGCGATCTCGCGGAATGAGCCGCCAAATCTGCCGATTCTGACAACTCGCGAGCGCGAAGTAACGCAGCTGCTGGCTGAGGGAAAGAGCTCAAAGGAGGTCGCTTCGCTCCTGAATTTGAGCACCAAGACCGTTGAGACCCACCGCAGCAACATCATGCGGAAACTCGGTCTGCACTCCATCCGCGATTTGGTTGTTTACGCCATTAAGAACAACATCATTCAGATTCAGATGCCCGCGCATTCGACTACCACGCAGACGACTGTGGCCTAATCTTTGTGGCTTCCTGCCATTTTTGCGGGCGGAGTCGTTTCTGTACTTTAATCCTGCCGTTGCAAGTTATCTTTCGGGATTAACAGAGAAGTCTTGTTGACTAGCGGGCGCTCGGACCGGAAAAAGCGTGACCGCTTCTTGTGTCCACGGTTAATTTTCCATAGCCAACTGCGCGTGCTTCAACCTTGGCGACCCGGTCATCCCGCTTAGCATTCTGGTTCTGGGGTCGATAGGCGATGATGTATTCCGAACGCAGATCATGGGCGATTGTCCGCGTGATTTCACTCACTCGATCGAGAGATTCGGGAAAATATGCCACGCCACCTGTGCTTTGAGCGAGTTTCTGCAGTGCGTTTCGTCCGCGACCCTCAAGACCGTCGCCAGTCAGCCCAATCGCATAAATCGTGGGGACGGACCCCGGTGAGACGTTTCCGTCTTGCAGTTGGCGCAGCGCCTCCGCAAGCGTCTCCTGGCTCATATTGTCTTGGCCGTCAGTGATTACTAGAAGCGCCTTCTTGTCCAGTCGGCTATTGTTTTTGAGATGGTTTGCGGAGGCGACCACTGCGTCGTACAACGCCGTGCTCCCCGCGGAAGAAACTTGGTGGAGTGCCGTTTGCAAGAGGTTTACGTCTGAAGTGAAATCCTGATCGAGATAGTATTTTTGGCTGAAATTGACTATGAAAATCTCATCCTGCGGATTGCTGGCGTGAATCAGGATTAATACTGCCCGATTCACTTCATCGCGTTTGTCGCGCATCGAGCCCGAGTTGTCGACCACAATGCCCAGTTCAACGGGGACATCTTGGCGGCGGAATGACGTGATGGTTTGCGGAACCCCGTTTTCCGTTACTGTGAAGGCGCTACGATCCAATCCCGACACGGGTCTGCGCTGATCATCAAACACAGCGGCATGCACGATAATCTCTTCGACATTCTTTTTGAATACGAACATGCCCGCTTGATCATTGGCTTCAGGTCCCGTCGGATCTTGAGGGCTTGAATCGGGATTTGACGAACCAGCGTTTCCATCCGCGGTCTGAGGAACTTGCTGGGTTTGAGAAGAGGCCGGTTGTGGGTTGGAGGAACCTGTGTTCACGGCTGTCGTCGGCGTCTGTCCCGAGACGAGGGTGATTGCCGCCAAGAGAAAGGGTGCTGTCCAGAGCAAACGAGCACCGTCCCTACAAAAAAAAAGCATCAAGAGTTTCTCCCGAATGTGGAAACGGAAAACGACATATTTAAACGAGGGTCCCGGCCGCTACGGTCGGGACTCCCGGTGGATCTCGCTTCCAAAAACAACTAGGAAGCCTTACGCTGACGGTCGCGGTTCTGGTCGTTATCTTCGTTGTCGTAATCGCCCCGGCCGCCCTTCTTCTGTTGCTGTCCGGGTTGTTGTTGACCTGATTGACCACTCTGTCCATGCTGCCCCTGACCGGTTTGACTGTGCTGGCCGCTCTGCTGACCCTGACTCGTCTGGTCTTGGTTGCGCTGACTCTGTCCACCTTGACCGCTGTGCTGACCCTTTTGTTCCGTATCTTCTGCCATAAATACTCCTCCCAATCCAAAGTGCGAGCCGCCTCGCACTCCGGAGAATTGATAAACGACTGCCCTTTAGTTGCTTTTGGAGTTGTCGGGGTTGGACTAGTTGATTTCCGAGGGCCGACTCTATTCCGCAAAAGTTCCGAAAAGTTGCAGGATTGATGGGAAAAAAGATCAAAAGGAGATATTAAGAAATGAGGATATTAACGAAAGACAGGGTTTAAACAAGGTAACCTTCCCCGCTGCGAACGTTCCGCCAGGCACGGGGAAGGTTACTCTGCTCTGTCAAGATCGGTGACTGTCACTTTCAAACACTAGGCCCTACTTCTTCAAACACTAAGCCCTACTTCCCGAGCGGCTGAGGTGCGCCACCAGCGAAACCAAGAACAGCACGAGAAAGACAACGAACAGCAATTTGGCAATTCCGGCCGCAGCGACTGCAACGCCTGTGAAGCCGAAAACCGCGGCAATCAGAGCGATCACGAAAAATGTTATGGCCCAGTTCAACATAGATTCCCTCCACCCTTTCGAATGTCAACGTTAGCGATCATAGACAGGAACGGAGAGTGGACCAATCAGTTTGAAACTGTAGCCAGCCTTTTCCGGTCGGGTAAAGGAAGATTTCCAATCGGGCAGATGAGATAGGGCAAAAAACGGTAGACGAGATCGATGCGGCGCGAATTCGGGAAGGAAGCGGCAGCTTTAGTTCATCTGTGCGGCAGATGCCAATTAACGCCCGGCTAGGTCCATGCGTTAAAATTCCGCCAATTCCTTCATCGCTCGGAATAAATCACTAGCCTGCGGCAAAATCGCATCCTCCAAGATCGGCTGATAGGCGACGAACGTATCCGTAGCCGCTACTCGCTTCACCGGCGCGTCGAGGTGATGAAAAAGCTGGTCTGCTACACGCGCCGCGATTTCCGAACCATAGCCCCAGCTCAGCGAGTCTTCATAGGCAATTAAGACCCGGTTGGTTTTCTTTATGGACGCAGCCACAGTATCCCAGTCGAACGGGTTCAGACAGCGCAGATCGATCAGCTCCACGCTGACACGGTGTTCCCGCTCTAGTTTTTGCGCGGCTTGCAAGGCCCGAGGAACTACTGCTCCGTAAGTCACGACGGTGAGGTCCGTGCCAGCCTGCACGATTTTGGCCCTCCCGAACGGCACCATGTACTCTGGTCCCGGATACGGGGCACGTCCGTAGGTTTCGCGATATAGACGTTTGTGTTCCAGAAACAACACCGGGTCATCACAGCGGATCGCAGTGCGTAATAGACCTGCGGCATCCAGAGCATTCGACGGGAAGACAACACGCAACCCGGGGATGTGTGTGAACATGCTCTCGCCGCACTGCGAGTGATAAATTGCCCCGCCCGTCAAATATCCCCCAATGGCTACACGGATCACCAGCGGCGCCGAGAACGCGTTGTTCGATCGCCAGCGGATGACCGGGAGTTCGTCGCGCAATTGCATCATCGCCGGCCAGATATAGTCGAAGAACTGAATCTCGACTACGGGTTTCAGGCCGCGTGTGGCCATGCCAGTTGCTCGGCCCACGATGTTGGCTTCGGCAATCGGAGAATTGAAAACACGATCGGAGCCGAACTGCCCCTGCAGGCCTGCGGTTAATTTGAAAACTCCGCCCTTGCCCTTAACCAATTTTTGTTTCAGATATTCTTCGCGGCTACAATCGGCCACGTCCTCGCCGAAGATCACGATGCGCTCGTCGCGCCGCATTTCGTCGCGCAGGGTCGTGTTGATGAGATCAGCCATCGTTTTGTTGGGCGCGGCGGCTCGTTTGCCGTCCGCGGCGGTCTCGGGAGCGGCAACCGCCGCTTGTGTTTCAAACGCTGAGGATGTGGGATCGAGATCGTCTGAGTACACGAAGTTGTAAATCGTCTCCGGCTGTGGTGGAGCGGCATCGAGAGCGCGGTCGGTCGAGGCCTGGATGCCTTCTTCAACTTCCTTTTCGATCTGGTTGATTCCCTTTTCGTCCAGAATGCCTTCGCGCAGCAGGAACATTTGCAGGCAATGAACGGGGTCGCGAGCTGCATCCGCCTGACGCTCGGAATCCGGGCGATAGAGACGTTCGTCGTCCGAAAGAGAATGCGAATAGGGGCGAATGACGTGCGCATGGACGAAGGCCGGGCCATGTCCACCGCGGCAATGATCGGCCGCCCGCTTGAATGATGCATAGGCGACCACTGGATCGGTGCCGTCGATTTCCTCGAAATGAAAATTCGGGAACCCAGAAACTACACGAGAAATGTTTCCGCCCGGAGTTTGGACTTCAACTGGAACAGAGATCGCGTACTCGTTGTCTTGTACACAAAAAATTACCGGCAAACGACGATTCGAAGCAGTGTTCATTGCCTCCCAGAATTCGCCCTCGCTGGTGGTTCCATCCCCGAGCGACACGTAGGTAATTTCGTCGCCTTGAAACTGTACGTCTTTGAACTCCCGGTAGTCGCCCTCCGCTTTCTGGGCGGCTTTAGGATGGCTAGAGAAATAGCGGCCTGCCTCGGCGCATCCCACCGCCTGCAAGATCTGCGTCCCAGTCGGAGAAGACTGGGTGACGATATTCAGACGCTCATAACCCCAATGCGACGGCATCTGGCGTCCGCCGGAACTAGGATCATCCGCCGCTCCTACACCTTGCAGAAGCATTTCATAGGGTGTAGCCCCCAATCCAAGGCAGAGAGCGCGGTCGCGGTAATATGGATAAAACCAGTCGTAACCCGCCTTCAACGCGAACGCTGCGGCAACTCCAACGGCTTCGTGGCCGGCACCTGAGATCTGGAAATAAATTTTCTGCTGGCGTTTTAGAAGGATCTCGCGATCATCTACTCGACGCGAAGTGAACATGATGCGATAAGCGTCAATCAGTTGCTGAGCCGTCAGCCCCTGGTAGGTTCTCACCTTTTTCGCAACGCCATTTTCGTTCAGCTTAGGATCGACCTTGAATGTGGCCATGCCGCCTGATTCACCCCAGTGGGTCTGAGCCCGGTTCATTGTAAATCAGGTCTCGGGTGTTAGCTCCAGTATGACAAGAAAAACTCGCTGATTCTCGGCGCTGCTCCGAGGAGTTTCTCGCGCCCCCGCCATTACGACTCTCATCTGGCGATCCAGCGGTTCTGAGACCTGAGACTGATTCCTCCCAATCATTTATTCTCAAGACACATGATTCGTCTTCTCCGCGCGTTCGATCCCGACCGGATTCGTCTTCTGATCTTCGACCTGGACGGCACCCTCATCGATTCGCGCCTCGATTTGATTCACTCTGTCAACGCAACGCTCCGCCATATCGGGCGAGCGGAACTCGACGGCGAAGTGATCGCCAGTTATGTGGGAGACGGTGCTCCCACCCTCGTCCGGCGTGTTCTCGGCGAGGCGCCCGACGAGGCTCTCTTGCGCACGGCTCTTGAATATTTCCTCG
>Ga0182016_10000019_pt1 | contig 172282 bp, 160 predicted proteins | sample 712S2MmetaG_FD_120491 | JGI IMG/M metagenome (GOLD analysis project Ga0182016, IMG submission 120491) | Permafrost microbial communities from Stordalen Mire, Sweden - 712S2M metaG | ecosystem: Environmental > Terrestrial > Soil > Wetlands > Permafrost | place: Sweden: Stordalen | collected... | reverse complement strand
TGCCGACGCTCGGCGTACCGTACGCAAGCGGGTGTCGAGAAAAGTCTCGACACGGCACGCACGAGTGCGTGCGCCACGTCGCGCTCCAGGATTTGGCATGGTTATTTCATGACGATTCCTAAGCTAGCGCTCCACCAAAATCGCATCGCTATTGCAGACATGAATTCAGCACCGTGGCCAGGCGCACGCCGGCTTTTTCGATCTGTGCGGCGACCACGCCATCGGCGGCCTGTTCGTAAGCCGCGTCCAGCACAATCGCGCCATCGGCGCCGGGTTTGGGCAGTTTGCCGTAGGTGACCTTTTGCGCCAGACGGTGCGACTGCCCGGTCCAATCCTCCACTCGCCCTTGGGACCATTTCTTGCGGTGTTGCTCCGCCTGCCGGTCGAGTTGGGGGAATAGCTCCGGCTCTTTGGGCATATGGTTGAGCAGGCCGCTGTCCCAGAGGCTGTGTAGATTGGTGGGCCGGCCGTGGAAGACCACTTTGACGTCATTACCGCCCTTGTCGTGGTTATCGACCGAGTGCAGCGGCTGGTGCAGGTCGCCTACGAAATGCACCACGAACAGGAGCGCTTCCTTGCGTCGCTCCGGGCTTGCCCGCGGATCTTGCAGCACCACTTCGAAGCCCTCCAGGCTGGCCACGATGCACTGGCTCTTGGGACAATCGCGCGCCATGTCGAGGCGCCGGGCGTCCAGAGGGATATCGACGTAGTGCCATGGCCCCGTATCCGGCCGGGAGCGGCGGATTTCGTCAGGCCAACTGGCCAGTTCGGCGATGGATTGCCCGGGCCCGAGAATTTCGGCGATCCGGACTTTGGCTTTGTCGGTAAGTTCGCGCTCCGCGATGCGCGCTACCAGCCGGTGACCTTCCGGTCCCCATGCAAACGCGGGCATCCGCAGGCTCAGTGCCGCTACCACCAGAAATTTGCGCAAGTCCCAGGCTAGCATGGGCGGCATGGGTTGCCGGGCGCGAGCCGCCTGAACAACCTGAAGCATGCGCCACCCGTTTGACCCCTGCCCCGGCGATTCGCTACACTCAGCAGAAAATCTTCAATCCTCGTTAGCCGGAAGGGGTACCCGCATCATGCGACGCACAATCGGTTTCGCCGTTCTTATTTCGATGGCCTCGATCCACGCACCGGCACAACGGCGTGGAGGCGGTGCCGCTCTGCCGCAGAGCCTGCAATTTCGATTCATGGGCCCGGCCGTGGGCAACCGCATCTCCGCCGCGGCGGGCATCCCCGGCGACCCGACCACTTATTACGCCGGCGCGGCTTCGGGCGGCGTGTGGAAATCCACCGACAGCGGTAAAAGCTGGGTACCTATTTTCGATAACGAGCCCGTGCAGGCTATCGGATCGCTCGCCGTGGCGCCCAGCGATCCCAAGGTCGTATGGGCCGGCACCGGCGAAGCCTGGGCCATCCGCGATAGCGACATGATGGGCGACGGCATCTACAAATCCACCGACGCCGGCGCCACCTGGCAGCACATGGGACTGGCCGAAACCGGCCGCATCGGCCGCATTTCGATTCATCCCACCGACCCCAACATCGTCTACGCCTGCGCCACCGGACGCCTCACCGGCCCGCAGCGGGAGCGCGGCGTGTTCAAAACCACCGATGGCGGCCGCACCTGGGAGCAGGTTCTGTTCGTCGACCCCAACACCGGCTGCAGCGGCCTCAGCATGGATGCCCACGATCCGGAAACCCTCTTCGCCGGCACCTGGCAGGCCGAAATGCACACGTATGGCATGTACAGCGGCGGGCCGGGCAGCGCGGTCTACGTCACCCACGACGCCGGGGCCCACTGGAAGAAGCTGGAAGGCCACGGCCTGCCGCATTCGCCCGTCGGCAAGGTCGATGTGGCCATCGCGCCCACCGATTCCAAGCGGGTTTACGCTCTGATCCAGACCGCCGATCAGGGCTCCATCTGGCGATCCGACGACGGCGGCGAAACGTGGAACAACGGAAGCTGGCAGCGGGCTCTCATTGGCCGCGCAGGCTACTATATCCACCTGGCCGTTTCCACCTCCAATCCCGACGAGGTGCTGGTGGCCAATTCCAGCTTCTGGCTTTCCACCGATGGCGCCAAGAGTTTCGTCGAGGTGCATTGGGGCGGCGACACCCACGACATCTGGATCGACCCCAAAGATAGCAAACGCATCCTGGTCACCCACGATGGCGGCATGTATATGACCACCGACCATGGCGCCACCTCCACCACCGTGACTCTCCCCATCGGCCAGATCTACCACGTGGCCGTGGATAACGACGTGCCGTATCACATCTACGGCAACATGCAGGACGACGGCACCATGCGCGGCCTCAGCACCACGCAGGAAGCCGGACCGAACGTGCCGGGACAAAGCCAGGGCGGGCGCGGATACGGCGGGCGCGGCGGCTTCGGCGTAGGCACGTGGGAGCACACCCTCGGCGGCTGCGAATCCGGCTTCACCCTCCCCGACCTCACCGATACCAACATCGTCTGGGCCACCTGCTACGGCAACGAAGTCACCCGTTACGACACGCGCACCAAGCTGGCGCGCTCGGTCAGCCCGTGGCTGCATACGCTCGATGCCGCGCCCGACCAGGTGAAATACCGCTGCCACTGGAGTCCGCCGCTGGCCATCGACCCCTTCGATCACAACGCCGTGTATTACGGTTGCCAGAAGATTCTCCGCACCACCAACGGCGGCATGAGCTGGAGCGAAGTGAGCGGCGATCTTTCCACTCAGAACCCCAGGTTTAACACTTCCTCCGGCGGCATCGTGGGCGATAACCTGGGCCAGTTCTACGGCGAGGTGGTGTTTTCGATCGCCTTCTCGGAAATTCGCAAGGGCCTCATCTGGGCCGGCACCAACGACGGCAAAATCTGGTATTCGCCGGATGGCTCGAAGACCTGGGTCGACGCGAGCAAGAATTTGACCGGCCTGCCGGCGCGCGGCGTGATTTCCAAAATCGAACCGTCCCACTTCGACCCGGCCGCGGCCTACATTTGCGTCGACTTCCACCTGATGGACAACCGCGATCCCTGGATCTATAAAACCACCGATTTAGGCAAGACCTGGACCAAGGTCAGCGGCGATCTGCCCACCGGCCATCCGCTCGACTACGCGCGGGTAATTGCCGAGAACCCCAACCGGAAGGGCAACCTGTTCGCCGGTACCGGCCGCGCGCTCTACTACACCCTCGACGACGGCGCTCACTGGAAGCAATTGAAGGACGGACTACCGGCGGCGCCGGTCTCCTGGGTGGTGGTGCAGAAGCAGGCCCACGACCTGGTGGTTTCCACATACGGGCGCGGCTTCTACATCATGAACGACATCACCCCGCTGGAGCAGGGTCTGATGGAGCCGTCCCACACCGAGCCGGTTTCGCTCGCGGCGCCGCGGCCCGTCTATCGCCTTTTCCAGGGCGCCCGTGCCGATATTTCGTTCCTGTTGAAGTCCGTGCCCAAATCGCCCGTCGAGATCGAAATTCTCGACGCCAAAGGCGCGCTGGTGAACAGGCTTCCCACGCCGCCCAATCCGCACCAAGGTCTGAACCGGGTTGCCTGGGACCTGCGCTACCAAGCGCCGCGAGCCGTGGCGCTGCGTACCACCCCTCCCGAGAATCCTCACATCTGGGAGGAGCCGCGCTTCCGGAATCAGGATACCCGGCCCATCACCCACTGGGGTCTGGCCGAAGCCGAAGTCGGCCCTATCGCCGCACCCGGCGATTATACTCTGAAGCTGACTGTCGATGGCCAGAGCTTCACTCAGCCGCTCCGCATCCTGCTGCCGCCAGCGAGCCACGGCACCGAAGCCGACATTCAAGCGTCGGTCCGGCTGCAGCTCAAAGTGCGTGACGACATCACCACCGCCGCCAACATGACCAACCAGGTCGAGTGGCTGCGCAAGCAGCTCGCCGACGACGAGAAAACCGTGGCCGGGAAGACCGAGTTGCTAAAGGCCATCGACGACCTCGACAAGAAGATGCAGGCCGTAGAATACCAGTTGATCACCCGCGCCGACGCCTTGAGCGACGACAAGTATTTTCAAACCGCCGACAAACTGTATCTCAATCTGATCTGGCTGAACGGTGAGATCGGCACCGGCGGCGGCGACGTGGCCGGCACGGCCGATTATGGTCCCACCGAAACCGCCGTGGGCCTGGTGCTGGGGCTTGAAAAAGAACTCCAGGGCGTCCAGGAGCAATACAAATCGGTAATGGAGAAAGACGTTCCGGAGTACAACCGGTCAATCGGCGGCACGGGCCTTAAGCCGTTGAAGACCGGCGACGCACCGCCACCGCCAGCCGGGAGCGGCGGGTGATTTGTTTTCGGGCGGTCACGGGCGGGTCCAGCGGTCCTCTATCACGCTGAGACGTGTATCGATATCGGCTATTTTGCCGGTCATGATCTTGATGTCCGAGCGGATTTCGCGGATGTCCTCGCGTACGCCGCTTAGGGTGAAGAGGCTGACTGTCATGCTGGCCAGGACGGCGAGAGTGGGAATTCCGATGGCCAGGTAAAGTTGCCGCCCACATTACGCAGTGGCCTCGGGGGTCCTGTTTTAGCGCCTATACGCCGGGGGGGCGGGGCGCTTAACCGATTTTGGGGGAGTTAGTTTCCCGCAACTGCTCCCTGGCGGTCGCGGCTCGGTAAGTGACTGCAAACACGCGGTGTCCGTAACCGAGCCGCGACCGTCAGGGAGCGGTTGCCGGCAGAATTGCCCCACAACTTAGACCACGTTCCTCCCGCGCCTACGGCACCGACGGCGGTGTGACCCTTCGCTTGGTCGCCTGTTCAAACGCATAACCCATTTCGAGCAGCTTCGGTTCGCTGCACGCCATTCCGGTGAAGGCAACTCCGAACGGCTGGGGCTTGGCGTCGAAACCGGGCGGGAAGGGAGGCGTGGGGGCGTCGGGCACCATCCCGAAGGGCACAATGACCGTCGGGTACCCGGGCCGGGCGGCGATCGCGGCGCCGCTGGCGCCGGGGAATAGCAGCGCGTCCAGGCGGTCGGCCTTCATGACCGCGTCGATACCCTCGGTGGCGGCCAGCCGAATGTCTTTGGCGCGGTCGGCTTCGTATCGCGCTCGGTCGCGCTCCACGTCCATCTCATCGGAGATATCCAGTTGCGACTGCCCGTATTTGATGGCGCCGGCAACGGTGTGAGTGATGTTCCATTCGCGCAGCTCGGTGAGCGAGTGGATCGGCACCGAGGCTCCCAGCGTCGCCAGCCAGGCGTTGAAGTCGCGCTTCATGCCGTACTTCAGCACCACGGAACAATCGGTGTCCTTACCCTTGGAGTTGTTCACCCCGGAGCACTGTCCCCACAGCGCAAAGTTCTGCGACGGGTCCTGGCTCACGATACTCGGGATGTTGGCCGGATCCACGATTTCGGCGCCTTGCTGTTTGAGAATCGCAATCGCTTCGGTCATGACGCGCGTCTGTTCCGGTGTGAGGCCGTTGCCGAAACCGCCGCCTCCGCCGCCCCTCCCTCCGCGGCCGTGTCCGCCGGGTAGGTCGGTATGGTCGTAGTAATATGCGCGCGGGATGCCGATACGCACGCCCTTCAAGCCATCGGCTTTGAGAAACTGCGTGTAATCGCGGCCCGGCGGCGGCGTGCAGGTTTTGGTGGCGGCATCGTTGGGATCGGGTGCGGGGCTTTCGAGCGCGCCCAGCATGATGGCGGCGTCGGTCACCGTGCGGGCCATCGGGCCGGCCGTATCCTGGTCGGCGGTGATGGGGATCACGCCATAGCGGCTGATGCGGCCCACGGTCGGCTTCACCGCCGCCAGCATGTTCTGGTTCGACGGGCTCAGAATCGAACCCGACGTCTCCGAGCCCACGTTGCCGGCCCAGAAACTCGCGGCCGTGCCCACGCCCGAACTCGAACCGCCGGTTTGCAAGGCCGGACGGCCGTCGAAAGAGCCTTCGCGCGGATCGCGCCGCGGGTCGTAGGGATTGAAGCCGAAGCCGCGGATGGCGTTGTAGTTGCCCGGCATGGGAGTAGGCGCGCCAGCCACCCAGTTGGCCAGCTCCGAAAGCCCGGTCTTGGCGATGATCACCGCCCCCGCGCCGCGCAGGTTTTTCACCACCGTGGCGTCGTAGGGCGGCACATACCCGTCGAACGCCAGCGCGCCGCCGGTGGTGACGATATCGTGGGTGAGCACGTTGTCCTTGAGCGCGATCGGAATGCCGTGCAGCGGGCCGCGAACGTGTCCCTCGGCCCGTTCGCGGTCGCGCTCATCGGCTTCTTCCAGTACGTGCGGATTGACCGTGACGATGCAGTGGAGCTTGTCTTCGTACATGCCGATGCGGGCCAGAAAGAGCGTCACCAGTTGGCGCGAGGTGAGGCGCTTCTGCTCCATCGCCGCGCGCATTTCCGGGATGGTCGATTCCAACACTTGGAACGGCTGCGGCGCGGCCGGCTTGGTCTGGCCCTCCAGCGCGCCGCGCCAGCAGAGAGCTGCCGCCGCGGCGGCCAGGGCAAAGGGTAAAAGGCGAATTGGTCTCATTGGGGCAAAAGGTATCAGAAGACCATGCGCAGGGCGAACTGGATCTGCCGCGAGCTGGCCCGCGAATCCTGCACGCCCGCCGAAGTGATCTTGCCGAAGGTCGAGCTCGTCTCGGTCACGCTCGGGTTGTCGAAGTTCGGATGGTTGAACAGGTTGAAAATCTCCCCACGGAATTGCAGGTAGCGCTCTTCTCTGCCCAGCGGGAAACGCTTCAACATGGAAAAATCGAAGTCGTGCGTGGGCGGCCCGATGATGATGTCGCGGCCGGCACTGCCGTAGCGTCCGAGAAAGCTGTCGGAGAAGCAGGAGACGTTGAACCATTCCGCCGGGTCGTGGTTGAATGCATTGGGATTGCAAGTCACGTCCGGCCGCGTGCCGGTCTGGGTGCCCGAAAGTTGCAAGCCGGTGGTGGGATCGAGCGGATTGCCGGATTGAACCGTGACGATGCCGTTGGTTTGCCATTCGCCGACCAATAGGTTCAGCAGCGTCGAGCTCCTGCCTCCGAACGGCCGTCCATGACCGTAGGGCAGGTCGTAGGTGTAACTGGTAATGAAGCGGTTGCGCGTGTCGAAAGTCGACAGGCCTCGCTCCAGGTGAAAGTTAGTAACATCCACCACCGATCCGTTCCACAACGACGAATCGTCAATCGATTTCGAAAAAGTATAGGCGGCCAGGAATTGCAGCCCGTGCGAGAAGTTCTTCTGGTAGCTGGCCTGCAAGGAGTCATAGATCGAAGACGCCGAGGGCGACCGGACGCTGATCGACGCGTACTCCGGATATTTGCGCAGCGCTTGCGTGAAGGATGCCGTGGGCGCCGGTTCGTTGTAATCGTAGGCGCGGTCCAGATGGGTGCCCTTCGACCCCACGTATCCGAGCGTGAAGCCCATGGTCGAGCTGAGCTGGTGTTGCACGTTGACGTTCCACTGCTGCATGTAGCCGTCGCGGAAAGGATTTTCCACCCAGGAAGCGCTGGGAAAGGCGGGCGTGACGGTGCCGCCGTACGGGTTCGCCAGGTTGATGTTGGGAATGCCGGTGGTGCTCTGGTTATAACTGTAGGCCGTAAGGAACGGCGCCGTCAGGTTGGAGTTGAGAATGATGTTCAGAATCTTGACGTCCCAGAAAACGCCGTAGCCGCCGCGAATCACGGTCTTCGGTCCGAACGGCGTCCAGGCCAGGCCCAGGCGCGGCGCGAATTCACGCTTCGACGCGTTATAGATGTTGGGCGTCTGCGGCGTGGAAATGCGCAGGTCCGGCAGCGGCGTGCTGTTGGGGTAGGTTGGATCGAAAGTCGCCAGATGGTCGTACTTGTCGGTGGTGGGTGCGTTGTACTCCCAGCGGATGCCGAGGTTCAGCGTCAGGTTCGGCAGCACGCGAAAATCGTCCTGCGCGAACAGGTTGGTGGACGTCTGGCGCAGGCCCGCCACGGTGTTGGCGTTAATGCCTGCGAATGACCGGCTGACGCTGGACGTATCGGCGTCGCCCAGCAGCAAATCGGCGATGGCGTTGCCCGTTCCCGTAACCGCGTTGACCACCCCGGCGGATGTTTCCGAAGCTTGCGCGGTATAGAACGGGGTGAAGCTGATGGTGCCTCTGGCGCTGGAATCGAATAGAAAGCTTTCCTGAAAATGGCGGATCTCGGCGCCGAACTTGATGGTGTGCCGGCCGCTCGTCCACGACAGCGAATCGGCATATTCGTACGTATTGTCGTGCCGGTCCTGCGGCAGGTTGGTGGCCTCGCCCAGGTGATCGTATCCGGTGACGTTGATCACCGGCACACCGAAGTCTTTGGGACTGCGCGAGGTGCCTTCAATTCCCAGGTCGGTCGAAACGTCGTCGCCCTCGTGCTGCTGGAAAATGCCGCCGCGCACGCGAGTGAACGAAACACGGGCGTCGTTCACCTTGGTGGGGCCGAGCAGCCGGATGTAATCGGCTACCGCCTGCTGGCCTCCGTTGAGCGTGTTGCAGCCGAAGCCGGGCACGTTGTTGCTGCTCGCGCAGAACGAATCGAACGTGTCGAAGCGGTTCTCCTTGATGTAGCTGTAGCGGCCGAACAGCGTGTTGTTGTCGTTGAAGCGGTGGTCCACCCGCACCGTGAACTGGTCGAAGTTGTCCACCTTGGTGGGGCTCGACGTGTATAGCCCGTTAGCCGCCGAAGTTCCAGGTCCGTTGGGAGCCGGGTAGAGCCCCAGTACGTTGCTGCCGACCTGGGAAATATCCGACGCCGGAATGATGTTGCCCGGGAATGGATTGCGCAGCGCCGTTCCGTTGCCCGTTTGCAGGGAAGACGGGTCGTAGATCAGGGTGGGAAGGGCCGAAAAATCGCCGGTTTTCATCGCCTGGGTGGGCTCGGTGGCTACCTTGGTGATGCCTTGCCGGACGCGCGTTCCCTCGTAATTGCCGAAGTAAAACGTCTTGTTTTTCTTGATCGGACCGCCGATGGACGTGCCGTACTGGTTGCGTTTGTAGCCCGGAATCGGACCGGGGCGGTCGAAGAAGTTCTTGGCGTCCAGATCGTCGTTGCGCAGATATTCGTACACCACGCCGTGAATCTGGTTGGTGCCGCTCTTGGTTGCGATATTGATTTGCGCTCCAGGGCTGCGGCCAAACTCGGCCGAATAAGTGCTGACCTGGTCTTTGAACTCGAGAATGGCCTCGGTCGAAATCGCCACCGCGTACTGGTTGATGGCGAGGTCGTTGTTGTCCATTCCGTCCAGCAGGAAGTTATTGGATTGCTCGCGCGCGCCGTTGACCGTGAAGGAGCCTCCCTGGGTCTGGTTTTGCGAGCCCTTGACGCCGGTGTTGGCGCCCGGCCCGAGGAGTTGGAGTTGCAGGAAATTGCGGCCGTTAAGAGGCAGCTCGGTGACCTGCCTGTTGTCCACCACATTGCCGACGGTGGACGAATCCGTGCTCACCACGGCGGCTTGGGCCGCGACCATGACCACCTCGGAAACCTGCCCCATGGCCAGCGTGATGTCCTGGCGCAGGCGGTCGTCGACGCGCAACTCGATGCCGGTTCTCTCCGTCTTTTTGAAGTTGGGATCTTCCACTACCAGGTCGTAGCGCCCGGCGGGAATCTGCGGAATGGAATACTCACCCTCGTCGTTGGTAAGTTCGGAGCGGGTAAGTCCGGTCGAAACCTCTCTGACTGTAACTTTGGCTCTGCGGACAACGGCGCCCGAAGGATCGGTGACCGTGCCCAGAATGGTGCCGCGAACGGTTTGGGCCACGGCTGGTGCCGCGGCAAGAATCGAGAATAAAAGTACACTTATAGCGCGAGACTTGCGAAGCATAACTCCCCCTCTTGATAGCACTGTGGAATTATGCCGCTGGCTTGGCAGCGAACGAAGCTGGTTAAGCCTTTGCCTGACCTACGTAGAGGTACGACAGCATATTGGTAGAAGTATAAGGACCGGGTGCGGGAAAGTCAATTGATATCTCAGGATTTCTCATCGCATTGTAAGCGATGCCGTATCCGCGGTGCGGCTCGCGGGCAAGAACTCCTGGCGGTCGCGCCTCGGTTACGAGGGCCGTGTTTCAGTCGCTTACCGAGGCGCGACCGCCAGGGAGTTCTTGCCCGCGAGCGAATTTCCCCGGATCGGTTAAGCGCCAGCCGCCGCCCCATGGAACGGAGCCTGCGGCAGTCTGCTAGTCTAAACGTTGGGGAAGCTCATTCCGGCATCGCTTGGCTAACGGATCGGGTGCGTGGTAGAGGAATACCGCGGTGCAAAGATTCGCCAGCTTCCGTTTCCGAAAACCCGTGTACCCTTGCTCCGGGCGACGGAAAGGCGTTATACCTAATATGCTTGCCAAGGAGGATATCATGAAGAAAACGCTCGCTGCACTCGCTTCCGCAACGTTGATTGCGGCGCTTGCGGCATGCAGCAGTTCCCGGCACGAAGCGACGGAAAAATATTACCTGGTAGTCCTGAACTCCAAACTCGCCTACTGGCAGGCGGCCGGCGCCGGGCTCGACCGCGCGGCGCGCGGTTTAGGAGTGGCTTCCGAAACGGTTGGCCCCGACACCTACGATGCCCAAGCCGAGGTGCAGGCGTTCCGTGACGCCGTGGCCAAGAAACCAGCCGGCATTCTGGTCTCCGCAGGCGATCCGACGCTTATGAAAGACCCCATCGATGCCGCCATCGCGCAAGGCATCCCGGTGGTCACCATCGACGCGGACGTTCCCGGCAGCAAGCGTCTGACTTTTGTCGGCACCAATAACTATCAGGCCGGGCTGATGGGCGGCCGCACCCTGGCCGAGCGCTTGCACGGCAAGGGGGACGTGGTAGTGTACACCATGCCGGGCCAGAATAATCTCGACGAGCGGCTTCAGGGCTACAAGAACATCCTCGCCGAACACCCGCAGATCAAGATTGTCCGCGTCGTCGACGTGAAGGGCACGCCGTCCATTGCATTCGATACCACCGAAGAAATTCTCAAGGGCAAATCGGTGCCGGACGGTTTCGTTTGCCTCGAAGCCACCGCCTGTCAGGAGGTCGCCGACGTACTCGACCGGAACAAAGTGGACGGCAAGGTCATCGTCGCCATGGATTCCGACGCGAATACGCTCACCTGGATTCAGAAGGGGAAGATCGCCGCCACCATCGCCCAGAAACCCTACACCATGGCGCACTTCGGCGCTCTGATCCTGGACACCGTGCACCACTACAAGCTGCCGACTTTGGAGGGGAACTGGAGCGAAGACACGCGCTCCCCCGTGCCGGTGTTTGTCGACACCGGCGCCACCCTCATCGACAAGGGCAACGTGGATGCATTCCTGAAAGCGCAAACGCCCGCCCCCAGCGGGAACTAGCGGAGAAATCCAGCCGCCGATGAGCACCGATGAAGAAATCAAAGGATTTATCGGCGTTCACCCGCGTTCATCGGCGGCTGGAATTTGATTTTTCAAAGCCTGGAATTTGATTTTTCACGACTCGTATCGAATCTTCGTGGAGTAGGCGTTTACGCCTGCGCTTTTTCGGTTGCGGTTGCCACAGTTGAACTCCACCTAGGTGGGACAGACGATCGCTTTTTGTCGTCTGTCATTGCCTCCGCATTAGCCGGTCGCCCGGCAACGACGGCCTTCACGCGGGGTCGAGCACGGCTTCGATCAGCCTGGGGCCCGGTTCCCGCATGGCCGCGGCGAATTCGCGGATGAATTCGTCCGCCGTGGCTGCCCGCGCCGCCTGGACTCCGAAACCTTCGGCCAGTTTGATCCAGTCCGGCTCCGGGTGAGTAAGGTCGATCATCTCATCGGCGCGCGGCCCCACCGCGCCGGCGCCGGTCCGCCGCATCTCGATATCGAGGATGCGGTAACGGCGGTTGGCCAGGATGACGACGGTGACGTCCAACCGCTCGCGGGCCATGGTCCAGAGCGATTGCAGGGTATACATGGCGCTGCCGTCGGCTTCGAGCGCCACCACTTTGCGGCCGGGGCAGGCCAGCGCGGCGCCCATGGCCACCGGCAATCCCTGGCCGATCGCGCCGCCCGTTACAGGGAGGTGGTCGTGCCTTCGCGCCCCGGCCAGGCTGGGCCAGATCGGCTCGCTCGAGGATACCGCCTCGTCGGAAACGATGGCTCCCTCCGGCAAGAGCGCGCCCACGGCGCTGCCGACGGTTGCCGCGCTGAGCGGCTCGCCGGTCGGTAGATTCGGTCGCGGTGGAAACGGCAGGGCAATTCCCAACGGCCCCGCACCCAGTTCGTCGGCCAGGCACTCGAGCGCGCCCGCGCCGTCCTGATCCTCGGATGCGAGCACATCGAAGGCGCAACCGTCCGGCGCCAGCGAGCTTCTCAGGCCGGGATAGCCGAAAAACGAGACCGGCGGACGCGCTTCCACCAGGACCAGCCGCTCGAATCCGGCCAGCAACTCCTGCGCCGGCTCGGGGAAATAGGGAATGCGCTCCACGGCGGGAATGTCACCCCCGCGGGCCATCCGGGCGGCGTACCGGTCGGCGAAGACTCTCACCCCGCAAGCGCCGCGCACGCGCTCGGCCGCGCGCAGCCCGCGGACGTCAAGCGCGGAACCGCTGAGCAGCAGTCCGGCGTTGCCCGAGCGTAGCGCCGCCGCGGCGTCGCGGACCCGTTCAGCAGCCGGCAGAGACGGCGAAAACCGGGGAGCGGGACAGCCCGGATCGCCGGCTTCGCTCCAGGAAAAATCGGCGGGCACGATCAGGCTGGCCACTATTCCCGGCGGTCCCAGGGCTGCCGCCACCGCGGCCGATGCCGCTTCCCCCATGGCGGCGGCGTGCTCCACCGTCCGCACCCAACCCGACACCGGGCGGGCGAAAGCGGCCGTATCGGCGGTCAGGGGAGCGTCGTAACGGAGGTGCTGGGTGGAATGCTCGCCCACGATGTTGACCACCGGAGAGCGCGCCTTGCGCGCATTGTGGAGGTTCGCCAGCGCATTCGCCAGGCCCGGTCCGAGGTGCAGCAAGTTCGCCGCCGGCTTTCCGGTCATGCGGGCATAACCGTCCGCCGCGCCGGAACAGACGCCCTCGAACAGCCCGAGAACGCCGCGCATACGCGGCACGCGGTCGAGCGCCGCAACAAACTGCATTTCGGACGTCCCCGGATTCATCAGGCACAGATCCACCTGGTTGGTCAGCAAGGTTCTGAGGAGACACTCGGCGCCATTCATGTCGGTTTCCTTTTATCTCAACACATCGCACCGGAGCCGGCGTTCTCCTCTCCCGGCAGGCTGGCGGTACTATTTTAGTGGGGTGTGGCCATGTTGCAAGCGAACCAAGCCGAGGTTACCTGGGACTCTAAGAAGAAGCAGTGGCATGTGATGATTGACGTCGGCGCCGAGTCGATTAAGCGCTGGAGCGCCGCCAATGGGCGCGAAGCGGGCGACGACGTGCTACGGACAATGGCAGTCGAAACCGCCCGCGACGAAGGGTATGAACTGGAGGTGCAGCGGGTCTCGATTATGCGGTAAGGCCAGGGATTGTGCGGATTTGTGCATCTCGGGCGCCGTCTGGCGCCGTCCGCGTGCTCCCGCCGGAACCCGGTCACGGCATTTTGTAAAATGTTTCCCCTTATTGTGCAACCGGTTGGCCGCTCACGCTGCCGGGTGGCGTAGGGCCGGCATGTTACTGTTCGGTCGTGTGGGAGTCCACCACCACTTTCGGCTCGGGCCGTGTCATGGCGGTCCGCGGAGAAGGTGGTGCGGCGTACTGGCGGCGGCAATGGGGGTTGCCGCCGCCAGGAGTCGGGCACGCTACTTTTTCTTTTCCAGGTTCCATAGCTCCCGCGACAGCACGCGTCCGCAAAACGGGCAGTAGTGCAAACCCACGTACTGGTGCCGTTCCTCTCCGAAGACCAGGAAATATTCGGTGTCAATATCGGTGATAATGGTGCCGCCCGAGAGCTGGTGAGGCTGGGCGCGCCGCGCGAGCTCGCGGTCCAGCAGACGTTCGAAGTTCGCGCAGCAGGTCATCGCCTGGCCTATTGGATCGTACTGGCGCCGTGGATGCCCATGTCGGTCGATACCACGTTGCGGTTGATATGGCGATCCAGGTCGATCACGTAGGTATCCGCCGATTCGATCAGCACCGGCGAATGGGTGGCGCAGACGATGCGGAATTGTTTCCGGTCCACCAGCTCTTTGAGCATCTTGAGGACGCGGTGCTGGTTCGAGACCGAAAGAGCCATTTCCGGCTCGTCGAGCAGGAGGATGGTGCCGTCCGGCAGCTTGGGGAAGCTCTCTCGGAACAGCGACAGCATCACCTGTCCGTGGCTCGCCATTTTCAGAAACTCCACCATGTCCGGCTGTTCGCGAAACGCATCGAGTTGCAACCGCGGGTTGTGCTGCTCGGCGTCGAACAGATAGGCGCTTTCGACCACCACCTTGCCCGCATCCAGACGATACACATAGCCCTCCACCGTCTGCCCTTTGAGGGCGCAGAAAATGGAGGCCAGCAGGGTAGACTTGCCCGACCCGTTTTCCCCGGTCAGCATGATGAGCGGATGCGAGAGATCCACAATCATGGGCATGTGAAAGTTGAGGACGGGGAAAATGGGGTGAGCCAGAATCTTCAGGTGCATCAGATGCCCAGTATATCGTGGCGGAGCTTGCTCCCGCCTCGCCACGATATACTGAGCGGGTAAATGAACTCCTTTAAGCCTTATCGACTGGCGTTTGCCGCGCTGGTCTTTTCCAGCGTCCTGTTCGGCCAACTGGACGAGAAGCTTCTGAAGGGAATGCAGTATCGGCTGATCGGGCCGTATCGCGGCGGTCGCGTGCTGGCCGTGGCGGGAGTGGCCGGCGATCCCCAGACCTACTACTTCGGCGCGGCGGCGGGCGGGGTGTGGAAGAGCGTGGATGGTGGGGCGCACTGGAGTCCGGTGTTCGATGGACAGCCTGTATCGTCGATTGGGAGCATCGCGGTGGCGCCATCGGATGCGAACGTGGTGTACGCCGGCACGGGCGAAGGCTGCCTGCGCGGCGACATCTCTTATGGCGACGGCGTGTATCGATCCAACGACGGCGGCAAGACCTGGAAAAACATGGGCCTGGGCGACACGCGGCACATCCCCCAGGTGATCGTGGATCCGCACAATCCCGACATCGTCCTGGTGGCGGCCATGGGCCACGCCTTCGCGCCCAGCCCGGAGCGCGGGGTATTCCGTTCGACCGACGGCGGCCGCAACTGGGCCAAGGTCCTCTACGTCGACGACCGCACCGGCGCCACCGACCTGGCGTTCGATCCCGCCAATCCGCGCGTGATTTTCGCCGCCATGTATCAATTCCAGCGCGAACCGTGGACCATGACTAGCGGCGGACCGGGCAGCGGTCTGTACCGCTCCACCGATGGCGGCGTCACCTGGAAGCGGCTCGCGGGGAACGGCCTGCCGGCGGGGGTGCTCGGGCGCATCGGCGTGTCGGTTTCGGGCGGGGATTCGAGCCGCGTCTACGCCCTGATTGAAGCCGAGAAAGGCGGGCTGTTCCGTTCCAGCGACGGCGGCGATAAATGGGAACTGGTCAACGAGGACGAGCGTTACCGCCAGCGCGCCTGGTATTTCAGCCACGTCTTCGCCGATCCGAAGAACGCCGACACGGTCTACACCCTCAACACGGGAATGTTCCGTTCCACCGATGGCGGCAAGACGTTCACCCTGCTTTCGGCGCCGCACGGCGATCACCATGGGTTGTGGATCGATCCCGCCAACGCGCTGCGCATGATCAACGGCGACGATGGCGGCGCCACCATTTCCATCGACGGCGGCAAGAACTGGACCCCGCAGCTCAACCAGCCGACCGCCCAGTTCTACCACGTGGCCACAGACAATCGCTTCCCGTACTACGTTTTCGGCGCGCAGCAGGACAACACTCCCGTGGCGACCGCCAGTTGGAGCGACAGCGGCCTGATCGGCCTGCGCAACTGGTATGAAGTGGCGGGTGCGGAGAGCGCCTTCATGGCGGCCGATCCGCGCGACGGCAACATTGTGTATTCCGCCGGCCAGGGTGTGGCCCGTTTCGATAAGAAGAACGAACAGGGAACCGACATCTCGCCCTGGCCGCTCAATTCATCCGGCCACGGAGGCGGCGATTTTCCGCACCGTTTCCAGTGGACCGAACCGATCCTGTTTTCTCCGCACGATCCGAACGTTCTCTACACCGCCGGCGAAGTGGTCTTCAAGACCACCAACCAGGGCAAGAGCTGGAGCGCGATCAGCCCCGACCTGACGCGCAACGACAAATCCAAACAGCAATCTTCGGGAGGGCCAATTACCAAGGACAACACCAGCGTCGAATACTATGACACCATCTTCGCGCTGGCCGAATCGCCGCTGGAAAAGGGGCTGCTGTGGGCGGGCAGCGACGACGGCTTGATCCACATCACGCGCAACGGCGGCGGTTCCTGGCGGAACGTCACCCCGCGCGAGATGCCGGAGTGGAGCATGGTCAGCCTGATCGATCCCTCGCCGCACGACGCCGGAACCGCGTACGTGGCGGTAGATCGCCACAAGCTCGCCGATTTCGCGGCGTACATTTACAAGACCGCCGATTACGGCCAGAGTTGGACGCGCATCTCGAACGGCATTCCGGCCGGCGATTACGTACACGCCGTGCGGGAAGATCCCAAACGCAGAGGGCTCTTGTATGCCGGGACCGAGATGGGCGTTTGGGTCTCCTTCGACGACGGCGCTCACTGGCAGCGGCTGAAGCTCAACCTGCCCAGCGCTCCGGTACACGACCTGGTGGTGAAGGACGACGACCTGGTGGTCGCCACCCACGGGCGGGCTTTCTGGATTTTGGACGACATCACGCCGCTGCGCAAGCTGGTGCCGGGCGATGCCGAAACCGATGCGAAGCTGGTTCCCCCGCGCGCGGCTTATCGCCTGCGCTTCCCCGATTCCGTGGATCGGCGCCAGCCCGCCGGCGAGAACCCTCCGCCGGGAGCGATCGTCTATTACTATCTGAAAGCGAAGCTCACCGAGGAAGTGAAGCTCGAAATACTCGACAGAGAAGGCAACTTAGTCAAGAGTTACTCCAGTATCAAGAAGACTGAAATCGCCGGTCCGGCCGAATGGCCCGACGTACAGCATCCGAGCGAGGTGTTGCCGGCCGAAGAAGGGCTGAACCGGTTCTATTGGAACCTGCGGTACGAAGGTCCTATCACGGTGCCCGGAGCTTTCTACGAAGCCGACATTCCGCCCAAGGGGCCCATGGCGCTGCCGGGAAATTACCAGGTGCGGCTCACCGTCGCCGGCAAGAGCCAGACGGCGCCGCTGGAGCTTCGCCTGGACCCGCGCATTCACGCGACGCCCGAGGAATTGCAAAAGCAGTTCGACCTGGAGCGCGACCTGTCCCGCCGGCTGACTTCCCTGCACCGCGCCGTGAACGAGATCCGCGATTTGCGCGCCCAGTTGAACGCGCTCGGCGCGCGCTACCGGAATGCCGCGGCCTGGCAACCCCTGAAGCCGCTGGCGGCGGAGCTGCTGAAGAAGATCGGCGAGGTGGAAGAAAACGTCATTCAGACCCACATGAAAAGCACTGAAGGCGACCTGCGCTATCCCACCATGATCGACGAGCAGCTTATCTCCTTGAGCTGGAGCGTCGATGCCACCGACGCCGCGCCCACCGATGGCCAGCAGCAGCTCTTCGCCGAGCTGAGCGGCAAGCTGCAGGAGCAGTTGAACCAGTGGGATAAGATTCTGAGCGTGGAGGTGACCGGTTTCACCCGCACCGCGGAGAGACAGAGAATCCCGGTGGTGGAAGTGAGTAACCAGAAGTAACCCGGCTGATGTTTCTATTCGATCTGTTCCGCTCGTTTCTGCCCCTGCACAATCCGCTGGGGTTCGGCGTCGGCGACTTTCTGCTGCTGGCGCTGGCGCTGTTGCTGGCGGTCTGCGCCATCGGCTTCATGCGGCTCCAGCCGCTGGTGCAGCGCCTGGGGTCGCATACGCGCTGGACGATGTTGTTCTTGGCCGCGCTTCCGGTGTTGCTGCGGCTGGCTCTGCTGCCGCGCTTCCCCGCCCCGGCGCCGGCCGGCGCGGACGATTTCGGCTACCTGCTGCTGGCCGATACGCTGCGCCACTTGCGCCTGGCCAACCCGGCGCATCCGCTCCATCGGTTCTTCGAAGCGGTGTTCGTGCTACAGGAACCGACCTACAGCGCCATTTTCCCGCCCGGCCAGGGGCTGGCGCTGGCTTTCGGCTGGACCATCCTGGGCCATCCGTGGGCGGGGGTGGTACTGCCGGTAGCGGCGTTCTGCGCGCTCTGCTTCTGGATGCTGCGGGGCTGGACCACGCCGGGTTGGGCGCTGGTAGGCGGCTTGCTGGCGGTAGCCGAATTCGGACCGCTGAACCAATGGATGAACCTGTATTGGGGCGGTGCGGTGGGCGCCGCGGCGGGCTGCCTGGTATCCGGCGCGCTGCCGCGAATGAAAGCGGCCGGCCGGCGGCGCGACGCGGCACTCCTCGGCGCGGGACTCGGCCTCGCCCTGCTCACGCGGCCGTTCGAGTTTCTGCTGCTGGGTCTTTGCGTCCTGGCGTATTCGGCGTGGCAATTGCGCGTCGGTTGGCGACGCTGGGCCGTCCCCTGCGCTGCGGCGTTCGCTCCCGCCGTGTTGCTGATGCTGGCGCAGAATTACGCCGTCACCGGAAGCTTCGCTACCATGCCGTACCAGCTCAGCCGCTACCAATACGGCGTCCCGGCCACGTTCACGTTTCAATCCGACCCCGTGCCGCACCGCGCGCTCACCGCGGAGCAGGCGCTCGATTACCGCGCGCAGTCGCTGATGCACGATGAAGCCGGCGCGACGACGCCGGCCGAACGGCTGGGCGAGCGCCTGCATTTCTATCGTTTCTTCTTCTACCCGGCGCTGCTGCTCGCGCTGCCAGCGTTTCTGTTTGCGCTGCGCGAATTCCGATTTGCCTGGGCCGCGGGCTGCATCATCGTCTTCGCACTCGGCACTGCCTTCTATCCTTATTTCTATCCGCACTATGTCGCCGCGCTCACCTGCTTGTTTGTGCTCGCCGCGGTGACCGCACTGGAGCGGCTCAGCCGATGGACCATTCGCGGCCACGCGGTAGGCGCCGAGGCCGCGCGTGTGGTAGCGTTCCTCTGCGCCGCACACTTCGTCTTTTGGTACGGTATGCATTGCGGCAGCCAACCGCTGCTGATGGCCGCGGGAAGGTACGACACCGCCGATTTCATCAACTACGGCGACCCCGAAGGCCGCATTCGCATCGCCTCGGAACTGGCCGGGCAGCCCGGCAAACACTTGGTGTTTGTCCGCTATAGCCGCGAGCACCAGTTCCACGAATGGATTCACAACGCCGCGGACATCGACGCCGCCGATGTGGTTTGGGCCGCCGATCTCGGCCCAGAGGAAGATCAAAAGCTGCGCGCCTATTACCCGTCACGCACCGTCTGGCTGTGCGAGCCGGACGCCAGGCCGCCGCTGTTGACGCCATACCGATAAGAACCGTGTCGCAGGCTGTCAAGCCTGCTGATGCCGGTGTTTCAGCACGACCAGGCAGACCCCCAGGAGACTCGGAATCTCGACGCTGCAGGCAGAGCGTCTGCGCCACGAAAGCCGGAGGTGGGTCCGCTCCACCGCCGAATCAGAATTCGTTGGCCCTGGGGGACGGCGCAACGTCCCGAGCCCAAGGCGCGGAGCTATGATGCAAGCCGGCGCTCATTCGCTCCATGCCGAGCTTGTCCAGGCGCAGCACGCCATTCAGCAGATCTTCGACCGAATAAGCCGCTTTGCTGACGCCCGAGCCGTGCCGCTGGGTGTTGGCGAAAATGTGGTAGATCTCGTGGGCGAGCACGCGTCCCAGCGCGCGGCCAAAGACCGCCGCGCGTTCCGGCGGGGGAAGGTGCAGCATGCCGGCCTCCAAGAAGTCGCGCAGCCGGTTGCAATCCACGTCGGTAAAATGCAGGATGGCGCCGTCGCTGATGTGGGTCCATCCCAACGGGCCCGGGTTTGGTGTGTGGGACACCAGACTACCGGTGTCACACCGTCCGAAGAACCGTGCCACCGCAATTTCCGTGGCTGGAGGAGCGTGGCCGGCATCGGCGGTGGAGCGCCAGTCGAACCGCAGTCCGGCGGGCCGCATGATGGCGAGCAGTTCCCGCTCCATGGCATCGGCGACAGCGACCGGCGGTGGTTCGGAAAACTGGGTATAGAGAGCGACTGAAATCGGGTCTGGCGATTGGGCCCAAACCTGCACGTGCGCCAGGATCAGAAACGATGCCGGCCCGGCAACGAGCAAGCCGAAGGATTTCATAAGTTCACGTCCGCAAGGAGCGGTCCGTGATCAGATCCGGGTGATCTTGCACCATGCGATTCGCCATATGGCAGGCGAAGCAGATGGGTTTAGACTCGGCCAGTATTTCGCGCAATCGATCGACGGGGATCTCGCTCCATTCCACGCTCATCTTATCGGCACTCAGCACCGCGGGTTGAGCGCCGGCGGCCAAAATCGCTCCGAACGGCCGGCCGCAGGAACAGCAGGATTTGCCGGCGTACCATTGGAGCACGATGTTCCGCACAAGGCAGTCGCCCGGACGGGATTCGATTTCCCGCAGGCACTCCTGCCCGCACCCGGCCTTCTCCGGCCAGCGGGTGCATTCCATCAGTTGTAGTTTGGGAGGATGCAGCAGGCCGCCGAGGGCGGCGCGGGAAGAATCCAGCCGTACTCCGGCGGGACGCTGGTTTTCCGGGCACGTCACCAGACGGCGTCCGCGGTACTTCCACCAGCCGTACAATCCACGCAGCACTGCTGCCAACAGGACCAGAGCGACAAGGACCCAGACCTGAAACGGCATAAACAACTCCGGAATCCCTTTAGCACGAACCGTGCCACAGGCGAAGCCTCTGCCGCCACGATCAGTGCTCCTGGTTTCAATGACATGCGCGTTACAGGGTGGTTACCCCTGAGGGTCTTGCCCCAGACCAGGCAACGAATTGGCTGTGATCAGCGTCTATTCCCACATGTCCGGGATGGTGAAAGGTGCGATCTGGCTGGTATCGGCGGCCTGTTTATTGGCCACGGCCGGCGAGTACGCCACCGCGAAGCACAAGCTCGACCTGATCGATTCCGACCTTCTTCGCCCCGGCGCGACGCTGCAATTGACCGTGGGCGAGCTAAACGCCTACGCGGCCGGCGAGGCCCCGGCGGGAGTCCGCGATACCCGTATCCGGTTTCCCGCGCCCGGCCAGGCGACCGGCAGCGCGACCGTCGATTTTCTCAAGTTACGGCGCGCGCAGGGAGCGCAGCCGGGCTGGCTGATGTCCAAGCTGCTCGAGGGCGAGCGGCCGGTGAGCGTCACGGCGCGGCTCCACTCTTCCGGCGGTTATGCGACAGTGGATGTCGACGAAGTGACCATTTCGGGCGTCAGCATCGACGGCCGCACCCTCGATTTCCTCATCAAGGACGTGCTGCTGCCGCTTTATCCGGCCGCTGCCGTGGGCCGCCCGTTCGAGCTGGGACACCGCATTCAAAGCGTCGACGTGACGCCCGCGGGAGTGACGGTGCGGATTAGGCGGTAGGGGTACGCCGGTTGCCTGTTTCAAGCGCTCACATGGAACCCGACACAGAGAGCGGGAGGACTGTCCCAAGGGGACATGTGTGGCGGAGGGCCTCCATTGCCACGGAGCGATTTTGGGGTGCAGATTTTATCGGGCGGCGGCGGTTTGGGGTTTGTTGAGGCAACATTGTTTGAATTTCTTGCCGCTACCGCAGGGACAGCGGTCGTTGCGGCCGGTTTTGGGGTCGGGGCGGCGATAGGGCTGTTGGAGAATTTGTGCATTTTTGTGCGCGAAATCGGGGTTTTGGGTGGCGGGCTCCTGGGCGGATTTTGGAAGGGCGGGGGTGGCGCAGCGCTCCTTCGCGGGAGAAGGCAAGGCGTGGCTGAGGATGAAGATGGCGGCGCGGAGGCGGGCGGAGGTGGAGGATTTCGGGTCTTGGAGGATCTGTTCGAGAGCCCCGAAGGCCAGCTCAGCGCGGGCGACGGCCTCTTCGTGCAGCATGTCGGCGCGGTCGTTTTGGGCGTCGCGGAGGGCCGCCTCAAAGGCCGGCGAGGTGTGGCGCCAATAGGCGATGGTGTTGCGGTGAACGCCGGCCTGGTCGGCGGCGGCATTGAGGTTGGCGCCGTTCAAGAGGGCGTCGACAACCTTGAGCTGAGGAGCGGCGAGGGCGGAATCGGGCATTGGAGCTACCTTTCGGCCACTACGATAGCTTGCGAGCGCGGGGGAAGCGGGTGTCCGGAGGGGACGGATTTGGCGGAAGTGGCCTGGAATGAAGGGGAAGGGAATATTTAGAAAACCCGTGACCGGCTTTTGGGTGGGGGTGGGTTTTCGGGGTCTCGCCCCGTTGTCGGGGGTTACTGCCGCTGCGATACGACGCGAAAAGGGACCGGCACCGAATGAGCGACCGCGTACGGTATTAGCGGTGCCGAAGGGGAACCCGGACTCACCACTCCTATCTGCGGCGGTAGACCTCCGAAGGGTTGCCACGTCACCGTCACGATGTAGTCCCCAGCTCGGTCCGGCAGGCGCCCCTCCCCGGAAAGCGTCAACCCCAGGATGGGCACAAGCTTCCCCTGGGGGTAGCCTTGCGTCCAGCCGTGACCGGAACAAATAGAGGTGCCAACTGCCTCAACTGCCCGTCCGTTTGACTCGCGAACAGCGACCGTCAATCGAGCGCTACATGGCAATTCCCCGCTCCAGATGTCGCCGATCGCAGAAAGGTTCTCCACCGCGAGCCGCGGCCAAGGGAAAATGACCTGACCCAGAGGGTGGGACAGACCCACAGACGATCGTTTTTCGTCGTCTGTCAGGCTGTTACCGCCTGGCGAGCAGCCGACAGACCACAAAAGACGATGGTCTGTCCCACCCTCTCTCCGGCGAAACCGGACTTACCCCAAATTCCACGACTTCAGGAGTTCGGAGACTCGTCTCGACGCGCTTTGGTTCGATTGGGAGACTCCCTTGTCGTGGCGCGATTCCGAGCCCTCAAACGCACGTCGCGGCTAACGGCGCCCCTGTTTCTCGCGTACGCCGCGCAACCGCCACGCGCCCGCGAGCCCCCGAGCCGCACCCAGCAGCGCCAGCGTGGACGGCTCGGGCGTCGCGGGGCCTTCCGAAGATGGAACGAAAGGCGTGGTGCTGACTTCCACGTCGGCATCGGTAATGTATAGATAATCGTCGGGCTCGCCGGTCTGAACGACTCGAACATACGAAGTATCGTCCCCTTGGAAGGAGACGGTGATCAGGGTTGGGCTCGCAACCGAGCCGGTGTACATCTGCGGCCCGTTGTGGAGCTCGATAATCGTAGCCGCTCTATTCGCGATCGTGCCGCGCCCCAGCGGTACGGCCGGTGCGCCGCCGCCCATGCCCCGCCGCCTCACGGCGTTTCCCGGCCGCGAGGAAAGCCGAGTTTTTCTCCCGATGGCGCCCGTTTTGCTTTTGCCTGGAACGGCGAGCGGCAAGACCGTTTCGATATCTACATAGGAAGCGTCTCCGGGAGCGGTTCGCCGGTCTGGTTCACCTCGTCCGGCCTGAATATGCATCCACGCTGGTCCCCGGACGGCAAGTGGATCGCCTGGTGGAGGGATGAGACCCGCCGACGCTGTCGATAGCGAGGACCCAATGGCGGTCAAAACGGTTTAACTTCTATTCGTTCCAGACCCGCCTGCAACGGAAGATCGCCCAACTCTCCGGCGATCTTAACCCGAATACTCCCGACTTCCACGTGTCTGGGGACTTTAAACAGATTGCGTTCGGCCGGCTGGACGCAGCCAATAGCGATATCGAAGTGTTCGCCTGGACCGGGAGGTAGGGGGCGCAGCCACGCTCCGGAATTTGTGGGGCAGTCCAACAGTTGGCAGCCGACAGTCGTGGCTCGGGTACACCTGATAGAATCAGTTTCGTTTATCCGTAAAGGACGGACAGGAACTACTCTGATGAGAACACTTCGGTATAGTTGGCTCGCTTTGGTCCTCGGATCCCTCTGGCAGGTGGCCGCGGCTTCGGGCACACCGCCGCAGGCCTGGAGCGCGGAATGGATCGCCTCCGCCGATGGCCCGGCGCGCGAGGATAACGTCAGCTACTTTCGAAAGTCGCTGCCGCTCGAAAAAGTTCCCGCGCAATTCCTGGTGGACGTCAGCGCGGACACGCGTTTCGAGCTTTACGTGAATGGCAGGCGCGTGGGCAACGGGCCGGCGCTGGGAGATTTGCACCACTGGCATTATGAGACTTTCGACCTGTCCGGGTACCTAAGTAGCGGGTCGAACCTGATCGCGGCGATGGTGTGGAACCACGGCACGATCTCCGCCTTGTCGCACATGAGCTCGCGGACGGCGTTTCTGCTGTCGGCGGAGGACGCGGCCAACGCCGCCGTCAATACCGGAGCGCGCTGGCAGGCGAGCCGCGAAATGGGGCGAGGCGTGGCGCCGTCCGGAGCGCGCGGCTATTATGCCGCCGGACCGCCGGAGTCGATGGATGGCAGGAAGATGGACTGGAACTGGGACAGCCCCGAGAGCGACCCGGGCCGCTGGACGGGAGCGCGATCTTTAGGGCGCGCGGCGGTTCGCGGAGTGCAGGATAGCGGCACTCCCTGGATGCTAGTCAGGGACCCGCTGCCGCCGATGAGCTATGCGCCGATTTCGGCCGGGCGAGTGGTCCGCGTCTCCGGCCTGGGGGCCACGGCGCCTGCTTCGCTCGAAGAGCCGCTGACGGCTCCGCCGCATAGCGAAGTCACCATCCTGGTCGATCGCGGCACTCTTACCACGGCTTATCCAACGCTTGAAACCAGTGGCGGCCGAGACGCTTCGATCGGCCTCACTTATGCGGAGGCGCTGTATGATGCGGACCACAAGAAAGGCAATCGCAATGAGACGGCGGACCGACACATCGAGGGCGTGCGCGACCAGATCGTTTCGGATGGAGGCAAACGGACCTATCGCACGCTCTGGTGGCGCACCTGGAGATATCTGCAGGTCGAAGTCAGGACCGGGGAGACGCCACTTACGATTGAGAAGCTTTCGGGCTTTTATACGGCCTATCCGTTCCAGGCAGTGGCGCACTTTGAGAGCGACGACGCCGAGCTCGCCAGGATATGGGAAACCGGATGGCGAACGGCGCAGTTATGCGCCCATGAAACCTACATGGATACGCCGTATTGGGAGCAACTGCAGTATATCGGCGATACCCGAATTCAAGCGCTCATTTCGTACGGTGTGGCTGGAGACGACCGGCTAGCCCGCCAGGCCTTGCAGGCGTTCCATAACTCGCTCATGCCGGATGGGCTCACGCAGAGCCGCTATCCGTCGTCGCTCACGCAGATCATCCCTCCGTTCTCGCTGCTCTGGGTGGGGATGCTGCACGATTACTGGCAGTATCGCGACGATCCGGCTTTCGTTAGTTCACTGGTACCCGGAACGCGCGGCGTTCTCGATTGGTTCGCGGCGCGGCAGCGGCCGGATGGCCTGCTGGGCCAGATCGAGTGGTGGCCGTTTGTCGATTGGAGCCCGCCGGATTTTGTCTCGGGCGTGCCTCCTCAGGATGCCGACGGCGGCTCGTCGGCTTTGACTCTCCAATTTATCGAAGCGCTGCGCAACGCCGCGGCGCTCGAAGACGAATTCGGAGAGAAAGACCGCGCGCGACAATATCGCGAACGGGAGCGCCGAGCGTCGGAAGCGCTGCTGCGGCTGAACTGGGATGAAGGAGCGGGGCTGCTCGCCGACACACCCGCCCGGAAACATTTCAGCCAGCAGGCCAATGCGCTGGCGGTGTGGCTCGACGTAATTGGTACCGCGCGGCAGCAGGCGGTGATGCGGAAAGTTCTGGCCGCGGGGAATGGAACGCCTATGTCGCCGGCGAGCTACTATTTCCGCTTCTATGTTGCCCGCGCCATGGTTCATGCCGGGTTAGGCGACTTATACATCCCGCAGCTCGAGCCCTGGCGCAACATGCTCCAGCTCGGTCTCTCCACATGGGCCGAGACACCGGAACCTACCCGCTCCGATTCGCACGCGTGGAGCGCCCATCCGACGTTCGATCTGATGACGATTGTGGCCGGCATCGGCCCCGGCGCGCCGGGATTCCGCACGGTCGCCATTACCCCTCACCTGGGTAAACTGCAGCACGCGGCGGCCTCCATGCCCACTCCGCACGGCGCGGTCGAAGTGTCCTATGACAGGCGGAACGGCAACTGGAGCGCGAGCATCAAGCTCCCCGAGAATGTTTCCGGCAAGCTGAGCTGGCGCGGGCGGATGCTGCCGTTGCATGCGGGGGCGCAGACGGTGGAACTCGGGCAGTAGCGGCGGGGGCGAGTGAGCCTTGCACTTTAGCAAAGCGCCGTCACCGGAGTGACGTCCCCGGGTTCCTCCCCCCGCAGATTTCCAGGGAACACGCGGGCTGTCCCCAGGTTTCCCCGCGTTTCCCCCCGGAAATATTGTAAAGCACCGTCTGTCCCGCGTTTCCGCGCTGGGCTGCCCGGCTGCGGGACGACCTCGTACTTCGCAAAGACAGCGTCTGCCTGCTGCACGACGCCACGGCCTTGTGCCGCATCGGCACAGGCCTCGGCGAATCCATCGCCTGCGCCGATTTCGTGGTCTTCTTCGGCCACGGCACGCAGGACGAATGGATCGCCGTTCCGGAGTTAGCTAGCGCCGCCCAGCCCGTAGCGGCGATCGCGGTAGTCGACAGCAAGACCATCGACGTTCTCGATGAACGAAAAGCCTGCGGCGCCTGCTGCTGGAGTTTGAAAGGGCTTGGCAAGACCTACATCGGCAAGTACAGAAACACGGAGTTCATCGGCTACGATCAGGAATTCGATTTCAGTTTTCGAAATGAAAAGTACTTCGGCGAAGTGGTGAATCAGTCGATCATCAGTTTCGTGAACGGCACCCCGGCGAAAACGGTCGCCCAGGATCTACAGGCCGAATGGCAAAGTCTGAAGGTTGACTTCAAGACCGGCAAACTCAAAAATCAGCAGGACGCCCCCGCCGCTTGGCTGGCGGCTGAACGCAACAGCCAGCGAGTGGGCAGTCTGCCATGAGGAGGAGCGATGGATCAGGTCAATGAAGTGGTCGAACTGGTAAAGGATGTGGAAGCCGCGCTGGCTATCGTCACTACCAGGGTCGCGACGGACATGAAACTCACCCTGGTGAAGGCGGAGGTCGAGATGGCTCTCACCAGTTCCAATGAAGTCAAAGGGGGAGTCAAAATCGGCTTCCTGGATGCCTCGACCAATTGGGCATGGGTGGACGGTCATACGCTTTCGCTGGAACTGACGCCGAAGGGTGGCACGGGATCGGCCGGAGCAAAAGAGACGGATGCGCTGGCTGCGGGAATCCTAGAATTGTTGACGCTGTACAAAGAAGTGCAGTCAATCCCCAATTCGGCCTTCGCGGTGGGGACGCTGAAATTGTCCGTCCAGTTTGAACGGACCACGGCCGGTACCCTGCAAGTCGTCGGCGGAGGCGGAAAGAGCTCGAAGTCCACCCAAAGAGTGAACCTCACGCTCCGTCCCAAATAGATTCGCGACCGACGTTCGCGGTCGACCGTAAATTCGCTGGCGAAAATCAAGCACTCATTGAAAAACCGGTGACGAAAAACCGGTGACAGGCTACGTGTTTCCCCATTTCTTGGCCGCCAGGCACAGTGTCGCTCAGCCGGAGCGTCGCTCTTGCCGCCCATCTTCCTGTATCTGTCGCCGGTCTGCCGGCCGGAACCGCCCTGTCTTCCAGTTCACGCCGTTGTCACAGAGCCGGGGCGGTCAGTGCGAATCTTTACCTTCCCGTCACGCGAGTGAAAACAATTTCGGCGCCCAATGTTGTTATGAGACCCATACGGCAACTGTCGAGCTTCGCTCCTCAGGTGGAGTGCCTCTGGAGAAATGCCGAGGCGACGGAAGGTTACACGTCGGCCGTTTCCCTGCATAGCCACACCCTGCACTCGCGCGAATCGTTGGACTTTCTGCCGCACGTGCTGGAGAAGATTCCGCCGATCCATGCCATCGTCAAACGGGCCAGCGACCGGCGCAAGGCGCGCTGCGGGCGGGCGGTGGATTTCAACCGCGCGTTCTGGCGGCCGCCGCTGCACGCACAGGCAGCCTACGAACTGGAGGCGGCGCAGATTCGCACCGTGCTGGGCTTGCGGCCGATGGTGTCCCTCACCGACCACGACGAGCTGGAGGCGTGCGCGGAACTGAACGCGCTGGGCATCGCGGCGCCCATCTCGGTGGAATGGACGGCGCCGTTCGGGGCCGCGGTATTCCACCTCGGGGTGCACAATCTGCCGGCGGAGGCGGCGCGGGGCTGGATGGCGGAAATGGCGCGTTACACGGCTGCCCCAAACGAGGAACTGCTGGGGCGCCTGCTGGCGGAGTTCGACCGGATGCCGGAGGTTCTGGTGGTGCTGAACCACCCCTACTGCACCGAGCAGCGGATCTCCCGCGCGCTGCAAGTCGAGGAGCTGACGCGATTCCTGGCGGCGCACGGTAGCCGCATGCACGCGCTGGAGCTGAACGGGTTGCAGCCGGCTTCCGACAATCGGGAGGTGGTACGGTTGTCGCGCGAAACGGGGATTCCGCCGATCTCCGGCGGCGACCGGCATTGCCTGGAACCAAACGCCAATCTGAACCTCACCAACGCCGGCAGCTTCGCCGAGTTCGTCGACGAGGTCCGAGTGCAAAAACTGAGCCGGGTGCTGTTCCTGCCGCAGTATCGGGAGCCGCTGGCGGCGCGGATTATCGAATTCATTTGGCACGCGGTGAAGAACCATCCCGACCTGCCCGGCCGCGAGCGGTATATGGACCGCATTTTTTACGATCACGAAACCCGCGGCGTGCAGCCGCTCTCGGCGATTTGGCCGGCAGGGGAGCCGGGCGCGCTGAACGCCCTGATTGCGGCGATCGGGTTTCTGGCCAATCCGGGCGTGCGGGCGACACTGCGGCGGGCCATCGGCAGGCAGGAACCGACCGAGGCATAACGACATGGCGACGGCTCGCGTGGCCCTGTTGGCCGATACCTACCACGAGGTGAATGGGGCCGCGCGCACGTGCCGCGAATGGCTGGGCTACGCGCGGCGGGAGGGGCTTCCGTTTCTGTGCGTGCGCTGGAGCAGCGCGGCGGGGGCGCGCGATGAGGGGTCGGTGCGAACGGTGGACCTGGTGCGCAGCTCCTGGGCGGTACCGGTGGATTCGGACCTGCGATTCGACCCCTGGCTGGCGCGCGTCATCGAACCGATTGAAGCGGAACTGGACCGCTTCCGTCCCGACGCGATTCATGTCACCAGCCCGGGCGACCTGGGCATTGTGGGCGCGATTCTGGCGGCTCGCCGCAAGACGCCACTGGCGGCATCGTGGCACACGAATCTGCACGAGTTTGCCGGCCGGCGGCTGGGCCGCTGCCTACGCTGGCTGCCGGGCGCGGCCGGCGAACGGTTGGGTTCCACGCTGGAGAGTTTCGTGATGGACCGCGTGTGCCGGTTCTTCTCGCGCGGCGAGCTGTTGTTCGCGCCCAATCCGGAGTTACGCGGCATATTGCGGAGGCGGACAGGCAGGCCGGTGTACCCGATGCGGCGCGGGGTGGATACGACTCTCTTCACACCGGCGCGCCGCGACCGCACGGATGGCGACGTGGTGGTGGGTTTCGTGGGCCGGCTGATGCCGGAAAAGAACGTGGCGCTGCTGACCCGCGTTGAAACAGGTTTGCGCGAAGCGGGCCTCGCCAAGGTGCGGTTTCAAATCACCGGCACGGGCAGCGAGCGGCCATGGCTGGAACGGAATCTGGACAACGCGGTTTTCACGGGAGTGCTGAGCGGGGTGGAGTTGGCGCGCGCTTATGCCAACCTGGACATCTTCGCGTTTCCCTCCAAGACCGATACCTTCGGGAACGTGGTGCAGGAAGCGCTGGCGTCGGGCGTGCCCGCGGTAGTGACGGACGCGGGCGGCCCGCGGTTTATCGTGCGCCACGGCGAAACGGGCTTCGTGGCGGCGGACGATGAAGAGTTTTGCGCCCGCGTGGTGGAGTTGGCGAGGCGGCAAGACTTGCGCCGGGAGATGGCCGCGGCGGCGCGCCGACAGATGGAATCGCTTTCCTGGGATGGGGTATTTGCGGAAGTATATCGGGGCTATGCGAGCTGGCTGGGAATGGCTTAAGGCCAACCAAAAAATCATCAGGCGGTTCCAGGGTCGCGCACGTACTTGTGCCGACGCTGGACGCAGCCTGTGCGAATGGGTGTCGACAGGAGTCTCGACACGGCACGCACGAGTGCGCGCGCCACGTTGGTTCCCAGGATTTGGCACGCTTAAGTGCCTGCTGGCGCTGGCGGCGTTGGCGGCGGCAGCGGCCGAGACACCGGAGCAACTGATTGAAGCGGGACACTGGAAGAGGGCGCGGGCGTTGGTGGAGGCCGGGCCGGGGTGCGTGGAGCGGAATCCGGCGGGCTGTTTCCTTTTATCGCAGATCCGCAACGCGTTTGGCGATCGCAAGACGCCGCTTCCGCTGGCGGAAAAAGCCGTGAGCCTGGACGGGCACGTGGCGCGCTTTCACCGGCAATTGGCGGAGGCGCTGGGCGTCGAGGCGCAATCGGCAAACCCGTTCCAGCAGCTCTTTCTGGCGCGGCGTTTCAAAAAGGAGATTCAGCTCGCGCTGGGGCTGGACGGGCGCGACCTGCAGGCGCAAGAAGACCTGATGGAGTTCTATCTGCTGGCACCGGGGATCGCGGGCGGCGACCGCGGCAGGGCCGAGGAGGTCGCCCGGGGCATCGCGCGCATCGACGCCTCGCGCGGATTTCTGGCCGAGGCCCGGCTGGCGGAATTGGACAAGCGCGCCGACCGTGAGGCGGCGATGCTGCGCCAGGCCGTGGACGCGGACAGGTCCAGCTACCGGGCACGGATCGCGCTGGCCCGGTTCTCGCTCGGAGCCGGTCACGAAGACGCCGACGAGGCCGCGCGGCAGGCTGGCGAGGCGGCCCGCATCGATCCCGGCCGGGTGGACGGGTACGCGGTTCTGGCCGAAGCGGACGCCATGCGGGCGGACGGGAGCGCGCTGGACGCTCTGATGGCGCGCGCAACCGAAAACGTGCCCGACGACCTGGCGCCGTATTGCCGGGCCGCAGCCAAGCTGCTGGCGGCGCGCAAGGATTTGGCGCGCGCCCGCCGCTATCTGGAAAAATATCTGAGCCAGGAGCCGGAGGGAAATCAACCTACGCTGGGGGAAGCCCATTGGAAGTTAGGCGACGTGCTGGAGAAACTGGGCGAGTTGCCGGGCGCGCGGACCGAGTGGCGCGAAGCCGTGCGGCTCGACCCGGAATCCGACGCTCGCGGCGAGCTGAAGCGGGCGGGGAACTGAGATCGCCGGCTGCTAGCGGAGTGTCCACGAAATAGGTGGGCAGGTGCGCAAAGGGAAGAGCCGGCCGCTCCTGGCTACTTCCGGCACAGGGCCGTCAGGAACCGTCCGTCCGAGGATGGGTATTCCCGCACGATTTCGAGGCCGCCCTGTTCCGACAGCAGCCAACGAAACGCTTCGGCCGTATAGGCGTATTGGAAATTCAACCCGATGCGTTCGCCGCGTTCGAGCGAAATCTCCTGGCTGGCGACGGTCGCCGACAGGTCCCGGCTGGCGCGGAAATGACGCGTGACCAGGTGCAGCCCGGCGTGGCGGGAATCGTTCTTCAAATTGAACCGGATTTCGCCGTCGGGCTCGCTGATACCGACTCCCGCCAGCAGGGCGAAGATGAACCGCCGCACGGCCGGATTGTCGCGCCGCGCCAGGGTCAATTCCGGATGAAACACCTCGCCGTCCACCAGCAGGCGGTCTCCCGGCTTCAGACACTGCGCCACCGAACGAATCTGCGCCAGCGGGTCGAACGACCCCATGGTATTGCCCGAGAACACGAACAGGCGAGGCGGGTCGGCGGCGTCGGCCGCATACACCAGGTGCATGGGGCTCGAAATGTCGGCTTTGATGCCGACCGTTTCGATGTCTTCGTCTTCGGCCCCGGCCGAGGCCATCTCCAGCATGCTCTGGCTGGCATCCACCGGATAGTAGAAACATTCCGCGCCGGTCTTCTTCAGCGCATCCATCAGCAGCCGGTCGCGCGCCCCGTCGCCGGCGCCGAAGCTGATCACCGGAAGCCTGGCAGGGAAAATCTCGGCCAGCAGAGGAGCCTCCGCCGCAATCTGGGTCCAGGTCTGCCACAGGCCGCCGTGCAGGTCGGTGTCGGAAGCCAGCGTTACCCATTCGGCGGCCGACCGCGGGAACCAGAAGAAGAACTTCTCCGGCAGATCGCGCGCCTCCATCGCCTCGGTAAACTCCTGGGTGATGTCGGCTTCCGTCAATACCACTTCGACTCTCATTTAGAACCCCATTACATGCATACCGGAATCCACGAAAATCACGTTGCCGGTTACGCCGCGGGCCAGATCGCTGGCCAGGAAGACCGCCGTATCGGCCACCTCCGCGGGGTCCGTGTTGCGCCGCAGGGGGGTTCTGTCGCCGGCTTCCAGAATGCTCGAAAAGCCCTTGATGGCGCGGGCCGAAGCCGTTTTCACCGGACCGGCCGAAATGGCATTCACGCGAATCCCGCGCTCCCCCAGTTCGCTGGCCAGGTACCGCACCGAAGCTTCCAGCGCCGCTTTGGCCACGCCCATCACGTTATAGTTCGGCACCACGCGCGTGGACCCCAGGTAGGTCAAAGTGCTGATCGATCCACCCGCGGTCATCACCGGCACCGCCGCCCGCGCCACGCCCACCAGCGAATACGCGCTCACGTTCTGCGCCAGCAGGAAACCTTCCCGGCTGGTTTCGGTGAAAGGCCGCTCCAGGTCCTCGCGGTTGGCGAACGCCAGGCTGTGAACTACGGCGTGAAGCGGGCGGCCCAGCGCCAACAGCGAAGCCGCCAGCGCCGCCATTTCCTCGTCTTTGGTGACGTCGCAGGGGATCAGGGCGGCGATGTCGAAATCCTGGGAAAGCTCGGAGATCGCCACCTTCTGCCGCTCCCCCAAATAAGTGAGCACCAGCGACGCGCCCTCCCGCGAAAACGCCTGGGCAATGGAGTAGGCCAGGCTCCAACGGTTGGCGATGCCGAGAATGAGGGCCAGTTTGCCCTCCAGTAGCTTGGACATGGACACTTTAGTGTAACCGAACGCTTGCGTTCAGGCTTCGCGGTGGCGCGAATCGCGAAGGTGGCGGGCTAAGCGCGGCCAGGTTGCCTCACTCTCTGCCTCTCAGGATCGCGGCCATGACACGCGGGCTGCGGCGTCCGTGCATCACTGCGACAACCCACAGAGGTTTCTCCTCCGGCGCATACGCAATCAGGTAATCGCGCGCGCGAGTGAATCGCAGCGGCCGGGAGGTGAGGTCCGGCCGCCGATGGCCCTCGTGGGGAAACCGCACCAGCGCACGGATAGCTTCACGCAACTCTTCACGGACGCGGCGAGCGGCGGCCGGATTGTCCGCCACAATGTATTCCCAGATCTCCCGGATGTCCCGGGCGGCTAACGGATGAAGACCAAAGCCCCGTTCGCTCATCCAAGCGAGCGCTGCCGGAGCAGTTCTTCTTCGCCCAGGCTATCAAAAAACGCTTCCCCGTCAATCGGCTTTACCTTGTCACTCTTAAGATCGTCGTAGCGGCTATCGAGCATCCCACGTATTTGCGCCAATTCGTCAAAATAGCCAGCCATGGCATCCTCGACCAACTCATCCGCAAGGCGTCCGGTTTCGGCCACCCACTGGTCTAACTTCGCCCTGAGGTCGGGATTGTTGAGATGTACTTCCATGTCCTTAGCCTAGAAGGCGGGAGTGGCGGGTGTCAATCGGCGCTCGCTTCGCCCTACGTCCCCAGCACTTCGAAGCTCACGCCGTCCACCCAGACCCGCCCGCGGCCTACCGACATCACACCTATATTAATGAAGCGGGCGTCGGGCGCCACCGGGCCGGTGATCTCGACGTGGGTCCATTGGCTCGAGCGGATGGGGCGGTCGTCCATATTGTCGAAAAAGCCCTGCTGGCGGTTCTCGCGGTCCACGCTCAGCCACATCTGGGCGCGATCCTCGGGGTCGGCCGATTCCAGCCGGAGCCAAGCGCCCAGACGAACCGTTTTTCCACGATAGGCCGCCGCGCTGAAGCTCTGCGACAGAGTGCTGAACGGCCGGGGAGCGTTGGACGGCACCAGCACCACCGCGCACCCCACCGAATCCCGGCAGCCGGCGCGGCTGAGCGCGGCCAGATAATCGGCGTCGCGCGGCAGCGCCGGAACGAACCAGCCGGGTGGCACCTTGCCGGGCTGGCCTTCAGCGAAATTGAGATTGCGCGGGCCGGAAATGGCGTCCTCCGGCTCGGCGATCTGACGGCGCGCTTCGGCCGCCTCTTCGGTCTGGTCGGAATAATCCCGCAGCAGGCGGCGATACTGCGCTTCCGCCTGCGCGCGCAGCCCGAGTTTCTCCAGGCAATGCGCCAGCCCCAATACGGCGCGAGCCGCCATCTCGCGCGAAACGCCGGTCTCGGCGGCAAGCGCCCGGTATTCCTCGCCGGCGCCCTTCAGATCGCCGACTACGGCCTCGCGGTACCGCGCCGCCTCCATCCGGCGTTCCGGTTGCCCGTCCGGCGCAAGCTGAGCCGCGAACGCAACCGCCAACAAAGCGGCGGCAATCACTCCGGCTGTGGGGCAGACCATCGTTCTTCGTGGTCTGCCCTGATCTGTGTTCTCGAGCGCCGCCTCTGACGAGGCTTGGGACCGCTCCCTTAGAAGCTGTGAAAAAATCACAAGTCGCAGGCGGAACCGCCTGCGCCACCAAAGCAACTGCATCGTTTTCAATGGTGGGGCAGGCGGTTCCGCCTGCCCAGCGCATACGGTCGCGGCTCTGGCTTCAACCTTCCTACCCATCGAACCTATACCCCAACCCGCGCAAATTCCGCAGGTAAATCGGATTGGCCGGATCGGGCTCGATCTTCCGCCGCAGGTTGGCGATATGGTTATCCACGATCCTGTCGCTGGCATACGTATCCGGGCCCCAGGCTCCGGCCAGCAGGCGGTCGCGGCTCATCACCCGGCCGCGCGCGCGCACGAACAGCGCCAACAGTTTGAACTCGATGGGGGTGAGATCCAAAGCCTGGCCGTTGCGCCGCAGCTCGCCGCGTTCGAAGTCCACCTCCACTTCGCCGAAGCGGTAGGTTTCGACGGCCGGCTCCGCGGAAGCGCGCCGCAACAGGGCCTTGATGCGAGCCCGCAGCTCGCGCGTGCCGAAGGGCTTGGTGACGTAATCGTCGGCGCCCAGTTCGAAGCCCAATACTTTTTCGGCTTCCTGGGTCCTGGCGGTCAGCATCAGGATGGGGGTGCGCAAGCCGGCGCGGCGCAGCTCGCGGCAGACCTCGAAACCGTCCTTGCCGGGCAGCATGACGTCCAGCAGGATCAGGTCGAAAGCCGTCTGGCGGGCGAGGCGGGCGGCCTCGGCGCCATCGCCCAGCACCTCCACCTCATAGCCCTCCATCTTGAGGTCGTCCTCCAGCCCCAGGGCAATTCCCGGTTCGTCCTCCACCACCAGAATGCGCGTCATATTCTTCTCATACCCGCTCCATCGCCGGCAGCAGCACGGTGAAGGTGCTGCCCTGCCCCACCTGGCTGGCCACGCGGATGGCGCCGCCGTGCGCCGCCACGATGTGCCGCACCATCGCCAGTCCCACGCCGGAACCCTTCACGTTGCCCTCCGCCGCGGCGCTGCCGCGCACGAACTTGCGAAAAATCGCCCTACGTTCCCTGGGCTGAATGCCGACCCCTTTATCGCGCACGCGAATGGCCACGAATTCCCGTTGCCGTCCCCACTCCACCCATACGGTCGGGCATGCGGGCGAATATTTGATGGCGTTGTCGACCAGGTTGCGCAGCACCACCGACATGGCTTCCGGGTCGGCCTCGATGGTGCAGCCGTCCCCCCCGCCCACAAGCTCGATGTGCCGCCCCTGCCCGGCGATCTGCGGCTCGAATTCAGCCACCACGCGCTCCACCAGGGTCGCGGCCTCGAGCTCTTCGAAGTGATATTGCCGCGCGCCCGCTTCCATGCGCCCGAAGTTCAACAGCGCTTCCACCAGCCGCTGCAGCCGCCCCGTCTCGCGCACCAGGGTTTCGTAGTAAACCTGGCGCCGGTCTTCGTTGGGCACCCGGCCCAGCGCCAGAATTTCGGCGAGTTGGCGCATGGAAGTGAGCGGCGAGCGAAACTCGTGCGAGACCGCCGAAACAAAATCGGACTGCATGCGGGAAACTTCCATCTCCCGCCGGATGGCGCGGCCGATGAAATACGTGCCGCTGATCAGGAACAGGACCATGATGCCCATTCCGGCCACCAGAAACCGCTGGCGCGCCGATACCCCCGCGTCGCCCGCCGTCAGGGTGCCGCCGACGTACAGGGTCCAGGGCAACTGGCCCTCGGCCGCCGGACGAACCGCCGGATGCCGCCCGGTTGGCGCGCGCCCGGCCACCACCCGGCCTTCGTTATCGGCCGCCTCCCATTCCACCGCTTCGCGCGAGAGCACCGGCCGCAGAATCGCCTCCGGACGCACCAGCCACAAGGCACGCCGTTCCGGGGCGCCGCGCCACACCGCGAACCACGGGCGCCCGTCCACCCATAAGGTGGTTTGGCCGCGTGCCGCCGGCGGCCGGTTGCGCGGATCCCAAAGCTGCATGGCCGCCTCGGTTAGAGCGACCGCCTCGGGCGAAGGCGAAACCTCGCGGCCGGCCGCGCGCGCCGCGGCGTCCCAATAAAACTCGAACTGGCCGCGGGTGAGTTGCCATCGCGCGGCGCGCAAGTCGGCCAGCAAAGCGTTGCCCTCGTTACGCCGGCCCGGAAGCTCGGCCAGCGCCAGCCGCGCCGCCAGGTCGGCGGGCGCTCCCGCCACCTTGGCCGAAGGGATAGCCTCCAGTTGCCGGTAGGCTTCTTCGGCGCCCATCGCTTGCCCGGCATTGCGCGCCACGCGCGCCAGCCGCATCAGCGCCCCGGCCCGCACGGCCGGGTCGGTGGAACCCGCCAGGCGCGTATACCAGGCCGCCGCCAGCTCCGGTTTGGGTTGCGGATACTCCAGCCGCTCGCCTTCCGCGAACGCCTCCTCGGGAGCTTCCGGCAGCGGCGACGGGAGCGGCTGATAGAGCAGCCTCCCGCCCGGCGAGGACTCCAGCAGATCTCCGGCGAGCAGCAGGAACACGCCGTCTTCCGGCTTCACCTCCGGCATGGGGAACGCTAGCCACGTGCCCAGCCGGTCGCCGGTTTCCGCCAGCGACCCGCGCAGCGTCGCCGCAATCCGGTCGGCGCTCTGTTCCAGGTGCTCGCGGGCGTGCTGCGCCTCCACCAGCCGTTCCTGGTCGAGCAGCCGCCACCCGAACCAGGCCAGCGTCGAGATCGAGGCCAGCGTCAATAAGAACAGGCCAACCAGCAAGCTGCGCGGCGGCCGCAGCCACTCGTCGAGCAGCGTCATTCTACCCCGATTGTACTCTCAGGCTGTCGGTGGCGCAGGCTGTCAAGCTTGAAGCGCCGCGATTCTTCGGGGCGTTTGGGACCCACGAACCGACTGCGCCCGACGCGCGCAGCGGCGGGCCAGGGGCACTCGAACCCGCTGGCACGGCGCAAACCTGGTGTTGGGATCTCGGAGCGGACATAACACCGGATTATCGGAAGTTGATGTTCGGTTGCGCAAAATCGCGGCACGAGAATTGCTACCCTGTTTCAATGAAAACCGATCTCTACACCAAAGCCGTTCTCACCGTGATCATGCTCGCGCTGGTGATGATTGCCTGCAACCAGTACGTTCACCCGGCCGCGACCGCCGAAGCCCAAGGGGCTTTCGCCGGGGTCCAACTCGGACCAGGTCTCACCTTCTTCGACACGCGAAGCGGCGAAATATGGGTCTATAGCCAGTACCCGGGTGTTGCAGGGGAGCAAGGTCCAGTCCACTCTAAACTGCGGCTCACCAAGCTCGGTCAGCCGCTTCTCGACGAATTCGAAGCGAAGTAAAGAGCTCACTAGGTTTTAGAACATTTCCAACGCTTCCCGTTGATGCGCACGATAAAGGACGTAGTGCCCGCCACGGAGCTCTGAATGTGCTCCGCGTCGGGACTTATGCGTGCGGGCACTACCGATGGGACCGGCGGACCGGGACAGCCTGATGTGTCCCAGAGAGTGGATCTGTCGTTTCAGATCCCGCGAGGCCGCCTGTCCGACGAGGAAAGTTTAGCGCGCCTCTTGAGGGATCGTCATGAAATAACCACGCCAAATCCCGTAGCTCGACGTGGCGCAAATGGCGGGGCGGTTTCGTGGCGCAGACGCTCCGCCTGCAGCGCCGAGATTCGTCTCGGCGCTTCCTCGATCGGAGTGAGAACCCGGCTTTCGGTAACCCGCTCGGCCGGCGCAGGATCGCCATTGGTCGAACGTACCAAACTGGCGAGGAAGCGCCGAGACGAATCTCGGCGCCGCAGCCAAAAGTGGCCGCGCCACGCCGGAATTGGCATGGTTATTTCCTGACAGGCACTTATTGGCGAATGCGCCGGTTCAGGAAGGCCGGTATGTCGCGCGAGCCTTGGGTCACGGCCACGATCTCGACAGGCCGGCGTTCGGCACGGTAAATGATGAGATAAGCGCCGACGGCCAGAACAGAACCGGATAGACGGTAAGGTCTTCGCGCCGGTGGCCCATGCCCGGTGTTTGCCCAAGGGCCGCAAATGCATCGAACAGCTTTCCGATCCAGCGATCGGCGGCGTCGATATTATCCGCGGCGATGTATTCCCAAATCTCGTCGAGATCGAACTCGACAGCCTTGCCGAGGATGTAGCCGCTCACACTCGGGGCTTCCGGCGCTGCTCGGATTTGCGCTGCAATCGGGAGCGGGCCGCGATCGGGTCAACCACTTCACCGCGGTCAAGGGCGGCAAGACGCCGGCCAAGTTCCCCGTTGAATTCCGCCAGTTGGACGGCGCGGGCGGAGTCGTGCTCCTCCAAAAGCCGCAGGGCTTCCCGGACGACCTCGCTTGCCGAGTTGTAGCGGCCGGACTCCACTTTGGTGGCTACGAATTTTTCCAGTTCAGGCGTGAGAGAGACGTTCATAATGCCGAACTCCGCGTGGCTGTCACCTTGAGGATAGGCTGCATAGCGAAGATTGTCAATGTCTGTTATTGACCGTCGTGACTTGTTCAGCCCGTGAATTTGTCCGACAAATCCGTCACCATGGCGCTGCCGCGAAAAGAACACCGGCCCGTCGCCCGGCACCCGATTCCTATAGAATGAAGACATTGTGAGTGCCCAAAGCGTTCCGAAACTGCTTTCCGTGGAGGAGTACGAACGAACGCCCGATCCTCCTGGTGGACGGTACGAACTGCATCATGGAGAGTTGGTGTTTGTGACCTGGCCTGTCCGGCAGCATAAGGATGCCCGTGCCCTCCATCGAAGGCTCGATTCCCCTCGATCGGCTATTTACGGCCTTCTAACCGGCTGGCGCCGCGCCGGTACTCCTCCGGAAGATGGCGCCAGAGGTCGCGGGCATCGTGAGGGGGCGCCGACTGGGACTGGGGGCGGGTTGGTCGCGGTAGGGACGGCCATTGCCGACCGCCCCCCGCACAGATCCGTACGAGCGCTGCTAGCGCATACGGCTCCTACCTTCCTTGGATGTGTGGCGTCGAAGCGGACATCCGGTCCCCTTTTACACTCAATACCGCGCTCACGCGCTTCCGATCAAAACGACATCCCCTGGGTCCGCACCTTGCACTGCCTTCAAGGGGATGGAACGGTCGAAGGTGGCGAGCCGGCCGTGATTCCGAACAGCCAGACCAAGCAAATATGCATCCGTGATTTTCCGATGCCCGCCGATCGTCGACAGCCGAAAAAGCGTGTCGTCCGTCGGAGAAACCGAGTCCGGCCAGAAATGGTGGTCCGCCGTGGCGCAAAGGCTTCGCAGGCGGCTGGCCACTTCGGCGGGTGTCGCTTCCACCGTCCGATAGGCAGGGTTGCTCAGAATGCGAATGCAGCCATTCGCGGTGATCGGGCAGGTTGCCCAACCGTGTTTTCGGTTCCGGCCGAACCAGCGGTGCGCGTCCTCGTGGTTGATGTGGGCAGGATCGAACAAAGCCACCAGCACGTTCACGTCAAGAAGGGCAATGCTCATGCCTCAGTCCCGCAACTCGTTTACTATTCGGAGATCGGGCTTCGGGGCGCCGGCCTTCGGCACAAAGAGCAAAACGCCATTGCGCACCTTCTGCGGTGCTCTGGCGGCGAGGGACTGCCGGGCCAGCGCGGAGATGAGCTGCCCGAGCGTCACCCCTTGTTCTTGAGCCAATTGCCGTGCGCTCGCGAGGAGGTCGTCGTCAAGCTCTAAGGTGGTTCGCATAGCGTCAGAATACCACATCACACATCAGCTATGGTGATGCGTGATGCGCCCTATCCCCTATTTCAGCCTTTGCGCTTTGTCGAAATCGTCCTTGAGCTGCTGGGTGATCTTGTCGGCCACATCCGAGCTGGCGCCGCGAAACTTGGCACCCATGCTTTCCTGGGTGGTGGACCAGATCACGTCGCCATCTTTATTCACCAGGCGGACGGCGGCGATGGCCTCGTGGCGGCGCTCGACGGAGTGTTCGGATTCGTTATCGCCGATGCCGATGCCGGCGGCGTTGCTCACGTGCGAGCCGTAGCCGCCGCGGGTGCCGCTCAGGTTAGCGTGGGCGTTGATGCCGTCGGCGCTCTGGTGGGTTTCGGAAAACACCAGGTCTTCGGCCGCCCCGCGCAGGATGGCGTCGGCTTTGTCCTCCTTTTCGGTCACGATGAATAGCCGGGTCCCGGCCATGCTGCTGATGAGGATGTCGCGCATCTGCGCGGCGGTTTCGCCCCCCGTGAGGCGGTCCACGTAGACGCGGCGCAAGGTGAGCAACTGGCGCAGATTGGCGGCTTCCAGGGGCGACGGCGCGGGGGGATCGGCGGCGCTCGCCACCCACCCGATTGCCAACAGGATAACCAGGGCGGGCTTCATCCCCTGCCTGCCTTGCGCGCTTCGTCGTCCTGGTATTCCACGCGTCGGCCGGTGCGCGCTTCCAGACCGATGAGGAGGCCGCGAATGTCGCCCTTTTCCACCCGGAAAACCAGCGCCTGCTGCCGGCCGTCGGCATCCACAAACCCCAACGTGACGAAGTGCTTATGGTTCTTGCTCAACAGGAACACCGGGGAAAACACGACGGCCTCGATGTAGCGGCGGCTCACGCTCTGGCCGTACTCCACGGTATTGATCTTGATGTATGGGATGCGGAGCTGGTCCTTATTGAAGCGAAGGGCCAGGGTATCCGCGCCGGTAAGGTCGATGCGTACGCGACCCTTCGTCGGAACGCCGGACTCGGTTCCGCCGATCACCTGTGCCCGCGCCCCCGGATCGCCCGCCGGGGCCGCAAGCGAAAACAGAATGCCGATTACCGGCAGCCAACCCAATTTCGCCATGCGAGAAAATAGTGGAGGCGGATGGGCGGAGTTCTCAGAAAAGCTTGCTTTCAGGCGCCGCTTATGGGAACGCGTGTCCCCCTGTTATCGTGAATCTATGTCCAGAATGCTCGATGAAATCCGGCAGCAGCCGGAGGCGCTGGCCCGAACGCTGGCGGGGGAAGTGCGCCATGCCGGGCGTTTTCGCAAGCTGTTGGAGCGAAACCGGCCGCGGTTGGTGGTGCTGGTGGCAAGGGGAACGTCCGACAACGCCGCCCAGTTCGGCCGCTACTTATTGGAAATCACCACCGGGATTCCAGTTTCGCTGGCCGCGCCCTCGATCGCAACCTTATATGACGCCCCGATCGATTACCGCGACACGCTGGTGGTGGGAATCTCGCAATCCGGCGAATCCACCGACACCAACCTGGTGCTGGAACGGGCACGCGCCGCCGGAGCGCTGACGCTGGGAATCACCAACGAGCGCTCCAGTTCGCTGGCCCGCCTGGCCGAGCACGTCTTCCTGGTGCGCGCCGGCCGCGAGCGAAGCGTGGCCGCAACCAAGACCTATACCGGCCAGATCCTGGTCCTCTACCTGCTGGCGTATGCCTTGGGCGGGAAGGTACGGCTGGCCGACCTGGAGCGGATTCCGCAACTGGCGGCGGATTCGCTTGGCCTGGAGGCCGAGATCGGCGCGCTCGCGGAGCGCTACCGGTACATGCGCTCGGCGGTGGTGGTGGGCCGCGGCCTGAATTATGCCAATGCCTTCGAGTTCGCGTTGAAGCTGATGGAGACCTGCTACGTGGTGGCGGAGCGGTTTTCCTCGGCCGATTTTCTGCACGGCCCGATCGCGCTGGTAGAGCCGAGTTTCCCGGTGTTCGCCTTTGCTCCCATGGGCGTCACGTGGCCTTCGATCGGCGACACCCTGCGCAAGCTGAAAGGGTTGAAAGCCGAAATCGTGGCCATCGCCGACCCGGCCAACCGCGAAGTGGACGCCATGGCCACGCGCGTGATCCGCCTCCCGCGCCCGATTCCGGAGGTACTCACTCCCATCCCCTATATCGTCCCGGCGCAGATCTTCGCCGCCTGCCTGGCCGCGCAAAAAGGCTACGACCCGGACCACCCGCGCACGCTGCACAAAGTGACGCTGACGCTGTGAGGGCGACGATCCCGAGCGGGTGCTTAACCGATCTGGGGATTTCGCACTTTCCACCGGCAACCGCTCCCTCACGGTCGCGGCTCGGTTACGGGCGCTGCGTGTTTTCAATCACTTACCGAGCCGCGACCGTCAGGGAGCGGTAAGCACCCGTCCCGAGCGCGGCGTTCGTGGCAGCGATGCATACTATACATCATGAAGCGCACGCGGCTTTACCTTGACGAGGACCTCTGGGACACGCTCCGGGCGCGGGCGCGGCGCGAACAAACCACTATTTCCGAATTGGTTCGCACGGCTGTCCGTGAACGCTATATCGGCAACCACGGCCAGCGGATGAAAGCCATGCAAGCGTTTGTGGGAATCCGCAAACAAGATTCCGAATCGCCGGACGCCGCGGAAATGGTGCGCAGCCTCCGGCAAGGGAATCGGCTCGACCGGCTTACCGCCAGATGAGCGTCCTGGTCGATCCCGATATTCTCATTGAGGTGTCTCGCGGGAGGAACACGGATCTCGTCTCGCGATGGATCGAGTTGGGCCGCTCCGACGAAGTCAGAACCGTACTCTTCGGCGGTAGAATGGGCCTATGCGGAATGAGTCCACAGCGATTGTGGAGCGGGACGGGCCGTGGTTCATCGCATACTGTGCCGAAGTTCCGGGCGCGAACGGCCAAGGCAAATCGCGTCAAGAGTGCCTGGCGAACCTTCGCGAAGCCACGCTTTGGGAGAACCTTCAGACTGGTCATGCGGAGGCAGTTCCGCCACTCAGAGATTGCAGACCTCCTCGCTAAGAGGATCTGTCGCAAACTCTCAATCCCCGATCCGCCGGGTTAGATCGGGAAGCGGGGCAGGGCCGGACCCAACCGCCCGCCGGCCCTTGCTACACTATTAAGCACAACCCCGTTTTCGGAAATCCGTGGAAAGTGAATCGACCCAGTTGTCACCGAAGCCACACAGTGTAATTGCCATTTATCCGGGGTCGTTCGATCCCATTACGAACGGCCATCTCGACCTGATCCGGCGGGGCGCCCGGCTCTTCGACAAGCTGGTGGTTTCGGTTCTCCGCAACCACGACAAGACGCCGCTGTTTTCGCTCGACGAGCGGATTGAAATGCTGCGGGAAGTGGTGCAGGGATACCCCAACGTGGAAGTGGGTTCCTTTACCGGGCTGCTGGTGGATCATGCCGCCGCCTGCTCGGCCACGGTCGTGCTTCGCGGAATCCGCGCCATTTCCGACTACGAATACGAGTTGCAAATGGCGCACATGAATCATCGGCTGCAGCCGGGCATCGAAACCGTGTTTTTGATGTCGCACGAAGAGAACTCGTTCATCAGCTCGCGCCTGGTGAAGGAGGTTTTCGGACTGGGCGGGAACATCTCCGGGTTGGTGCCGCCTTCGGTGGAAGCGCGGCTGCATCGCAGGTTGTCGGAATATCAAAACGTGGAGGTCGGGTAACCCAACATGCAGGCGACGGCCAACGGAATTGCCCAACGGATTTCGCTGATCAGCGAATCGTCGACGATGAAAGTGGCGGCCGCAGCCACCCGGCTTCGGGCCGAGGGCGCGGATGTGGTCGATTTCGGCGCGGGCGAGCCCGACTTCCCGACGCCCGACAACATCAAGCAGGCGGGCATTCGCGCCATCGACCAGAATTTCACCAAGTACACCGCGGCGGGCGGCACGGCGGAACTGAAAAAGGCCGCTTGCCAGCGCCACAAACTGGATTTCGGCACCGACTACAAGCCCAACGAATGCCTGATCACGGTGGGCGGCAAACACGCCATTTTCAATCTGACGCAGGCGTTGGTCAACCCCGGCGACGAAGTCGTCATTCCGGTTCCCTATTGGGTGACCTACCGCGACGTGGTGAGTTTCGCCGGCGGCAAATGCGTATTCGTGGATACCGACGAGGGCAACGGCTTCGCCCTGACGGCGGCGATGATCGAGCCGCATTTGAACCCACGCACCAAGCTGGTGCTGGTCAATTCGCCCTCGAACCCCAGCGGCGCCGTGCTGGAGCGCGAAGAATTCGAAAAGATCTTCCATTTGACGCGGCAACGCGGCATTTACCTGGTGACCGACGAGTGCTACGGCCGGTTCCTGTACCGGGGCGAGCCGTTCTCGATCGCCTCCATGGCGGGCGCGAAGGAGACCGTGCTGGTAGCCGGATCGCTTTCCAAGACCTACGCCATGACCGGATGGCGGATCGGTTTCGTGCTGGCGCCCGAGCCCATCGTGACTGCCATGGGCAAGCTGCAAAGCCACTCGACTTCGAATCCGACTTCGATTGCGCAGAAGGCCGCGGTGGAAGCGCTTCTCGGGCCGCAGGAATCGGTCGGCGTCATGCTGGCCGAGTACCGGAAACGCCGCGATTTCGTGGTCGAGCGACTGCGCGCCATCCCCGGCGTGGAATGCTCTGAACCGCACGGGGCGTTCTATGCGTACCCGAACGTGGGCGTGGCGATCGGGCGAAACGGTATCGCCGATACGCTGGCGTTTTCGGAACGCTTGCTGGCGGAAGCGCACGTGGCCGTGGTGCCTGGAGAGGCGTTTGGCACGGATCGCCACGTTCGCATCTCCTACGCGGCGTCGATGGCGGAGCTCGCGCGCGGCCTGGACCGGATGCATCGATTCATCGTGGAGCACTCCTGAGGATGCCGGCTGCGATTCGCCTGAAACCATCCCTGCGGGGGAAGGTGTGGGGGAAAACGCACCTGTCGCCGTGGTTCCCGGACGCGACAGAGCCCATCGGCGAAGCGTGGTACCTGGCGGAGCGGGAGCTGCCGCTGCTGGTGAAGCTGATTTTCACTTCCGAGCGGTTGTCCATTCAGGTGCATCCCGACGACGGCGAAGACGGGCCGCGCGGGAAGACCGAAATGTGGCACATTCTGAAGCCGAGCCCGGCGCCACCATTGCGATGGGTTTCCGCCGGCCGGTCACTAGAACGGAGCTGGCCGAGGCTACCCGTAGCGGCGAAATCGAGCGCCTGGTGAACTGGCTGCCCGTTCACCCCGGCGAAACCTACTTCACCCCCGCGCACACGGTACACGCTATCGGCGCCGGCATCGTGCTGTGCGAAATCCAGCAGAATTCCGACGTCACGTACCGCCTGTGGGACTACGGACGCCCCCGCCCGCTGCACGTGGAGCAGGCTTTGCCGATCACGGACCTGGGCGTGCATCCGGGGGCGGTGAAGCCGGTGCCGCTTGGCGGCGGACATGAAGAGCTGGTTCGAGCGAAGCACTTCGTTACCGAGTTGGTTCACGCGGCTCCGGGAGCCAGTGAAACGCCGGAGCGGCGCGCCTGCCAGTTGTGGATAGCGATCGAGGGCGAGGGAACCATCGGCGCCGAAACTTATCGTCAGGGCGAAGTGTGGCTGCTGCCCGAAGAGGGCAGACAGCCCGAGATCCGCGCCGCTAGCGCCAGCCGCTTTCTGCGGAGTTGGGCTCCGGCGGAGGGCCATTGAGGGACGGGCCGCCGAAAGGCGGCGGCAGGCGAAAGCGCCTGATCCGCGGAAGCAGCCGAGTTGCAGGGCAGACCACGAAAAACGATGGTCTGCCCCACCGCTTTGCTACTTGGCCGCGGCGATGGAGGTGACCTGGATCGTCTTTCCGCTTGGATCCAGGGTACCCTTTACGGTGACTTTCTTGGCGGCGAATGGTGCCGCGCCTTTCTGGTCGCTCAGAACATAGACCGTCTTGCCGTCCCAGAGCGCGTATTTGTCGCCGCCTTTTACGCAGTCGGTGACGCACTGCGCGTCGGTGCCCATGTTCATGCCTTTGTGGCTGCCCGCGCACATGGTGTCGGTTACGGTGCCGGTGAAGGTCTTGTCAGCCGCAAGCGCCAGAGCGGCGGCGGCGAATGCGATAACTACGATCCGTTTCTTCATGGTTCGATTCTCCTGTTTTTTTGTTCGATTTGAAGCCAGAGTTGGTTATAGCGGGCTTCGTCGATGGGTTGCTTCAATTGAAAGTGAAAGTCCTTTTCGCGGGTGACAATGCTCAGCTCGAAGGCACCGGCGCTCGAAAAGGTCTGAATGTCGGCGTAGCGCCAGGTTCGCGATCGATCGCGCGCCGGAGTCCGATACGCCACGCCTTCGGCGCCGAACGCCAGCGTGCCTTGGGAGCCTCCGTTGCGGCTTAGCTGCTTGACCGGGACCGACCAGGCATACGCGCCGATGGGCTGCGCCATCTCCAGCACCAGGCGGCGATCCATGCGCGGCGCCAGCGCTGCCGCGAGTTCGGCGGCTGGAATTCGCCCGGTGAAGGTGTAGCCGCGGTCTGGCTCCAGCGGCAGCCTGCCGCTCTCATAGGTGACAACGCGAATGAAATCGGGCGCCAGTTCGAGTTGCTGGATATCTTCGAGCTTCCAGGCCCAGGCGTGCGGCGCAGGCCCGGCGAAGCGGACGCCGGCGGCATCCACCGTCATGATGCCGGCGCACGCCTTGCGCCAATGCGCGTGCCGCACCGGGAATTCGGCCGCATGCACGGCCAGGGCGGACGCCAGAATCAGCCAACCTGCTTTTTGACAGAGTGCCATTTCCAAACCTCATATAGAGCCGGATACACGGCCAGTTCGAGTAAAAACGATGTAAAGATCCCGCCGACCATGGGCGCTGCGATGCGCTTCATGACGTCCGCGCCGGCGCCATTCGCCCAGAGAATCGGCGCCAGGCCGACGAACATGGTGGCTACCGTCATGAATTTGGGGCGAATGCGTTTGGCGGCGCCGTGAACGATGGCCGCGCGCAGATCTTCGGCATTGCGCAGATGGCCCGCGCGGTGAGCCTCTTCGAATGCCAGGTCGAGATACAGCAGCATGAACACGCCGGTTTCGGCGTCCACGCCCATCAATGCGATCAACCCCACCCAGACGCCGATGCTCATGTTGTAGCCCAGGAAATACAGCAGCCAGACGGCGCCCACGGCGGAAAACGGCACGGCCATCAGCACCAGCATGGTTTTCGAAGTGGACCCGGTATTCCAATAGAGCAGCACGAAGATCAGCAACAGGGTCAGCGGCAGCACCACTTTCAGCCGCTCGCGCACGCGCTGCATGGCTTCATACTGGCCGCTCCAGGCGAGGGTATAGCCGGGCGGCAGGGAGATTCCGCGCTCCACCGCGCGGCGCGCATCGGCCACGTAGCTGCCCACGTCGCGGCCGCTCACATCCACGTAGACATACCCGCTCAGCATGCCGTTTTCGTTGCGCAGCATGGCCGGGCCGTGGGCCATTTTCAGGGTGGCGATTTCGGCCAGGGGAATTTGCATACGCCCGTCCATGGCGGGCACTAGCACGCGGCCGAGCCGGTCGATGGAGCTGCGGGAATCGCGGTAATAACGCACGTTGATGGGGTAGCGCTCCAAGCCTTCGATGGCGGTGGTGACATTTTCGCCGCCGATGGCGCTGGTCACGACCATCTCGGCGTCGTCCACGCTCAGGCCATAACGGGACAGCCGGTCGCGCTTGAGGTCGAAATCCAGAAAATAGCCGCTGCCGGTGCGTTCGGCGAAAACGCTGCGCGTGCCGGGGACCGGGGTGAGCACCCGTTCTATCTCGGCGCCAATCTGCTCGATCCGATCAAGCGATGCGCCGTAAATCTTCACGCCGACGGGGGTGCGCACGCCGGTAGTCTGCATATCGGTGCGATTCTTGATGGGCATGGTCCAGGCATTGGAAACACCGGGCAGTTGCAGGGCTTCGTTCATTTCCTCCACCAGGCGATCGGTGGAGATGTGGTCCGGGGTGATATGGGTCGCCAGCGGACGGAGCCATGCGGGCCACTTGCCGTACCAGGTCGGCACTTTGCGCCACTCGGATTTCGGTTTCAGCACAATGGTGGTTTCCGCCATGGAAAACGGGGCGGGGTCGGTGGAGGTTTCCGCGCGGCCGGCTTTGCCCATCACGCTTTCCACTTCCGGAAAGCGCATCAGAATCCGGTCCTGCACCTGGAGCAGGTGCTGCGCCTGCGCCACCGAAATTCCCGGCAGGGTTGTCGGCATGAACAGCAAATCGCCTTCATCGAGCGGCGGCATGAACTCCGAGCCCAGACGCAAATAGACCGGAACCGTCAACGCCATCAGGCCCAGCGCGCCGCCGATGACCAGCCATTTCCAGCGCAGGCACCAGTCCACCACGGGCGTATACAAATGGATCAATACGCGGCTGATGGGGTGCTTTTCCTCGGAATGAATGGTGCCCACCAGGAGGCCGTTCACCAGACCGCCCAGCCAGCGCGGGCGCACGTGGAAACGGTCTTTGCGAAACAGGAGCAGGCGCAGGGCCGGGTCGAGGGTGATGGCCAGGACGGCGGCCACGATCATGGCGAAGTTCTTGGTCCAGGCCAGCGGATGGAACAGGCGGCCTTCGGCGGCTTCCAAGGTGAGCACGGGCAGAAAACCGGCCGCGATCACGAGCAGGGCGAAGAAGCTGGGCCCGCCTACTTCCTTGACGGCATCCACAATCGCCCGTTGATAATGGGCGTTGGTCCAATCCGGCTGGGCGGTTTCCAGTTTTTTGTGGGTCTGCTCCACCACCACGATGGCCGCATCCACCATGGCTCCGATGGCGATGGCGATGCCGCCCAGCGACATGATGTTGGCGCTCATGCCCGCCGCGCGCATGGGCAGGAATGCAATCAGGATGGCAACCGGAATGGTCACAATGGGGATCACGGCGCTGGGGACGTGCCAGAGGAAGATCAGGATCACGAGCGCGACGACGCACAGTTCCTCCAGCAGCGTCTCTTTCAGGTTGTCGATCGATGCCAGGATCAGCTCCGAGCGGTCGTAGGCCGTGACCACTTTGACGCCCGGCGGTAAACTGGCAGCCACCTGGCCGAGACGTTCCTTCACCCGCTCGATCACGCGCAGGGCGTTTTCTCCCTGCCGCATGACGACGATGCCGGAGACTGCGTCGCCGGTTCCGTTCCAGTCCGCCACGCCGCGCCGCAGATCGGGGCCAAGCGTGACCGTGCCCACGTCGCGCACCAGGACGGGAACGCCCGCCGCGGAGGCGCCGAGCGAGATCCCCGCCAGATCGGCTTCGGAGCGCGCGTAACCGCGTCCCCGCACCATATATTCGCGGCCGGAGAATTCCACCAGCCTCCCGCCCACGTCGTTGTTGCCGCCGCGCACCGCGGCCACCACGCGGGAAATGGGAATGCCGTAGGCCGCCAGGCGATTGGGATCGACGTTCACCTGGTATTGGCGCACGAAACCGCCCAGCGAGGCCACTTCGGCCACGCCCGGCACGGACTGCAACTGGTAGCGCAGGAACCAATCCTGGGTGCTGCGCAGCGTCGCCAGGCTATTGCGGCCGCTGGTATCGACCAGCGCATATTGGAAGACCCAACCCACGCCGCTAGCGTCCGGCCCCAGTTCAGTCTGGACGCCGGCCGGCAGGCGCGCCTGGATTTTCGAGAGATATTCGAGCGTGCGCGAACGGGCCCAGTAGATATCGGTGCCGTCTTCGAAAATGATGTACACGTAGGAGAATCCGAAATCGGAAAACCCGCGCACGTCCTTTACCCGCGGCGCGCCCAGCATGGCGCTGACGATGGGGTAGGTCACCTGGTCTTCCACGATGTCGGGGCTGCGGTCCCAGCGCGAATAGACGATCACTTGCGTGTCGCTCAAGTCTGGAATGGCATCGAGCGGAATCGAGCGCATGGCCCACCAGCCGCCCAGCGCCGCGGCGGCAACGGCGAACAGCACCAGGAAGCGGTGGGCGGCGGAGAATTCGATCACGCGGTTGATCATTTTTGGGCTCCGCTTTTGGCCGCGTTCAGCCGGCTTTCCGAATCCAGCAGAAAGTTGCCGGAAGTGACGATCCGCTCGCCGGCCTTCAACCCCGACAGAATCGCCACATTTTCCCCGCTCTGGTCGCCGGTCTCGACTACTCGCTGTTCGAAGCTTCCGTTGCCGCGATCCACGAATACGGTTTTGCGGTCGCCCGAATCGAGCACGGCCGATTGGGGCGCCACCAGCCGGCGCACGCCGCCGACGGCCAACTCGACCTGGCCGAACATGTCGGGCTTCAGCACCGTCGCGGGATTATCGAGTGCAATCCGCACCTTGAGGGTGCGCGTGGCCGCGTCCACCTGGGGCAGAATGTAACTTACCCGCCCGTAAAACACGCGGCCCGGCAGGTAGTCCAGAGTGAATGTGGCACCCTGGCCGAGCCGTATGCCGGCGGCTTCGTACTCGAACACGTCGGCGATCACCCAGACTTTGGAGAGATCGGCGATGGTGTAGAGCACCGTATCCGGGGTGACGTGCTGTTTGGGGAAGACGTTGCGTTCCATCAGGAAACCGGAAACCGGCGCGTTCAGGGTGAGGCTTTCGATCGGCTTCCCCGCCCTGGCCATGGCGTCGATTTCAGCCGGCGGGACGTCCCACAGCTCGAGCCGTTTCCGCGCCGCGGCCAACAGGGTATCGCCGTGAGCGGCCATGCCCGGCATGCCATCGTGGGCCACCTGCTGCGCGCGCAATGCCAGCAGATATTCCTGCTCGGTCGCGACGGCATCGGGGCTGTAGAAGGTGAGCAGAGGGTCGCCCTGGCGAACGTACTTGCCGGTAAAATCGGCGAACACGCGGTCGATCCAGCCTTCCAGGCGGGGCTGCACTTTCGCTACGCGGGTTTCGTCCAGCGCCACCCGCGCCACGGCGCGAATCGGCTCGCCCACGGATTCGTAACCGACGGTGCCGTATTCCACCCCGATCAACTGCTGTTCCCGGGCGCTGACGCCGACCATGCCGGGGTTGTCGGCGGCATATTTCTGCTCGTCTCCCGCGTACACCGGCACCAGCTTCATGCCGCAATCGGGCGCAATGCCGGGACGATCGGACTTGTACCACGGGTGCATGGCGTCCACCCAGTACAGAACCTTCCGCGTGGCCTCCGCGCGCGGCGCCTTTGCGCCGTACCAACGCCCGTAGCCATAACCACCCACGAAAGCCGCCGCCACGGCGGCCACGAGCAATAGCTTTTTCATTCCCGCACCTCGATCCCGGCCAACTCCTCCAACCGCGCCAGCGCCACCTGGAACTGCATGATGGCCTCGTGATCCATGAGCTGGTAATCCACCACGTTCATGAAATTGGAGAATACTGAAACAAAATCGACCTTCCCCGTCTCATAGCCGGCGAGCGACGAATCGAGCGTCAGTTGCGCTTCGGGAACGATGGACTTCTCGTAGAGGACGGCTAGCCGATGGGCCGTTTCGGCTTCCGCGTAGCTCTGGCGGATGCGCGATTCGAGCGACACCCGCGAAGCTTCGTATTCGTGCCGCGTCTGGGCGGCGGCGTATTCCTGCTCGGCGATGGCGGCGTGCTGCTTCTGCCAGTAGTGGACGGGCAGGCTGAAGGCGACGCTCACCTGCCACATCGGCGCCATACCGCCCTGGTTGAAATAGCCGCCGGAGACGGTGTAATCCGGATAAACGTCTTTGCGCGCCAGGTTCGCCGCCAGTTCGCTTCGCTCCACCAGGGTGCGGTCGCGCTCCAGCTCCGGAGCCAGACGGCGCGCGCGGCCGAGGAGATCGTCGAGCGAGAACGGCAATTCGCCGGCGGTGCTGTCGTCGGCAACCGCGACGGGCGTATCCTGCGGCCGGTCGAGAAGGGCATTGATTTCGATCTGACGGCTGGTCCGGTCCAGTTGGTAGCGCACTCGCTGGGCTTCGAAAACCGCCAGTTGCGTCTGCGCTTTGAGCACGTCCTGTTGGGCGGCGCGTCCCACCGCGTAGTGGGCTTCGGAGGTGCGCAAGATGTTCTCCAGCAGTTCCTGGTAACGGTCGACGAAGCCGATGGCGACGGTAGCGTGATGCAATTCGTGATAGGCCTGTTTCAGTTGCGCAACCAGGTGGAGGCGGGCGGCGAGATATTCCTGGCGGGCGGCCTCGGCCTCTTTGCTGGCGATTTGGCCGCGCAGCGGGCGCTTACCTGGAAACGGCACGGTCTGGCCGAGCATGACGCCGATGTTGCTGGTGGGGTTGTGCCCCAATCCGTCGCCCGGCCAGGGCCAGCCATTGGAGGCGTAGCCCAGCGACACCGTCGGGTCGGGCAAGCTTTCCGCCTGCCCCGGCCGCTGCGCCAGCGATTCGTAGCGCTTCTGCGCCACTAAGATGTCGCGATTGCGCTCGAGCGCCTGGCCAATCAACTGACCGAGCGGCTGCGCGGCACAGGGGAGCGCTGCCACGAAAATACAAATCCAGTTATATAGTTGCACTTAGTTACTCACTTGCGTGGTTGAACTGTCAGGGAATTGGCTGCTTCGGCCGGCAACCGCTCCCTGACGGTCGCGGCTCGGAAAGGCGCGCAACCGAGCCGCGACCGTCAGGGAGCGGTTGCCGGCCAGGGACCCGGTTATCCAATTGTCTGGTGAAGTGACAGGCCCGGAGGACCGTCACACTTTTTTAGGGGAATGACTAAATGCGAAAACTGGAATGGAGACAGAGTAAATCAGGCGGCGCGTATTCCGCGGAGGCGAAGGCCGCATCACGGGGGCCGGCCGCACTAACCGGATCGGGAGTTACCGGGGCAATGGACATCAGGGGAAGGGTTACCGAGTGATCCGCTATATCGGCCTTCACGAAGGGATGGAGCGATTCCGCCTCGCAGACCTGGCTGGGAGCTTGTTTATGATGGCAGGGTTGATTCGGGTGGCAGCAACTCTGCGAGGCTGCCATTTGCGGGCAGGTTAGACAGTTGCCGAAAAACAGCGCGACCACCATCAGAACCGCGGCCGTAATTGAGACAACTCTCATCTCAGCCCCAATTATATTGCATCGCGCCGAGATTGGCAATTCTCATTCGCGGGTGTTGGCGGAACGGGCCGCGAGCGGACTGGGTCCCGAATCAGAGGCCCAGCTTGGCCTCGACCTTGGAGAGGCGGCTATCCATCTCCATCAGCTTGCCCACCAGCAGAGTAAAATTGGCATCGAACTTGGTTTCGAGGTGGTTGACTTCGGTAAGCAGCATGGTGAAGCCGAACACAAACAGCAGCCTATTGAACAGGATGGGCACGCCGATCGCAAGGCAAAGCTGGATGTTCGCCATTTCGTTATCCGCCGCCTCTTGGGCTTCTGAGCGAGATCCGCTGCCGCCGCTCTTGGCGCAACATAGGCCTATTATATCCTTGCGCGAGGACAGGGCGCTCATTTAGGGTACAAGGTCCAATAACAGCCTAAGAGTCCTGCCGTCCCTTCCATCACACTCTTGTAATGGAGAACATTCGATAATTGGATGGAGGATGGGAACCAGGAGAAACCGATGGAACCTCTCGCGAAAGACGAACTGCGCAAACTCGACGCGTACTGGCGGGCCGCCAATTATCTGTCGGTCGGGCAGATTTACCTCTACGACAATCCGCTGCTGACCGAACCGCTCCGCCTGGAGCACATCAAACCCCGCCTGCTGGGCCACTGGGGCACCACGCCCGGTCTCAACTTCATTTACGTCCACTGCAATCGGCTGATCAAGAAGCACGACTTGAACATGATCTACGTTTGCGGGCCGGGACACGGCGGGCCGGGGATGGTGGCCAACACCTACCTGGAAGGTACCTACAGCGAGATATCCCAACATCGGGCAGGACGCGGAGGGGATGAAGCGCCTGTTCACGCAGTTTTCGTTTCCAGGCGGGATTCCCAGCCACGCCGCGCCCGAGACTCCCGGCTCGATCCATGAAGGCGGCGAACTGGGCTACTCCATTCTCCACGCCTACGGCGCCGTATTCGACAATCCCGACCTGCTGGCCTGTTGCGTGATCGGCGACGGGGAAGCCGAAACCGGCGCCCTGGCCACCAGTTGGCATTCCAACAAATTCCTGGATCCGGTGCGCGATGGCGCGGTGATTCCGATCCTGCACCTCAACGGCTATAAGATCGCCGGCCCGACCGTGCTGGCACGCATCCCGCCGCCGGAGCTCGACGACCTGTTGAAGGGCTACGGATACAAACCGTACACGGTGGAAGGCGACGAGCCCATGGCCATGCACCAGCAAATGGCGGCCGCGCTCGAAACCGTGGTTCGGGAAGTGCGCGAGATCCAGGCCCAAGCGCGTAAGAATAACGACCCGGCGCGCCCGCAATGGCCCATGATCGTGCTGCGGTCGCTAAAGGGATGGACGGGTCCGAAAGCAGTGGACGGGCTCAAAATCGAAGGCACCTTCCGGGCGCACCAGGTACCGGTGGCGGACTTCGATTCCAAACCGGCGCACATTCCGATCCTCGAAAACTGGATGAAGAGCTATCGCCCGGAGGAACTCTTCGACGAGCACGGCACGCTGATGGCGGAACTGGCCGAGCTCGCTCCCAAGGGCAACCGCCGCATGGGCGCCAGTCTCCACGCCAACGGCGGAATCCTGCTCAAGGATTTGCGCATGCCCGATTTCCGCCAGTACGCGGCCAAAGTGGACCGGCCCGGCCAGAGCCTGGGCGAGGCTACGCGCGTGGCCGGCGATTTTCTGCGCGACGTAATGAAACTGAATTTCGGGGCGCGCAATTTTCGCGTGTTCGGGCCGGACGAAACCGCATCCAACCGACTGGGCGCTCTCTTCGAGGTCACCAACCGCGTTTCCGAGGCTACGATTCTGCCCACCGACGACCACGTTGCCGCCGATGGCCGGGTGATGGAAGTCCTCAGCGAGCACATGTGCCAGGGATGGCTGGAAGGGTACCTGCTCACCGGGCGCCACGGCTTCTTCTCCTGTTACGAGGCCTTCATCCACATCATCGATTCCATGTTCAACCAGCACGCCAAATGGTTGAAGGTTACCCGTCACATTCCCTGGCGCCGGCCCATCGCCTCGCTCAACTACCTGATCACCTCCCACGTCTGGCGGCAGGACCATAACGGTTTCAGCCACCAGGACCCCGGCTTTATCGATCACGTGATCAACAAAAAGGCCGACGTGGTGCGCGTCTATCTGCCGCCGGATACCAATACGCTGCTTTCGGTGGTGGACCATTGCCTGCGGAGCCGGCACTATGTCAATGTGATCGTGGCCGGCAAACAGCCCGCCCTCCAATACCTGGACATGGACAAGGCCATCAAGCACTGCACCGCCGGAATCGGCATCTGGGACTGGGCCAGCAACGACCAGGGCGGCGCGCCAGACGTGGTGATGGCCTGTTGCGGCGACGTACCCACGCTCGAGGCCCTGGCCGCCGTCGACCTGCTGCGCACTTCCCTGCCCGATCTGAAGATCCGGGTGGTGAACGTGGTGGACCTGATGACGCTGCAGCCAGCCAGTGAGCATCCGCACGGCCTCTCCGACAACGAGTTCGACTCCCTGTTCACCACCGACAAGCCCGTGGTCTTCGCTTTCCATGGCTACCCGTGGCTAATCCATCGCCTCACGTACCGGCGCCATAATCACGAGAATCTCCACGTGCGCGGCTACAAGGAGGAAGGCACCACCACTACGCCTTTCGATATGTGCGTGCTCAACGAAATCGACCGCCTGCACCTGGCTATCGACGTGATCGACCGCGTGCCCGGGCTGCGCAACGTGGCGGCGCATCAGAAACAGGCGCTGCGCGACAAGCTGATCGAGCACAAGCTGTACATTGCGCGCTGCGGCCAGGATATGCCGGAGATTCGGGAGTGGAAGTGGGCGCGGTGAACGAGCTTTGTTTGGCGAGTTTGAAGCCTGGCGCGGTTTGGGTATTCTAAAGTGAAATCTTAGATTACTCAAACGCGCGAATCCACGTGATCCACGTGGCGTACGCACTCCTGCGTGTTGCGTCGAGACTCGTCTCGACGCTTGCGCCCGACCGGCGTTTCCCTTGCCGAGAATAGATTCCCGTGCGACGCTGGCGTCGAGAAAGTCTCGACGCGGCACGCGGGAGTGCGTACGCCACAAAAACCATGGTCCCGGAACGTTCCACGAATCGGCCACCGCGTTAAGATGTGGTGGTTGTGCGCACGACAAGACGCTACCTTCGCCCGGCACTTCTCTTCCTCCTTCTTGCGTGTTCGCCGGCCAACCGCGTCACCGCGCAGGATAAGCCCGCCCCGGCGTCGCACGAATTCGAGGTTGCCAGCGTCAAACCGGTCGATCCCAAGGCGCCCGGCCCGATGGGAGCGCGGGTTTACCCGGGAGGCAGAGTGATCATCTCCGGCTTCCCGCTGAAAGGTCTGGCAGCCACCGCCTTTCATTTGTCATCTTGGCAAATCTCCGGTGGGGATGAGTGGACCGCCAAGGACGAATATGTCGTCGAAGCCAAGCCTCCGGAACATTTGCAGCCGGCCATCACGGATCTCAAGCACACCTTGTTCGGGATCGAAGACGAACGTCTGCGTGAGATGTTGCAGGCGCTATTGATCGATCGATTTCAGTTGCAGTTTCACTGCGAGACGAAAACAGGCGACGTGTACCTGTTGCGGCGAAACGGGAAGACGCTGCGGCTTCGTCCGAGCCAAAAGCCTCTCGCGGAGGGTGGCTCATTTGGGAGCATCGGACACGCCGCAGCCAGATGGGTTATCGCCGCCACCACCATGCCCCAGTTGACGAGATTTGCCTCCGCCAATATCTTGCACGCTCCGGTTGTGGACCGAACCGGCTTGAGCGGATCGTTCGATTACAGACAAACCGCGCTCGACCCCGAACCAAACTACAGCGACCCTTCCGACTCGTTCCTGCGTCTGATTCCGGAGCTTGGGCTTAAATTGGAGCGCTCCAAAGGGCCGGTCGAAACCTTTGTCATTGACCACGCGGCAAAGCCATCGCCCAACTGATTGGCGTCTCACACCACCGGATTTCTCAGCACGCCAACCCCTTCGATCTCCACTTCCACCACGTTGCCGGCCTTCATCGCGCGCGTTGCGCCGGGGGTCCCCGTGTAAATCACGTCGCCGGGCAGCAGCGTCACCCAACCGCTGATCCAGCTCACGACGGTGGGGCAATCGAACAGCAGGTCGGCGGTGGTTTGTTTCTGCACCACCTCGCCGTTCAGGCGGGTCTGCAATAGAAGGGAACCGTAATCGAGGCCGGTCGAGATGGCCGGGCCGAGCGGCGCGAAAGTGTCCGAGCCCTTGGCCCGCCACCATTGCAGGTCCTTGCCGGGGCCGGCCTGCCAGTTGCGCTCGCTGACGTCGTTGCCGCAGGTGACGCCGAAAATCGCGGCGCGCGCCTCTTCCGGGGTGGCGTGCTTGACCTGTTTACCGATCACCACCACCAGCTCGCCCTCATAGTGCAGATCGGTCGCGTCGCGCGGAATGACGATGGGGCCGCCCGGGTCCTGCAGCGCGGTGATCGGTTTGTAGAAAATCTCCGGACTGGCCGGCTGCGGCCGGGTGCCCAAATGGCTCCGGTAGTTCCGGCCCACGCACAGGATCTTGCCGGGGACTACGGGCGCCAGCAGGGTCACGTCAGCCAGCGGAAGGGTTGCGCCGGTGGGAGCACGATCGCCAAACAGGTCGCCCTGGATCTGGCGAACGGTAGCGCCTTCAAGAACGCCGTAGGAGACGATGGCGCCGGAACGGTAGCGAATATATTGAGTCACGTCCCGACATTGTAGCGCCGGCGTCGGGTATCCTGGAAGTTATGGGATGTGGAAGCGGCGGTTTCAACCAGATTCAAGACACCACTCGGCCCGGTGCCCGCAAGGTATTCTGCCTCAAGTTCCAACGCGAGATGGAAGGCCTCGACGAGATTCCCTTTGAAGGCCATCCTTTGGGGCAGAAGATCTACGACAACGTCTCCAAGGAAGCCTGGAAGATGTGGGTCGAGCACATGAAGATGATCATGAACGAGTATCGCCTAAACCTGGGTACGCCGCAGGCTCAGGAATTCCTCATTCAGCAGATGGACAATTACTTCTTCGGCGAGGGCGCCGCGCTGCCGCCCGACTTTGTGCCGCCGAAGGCCAAGAGCTAGGCGCCGAACTGTCGGCAGTCATCATCGAGTGTGGGCGGCTCGTCCATCGCTATCTACGTTCTTCGGCCGTCCCCCGAGCTTGCCGTTGGCTCGCACGGCGGCGGTCTTGGCACGAGATGTCGCGCTGCCGCCTGCCTTGCCAAGCTGTGCCGCCATCCAGCGTCTGGAGCCAAGGAAGCCTTCGAGGAGGCCTGGTAGATAAATGTCCGCATCGAGCGCGGGAAAATGCAACCCAAGCCCGGACGGCGAAATTTCCACCTTCGTCAAGTCTTCCGGCCTGGCTTGCTCAAGACCCTGCGCATCCTGGGGCCTGAACGCTATGGACAGGCCGCTGCTGAGGTCGATGACCAACCGGCCTATGCGCGAGTCGTAGCGCGCCGCCGTTGCCGTGGGTGTCTTCGCCAGACGGGCGGCCGCTCGCTCGTTAGCCGATTCGATTTCTTCCTTAGGGTAGACCATGAATCCTGCTCCAACAGTAGGCATTATAGCATCAACCTAAGCGTTTTGGTTATTACAGCGTTTCGAGCGCCGCATTCACCGTAAATCGCAGCTTGCCGTGCGCCTCGCGCAATGCCGTTTCCACCGTGGCCGGTTCCTGCCCTCTGGCGAAGAGGAAACCCAGGTAGCTGGCGCCTTCCGGCAGCGGCACCAGGCGATGGCCGCGTTCGGCGGTCATCACCACGTCTTCGATGCCCGTCACCGCCCGGGCATCTTCTACGCCGGCCACCGATTGGTAGATTCCGGCCCGCGGGATGGGGATCATCATGACGCCCGACGCCGGGCCCTGCAGGCGCGCGCCGCTCACGTCTTCGCCGATGGCATGGCGCAGAATCAGTTCTTCCAGCGGTACCCCTCCCTCGAAGCGGAGCGCGCGGGCACACAAGCCGCCGATCGGCCGCGCGGCCACTTCCAGCAGCCAGGCGCCTTCCCGGTTGTAGCGCAGTTCGGCGTGCCACGGGCCGTGCCACAGGCCCAAAGCCCGCACCGCTCTTTCGGTGGTTTCGACCAGCGCCGCCTGCGCCGAGGCGGTCTCGCGCGAAGGCGTCACATAGATCGTCTCTTCAAAGAATGGGCCTTCCAGGGGATCGGGCTTATCGAAAATGGCCAGCGGCTGCACTCGCCCTTTGGTGACCAGCCCTTCCACCGCGAACTCGCGCCCGGGGATGTAGCTTTCCACCTGCAGCCACCCGTGTGCCATCCGGCCGATGCGGTGAAAGGCCGCCACGAACTCGGCTTCGCCATTGGCCCGAATCACGCCGCGGCTGGCGGAAAGATCGAGCGGCTTCAGCACGCAGGGATACGGAGCGCGCCCGGCAGCCTCTCGCGGGTCGCCGTCGAGCGGCACCCGAAAGTAGGCGGGCACGGGCAATCCCGCGGCCTGAAATAACTGGCGCGCGCGGAACTTGTCGTGGCAAGCCTGGGCGGCCCCAACCGGATGAAAAGGAATTCCGCGCGCGGCGGCGATTTCCGCCGCCAGCACCGCCGGCCGGTCCCCCACCGCGGCGACGGCGTCGAATTCGACGGCGGCAAGCGCGGCCAGGGATTCTTCGGCGCGATCGAAACGCACCGCAACCGATCCATCGCCCCACGGATCCCCCATGCGCCGGCAACGGTCGGTGGCCAGCAGCAACTCCAACCCCAGCCGGTGCGCGGCTTCGCCGAATTCCCGCGTCTGGTATCCGGTGGTGGCGGCCACCAGCAGTAACCGTTTGCTCATAATCCTTCTTTCTTTCGGCCTAATTTTCAGCGTACTTGAATCTCGTTTTCAAGTTATCGTAGATGTTGTGAAAGCCCTGGTAAAGAGCAAGCGGAAACAGGGTCTGTGGCTCGAAGAAGTCGAGCGGCCCGCCATTGGCATCAACGATGTCCTGATCCAGGTTCTCCGCACTGGAATCTGCGGGACCGATGTCCATATCTACAAATGGGACGCCTGGGCCCAGTCCACGATTCCCGTGCCGATGGCCATCGGCCATGAATTTGTGGGGCGGATCGTGGAAGTCGGTTCCAATGTCAGCGATTTTTTCCCCGGCGATATCGTAAGCGGGGAGGGTCATGTTGTATGCGGCCGCTGCCGCAACTGCCTGGCCGGCCGGCGCCATCTGTGCGCCAATACCAAGGGAGTGGGCGTGGACCGGCCGGGCGCTTTCGCCGAATACATCGCCCTGCCCATGACCAATATCTGGCGCCATCATGAATCGGTGCCGCTCGATGTGGCCGCCATTTTCGATCCATTCGGCAACGCGGTACACACGGCGCTTTCCTTTCCGGTGCTCGGCGAGGACGTATTGATTACCGGCGCCGGGCCCATCGGCATCATGGCGGCCGCCGTGGCGCGGCACGCCGGCGCCCGGTATGTCGTCATCACCGACGTCAACCCCTACCGGCTGGAGCTGGCGCGCAGCATTGGCGTGACCGTTGCGGCCGACGCCGGCCATACCAAGCTGGCCGACGTGCAAAAACAGCTCGGCATGGCCGAAGGCTTCGATGTGGGACTGGAAATGTCCGGCAATCCCGCCGCCTTTCGCGACATGCTGGCCAACATGAGCCACGGCGCCAAAATCGCCATGCTCGGCATTCCCACCGCGGAGTTCGCCATCCATTGGCGCACGGTGGTCTTCAACATGCTCACCATCAAGGGCATCTACGGCCGCGAAATGTACGAAACCTGGTACAAGATGACCGTGATGCTGCAGTCGGGCCTGGACATTACACCGGTCATCACCCATCGCTATCCCTACACCGAATTCGAGAAGGGGTTCGAAGCCATGGTGTCGGGTAACTCGGGCAAGGTCATTCTAGAGTGGGCGTGAAGGCTGCCCGCCGCTGGCTGGTGCGCGGGCACGTGCAGGGCGTGGGCTACCGCTATTTCGCGCAAAAAAATGCCAGCCTGCTCGGCCTCACCGGCTATTCCAGAAATCTTGACGACGGCCGCGTGGAGGTCTACGCCGTAGGTGCGCCGGAGCAGTTATCGGACATGGCGGCCCGTTTGCGCCAAGGTCCCCGTTGGGCCGACGTGCGCGGCGTCGAAGAGACGGAGGCAGCCGTCCGCCGCTACTCTTCGTTCGAGATCCTGTAGTCACGTACCGGTGGTACTCATTAACCGCTGGCATGGCCCTTACCCTATCTCCTGTGAATTGACTGCCTCTTGAATGCACTGAGATAATCGAATCCATTACCCAACGGAGGATTTGTTTTATGAATCAAAACGGGCTGATGAAGGTTGTAGGTTTCGGGCTTTTATTGCTGGGCGCAGCCGGGGCTGCGTTCGGCGCGAGTACACCTGAGATCGATGCTTCCTCAGGTATGAGCGCGCTGACTCTGCTTTCCGGCGTATTGTTGGTCCTCAAGAGCCGCCGGTAAGAGGTGGCAGACCAACCAAGGGCCGATCCATGGCTGGCGGCGGGGCCTCTCGAAGGTTTCTCCGTACGGCGGTGCGATCGGCCCTTATTCTCCCTCGTCGACTTCCGTACTCATAGTACGCATCTGCCGGAGATCTGGTTCTTATCCAACGATGTAAGTTGACTTCTCTCGGAGCGCACGGGATAATTGGAGCCATTCCCAACGGAGGATTTGCACAAATGAATCAAAACGGGCTGATGAAGGCTGCGGGTTTCGGGCTGCTTTTGCTGGGCGTGGCGGGGGCTGCGTTCGGTGCGGTTCCTGAGATCGATGCTTCATCGGGGATGAGCGCGCTGACTTTGCTTTCCGGCGTTTTGCTGGTCATCAAGAGCCGCAGGTAAGAACTAGCAACCAACCAAGAGCCGATCCATGGTCATTAGACAGGGACTCCCGGGGTTCTTGTCGCCGCGGCCATGGGTTCGGCTCTTCTTATTTGTGGGCCTGGTCGCGCTGGAGTTGGCGCTTCTGTCGATTCGCTTTGACGCGGCCGATCTCACGGCCGGTTATCTGCCGCGGCTGGTGAACCAGTGGGGCGCGGTATCTCTGAGATTCGGCATCGCCGCCGCGGCTCTGATCCTTCTGCTGGGCCGTAGCGCCCTCGAAACCGCGCTGTCTTCCCAACGACGTTTCCCGCCGATCTCCATCCCGCTCGTTAGCGGCCACGCTCTGCTGCTGCTTCTCTCCTGGTTCCTGGCGTTACGGGTTTTCGGCCACGCCATGGCGGCGTCGCGCGCGGACTGGCTTGCCGGCGCCTGGATCCTGACCGGCGTGCTGGCCATGGTCTGCGCCGGGCTGGCCTTTTTGCCGGCGGGCGTCTGGGTGCGCCTGTTTTCCGCGTGCCGGGATGTGCTGGTGTTCGCGGTTGCCGCCGCGCTGGTTGGCACGTGGGTGGGCGGTTTCGCCAGGAATCTTTGGCGCCCGCTCAGCAACTTGACCTTTTCGGTGGTGAGCAGCCTGCTGAAGCCCTGGATTCCGGGTCTTCTGATCGACCCCAGTCACCTGACGCTGGCGGCGCGCGGCTTCGACATCGAGATCGCCGACGAATGCTCCGGCCTCGAAGGCATCGGCCTGGTGCTGGCCTTCAGTAGCGCCTGGCTGTGGTTTGCGCGGCGCGATTATCGCTTTCCCCGGGCTCTGCTTCTGTTGCCGGTTGGCGTGGTGGTCATCTGGGCGATGAATGCCGCGCGCATCGCCGCGCTGTTCGCCTTGGGCTACGCCGGCGCGCCGGGGATCGCATTGGGAGGGTTTCATTCCCAGGCCGGATGGATCAGCTTCATCCTGATCGCAACGGCTTGCGTGGCCGGATCCAGCCGGGTGGCGTGGTTGCGGCGGGAAAAGCCCCGCCAGGAAGTTTCACTTGATGGAGCGGCGCCGGGCAACGCCGCCGGCGCTCGCAATTTCACCGCGGTTTACCTGGTGCCGTTCCTGGCGATTCTAGCGGCGGCCGTAGTTTCCAAAGCAGCCTCGGCGAAGTTCGAATGGTTCTACCCGCTGCGTCCGCTGGCGGCGCTGGTTGCCTTTGCCTGCTACCGGGAGCAGTACCGGCAAATGAATTGGCGCGTGAGCTGGGCCGGAGCCGTGGCCGGAGTCGCCGTCTTCGCCCTGTGGATCGGCTTGGAGCCGGCCGGCGCGCACGCCACGGCGCCGTTTCACGTTCCCGCCGCCTGGATCGCCGCCCGCGTCTTCGCCGCCGTCATCACCGTGCCTATTGCCGAGGAATTGGCGTTTCGCGGTTTTCTGCTGCGCCGCCTGGCGAAAGAAGCCTTCGAAACGGTCGAACCACGGTCGGCCGGACTGCTTGCCGTGGTGCTGTCTTCCCTCGTCTTCGGTCTCTTTCACGGCGACCGTTGGCTCGCCGGCTCGCTCGCGGGTCTGGTCTATGCCGGCGTGTATTGCCGCCGCGGCAGTATCGGCGACGCCGCCCTGGCGCACGGCCTCACCAACGCTTTGCTGGCAGTCTACGTGTTAAGCACCGGCAACTGGCAATTGTGGTGAGCCGGAGCGGTAGCGGCGCGCCGGCGAATCGGCGATGATGAGGGAGTCCCGGTCCGCGGCGGCCAGGCAAGGAGGTGCAATGAAACGCAGAGTGTTTGTGGGTGGGGCCTTCGCCGGCATGGCGCTGACTGGCGCCAATGCCCGGCCGCCCAAACCCAAGAGTGGCACCATCCCAACCCGCCCATTCGGGAAGACCGGCGTCAACGTGCCGCTCATCTGCCAGGGCGGCGCCCGCATGGACCTGTTTCCGGATGTCGCCGCGGCGGCGGCGCACGTTCGCCAGGTTTACGAACTGGGCCTGACTTACTTCGATTGCGCCCACGCCTATTGGGATGGCAAGTCCGAAGAGGCTTACGGGTTGGGGCTTTCCGAAGTCCGCAAGAACATCTTTCTGACCACCAAGTCCACCAAACGCAGCAAGGCGGAAGCCGAGGCGGACCTGGCGGCTTCGCTCAAGGCGCTCAAGACCGATCATCTGGATCTTTGGCAGATGCACTCGGTGGGAACAACGGCGGAGATCGACCAGATTTTCGGTCCGGACGGGGCGATGGAAGCCTTTGAGGCGGCCAAGAAAGCCGGCAAGTGCCGGTTCATCGGCTTCACCGGCCACTTCGATCCCGAAATCCATGCGCGGATGCTCAAGGCCTACGCCCACTGGGATACGGTTTTGATGCCGCTGCACGCCGCCGACCATGCTTATCTTAGCTTTGAGAAGACCGCCCTGCCTATCGCGGCGGAAATGGAGATTGGCATCCAGGCCATCAAGGTGTTCTGTAAGGCCTTCCTGCTCCGCGCCCTGAGTCCCAGCGAATGCCTTCGCTTCACGCTCAGTCTTCCCTGCCACATCGCCATCTGCGGCTGCGGCACTATCGGGCAGATGGAGGACAATATCCGCGTCGCCCAAAGCTTCAAGCCGTATACCCCCAAGGAAATGGCCGACGTGCGCGCCAAGGCCATTGTCGGCCAAGGCGTCTATACCGGCCCCACCATGGAGTACTGGAAGAGAAAGGCCTAGGGCTCATTGAACGACTCGGAAACCGGAATCAGCCGTCGGCAATTCACGGCCGGAATTGCCGTTACGGCCACTCTGCTGGGGCAGGAGCGCGCCGCTTCTCGCCAGCCGTATTGGTACCGGCGCATCCGCCGCCTGGGCCAGATCAATATCAATGAGAAGGATGCCGCCACCCTGGACGTCGACAAATGGGTCCGGTACTGGGCGAGCCTGAAAGTCGATGGGATGATCGCCAGCGCGGGAGGGATCATGGCGTTCTATCCCACCACGATTCCGCTGCACCGCAAATCCCGCTACCTTGGAAGCCGCGACCTGTTCGGCGAGTACAGCCGAGCGGTGAAGCAGGCGAATCTTCGGGTGATTGCCAGGCTCGATCCCACCTTGGCCTTTGCCGAGGCCCTGGAAGCCCGGCCGGACTGGTTCGCCCGCGACCCGGCCGGCAACCCGGTCAGGCACGCGGAAGCCAAGGAACTCTTTACCACCTGCATGTTCGGGCCGTATTACGACGAACACATGACGGCCATCATCCGCGAGCTGAATAAAGGCTACGACCCGGACGCCTACTACACCAACGCCTGGCCCGGCACCGGTCTGGGCACGGTGTGCTATTGCGACCGCTGCCGCAATGCGTATCGCGCGCAATTCCAGGCGGACCTGCCGCAAACCCCGGACCGCTCCGACCCGAACTTTCGCCGCTGGACGGACTGGCGGCTCGATCGCGTCCTGGCCGTGTGGAAACTCTGGCAGAATGCAGCCACCGAGGGACGCGAAGACCGGGTCTACGTGGGCAACCTGGGCGGCAGCATCCGCGCCGAGATCAACGTTAAGAAGATCGCCGATCTGTGCCAGTGGATGAACGCCGACCATCAGGACCGCAGCGGCGCCACTCCCATGTGGGACTGCGCCCAGCAGGGACGCATCAGCTACAGCGTGATGCGCGGCCGCACCGCGACCAACGTCACCAGCGCCTACAACATGAGTAACGCCATCTGGCGCCATACCAGCAAGGCGCCGGTGGAGATGCGGATGTGGCTGGCGCAGACCGCGGCCAGCGGCATGGTGCCGTGGCAGACATGGCTCGGCGGCGATCCCAAAGATACGCGCTGGGAGCGGCCGGCCGGTCAGTTCTTTCAGTGGCTGGCCGGCAACGAAGCGCATTACTTCAATCGCCGTTCCCTTTCCACCGTGGGCCTGGTGTGGCCGCAGCGAACCCAGGTCTGGCATCCCAAGTTGGCCGGTTCCACCGAGGCGTTGCAGGGGTATTACTATGCCTTGCTCGAAGGCCGCATCCCCTTCGACCTGGTGCACGACGAGGATTTGACTCCCGACCGGTTGGCGCAGTATTCCACCATCGTGCTGCCCAACGCGGCGCTGCTCTCTTCGCAGGCCTGCGAGACCCTGCGGAGCTTCGTCAACGGCGGCGGATCGCTAGTCGCGACCTTTGAAACTTCCCTCTACGACGAAGCGGGCGCCGCGCGCGGCGATTTCGCTCTCGCCGATATCCTGGGCGCATCCGTGAATGGAGGCGTGGAAGGCCCGCTGCATAATTCCTACCTGCAGGTAGAACGGCAGCACCCACTGGTCGCCGGTTTCGAGGGAACGTCCTACCTGCCCGGCCCGATCTTCCGCGTGCGCATCAAAGACGTTGCCCAACCGGTGTTGACGCGCGTGCCTCCGTTCCCCGCCTTCCCGCCCGAAATGGTGTATCAGGCAAGCTCCGCCGCCGATGGCGCCAGCGTGGTGGTCCGCGAGGGCAAGTCCCGCGTGGTCTATTTTGCCGACGATATCGACCGGACCTTCTGGCTCACCTGGAATCCGGACCTGGGGCGGCTGCTTTCGAACGCCGTCCGGTGGGCCGCCGCCGATACCCTCCCCGTATCGGTCTCCGGCAATGGTTTGTTGGACGTCTTCTACTGGGAAACCGAGCCCGGTCTGGCGCTCCACCTGGTAAATTACACCAGCCCCGCCCTGATGAAAGGCCCGGCGCGGCAGATCTCAACCGTGGGAGGCCAGCAGGTCCGGTTGCGCGTGCCGGCCGGATTCCGCGCCTCCAAAGTCACCTTGCTAAGCGCCAAGCGGGACGTTCCCTTTCAGGTTTCGGGCGCCGAGCTAAGCTTCACCGTTCCACAGGTCGGCGAATACGAAGTAGCGGCGATTCTGCGCGCGTAAGGGTTCTTCTTACCGAGCCGCGACCGCCAGGGAGCGGTCGCCCGTGGCGCAGGCATTCGTGCCTGCCGTGTCGAGAGTACCTCTTTCGGGCGGCGAGACAGCGTCGCAGGCAAACGTAGGCGTGGCCATGGTGGGGCAGGCGGTTCCGCCCATAGGCGCTAACTTAGTCCCAACGTGGCGCACGCACTCTTGCGTGCCGCGTCGAGACTAGACTCGTCTCGACGCCCTTTGGTTCGATTGGGAGACTCCCTCTCGGAGCTGCGATTCTGAGCCCTCAAACACACGTCGCACCCGTCCGAGGCAGGCGTCGAGAAAGTCTCGACGCGGCACGCAAGAGTGCGTGCGCCACGTTAACTTAGCGCCTATGGGCGGTTCCGCCTGCCGGCCAATCGTCAGGCCGGCCTGCGGAGCAGCCGCGATAGAGCCCCTTCCTGAGAAGTGCCCGCGGCCCCACTCGCAAACCGCGCTATCATGGCCAGAGCCGGAAGGAGTATCGCTATGTCTACCCGCAGAGGATTCTTCGCACAAATGGGCGCCGCCGCGACCGTGGCTCGCATGCTTCCGGAGGCGGCTTATGCGCAAAGCGCCGTCGTCGAGGGGGTGGGCCTTCCCAAAGACATGGTGTGGCTCAACGCCAACGAAAACCCGGCCGGGCCGCCGGCGTGCTCCCTGGACGCCATGCGCGCCGTGTTGACTTCGGCCGGCCGTTACCACTACAACGAGTTCCGCGGCATCTACGCCGTCATGGCCAAGGCCGAAGGGCTGGCGCCGGAGCAGTTCGTGCTCGGTTCCGGATCGAGCGAAGTGCTGCACAACTCCATCGATCTTTTCACTTCCCCCACCCGGCCGTTGATCAGCGTGAATCCGGCCTACGAGGGGCCGCGCGAGGTCGCCCGCAACCTGGGCCGTCCCGTCGTGCTGACCAGGCTGCGCGACGACTACACCGCCGACGTCCACAAACTGGCCGAAGAGGCCGATAAAGCACACGGCGGGCTCATCTACCTCTGCAATCCCAATAACCCCACTTCCGCCGTCACCACCGCAACCGACATCGATTGGCTGGTCGCCAACCTGCCAGCCAATACCACCCTGCTGGTGGATGAAGCCTACATCCACTTCGTGGAACGACCCGATGTGAAGACCGCCCTGCCCTACGTCCAGCAGGGCAAGAACGTGATTGTGACACGCACGTTTTCGAAGATCTATGGCATGGCCGGGCTGCGGGTAGGTTTCGCCGCCGCCCGTCCGGACATCGCCGAACGGATGGCGCGCCTGGCGCTCAACGTGATCTCGATCGTGAGCGCGCGCGCCGTGGTGGCGGCGCTCGCCGACCGCGACAACATTCTGCGCGAGCGCAAGGCAGCGCTGGCCAAGACCCGCCGCGAGCTGACCGCGTGGCTGCGCGAACGCGATGTGAGGTTTATCGAGCCCAACGCCAACTTCATCATGATCGACGTGGGCCGCAACGCGCGTGAGTTCATCGCGAGCATGCCGAAAATGGGCGTGGCCCCCGGACGCCCCTTCCCGCCGCTCGACAACCTGCTCCGCGTCAGCTTCGGTTCGGATGCCGACATGGCGAAGTTCCGCGAAGTGTTCTGGAAGGTCTACAAAGGCTAAAGGCCGGCGGGGCAGACCATCGTTTTTCGTGGTCTGCCCCGCAATTGGCTGCTTTTGCGGAGCGGGCGTATTCGCCAAGCGTCTTCGTCCGCCTGCGCCCTTCGGCGGCTCGGTTCCGGCCCGGCGCGCCGAGTTCTATAGCGGTCTTCCCACCGCCGGCAACGCGATACGAAACGTACAGCCCTGGCCTGGCTCGCTGTCCAGCGCAATGCTGCCGCCATGGGCCTCCACGGCCCATTTCGCGATGGAAAGCCCCAGGCCCGCTCCTCCCGATTCGCGCCATCGGGCTCTATCCACGCGATAAAACCGGTCGAACACCTTGGACCGATCCTCGGCGGGAATTCCCGGTCCGTTGTCATGTACTTCCACCACCACCCGGTTGCCCTCGCCCCGGCGCACGCGCACCCGGATCGTTTCTCCAACGGGCGAATACTTCACCGCGTTGTGGACGATATTGACGAGCGCCTGGCGTAGAAAAATGCGGTCGCCTTCGATCTGTGCGTCTTCGTCTCCCTCCAGCTCGATGCGTTGCGATTTTTCTTCCAGCAGAATCTCGAGCAGCCCCGCCGCCTCGCGCGCCAAAGCCATTACCGGAAACACGGTCCGATGAAGCTGGATGTGACCCGAATCGGCGCGAGAAATCGTCAGTAGGTTATCGATCAGGGAGGTGAGCCGGTTCACTTCCTCCAGCATGCTGCCGACAATGTCGCGGTACTCGGCGCGCGTGCCGTCCTTCTGCAGCCCCACCTCGCCCACGCTGCGAATCATCGCCAGCGGCGTCCGCAGTTCGTGCGACGCATCGGAAGTAAAGCGGCGGAGCTGTTCGAAAGCCCGATCGAGACGAGCCAGCGTATCGTTGAACACTCGCGCCAACTGGCCCAGTTCGTCGTCGGCATCGTCGTTGGGCAGCCGCGCGTGCAGGTTTTCGGGCGTGATCTCCTGCGCGCGCCGGGCCATTTCTTCGAGTGGATTCAGGGCTCGCCGCGCCAGTCCATAACCGGCGGCCGAAGCGATCACAAGCACCACCGGCAACACGACCAGCAAGGCCGGCAGCAGGTCTCCCAGGCGGGAGTACAAAGGCTCCTCGCTATGCGCCAGCCGAATCAGCACCGTACGGCCGCCGAGAGAATGCATCCGGCTCACCATGCGCACCCGGGTTCCATCGGAGAGACGCGCGGACCGCTGGGAGTACCCGCCCACGCCCTCCCTTCGAAAGGGGGCTCCGTCCAGAGTGCGATTCCCGAGCCTCTCGTTGCGAAACAGCACCGCGCCGGCCTGGTCGCGCACTTCCAGGTACCGATCGATCACCTCTTTCGATTCGGGGTGGTTGTGGTAATCTTCCCGCAGTCGAAGCTGTCCGCCGGAGTCGAAGAAGAACAGACCCTCCACGGTTTCGATTTCCTGCACGGCGAAATGATCGAGCTGGCTTCGCAACTGCCAGAACAGGAAAGCGCCGGTGCCCGCCCATCCCAGGACCAGCAGCGCCGCCAGCACCGACACGTACCAGAGCGTGAGGCGGGCGCGCAGGTGGGTGGGCCGGAGCCGCACTTACGATTCCTCTCCTTCGCGCAGCACGAAGCCCACGCCGCGCACTGTGTGCAGTAGTTTGCACTCCCAGGGCCCGTCGATCTTCCGCCGCAGCCGCACCATCTGCGCGTCGATCACGTTATCGATCGGCGTCTGCCGCGCGGTCTCCCGCCAAACGTCGCGGGCCAGCATCTCCCGCGAAACCACGCGGCCGCTGTTGGTAAACAGGTATTCGAGCAGCTCGAACTCGCGGGCCGTAAGCTCGATCTTCTGGCCGCCGCGCATCACCAGGCGCTCCGTTAGATCCATCTCCAGATCCGCCAGCACCAGCCGCGCGCCCGCGTCCGCCTTGCCCCTTCTCAACAGCACCCGGACGCGCGCCAGCAGTTCCGGAAACGCAAACGGCTTCACCAGGTAATCGTCCGCGCCCGTATCGAGGCCGCGAACGCGATCCTCCACCGTGTCTCTGGCGGTGAGCAGCAGCACTGGGGTCTTGATGCCGCGTTTCCGCAGAGTCGACAGGATTTCGAAGCCGTCGTGACCCGGCAGCATCACGTCTAAAATCGCCAGGTCGAAAGGCTGAGCGTGGATCAGATAGAAGCCCTCTTCGCCCGTGTGCGCCACGCGCACCGTGTATCCATCCGCTTCGAGCCCGTCGTGGAGGGCGCGGGCCATCTTCCGCTCGTCCTCGACCACAAGGATATGCACGCTTCCCTTTATAGGGGCGCGACGGCCCTTTTCGCAAGCGACCGGATCCTGATGTTTTTCTGACGCGGATATCAGGCAAATATCAGCAATTCATCAGGCGAAAAACCACTTGTCCGATGGTAAAAAAGTACCATCGCGCGGCGGGCTCGCGCGAGTGGAGTGGATGGATGCTGACACCGGGCATGGCGAAAAAGGTCACGATTCATCTGAACGAAGACACCAGTTCGCGAAGCGATTACTTGAGCGGCGCGATTCTTTCGCTGTTATTGCGGGAGGGCGTCGCCGGAGCGACGCTGGTGCGGCCGGAAGCGGGTTTCGGCTTTCACCACCGCATGCACAGCCAGGAGGGCGGCATCGATACCGCCCAACACATGCCGCTGCGCATCGAGTTTGTCGACGCCGCGCCCAACGTGGAGCGCCTTCTCCCTTCTCTCATGGAACTGGTGACGGACGGGCTGATCGAAGCTCATGACACGGTTGTCCTGAAGATGGCCGTCGGAACGGCCCGATGAAGTCTCGCTATCTCCGCCCATTCGCCGCTGGCGTCCTTCTCTCTGCCGCCCTGTGGGGGCAGGCTCCGGTGGTGCCGCTAGCCCAGGCCGAACAGACGGCTTTGCGCAATCATCCGCGGATCGCCGTGGCGGCTCTCGAAGCCCAAGCCAGCCGATTCGCGGTCGACCAGGTTCGCGCCGCGTACGGCCCGGCGCTCTCGGGAAACGTCACGGGGGTTGGCACGGAGCACGGCTCGGTCTTATCCGCGGGCGCCGTCACCACCTCGAGCATTTACAGCCGCGGCGCGAGCGGCATCGTGGCCAGCCAGCTCCTCACCGACTTCGGACGGACCGGCAGTCTTGAGCGAAGCGCCCAACTGCGCAACGCCTCGCGCAACCAGAACGTCGCCGACACTCGCGCTCAAATCCTAATCGAAGTGCAGCAGGCTTACTACCAGGCACTCGCTTCCGAATCGATTCTCAAAGTCGCTCAGGCCACCCTGGGTCTCCGCCGCCTGACTCTGCGTCAAGTCACCGCTTTGGCCCGGAGCTCCCTCCGCTCCACCGTGGACGTGGGCTTTGCGCAAGTGAACGTCTCTCAGGCCGAGCTCGACATGTTTCGAGCCGAAAACGACACCCGCGCCGGCCACGCCCGTCTGTCCGCCGCTATGGGTTATCAAAGCGACCAGCCGTTTGAATTGGCCGACGAGCCGCTGCCGCCGCCGCTCGATTCGGGCGACAACGGCCTGGTCGCCCAAGCCCTTCGCCAGCGGCCGGACATGGCCGCGCTGCGCCTGAATCGCGACGCTCTCGCCAGCTTCGCCGAAGCGGAAAAACGGCTTCGCAATCCCACCGTCTCCGCCGCCGCGGTGGCCGGCGCCGCCCCGGTCAGGGACGATCGTCTGGCTAGGAACTACGCCGCCGCCGGCGTCAACATGAGTATCCCCGTATTAAACGGCGGCCTGTTCAAGGCGCGGCGCGAAGAAGCCGAGTCGCACACCGCCGCGGCGGATAAGGCCGTCGAGGACCTTACGGTTCGCATTGCGCGCGACGTTCGGGTGGCGTGGCTCGATGCCACCGACGCCTTTCGCCGGCTGGACGTCACCGCCCGCATGGTCGCGGAAGCCGACGAAGCGCTGCGCCTGGCCCAGGCCCGCTATGACAACGCCCTGGGCAGTATCGTCGAGCTCAACCAGGCGCAGTGGAACCAGACTTCGGCCCAGATCGCCGCCGCGTCGGCCAAATACGAATATCTGAGCCGGCGGGCCGCGCTCAACTACGCCTTGGGTGTTTTGCGATGAGTCATATGACACGGGAAAACCGACGCCTTCTGATTGTATGCGGCATCGTCTCTTCGATGCTGGCCGCCTCTTCCTGCGCCCGCGGCGGCGCCCAGACATCCGCCGCCGCCGCCGAGCCGCGAACCGTGGCCGTTGCCGCCGCCAGCCGTGCCGATCTGTCCGCCGACATGGTCTTGACCGCGGAATTCGAGCCGTTCCAGGAGGTCGATGTCATGGCAAAAGTCTCGGGCTACATCCGCGAGATTAAGGTCGACATCGGGGACCGCGTGCGCGACGGGCAACTGCTGGCGACGCTCGAAATCCCGGAAATGCAGGACGATCTCACCCGCGCGGCCGCGGCCATCGAAGAGGCCAACGCGGAACTGGCGGCGGCGCGCGACGAGCTGCAACGCACCGAGTCGGCCCACCAGATGGCTCATCTGTCGTACTCGCGAATTTTGGAAGTTTCGAAAAGCGAGCGGGGACTGGTTCCGCAGCAGGAGGTCGACGAAGTCCATTCTCGCGATCTGGTGGCCGAAGCGCAGGTATCTGCCGCCAGGTCGCGTGTCACCGCGTGCGAGCAGCGCATACGCGTCTCCCAAGCCGAACAGGCCCGGTTCAAGACCTTGTATCGATATGCCGTCATCACCGCGCCTTTCGAGGGCGTCGTCACCAAGCGGTACGCCAATACGGGCTCGCTGATTCAGGCCGGCACTGCCTCGCAAACACAGGCCATGCCGGTCGTCCGCCTTTCCCAAAACGATCTGCTTCGACTGGCCTTGCCGGTCCCCGAATCGGAGGTTCCCCTGGTTCGTCTCGGCGCGCCGGTGGACGTGCGCGTGCCCGCGCTCGACCGGACGTTTCCCGGGCGAGTGGCCCGTTTTGCCGACAAGGTGGATCAGTCCACGCGAACCATGAAGACCGAGGTGGATGTGCCGAACCCCAAACTGGAGCTGGTGCCGGGAATGTATGCCGAAGTGGATCTCGAAACCGAGCGGCGGAAGAACGTTCTCTCGGTCCCCATGGAAGCCGTCGACGGCGCGGGCGGCGACACTCGCGTTTTCGCCGTGCGGGCATCCGGATCGATTGAAATCGTTCCGGTCCGCCTCGGCATCGAGACCGCGCATCGGGTCGAGATCCGGTCCGGGGAAATTGCCGAAGGAGACCCGGTGGTGGTGGGATCTCGCGCCGGACTGAAACAGGGCGACAAGGTTCAGGCCAGAGCCGTCGCGCTGGCCGGCGGCGCCTCGCCCAAGGATTAGCCCCTCCCATGTCTCGCTTCGCCATCAACACTCCGTACCTGGTCGTCGTCGTCTGCCTGATCGTCGCCATTCTGGGCTCGGTCGGCGCCGCGCGAATGCCGGTGGACATGTTCCCCGCCATGAACATTCCCGTGGTTGTGGTGGCTACGTTTTATTCTGGCATGCCCCCGGAGCAAATCGAAGGAGATATCACCTATCACCTGGAACGCTTCTTCACCTTTGCCAGCGGCATCGATCACATCGAATCCCGTTCGTTGAACGGCGTGAGCATCATCCGTGTGTATTTTCAGCCCGACACCAACGCGGATATCGACGCCGCCACCATCGCCAATCTGGCCGTCTCGGATATGAAAGACCTGCCCCCGGGAACCTTGCCTCCGGTGGTGCTCAAATCCGACGCCTCCAGCCTTCCCGTGTGTCTGGTCACCATGAATGGCGAAGGAATGAGCGACGGCAACCTGAAAGACATCGCGCAAAACTTCGTCCGCAATCAACTGGCGAGCGTTCACGGCGCATCCATCCCGCAGCCGTTTGGCGGCCCGTGGCGTCAAATCCAGTTCTACGTGGATCCCTCCAAGCTGGAGGCCCGGCAGATCAGCCCCATGGACGTGGTGCGGGCACTCAGTCAGGCGAACGTCATTCTCCCCGCCGGCGACGTCCAGATCGGCAACCTCGACTACAACGTTTACTCCAACGCCCAATTCAATCTCAACGACGCCAACCGCTATCCCGTCAAGATTAACGGCGAAAACCCGGTCCTCATGTCGGACGTCGGCCAGCTCCGCGATGCCCATGCTACCCAGTACAACGTGGTCCACGTAAACGGCCAGCGTTCGGTCTATCTCCCCGTGATGAAGCAAGGCGGCGATTCCAATACCATCGCCATCGTCGATGGGGTTCGCAGCACCGTCACTCATCTGGTCGATGTGCCGCCGCAGATGAAGACGGGCGTCGTTTTCGATCAATCCCGATTCGTGCGAACGGCAATCGAGACGCTGCTCCACGAAGGCGGTATCGGGCTCTTCCTCACCTGCGTCATGATTCTGATGTTTCTCGGCAGCCTCCGGGCCACGGTTGCGGTCTTCTTCTCTATCCCCCTTTCCGTCTGCGCAACGCTGCTGGCCCTCCAACTGGGCGGCTCCTCGATCAACAGCATGGTGCTGGGGGGACTCGCCCTCGCGCTCTCGCGCCTGATCGACAATTCCGTGGTCGTGCTGGAGAACATCTACCGTCACCTCGAAATGGGCGAGCCGCGCCGCGTCGCGGCCGAAACCGGCGGCAAGGAAGTCGCCCTCCCGGTGCTGGCGTCCACGCTCACCACCGTCGTCGTCTTCTTTCCCGTCACCCTGCTGGCCGGCGTCAGCAAGTTTCTATTTTCGGCAATGGCTCTGGCAGTGGTTGTCTCGCTGTTCGCGTCTTACTTCGTCGCCATGACCGTGGTGCCTCTGTTTTGCGCGCGTTACCTGACCATCGAAACCGCGGAGCGTCTGGGCGTAGTGGTTTCGGGCGATGCCCGCGAGCTTGCCGAATACCAGGCCGGCCGCGCGGCGCGCTTCCACGCCGCTTTCCAGGCGGCGTTCAACCGCGTGCTGGCATGGTATGAAACCCTCGTCCAGCGCCTTCTCCACCTGCCTGTAACCGTGCTGGCCCTCTTCTTCATGGCCTTCGCCGCCAGCCTGCTGCTATACGGCAGGCTTGGCTTCGCTTATTTTCCCCAGACCGACGCGGGTCAGTTTGTGATTACCTTCAAAGCGCCGCCCGGAACCAGACTCACCGTCACCGAAAAGGAAGTCGCCGATCTGGAAACTCTGATCCGGCAGGTCGTCAGACCCGAAGACTTGGCCATCCTGGTCGATAACATCGGCGTCGACAATGGCTTCTCCGCCGTTTACACGTCGAATGCCGCCATGCATACCGGCTTCGTTCAGGTCGGGCTCCAGCCCGGACATCGCACCGGCAGCTATGAGTACATTCGGGAAATCAAAAGGCGAATGGCCGAAGAGATGCCGCGGATCACGCCGTTTTTCTCCACTGGCAGCCTGGTGGATGCCGTGGTCGCCATGGGTGCGCCGGCGCCGATCGACATACAGGTCGTCGGCGCGAACTTAGATGCCGACGATAGAGTCGCCCAGGGCATCGCCGCCAAGCTCCGGGAATCGCCGGAAATCGCCGACGTCTTCATGCCCCAGGATCTCGATTACCCTTCTCTTCGGATCGACGTCGACCGCCTTCACGCCGCCAAGCTCGGCTTGACCGAGCGCGAGGTATTGACCAACGTGATTACCTCTCTCACCTCTAACCAGATGATCGCTCCCAACCTGTGGATCGATCCCCGTAATGGGAATAACTACTTCCTGACCGTTCAGTATCCCGAGGCTCAAATTCATTCTATCCAGGACCTGCGGTCTATTCCACTGCATGCCGACAGGTTCGCCGAGCCGACCCGCCTGGACATGGTCGCCAAGATCGAACGCATCCAGGCGCCGACCGAAGTGGATCACTACCAGATCCGCCGCAAGCTCGATATTTATGCGCGTCCGGCTGGCGAGAACCTCGGAGCCGCGGCCGACCGCGTGCGCGCCGCCATTGCGCACGAAGAGATTCCGGCGAACGTAAACGTGGCTGTCCGGGGCAGCGCCGAGGCCATGGACGCTTCTTTCAGAAGTTTCGCCTTCGGCCTGACTCTCTCTGTCGTCCTGCTTTACCTGATTCTCGTCGCTCAGTTCCGGTCGTTCACCGACCCCTTCATTATTCTGCTGGCTCTTCCGCCTGGTATCTCGGGCGTGTTGATCGTTCTCGTCCTGACCGGGACGACGCTGAACGTCATGTCTCTCATGGGTGTCGTAATGCTCGCCGGAATCGCTATGTCGAACAGTATTCTGATCGTCGAATTCGCTCACCATCTCAGGAGCGAGGGCCGCCAGGCGGGCGAAGCCGTCGTGGAAGCCTGCCGCGTGCGTCTGCGGCCCATCCTGATGACGTCGCTCGCCACTATCGTCGGCCTGCTGCCGATGGCGCTGAAGCTGGGCGAAGGCAGCGAATCGTACGCGCCGCTGGCTCGCGCGCTGATCGGCGGATTGACCGCCTCGGTCCTGCTGACCGTATTCCTGGTACCCGCGGGATTTTACCTGGCGTACCGCGATCCCGAGCCGCGACCGTAAGGGAGCGGTCGCCGGTAACTGAAGTCATGCTTTCGTATCCGTCAGTAACAAGGAGGAATTCTACCCCATGCGAGCTTTGCTTATTCACTTATCGTCTTTCACGCTGGCCGCCGGTCTGTTAGTGTTTCCGGCAGGCGCACAGGCCAAAGACAAGAAGGTCAAACCAGCTCCCAAAGAGCCGCAGGATGCGATCGAAGTCGTCGGACATATCGCGTCCGCAAACGGGCCCGTCACCCGCTTTCTTTTCACCCAGCACTACAGCAGCTATTACTTATACGCCGAACACGATGGCGGCCGAAACGTCACCCTCATTGACGTCACTAGAACCGGACAGCCCGTCGTATTGACCGACGTTTCCTATCCCGTGGACGGCGGCTCCGGCAGTCTGTTCGCCGTGGCCGGCACGGCTGCGCTTGTCACCGAAGCCCAGAGCGGTTCCACATCCTCGCCGGCGAGCCAGACGGTCCGCATCATGGATTTCTCCGATCCGCGGCACCCGAAAGTCGCCCGCGAATTCGCCGGCGTGACGGCGATGAGCCGTGACGAACGGCGCGGCCTGATCTTTGTCGCCAACCCGGAGGGCATCTGGATTTTGCACCAGAGCTTCGCGGAAGACCCGGAAGTGCAGAAGGCATACGCCTATCGTGTGATGTACGACCACTAACTACCCGCCAGACCGACGTGGCGCACGCACTCGTGCAGGCGCAGGGCACGCACTCGTGCGTGCGCCACGTCGGGACTTAGTGAACACCTATAGGCGCTTTTCGGTCGTATTGGCCTGCCCGCTCCGTCCGAGTTTTCCCAACTGCTTCTGCGCCAGGCGGCTCCATTTGGCGATGTAGCGCCGTCGATACCTCGGCGCCGTTCTGGCGGATTCAACCGCTCGGGCATACATTTCGCGCGCCGCGCCGCCGTCTCCCAGTCCCTGCAGCGCCTGCCCGTAGTAGAACAGACCCTCGGTGTCGTAAGGCCGCCGCTCCACGTACACGGAGAGCTCATCGCGGGCCTCCTTGAATTGCCGGTTTGCCAGGTAGACCGCGCCCAGTTCGCGGAGAATCTCGCTCAGGCTGAACTTTTCGTCCTGATCCACAACCGTCTGAAAGTGTGCGAGCGCATCGGTGAGCCGGCCCTGCTCGCGCGCAATGCGGCCCAACTGAAAATGAGCGTCGGTTTCCGACGGGTCGATGGCAACGGCATTCTGAAACCGCTGAATCGCCTCGGCCGTCGACCGCCGCTGCTGGTAAATCAAGCCGAGCTGATACTGCGCCTCGGCGTCGTGTGGATTGATGGCGGAAGCTTCCAGCATGCGGCGAAAGTTCTGCCGGCTTCGCAGACCCGCGCCCACACTGGCAAACTCGCCGCGGAGGTAGTAAAACGCGTAGAAGAGAAAGAACGGGGACGCCAGCCATCCGAAAAGAAATCGCAGCGGCGCCCAAAGCACGGCCGCCGCCACAACCGGAATCGAGGAGAGGCAAACCGCTGCCACGGCCACCCCGTTTTCAACGCCGAAGACGGTTCGGACGGCGAAGAACATCAGCACCGCAAAGTAGACAAGCGCTAGCAGGGCAACCGCGCCCAGCACCGGAAATGGCGCCACCCAGCCCGCCAGCACCACCGGAATCTCCGCCGCCGCCCATGCCATGGAAGCGCAGGTGAGCAGCGGCGAATAGTCGCGGTGAAAGACCATCCCCAACCCTCCGAGCCGGCCGGCCAAATTAGCCGCGAGCAGCGTTCCCGGAACGTAAATCGCCGCCAGGACCAGAAGGGGCGTGTAGAAACTGAACGACCACTGAGGCCGAACCTGAACCACGCGTAGGGGCGCTTCGCCCGGCTCGGCGCCAGGCTGAGTAACCACGACGGGCACCTGCAAAACGGGCGGCCTCACGGTCGACCCGAACAGCAGCGATACCGCCAGCACGGCCAGGCTGGCGAAAAGCAGGCTGCCTCGATCCAGAATGCCGCTCATCGCGGAGGCCGGCTGCCACAACAAGCGCAACAGCAGCTTCGAATTCTCGAATACCATGAACAGTTCAGGATATCAGCGATATCGAAATCGTAGTCGCGATACCCCGCACCGCAAGGGGAGGGAGAATATGTCCATGTTGAGCCGACGACGATTCTTTACGACCGGCGGGGCTGTTGGGCTACTGGCCGGTCGCGCTCCGGGAGCCATACCGGAATCCGCTACCGCCCCGCATGCCCCGCAGGAGTGTTTCTCGCTCGATGGCCTGTGGCGATTCCGGTTCGATCCCGAAGGGAAAGGGGAACAGGCCGGCTGGGCGCTCCCCGACACCGCGGCCGCGGGCTGGAGAGAGGTTTCGGTGCCGCACACATGGCAAGTGGAGGCGGCGAACGTGGGATACCGGGGACTGGCGTGGTATCGCCGCACGTTCGAGTCTCCGCCGTCCTGGTCCGAACGGGCCGTCCGGCTGGAGTTTGAAGCGGTGTTTCACAGCGCGACCGTCTGGGTCAATGGGAAAGAGGCCGGGCGGCACATCGGCAAGGGCTATACGGCTTTCACCTTCGATATCGGCTCGCTGCTGCGGTACGGCGCGCCCAACAGCCTGGTGGTGAAGGTGGATAACGCATTCAACGAGTCGATGCTTCCGCGCGGACGGTCGAGCGACTGGGCGCACGATGGCGGCATTTACCGTTCCACGCAACTGCTGGTCACGCCCAAGGTATTCATCGAGCGCGTGGCCGTGGAGGCCCATCCGGACATCGCCGCCGGGACTGCGTCGATCGGCGCCACGGTTGTGGTGCGGAACACATCGGAGCGGCCATGGGAAGGGACGGTTGGCTACCGGGTGATCGACGAGGCAACCGGGAACGCGGCGCTCGGAAGTCCGGAAGCTGCGACGGTTCGGTTGGGAGCCGGTGAATCGAAGACTGTGGCGCTGCGGGCGGCCACGCTCCACGAGCCGCGGCTCTGGCACTTCGACCATCCCAACCTTTACCAGCTTCGCACCGAACTCGCCGGCGGCCACGCGCTCGATACCACTTTCGGAATTCGCCAAATCGAGATCCGCGACGGCGCTTTCTACTTCAACGGGGAGAAGGTGCGGCTGATGGGCGTCGAGCGCATGGCCGGCAGCAACCCGGAGTTTGGAATGGCCGAACCAGCCGATTGGATCGCTCACGACCACGCCGACATGAAGAATCTGAACTGCGTCTACACGCGGGTGCATTGGCCGCAGGACCGAGCCGTGCTCGACTGGTGCGACCGTCACGGCATGCTGATCCAGACCGAAGTTCCCACCTGGGGCAGCGCCACCTTTGCCGGCATGACGGCGGAACCTTCGGCGGACATCATGAACAACGGCCTGGAACAATTGGGTGAGATGATCGGCCGCGACCGTAACCATCCCTGCATTTTTTCCTGGGGCGTATGCAATGAAATTGGCGGCCAGAATCCTCCGGCTTATGCTTTCGCCAGGCGGATGTACCAGGAGTCCAAGAAACTCGACCCGGCGCGCCTGGTGGCGTACGCGTCGAATTCGCTGTTCACCACGCCCGGCAAGGACGTTACCGGGGTAATGGACTACGTGATGTGCAACGAATACATCGGCTCCTGGAGTCCGGGAACGGTGGAGGATCTGGGGAAAATACTGGACGAGATCCACCGCGCCTTCCCGGACAAGCCGGTTGTCATCTCGGAGTACGGGTATTGCGCGTGCACGCCGGACCGTCCCGAGGGCGACGGCGCACGCATCGCCGTGCTGCGCGGCCAAGACGCGGTGTTTCGCCAGCGGGATTGGGTCGCCGGTCTGATCTTCTTTTGCTATAACGATTACCGCACGCACGTCGGCGACCGCGGCAGGGGTGCGCTGCAGCAGCGGGTTCACGGGGTGGTCGACGTCTACGGCGCACCGAAGTCTTCCTATGAGGAACTGCGCTCCGAGTCCAGTCCGATCGAACGGTTCGAGGTGGCGGGCAAGGCCGGTGAGCTGAAGGTGCGGTTGCAGACCCGCGGCGGCGTGCCGGCGTATACGCTGCGGGGATATCGGCTGAGGACTGTAGTTTACGGATTCGGTCAAATTCCGGTGGAGCGAGTCGAGACTCGGTTGCCGGACCTGGGGCCGGGCGAACAGACGTCCGTTATGGTCGGATTTGCGGAGCGGAACCCGGTTTGGGCGAAGCTCGATGTGCTCAGGCCGGCAGGCGAGTCGGCGCTAACGGCGGTTTGGAAGCCGTAGCGTAGTGTCCGCGAAAATAGGGAGGTGTCACCGAAGGGCAGCTGCAAGACCATGACTGGATCCCCGCGGAGCAGCATAGCCGCAGTCGAAAAACACCGGCGACAGATCGCCGGCGCTACGAAGAACGTCGGCTCGACAGCCGACGCTGCAGGCCGGACGGCGTGCGCCACGCGTTACGGCCTGCAAGGTCGCACTGGAATGTGCTCACTCTCGCCTCCATGGATTGAGCGTCTCGCGGATCGGGCTTCTCGGTCTCCCGACGTCACGCAGCGCGGAACCAATCGCGAACGGGTCTTTCTCGCCGTCGCCGACTGTAGGTGAGGGTAATGCGCTGTTCCCTATTCGCTGTGCAGCGCCCTGATCGGGTCGACCCTGGTGGCCCGAAGCGCGGGGATGTAAATCGCGATTGACGCGGCGGCGACGAGTAACAGCGGCACGCCCATCAAACCGGCCATGAATGCCAGTGCAAGAGATTCCTGCCGGACGAGTGCGTCCATGGTATTCAGGTTGGTAACCGGCAGTTCCGGATCGAGCGCCCGCACTATCGCGCGGATGGAGGGAGCCGCTTCGATGGCGTCACTCGCCAGGCGCAGGCCTATATCCATCTCGCGGTCCGGCGCCTGTGCAAACGGCACGTAGACCGTGGGACCGGGTTCGCGGCTCAGCGCGCTGTAGGGAATATCTCCCACCACTCCGACGATGGTGGCCCACGCCCGCCCGGCGAGTTGGATCCGCCGGCCGATCGGCCCCTCATTCGGCCAGCGCTCGGCTGCGCGGGCACTGACGATCGCCACGGGAGTTGCGAGCGGCCCGTCGCCATCGTTCAGCAACCGCCCCGAGCGTAGCGAGCGCGCCAGTTGCCAACTGGCCAGGTTCTCGATTGACGCGGTTTCGCGACCGATATCGCCCACGTCGCCAGCCGTGGCCGGACCATAGGGAAGCGCTCCCGGCCTGTCGTAGCGCCGCGCAGCGGCTCTTCCGAGCCGCTGACAGGCCAGGAGGCCTGTCCCACTCGAAGTATTTATGGATACCGGTACTAAGTGCCGGTTTTTTACCTGTAAGTTATTGATTCTTGGTTAAGAACCGGTACTTAGTGCCGGTTTTTCGTCGTTAGGAGAGGTTGACCCGAGATAAGATTGAGGCTCGAAGGCCTGTAGAGTCCTTGAGATAGAATTGTTACGTTCGGTGGCGCCGGGCAGAAACCGCCAGGGTGGCCAGAACCGGAATGCAATTCTCGATCCGGTGGTCATTTCACGGAGGTGTCGTGCCTTATACAATCCTCTCCGTAGACGGGGATGCAGCCCCTCGCGGCGCACGCAACCGAGTCCTTCGCGAGGCGGGGTTCGAAATCGTCGAAGCCGTCACCGCGGCCGATGCGCTGCAACTGGCTTCGGAAAAACGGCCCGCACTCGTCGTTGTTGCCACTGAATTGCCGGAAATGGACGGTTTTGCGGTTTCGAAACGACTGAAATCCGATCCTCGGACCGCCTCCATTCCGGTGCTGCATATCGCGAGCCGGGGCGAACCAGGCCGCGGCTACCCGGAATCGTTGAAAAGCGGGGCGGAAGCGTACCTGGAATCTCCGGTCGCCCCGGAAGTGCTGATCGACGTGGTCACAGCGCTGATCGAGGCCGATTCCCGTGGGACCGGGCGCGAGCGGGCCGAGGAGGCGGTGCGGGAAAGCGAGGAGCGGCTACGGCTCTTCGTCGAGCATGCGCCGGCCGCCATTGCCATGTTCGACCGGGAAATGCGGTACACGGCGGCCAGCCGGAGATGGATCGCCGACTACGCCCTTGGCGAACAGGATCTCATCGGCCGCAGTCACTACGACGTGTTCCCGGAAATGCCGGAGCGCTGGAAAGAGATACACCGCCGCTGCCTGGCTGGAGCAGTGGAAAAATGCGACGAAGAGCCCTTTCTTCGCGCCAATGGGAAGCTGGACTGGATTCAGTGGGAAATCCATCCCTGGCGAACCGGCAAAGGCGAGATTGGCGGCATCACCATCTTCAGCGAGCTGATCACCGAGCGCAAGCAGGCCGAACAGGAACGCCAGCGTCTCACCAGCGAGTTGGTTGATCGCGTGGGCGAACTTCAGGCCGTCCTGGACGCCGCCCCGGTCGCCATCTGGATCGCCCACGACCCGCAGTGCCTCCGGATTACCGGCAACGCTTTCGCCGACCAGGTCGTGACGCAAACGCCGCGTGGCGAAAACACCTCGCTCAGCGCGCCTTCCGGCGATGAGGCGTTCCCGTTTAGAGGTTTTCGCCGGGGCGTGGAACTGCGGCCCGAGGAAATGCCCGCCCAAGTCGCCGCGGCTACGGGCCGGCCGGTGGAACAGCAACAACTGGATCTGGTCTTCCTCGATGGCCGCACGGTCCACCTGCTCGCGGGAGCGGTGCCCCTGTTCGACGCCAAAGGACGGGTGCGCGGCTCGGTCGTCGCTGCTGCCGACGTCACCCAACTCAGGCGCGCCGAGGAGGCTCTGCGGGAGAGCACCGTGTTCCCGGAACAGAATCCGGCGCCTATTCTACGGGTCGGCGAAGATGGCGCCCTGCTCTATGCCAATCCCGGTGCGAACGTGCTGCTGGCGGAATGGAAGTGCCAGGTTGGGCAGATGGTCCCGGACGATCTCCACGGCGCGATCGGGGAAGCTTTGGCGCCAGACGCGCCGGCCGAGCGCGACATTCACGCCGGTGGGCGCGACTATTCCTTCGTCATCGTGCCAGTTGCCAGCCACCGTTACGCTAACCTTTATGGGCGGGACATAACCCATCGAAAGCGGGCGGAGGAGGTGCTGCGGGAAAGCGCGTACCAACTGCGCACCTTGGGGGACAACCTGCCGGAAGGCGCTATTTACCGGTACCGGCACGACCCCAACGGCAAACCGCACATGGACTTCATCAGTGCCGGCATTGAACGGCTAACCGGCGTGCCCGCGGCCGAGTTTATGAGCGATGCCGCGACGGTGGAGAGATCCATCGTGCCGGAGGACCGCGATCGCCTCAGGCCGCGATCGCATTGTCGCGAGAACGGTTGACCCGCTTCGAAGCAGAGGTGCGCCACATCCACCGCGCCACCGGGGAAATTCGCTGGTCGCTGTTGCGCTCCACGCCTTCCCGCCGCCCGGATGGCTCTACCGTGTGGGACGGCATCGAACTCGACATTACCGAGCACAAGCGGGCCGAGGAGGCGCTGCGGGAGAGCGAAGCGGTTCTGCGCAGCTTCTTCGATAGTCCGGGATTGATGCGGGGAATCGAGGAAATCAGCGGCGGCCGGATCGTTCACGTTTCCTGCAACGCGGCCGCGGCGGAGATGATGGGAATGGACCGGAGCTCGATCGCGGGCAAGTCCGTAACCGAGGCCGGCTCTTCTGAGGAGGCCGTGTCACTGTGGTTAGCCCTCTACGGGGAGAGCCGGCGCACCGGCAAGCCCGTGTCGAGGGAATACGCCCGCCGGTGCGCGGACGGCCGGGAACACTGGCTGCTTGCCACCGCCAGCTACCTGGGGACCGCCCCTTCCGGAAACCCGCGATTCGGCTACACGTGCCTGGACCTTACCGATCGCAAGCAAGTCGAAGAGGCGCTGCGCCAAAGTGAGCGAAAGTACCGTGCCATTGGCGACTCGATCGACTTTGGCTTGTGGGAGTGCGCTCCCGACGGCCGCACCACCTACGCCAGCGAGTCGTTCCTGAAGCTGGTGGGCTTGACCCAGGAGCAGTGTTCCGGTTTCGGGTGGGGAGAGGCGATCCACCCGGAGGATGCCGAACGCACCATGGCGGCCTGGAAGGAGTGCATGAGGACAGAAGGGCGCTGGGAGGCGGAGCATCGCTTCCGCGGCGTGGATGGAAAATGGCATCCGGTGCTGGCCCGTGCCGCGCCCGTCCGCGACGAGCAGGGCCGCACCACTTGTTGGGTGGGCATCAACCTCGACATCGGCGCGCTGAAGCAGACCGAGGACTCGTTGCGCGAAAGCGAGAGCCGGGAGCGCGCGCGGGCGGCGGAACTGGAAGCGCTCATGGCCGCGGCTCCTGCCGCCATTTTTGTGGCTCACGATCCCGCGTGCCGCTACATGACCGCCAACCGCGCGACGTACGATCTGCTGCGAACGCCGTCCGGCAGCAATCTCTCGAAGTCCGCGCCGGATGGCGAGAAGCCGACGAATTTCCGGCTGATGAAGGATGGAATCGAGATTCCGCCATCGGAGTTGCCTGTGCAAAAGGCGGCATCCACCGGGCAACCGGTGCGGGACTACGAACTGGATTTCGTGTTCGAGGACGGCTCCTCCGTGAACCTGTTGGGCGATGCGGTGCCGATGCTGGGCGAAGACGGACGCCCGCGAGGCGCGGTGGGGGTCTTCGTCGATATTACCGAGCGCAAGAAGGCCGAGACCCGCCTGCGTGAATCCCAGAAGCTCGAGAGCCTCGGGTTGCTGGCGGGCGGCGTGGCCCACGACTTCAACAATTTGCTGGTCGGCGTGATCGGCAATGCCAGCCTGGCCCTGGAGTTGCTTACGCCCGATCACCCCGCCACCGAGCTGCTGGACGGAGTCATCAGGACCGGCCAGCAGGCCGCTCACCTGACCAGGCAGATGCTCGCGTACTCGGGGAAGGGCAAGTTCCTGGTGGAGGCGTTGAATCTTTCGGCCGTGATCCCGGAAATGGCCGGCCTCATCCGCACATCCATTTCGAAGAAGATCGCCTTACACCTCGATCTGGAGCGGGACCTGCAGCCTATCCAAGCCGACCGCGGCCAGGTGCAGCAGGTCTTCATGAACCTGGCGCTCAATGCGGCGGAAGCCATCGGCAGCCACGACGGCCTGATCACAATCAAGACCGGGGTCCAGGAGGTAGACGGCCCGTATCTTCGGCTCCGCCCGGAAGCCGCCGCGCTCCCGCCGGGACAATACGTTTGCCTGGAGGTGCACGATACCGGCTGTGGCATGGACGAGGCCACCCGGGCCAGGATCTTCGACCCGTTCTTCTCCACCAAGTTCACCGGGCGGGGATTGGGGCTTGCGGCCGTTGCCGGCATCGTGCGCGGTCACCAGGGCGCCATCGTTGTCTCTACCGCGCCGGGCAAAGGCAGTTGCTTCACGGTGCTGTTTCCAGCCGCCGCCCGAACCGGCGTGGAGCGGCCCGCGGCTGGCCCCGGCGCCGCCATCCGTGGATCGGGAGTGGTACTGGTGGTGGACGATGAAAAACTGGTGCGCGAGATGATGAAAAAAGTCCTGCAGCGCTACGGGTACACCGTGCTGCTGGCCGAGAGCGGCCCGGCAGCCATCGACCTGCTCCGAAGGGACCCCGGCGATATCGCCCTGGTGGTGCTGGACTTGAGCATGCCCCGCATGAGCGGCGAGGAGGCGCTTCCGGAGCTGCGCAAGGTTCGCCCGGAGATCAAGATTCTGGTATCGAGCGGCTACAGCGAGTCCGAGACGATGGGGCAATTCCGTAGCCACCAGGTTTCGGGATTTATCCAGAAACCCTTCACCGGGACGGGCCTGGCTGAAAAGGTGAAACTCTGTATCGGGTAACCGCGCGGAAATCCTGAAAAAACAAAATTCATGCCGCCGATGAACGCCGATAAAGAACAAAGAAACCGGAACTCCAATGATTTTCTTGTCGGCGTTTATCGGTGTTCATCGGCGGCCATACTTCTTAGCTTCTTACTTGCGCTTGCCCGGGCGCACGATCAGCATGGGGATTTCCAGGTGGTGGCGAACCGGGTTGATGGTATCGCCGAAAATCAGGTCTTTCAGGCCGCCGTGGCCGTGCGCGCCCATGATCACCAGGTCCGGCCGCACCTTGCGGGCGTATTCCACGATCTCCCGCTTGGGCGAAGACGAGTGCGAAACTTCGGTTTCCACCGCAATTCCCTGGTGCCGCAACGACGCCGCGATTCCGTCCAGGTACGCGAGACCCGCTTCCACCTCCGCGGTCGAGGCATCCCGGCCGTAAATCTGGCTGGTAACGCCCTCCTCCACGTGAAACAGGTAGAGGGTGGCCCCGTACTGCCGCGCCATCGCCGCCGCGTGGCTCACCGCCAGCCGGTCCAGCGCGCTGTGATCGAGCGGCACCAGGATCCTCTCATAGGTAGGAACCGGGGCGGTTTCGGCACCGGCCGTTTCGGGGAGGATGACCGGTGCGCGGCCCAGACGCCGCCGAGTGATCCACGGTTCGGCCGTGACCCACGCCATTAACAGCAGCAGCGCCGCCGAGGTCGGGACGGTTGCCAGCCACACCAACGTGTGCCACCGGCCCGCGCCGTCGAGCCAGTCGCCAATCTGCTGGAACCCCAGCCGCAGGTTCAACACCACGATCACGGCCGCCGTGATCCAGGCCAGAATGCTCACCCAGCGCGAGTTGACCAATGGGCCCATGCGCGTGCGGTCGCTGGTGAAATGTACCAACGGGATGATCGCGAACGGCAATTGCATGCTCAGAATCGCCTGGCTGAGCAACAGCAGTCCCAAAGTCGCCTGCCCGCCGGCAAAATAAATGGTCAGCGCCGCTGGAATAATGGCTAGAGTGCGCGTCAGCAGGCGGCGCAGCCACGGGCGCATGCGGAAGTTCAGGTACCCTTCCATGACCACTTGCCCCGCCAGGGTTCCGGTCAGGGTCGAAGACTGCCCCGAGCATAGCAGCGCTATGGCAAATATTACCCCGGCGGCGCTGGTACCGAGCAGCGGCACCAGCAACACGTGCGCCTGCTGGATTTCGGTGACGATCACGCCGTGCTTGAAGAATACCGCCGCCGCCAGCACCAGGATGGCGATATTGACCAGCATGGCGCCGTTCAGCGCTACCACCGAATCGATCAGGTTGTAGCGGCACGCCGCACGCCGCGCCTTATCGTCGGCGCCGATCCGCCGCGTCTGCACCAGCGCCGAGTGCAGGTACATGTTGTGCGGCATCACCGTAGCTCCCAGAATAGTGATGGCCAGATACAAGGTCTGCCCGTTCAGCCGCGGCACCAGCCCGGTAAGCACTTCCGACGCCACCGGCCTGGCCCACCAGACCTCGATCAGGAAACAGCCCGCGATGACCGTGATCAGGGCCAGGATAAAGGCTTCGATGGTGCGGATTCCGAAGCTCTGAAACCAGAGGAGCAGCAAGGTATCGCCGGCCGTCAGCAATACCCCCGCCAGGAGCGGAATGTGGAACAAAAGGTTCAGCCCGATCGCCGCGCCCAGCACTTCGGCCAGATCGCAGGCCGCGATGGCGATCTCGCACAGCACCCAAAGCCCAAGGTTGACGCCGCGGGGATAGGTTTCGCGGCAGGCCTGCGCCAGGTCTCGGCCCGAAGCGATGCCGAGCCGCGCGCTGAGCGTCTGCAGCAGGATGGCCATGGCGTTCGACATGACCAGCACCCACAGCAACCGGTAGCCGAAGCGCGCCCCACCCTCCAGGTCGGTGGCCCAATTGCCTGGGTCCATGTAACCCACGCTCACCAGATATGCCGGCCCGGCAAAGGCGAACAGCCGCCGCCAGAACGATACCTGCGAGGTGCCCACACTGGAGTGTACGTCCGCCAGCGACCGCCCCGCCTGACGCACTGAACTAGCGTCGATCACAATGTTCAACTATACCAGCCGTGAGGCCGGACCTGCCTCCTCGCCGCCCCCGTGGCCGGCGGGGGCCGGCAGCGCGGGGAAGCGGAGATGCCTCAGCCATGCGGCGCGGATGGGAACCGCAACGGCAAAAAAACCGATGAGCGCCGATAAAACCTTTGGTTTCTTTATCGGCGTTCACCGGTGTTGTATTACTTCAAGCCTTCTCTTCCCTGAATAAGCCTGGCGCGGGATCTCGGTAATCCGCTCGGTATCGGCGGCCGGCGGCTCCGCTTAGCCGACTGCTTCGACCCGTCCTACGCCCGCTTCCGGCGCAGCCAGCCAAGCCCGGCCAGAGCGACGCCGGCCAACACAAAACTGGCCGGTTCGGGCGCCACCGTGGACAGGATGAGCGAGTCTCCGACCGCGACGGTCGCCTTCGTCCCGCCGCCCGGGTAGTCATCGTCGTCACCGCGGCCCTGCGGCACTACGTAAGACACCGTCACGGTCTCGGTCAGGCCATAACCGTCGCCGTTGGACAAGCCGTGCGCAGCCAAAGCCACGCCGCCGCCGGACAGGTCCGGCAGGCTGTCCGGATGGCCCGGTTCATTGATCGTATCGGTCCAGGTCACAACCGTCGGGTCGTTGCGAGACGAGGTGTCGGTCAGCGTGTACGTGACCGAATACTGCGTGATGTAGCCGTCGTTATCGACCGAGAGGCCAAGGTTGTCGAAGCTGAGGTACACGGGCGTGTTTATGGATATCGATCCGCCGTTGATCGTGCCGTAGTCGGTCAGGGTAACCGAAAACGTGTCGGGATAGTAACCGCTGCTGTAGTCCCCCGCGCTTGTTTCGGGGCTCTTCAGGTACAACCCGATGCCGCTGTAAACCCCCGGGTTGTCGATGGCCGCGTCGGACGTGCAATTGGTGTGCTGGGGCGCTTCGGACCCGCCCAAGGTGCAACCCAAGTCGTTACTGCCGGTGTTGAAGTTGATCACGCCCGCTCGCAGCGATGGACTCAGCGCGAACTGTAACGTGGCGATCAGGAGAACAGGCAACGCAAAATGTAGTTTCATAAGTAAGCAGCTCGGGTACAGACTAACAGACCTAATGACGTTCTGTCATCAAAATAATGATGCTTTTTAGTACTGAAATACTGATCGGTTTCAATATCGATCTAATAGGATGAAAAAGAGCCACTTAACCACGTACTAAAGTTGTGAACTTTAGGTACTAGAGCGTCGCCATCGCAAACTAATTGCATTACCGCTTCCAGGACCTTCCGGTACTTTCCAGGGACCCGCGCCTGGGGCAGCGGTGGCGACCCTTTCCCCCGTCCGGAATTCGCTCCGCTCCGCCATGTGTTACCATTTTGGTGGACTCGGCGGCGGCCTCCGAAGCGCGTCCCTTCCTCTGATCGGCGGAAACACCGGAATTCATGAGTTTACGTTCAATCATCAGCCTATTCTCCTCGGATCTTGCGATTGATCTGGGCACGGCCAATACCTTGGTCTACGCCAAGGGCAAGGGCATCGTGGTCAACGAGCCCTCTATTGTGGCCATCAATAAGAACACCGGCGAGGTGGAAGCGGTCGGCAAGGAAGCCAAGGAGATGCTGGGCCGCACGCCCGGCAATATCGTCGCCATCAAGCCCATGAAAGACGGCGTCATTGCCGATTTCAAGGTCACAGAGCGCATGCTGAATTATTTCATTCAGAAGGCGCACGGCCGCAAAGTCCTGGTTCATCCCCGTATCGTCATCGGCGTGCCCAGCGAAATCACGCAGGTGGAAAAGCGCGCCGTGATGGATTCCGCCTACCGCGCGAAGGCCAGCGAGGTACACCTGGTGGAACAAGCCATGGTGGCGGCCATCGGCGCCGGCTTGCCCATCACCGAACCTTCCGGCAACATGGTCGTCGATATCGGGGGAGGCACCACCGACGTCGCCGTCATTTCCCTGTCCGGCATCGTCTATTCCCGCTCGGTCCGCGTGGCCGGCAACGAAATGGACGATGCCGTGATGCAGTATCTGAAACGCAAGTACAATCTGCTGATCGGCGAGCGCACCGCCGAGGCCATCAAGATGGAAGTGGGATCGGCGTATCCCCTCGATAAGCCCCTCACCATGGAAATCAAGGGACGCAACCTGATCGAGGGCGTGCCCCGCACGATCACCATAGACGACACCGAGATCCGGGAGTCGCTGTCGGAATGCGTGGCCACCATCGTCAACGCCATTCGCGTCGCCCTGGAACGCACTCCGCCGGAACTCAGCGCCGACATCAGCGACCGCGGCATCGTCCTGACCGGCGGCGGCGGCTTGCTCAAGAACCTGGATAAACGCATCCGCGAGGAGACCGGCCTCCCGGTCTCGATCGCCGACGATCCGCTGGCCTCGGTCGTCCTCGGCACCGGCCGCATGTTGAGCGATTTCCGGCTCCTGCGCAAGATTTCGATAGACTAGAAACGGGCCGGCAGGCCGTGCCCGGCCAAGGTTTTGAGACGCGGGCTTATGGAGTCTTTTCTTAACCGGTATCGCAATATCACGGTCCTGTTCCTGGTGATCTTCGGCCAACTGCTATTGCTGGCCGTCCAGGTCAAGAGCGATCGCAACGTGCCGGTGATCCGCGTTTGGACAGTGACGGCCATCACTCCCTTCGCCCGCCTGCTGGAGGCGGTGCGCGGCGGGGGCACCGGGTTCTTCCGCAATTACATCTTGCTGCACAATGCCGACGCGGAAAACCGCAGTCTGCGCGACCAGGTCGACCACCTGAAAATGGACAACATCTTCCTGCGCGACCAACTCAATACGGCCGACCGCGCCCGCGCCCTGGCCCTGTTCCAGCAGCACACCCAGTCCAAGACTCTGGCGGCCATCGTGATTGCCTCCGGCGCGGGCGTCAATTCCAAGGTGGTGTTCGTCGACCGCGGTTCCGGCTCCGGCGTCGAGCGCGGCATGGCCGTGGTCACCCCGGATGGCATCGTTGGCAAGGTCGTGGCCGTGTATCCCAACGCCTCCCAGGTGCTGCTGATGACCGATGCGGATTTCGCCGCCGGCGTCATTTCCCAGAAGGGCGGCGTGCGCGGGACCTTCAAGGGGCAGGGGGCGCCGATGGGTAAGGTCGACTACATCTCCAACTCCGAGAAAGTGGAAGTGGGCGAGTGGTTCTACACCTCCGGCGACGACCGCATTTTTCCGCGCGGTTTTCCGGTGGGCGTGGTGAAGTCCGTCCATTTCGATTCGCCCTTTCAGGATGTCCTGATCGAGCCGAGCGGCATCGAGCGCGGCCTGGATGAAGTCTTGATCATTGTCGAAGGCGTCCACCGCGCGATTCCCCCGGTTGAAATCGCCGACCAGCCGGTGTATATTGCGCCGCCCCCGCCCGATGCCGCCGCCGTACGGGAAGCGGCCGCCGCGGAGGCAGGCGCGACTCCCACCGAGGCCGATAAGCTGCGCTCCGTCTATAAGGCTGCCGGCGACGCCCAGGGACACAAGTATGGCGAGGGTTACAAACCGCCCGATCTGGTGAAATTGCCGGCCGCGGGCAGCACTCCGCCTCCCGCCGCGCCCGCCAATGCCGCGCCCGCCACGCCTGCCGCGCCTTCGCCCACCGCGCCCACCACGCCCGCGGCTCCGCCCGCCCAAAAGACCGTGCCCAACGAGCGGCTGGCCAATCAGGCAGCCGGCGCCCAGTCCGGAACGAGCGGCCACTGATGGATTACTCCGGCGGCCGGGTTCTCCTCAGCAGCCAGCGCGAGGGGCAGTCCACGCATTACAGCCCGCGCGTCCTCATCCTAGTCCCCCTCGCCGCCATCCTGTTTCAGGTCTACATCCCCCAGTTCTTCCATTTTCTCCAATTTCTGGAACTGCCCATGCTGGTGGTGGTCTATTTCGCCCTGATGCGGCGCAGCCAACTGGGAGGCCTTTTCCTGGGTGCCCTGGTCGGCATCGCCCAGGATTCGCTTACCATCAAGCCGCTGGGGATGTACGGCATTGTTAAGACCCTGGTAGGTTATTTTGCCGCCTCCGTCAGCGTCCGTTTCGACGTCGAACACAGTATCATTCGCGGCATGCTCTGCTTCTTTTTCTACCTCTTTCATCAGTGCCTGTACTGGGTCATGGAGCGCGCCCTGCTGGGCCATCAACCTCCCTTTGAAATGCAAAGCTGGCTGGTGCAGGGCGGCCTCAACGCGGTGGTGGGCCTGGCCCTGTTCCACTTCCTCGATAAACTCCGCTCGTCGGCTTAGCCAGCGAGCTTTCTGCGATCGGCCGCGCCGGTGGAGCCGATAGCCGACCGCAATTCGCTTCCCCCTACATAATTCCCGTCTTGCTGCCGATAAGACGCTTGAGGCCGGGCGCCAGCCGCCTGCCTGGGAAAACGATAGCCATGACACAAGCAGCCAAACTTCTGGTGGTGGACGGCGATGAAAGCAACCGCGATTGGTTGACGCGCCGATTGGTCCGTTTCGAGGTGGCGTCGGCTTCCACCGGAGCTCAGGCGCTGGAAATAGCGGCTGTCCAGCCGTTCGACGCCGTATTGCTCGATCTCCACCTGCCGGACATCGCCGGGCTGGCGGTGTTGGAACGGCTGAGGGAGCGTCACTCCGCCGCCGAACTGCCCATCCTGATGATGACCGGCGAGCATGATCGGGCGGCCACGGTAAACGCACTGCGCCTGGGCGCCAACGACTACCTCACCAAGCCGCTGGACCTTCCCGAGGCCGAGGCCCGCATCGAAAACTCCCTGGCCCTGGCTCATAGCGGGCTGCGCCTGGCCAGCGAAATGTACCGCCGCGCGGCATGTTTGGCCGACGATGGCCTCTGGGACTGGAATTTCGACAGCCGCGAAATTCACTACTCGCCGCGCTGGAAAGCCATGCTGGGTTTTGCCGAGGACGAGATCACGAGCCTTACCGAAGAATGGTTCGGACGCATCCACCCCGAAGACTCGGACCGCGTCTGGGAACAGATTCGCAGCCTGCTAGAAAACGGTTGGAACTCGATCCAGTGCGAGTACCGGATCCTCCATAAGGACGGACGCTACCGGTGGATGGAAACCCGCGGCGGCCTGGCGCGGGACGAACGCGGCAAGCCCGTCCGCCTCAGCGGGAGTCAAACCGATATCACCGTCCGCCGGACTATCGATTTCGATACCTCGCTGCCGAATTTGAACTGGATCGAGGAGGAACTGCGGGTGGCCCGCACCGAGGTTTTGCCGGCTGCCTTGCTGGTGCTCGAGCTGGACGGTTTCGAACGGGTCGCGTACAACCTCGCCGATGGCCGCACGGGACGGCTGCTCAAATCGGTCGCCCAGCGCCTCAACGACCTGCTCGGCTCCATGCCCGAAGCCACCATGACCGCCCTGGCGCGCGCCGATAAACACGAGTTTGCGATCCTGTTGCGCGGCGCGGACTGTCTTGGCACCGCCCAGCACATCGCCATGCGCCTGCTCAAGGCGTTCCTGCAACCCTTTCTGCTCGAACAGCAAATCGTCTACGTGACCGCCAGCATCGGGATTGCCGTTTCCTCCCCGGACGGCCAGGAGCAGGACCTAGTGAGCGAGGCCCGCGCGGCGCTGCGCCACGCCCGCGGCCAGGGACAGGCAGGCAGCGATGTATTCGACAAAAGCATGGTCGACCAGGAAATGGAAGAATCGCGCCTCGAAACCGATCTGCGCGCCGCCATCGAGCGGCATGAGTTCGTGGTCCACTACCAGCCCATCGTCGATCTGGAAACCGGCCGCATTCGGTGTCTGGAAGCCCTGGTGCGTTGGCGGCGCCCCGGTTTCGGTCTGGTCATGCCGGGAGATTTCATCCCCCTGGCGGAGCGTACCGGCCTGGTTACGGCAATGGGCGAGTGGGTGCTCTTTCAGGCGTGCGCCGACACGGCCGAACTCCGCCGCGCCTACCCGTCGCTGGCCGTCAGCGTGAACGTCTCCGGCCGCCAGTTCTCTTCCACGCGCCTGCTGGCGGTGGTTTGCGAGGCGCTCGAGCGCGCCGGTCTCGTTCCCGGCGCGCTGCGCCTGGAGGTCACCGAGACCGTGGTGATGAGCGATCCCAACTGCTCTTTCGAGCTGTTGGAAGCGTTTCGGCAACTGGGGGTTGGGCTCAAATTGGACGATTTCGGCTCCGGTTACTCCTCCCTGTCCTACCTGGAACGCTTCCCGTTTGAAACCATCAAAATCGACCGTTCGTTCGTGGCCCGCCTCGGCGCCAGCGTGGAAAGCGCGGCCATCGTTCAATCGATCCTGCAACTGGCCCAGTCGCTTGGCCGCGAGGTGGTGGCCGAAGGGATCGAAACTGCCGAGCAGGCCGATCTGCTGCGGCAGTTGGGCTGCGGTTACGGTCAGGGGTTTTGGTATTCGAAAGCGGTCGAGCTTCCCCGGGTCTACGAGCTGTTGGCGGCGGGTTGCCTTCCCCTGCGCCAGTCGCAGCACAAATTCGTACCCGCCGCCAGAGAGCTGATGGCCAGTTAACAGTTAACAGTAAGCAGTTGGCAGTTCGGCGCCGCGTCTTAACTGACAACTGTCAACTGTTAACTCTTACTTCACACCAGTCCCGACCGCGCCAGCAATGCGCGCGGGTCCGGGTCCCTGCCCATGAAGCGGCGATATAGCTCGGCCGGATCCTCGCTGTCTCCTTTGGATAAAATGTGGGCGCGAAACTCCGCTCCCACGCGTGCGCTGAAAAGCCCCTCCGCCAGGAAACGCGAAAAAGCGTCCGCGTCCAGCACCTCGGCCCATTTATACGAGTAATATCCCGCCCCATAACCGACCGGGCTCCCGAATAAGTGGGTAAAGCTGGCCGCCATGGCGTGGTCCGCAGGCAAGGGCGCGGGGCTGAATTCGGCCAGAATATGGCGCGCATAAGCCACCGGGTCGCCATCGCGGGCCGGGTCGAAACGCATGTGCAGCAGCAGATCGATAAAGCCGAATCCGAGCTGCCGCATTTGGGCGTTGGCGGCGCGAAACGTGCGCGCCCGTTTCATCTTTGCGAACAATTCCTCCGGCAGCGGTTGGCCGGTTTCATAGTGGCGCGCCACCAGGTCCAGCGACTTCCGCTCCCAGCACCAGTTTTCCATGATCTGCGAGGGGAGCTCGACGAAATCCCACGCCACGCCGGTTCCCGCCAGCGACCGCACTCCCACCCTGCTCAACAAATGATGCAGCAAGTGGCCAAACTCGTGAAAAACGGTTTCCACCTCGCGATGAGTCAGCAGGGCCGGCCGCCCTTCGAGCGGCGGCGTCAGGTTGCCACAAATCAACCCCAGGTGCGGCCGGAACCCGGTACCCGCGGGGCCGCCGGTGACAAACGCGTCCATCCACGCCCCGCCGCGTTTGTTTTCGCGCGGATGCCAATCGGCGTAGAACGCACCGAGAAAGGTGCCGTCGGCGTCGTGCACGTTGTAGTAACGGACCGCCGGGTCCCAGGCCGGCACGTCCGCCTCGGGCGTCACGCGAATGCCATACAATCTCTGCACCAGCTCGAACAGGCCCTCCACCACCCGCTCCATGGGGAAGTAGGGACGCAGCGCTTCCTCGTCGAAGTCGTACAACGCGGCGCGCTGTTTTTCGGCGTAGTAGGCCACATCCCAGGCCGCCACCGGCGCCGCCCGGGGCCCTTCGAGCGATTGGCGATACCGGTCCAGCTCCTCGTTTTCCTGCCGGAACCGGACCTCGGTCTTGCGTTTCAGGTCCTGCAGGAACTCCATGGCGCGGGCCCCGGTATGGGCCATCCGGTCCTCCAGCATCAGGTCGGCGAAATTGGCGAACCCCAGCAGCCGCGCGCGTTCCGCCCGCAGCTCCAGGATGCGGGCCACCAGGGGCCGGTTATCGCGCTCGGTCTCGGTGGAGCGCACGGCAAACGCACGATAGACCTTCTCCCGTACGCCGGCATCGTCCAGATAGGTCATCAGGGCGACGTAGTCCGGCCCTTGCAGGGTGAAGCGCCAGCCCTCGCGCCCCTTGCGCGCGGCGCTCTCGCGGGCCGCCGCCCGCGCCGATGGCGGCAATCCGGCCAGCCCCTCTTCGTTGTCGATATAGAGATCGAAAGCGTTGGTCGAATCCAGCACGTTTTCGGAAAACCTGGTGGTGGTCCGCGCCAGTTCCACGTCGATGGCTTCCAGCTTCTTCTTGCCTTCGGCGTCCAGGTCGGCGCCGTGCCGGCGGAACGAATCCATGGTTTTGGTCAGGAAGCGCCACCGCTCTCCGGTCAGAGCCGCGGCGTCGGATGTGGCGGCGTAAGTCTTGAGCGCGTTCCATAGGCCGGCATCGAGCGGAATCCCCGAATAGAAGGCGCTCACCTCGGGTTCGACCGCGTTGTGCGCCGCGCGGAGTTCGGGGTAGGTGGCCACCGCCTCCAGGTGCCGCACCACGCCCATGGCAAGGTCGAGCGGTTCGGTGAGCGTATCGAGCGCGTCGAGTGTATTGGCGTAAGTGCGCGAGCCGGTGGCATCGGCCAGCGCCGCCAGCCGCGCCCGTGACTCCTGCAGCAGCCGCGTCACCGCCGGCTGTACGTCGGCGGCGCGGATGCGGTCGAAGGGAATGCGAAACGGAATCGCCCACAGCGGATTGTTATCGTTCATGGATGCCATCTCTATGAGCTTAGTACACCGTCGGCGTACCGCCTATCGGCCGGTGGTGAGAAGCTTGAGGTCCCGCAGGGTGTTGATGATGGCGGGGACCAGGGTAATGACGAACAGCACGGGGAGGATGAAGATGACGATGGGGAAGAGCATCTTCACGCCGGCCTTGCCCACGGCGGCTTCGGCGCGCAGGCGGCGGCGGGTGCGCAGGGCGTCGGCATAGACGTTGAGGGCCTGGGACAGGCTGGTGCCGAACTTTTCGCTCTGGACGATCATGGCGGCGAGAGACTTGATGTCCTCGACGCCGGTGCGGCGCACCAGTTGGTCGAAGGCTTTGGCACGCTCCTGGCCAGCGCGCACCTGCATGACGACGGTAGCGAATTCGTTGGCCAGCTCTGGGTAGAGGAACTGCATTTCGTCGCTGACGCGGCTCATGGCCTGGTCGAGGGCGAGACCGGTGCCGAGTACGATGCCGAGCAGGTCGACCGTATCCGGGAGGGCTTCCTGCAGCCTGCGGCGATAGCGCTTGACCATGCGCTGCAACATCATGCGTGGCAGCATGAAGCCGATGATGAGGACGGCGGCCATGGCGCCGATCCAGGAACTGGGAGGGTTATTGCGCTGCAGCGCGGCCATCGCGCCGACCAGGATCAGCAGCAGTAAGACAGTGATGAGAACGTAGAGGGCGAGCGAATTCCGGCGGCGCATACCCGCCTGGCGCAGCAGCTTCTCGCTGCCGCGCAGCCAGTCTTCGCCGGCGGGAACCAGGCTGACCAGGTAGAGCAGACGGTCGAATAAGGTGCCGCCGCTCTTGCGCCGCGCGACACGGGAAGTGTTGACCAAGGCATGCGACTGAAGCTCTTCCAGGCGGTCGCCGAGCGGGTCTTCCCGGGCACGGAAGAGCTCGAAGCCGGTCCACAGCAGCAGTGAAAGGGTGACTCCGGTAATGAGAAAGAGAAACAGGGAAGTCAGCATGGCGTGCTCATACTCTGATATTGGCAAGCTTGCGGACGACCAGGATTCCGACGATTTCGGAAATGATGGCGTAGGTGAGGAACTTGGTGCCGACCGGGTCGGTCCAAAGCAGGCGGGTGTACTCGGGTTTGATAAAGTAACTGGCGATGCCGAAGACCAGGGGGAGGGTGCACAGCAGGCCGGCGGAGAAACGCTGTTGGGCGGTATGGGCTTTGAGCTTGGCCGCCATATTGAGGCGCTCGCGGACCAACTGGGACAAGTTATCGAGCACGCTCACCATGTTGGCGCCGGTCTGACGCTGCAAGATGAGGCTGGTGATAAAGAATTTAAGATCGATGAGGGGAACGCGCCGGCCGAGCAGGTGGAGGGCGGGCTCAAGCTGGGAACCGAGGGCAATCTCTTCCATGAGTTTGCGGAATTCCATACGCACGGGGTCGGCGGTTTCACCGGCGATGGTTTCGAGGCCGGAATGGATGTTGTGGCCGGCGCGCATGGTGCGGGTGAACAGGTCGATGGCGTCCGGCAGCATTTCCTCGAACTTGCGCAGGCGGCGGGCGCGGACGCGGACGATGTAGAAGACCGGCGCGCAGGCCACGAGCAGGGAGACGATGAGCTGGAGCAGGAGGTTGGCCACGCCGAACAACTGGAGGACGGCGAAACAGGCGCCGCCGATCAGTAAGCTGAGACCGAAGATATCGGCGGCGCGGTAGCGGAGGTTGGCCTGATCGATGGTGTCCTGCAGGCGGCGGAAGACGCCGACCCAGGCGACCAAATCGCCGAGGACGGCAAAGGTACCGCGGTGTTCCCGGCGGAGCAGCGAAGGGGCGGAACGGCCGCGGCCGCTGGCGTTGGCGCGCAAGCCGCGCAGGCGGTGGGTGAGCTCGCGGGCGGCTTCCTGTTCGGGCACGGACCAGACGTAGTAGCCGGCGCCGAGCATGGCGACGGAAAAAATCAGGAACGCGGCCACGAAAAACATTTACTTCTCCTTCACTTCATGCACCTCGTCGAAGATGGCGGGGGACAGATGGATGCCGTAGGCCTTGAGGCGCTCCAGGCACATGGGGCGGACGGCGCAGCCGCGGAAGCGGCCCAGCACCTTACCGCGGGGGCCGATGCCGAGGCGTTCGAACTCGAAGATATCGAGCATCTCGACCTGGTCGTGCACGATGCCGCTGACTTCGCCGATGCTGACGACTTTGCGGGTGCCGTCGCTCAGCCGGGCGGTCTGAAGCACGATATTGATGGCGCTGGCAAGCTGCTGGCGGATGACCTTGTCGGGGACGTGCTGGCTGGCCATCATGACCATGGTCTCCAGGCGCGAGAAGGCATCGCGGGCGGTGTTGGCGTGAACCGTGGTCATGGAGCCGTCGTGGCCGGTGTTCATGGCCTGGAGCATGTCGAGGGCTTCGGGGCCGCGGGATTCGCCCACGATGATGCGGTCGGGGCGCATACGCAAGGTGTTGATGAGCAGGTCGCGCTGGGTGACGGCGCCGGCGCCTTCGATGTTGGGCGGGCGGGTTTCGAGGCGGACCACGTGGTTCTGCTGGAGGTTGAGCTCGGCGGTATCTTCGATGGTGACGATGCGCTCTTCCTCGGGGATGAAGCGGGAGAGCGTATTGAGCATGGTGGTCTTGCCGGAGCCGGAGCCGCCGGAGATGACGATGTTGAGGCGGGCCTCGACGCAGCCGCTGAGGAAGTCGAGCATGCCGGTGGTGAAGGTTTCGTTCTTGAGCAGCTCTTCGGTGGTGAGCACCTTTTTGCCATAGCGGCGGATGGACATCACCGGGCCGATGAGCGAGAGCGGCGGGATGACGGCGCAGACGCGCGAGCCGTCGTCGAGGCGGGCATCGACGATGGGCGACGAATCGTCGATGCGGCGGCCGACGTTGCTGACGATGCGCTCGATGATCATGCGCAGATGGGCCTGGTCCTTGAAGCGAACGTTGGTTTCGACCACGCGCCCGGCGCGCTCGACGTAGACACTGTCGAAACCGTTGACCATGATGTCGCTGATGGAAGGATCTTTCAGCAGCCCTTCGAGCGGGCCGAGGCCGAAGACTTCATCGAGGATCTCCTCGATGAGCTTCTCGCGCTCGGCGAGGGTAAGCGGCAGGGATTCGTCGAGGATCAGCTTTTCCACCACGGCGGCGATCTGGTTGCGGACGCTTTCCTTGTTGAGATCGCGCAGTTGATCGGCGGTCAGCGAGTTGAGGAGCTTGACGTGGACCTGGCTCTTCATTTCGAACCAGCGGTCGGCACCGGCCACGGGGCGGACAAGGAAGCGGCTACCCAAGGGGACCTCCGGGGTAGAAGGACCGCTCCCTAACGGTCGCGGCTCGGTAAGACCGGCGGAATCGGCGTGTTACCGAGCCGCGACCGTTAGGAAGCGGTGTCTTGGAACTGGTTACTAAGCGGTGGTGAGTCATAGGATTTCAGGCGGCGGTGTTGGTTGCGGCCGCTCCCTTCTTGCCGCCGGTGGCCTTATCGACGAAGGCGCGAAAGATGCGGTCGAGGTCGCCGGCCTGCTCGCGATTGGCCACGAAGGGGCGCGCCTTATTGATGGAGGCGATTACGGCGGGAGATGGGGGAATGCCGTAGAACACCTGCTGGTTGAGAGTTTGTTGGATCTGGTCGAGCGAGGCGATATTGGCGTTGATCTTCTTGGTGTAGCGGTTGACCACCACGCGGATCTGGTCCTGGTTGAAACCCATGCGCATCAGGAAAGTAATATAGCGCTGTGCATTGCGCAGCGAGGGGAACTCCTGATCGATGACCAGAAAAGTGGCCGTCGAAACCTGGGCGGCGGCAAGCACCACCGGGTCGGAGACGGAGCGGCCGCCGTCGATGACCACGGCGTCGTATTTTTCCACCAGGAAGGTGGCGAACTCGCGGAACTGGTGATCGCTAAACTGGCCCTGCTGGTCGAGAGCGTCGGGCGGGCCAACCACGAAGAAGCCCAGGGGATCGCGGGTGACGAAGCCTTCAAACAGGGCCTGATCCATGCGATCGAGATTTTCAGCCACTTCCATGAGAGTGTACTGCGGGGCGGCGCCGAGTTGCATGGCGGCGTCGTTGCCCACCCAATCGAGATCGATCAAGCCGGCGGAGACTTTTCTTTGGGCCAGCACCGAGGCAAAGTTCACCGCCAGCGTGGTGGTGCCGACGCCGCCTTTGGAACCGAGGAAGGTGTAGATCTTGCCGAGCTTGCTTTCGCCGCCGGTGGCCTGGCGGGGAGCGCGCTCCAGCCGGCCCATGGCGTCGCGGAATTCGGTGCGTTTCAAGGGCTGAAGGAGGAATTCGTTGGTACCGGCGCGCATGCAGGCGATGACGGTATCGGCGTCGGCGCGGAAGTCGGAGGCGATCACAAACAGGTCCGGGGCGGCCTGCTTGACGCGTTCGATGGCCTTGATGGCGGCCTCGGGATCGGCCGCAAGATCGACGATGAGGCCGGCGCCGGGAGAGCGCTCCAGGTCCTGCAGGACGCGAATATGGAGGTTGGCGGAGACTTCCTGGTATTCGGCGGCGATTTTGGCGTTGGGAAGGTTGAGCATGCTGTCGCGCACCATCTGACGGAAGGCCTCGTCGGAAGAAGCGATCAGCAGCGAGAGATTAGACATGGGTTCGATCCTCGTTCATGGCACGCACACTCCGGAGGCGTCCTGGTAGCCGGCGCTCTCCATGGGGACGCTGGTGGTGAAATCCGGGATGGTCACCGGAGGCAGTGAGAAGTAAGTGGACATACCGATGAAAATGTAGTTAGTGACGCTGACACTGACGGTGTCGGGCACGCAAATGCCGCCGGCGCAGGCGCTGCCATTGAACGGCGAGGTGGTGCCGTCGGGGTTCTCGGAAAAATACTGCACGACCAGGATGGCCTGGCCGTTCTGAAACTGATTCATGTCCACCATGGGGGGAACGTTGGCCTGCATATAGGCGACGACGTTGCCGGCGGAGCCATCGGGCTCCCAGCAGTGAGTGGAGGCGTAGCGGGCGCCGTAGCGGGTGAAATCGACCACGCTGTGCCAGACCCACAGGCCGCGCGAGATGAAGACCACCATGAAGAGCATGGGGAGGAGCACGCCGCCGAAGAGCAGGGCGAACTCCATCATGGCCTGGCCGGAGGTGGGGTGCGGTCTGTTCCCCGCACGGTTCATCTAGCTCCTCCGCACAAAGAAAAGCCGAGAGGACTCTCGGCTCTGCAGGCTTGACAGCCCGCGCCACGACCTTCGGGATACCTCTTCACCATAGTCATAGCGCGCTCCCGTTGAACGGCACGGTGACGGTGGGATAGATGTCGAACGTCGGCAGGGTCACATAAGGCAGGCGAATCTGCACCTGGTAGCCGGCGGGGATGGCGATCTGGATGTAGTCGGGGCGCTGGGCGCCGATGAGTCCGCAGCCGCTGGTGTCGCAAGCGCCGGGGGCCCCGGTAGTGGGATCGATACAAAAGGTGTTGACCTGAAGCTGGTCGGCGGTGAGATTGGCAACGATGGCATTGCCCGTGTAACTGTCAGTGAGGCCATAAGTGAAGGCCGCCGCGGTAAGTGCGTCCGGCAAGTTACAAAAATCGACGGCCTGCTGCACGGAAAGATAGCGAGCCGAGGCGAACTCGATTTTCTTGATGACGTAATAAAGGTAAGTGAACTTGCCGAACTGAATGGTGCCGACAGTGAGGAGCAGGAGTACCGGCATCAGGAGGGCAAATTCGACGATGGTGTTGCCGCGACGGCGGCGGGACTTGGCGCACGCACTCGTGCGTGCCGCGTCGGCACTCATCCCGACGCCAGTCTTCGAGACCAAGCCACAAGTGCGAAAACGTGTCGAGAAGAGTCTCGACACGGCACGCACGAGTGCGTGCGCCACATTGCTGCGAGCTGTCATTGGATCAGCACCACCTTTCCCGGACCGGTGGTGAGGTAAGCCGAGCAGGCCGAGGCGTAGCGGGCGTCGAACCAGCCGGTTTGCAAAGGCGCCGGGTTGCCGATGTAGAGCGCCGGGAAGCGGCCGTAAGAATCGGCGGGATTGAAGAAGGTGCCGGTGTTTAACAGCTCGATCAGAAACTGGCGGAAGCCGAGGATGGTGAGCACGCCATCGATGGTGGCGACGATGGGCACGGTGATGATGCGGCGGCCGTTGCCGGTGTAAGCAGAATAGGGGTCGGTGGGAGCTTCCTGGTTATCGGTGTCGGGGACATAGGTGGCCGAAAGCGCGCCGAAATCGGTGACGTCGGCGGCGCAGGTCGAAGGCGTCTGGGAGTTATCCACGCGCGCATAGAGACCGCAGAGGGCGGCGGTGACGGCGGGTTGCACCGAGCCGCAGACGGCGGGCGCGGCGCTGGCCCAGACCTGTTCGCAATCGCCCACGTTGAAGCAGGCCAGAGGGGTGGAGGCGTTGCCGGTGCAGGCGTTGACGGTGGGGTCCTGGGTGGCCTGAACGCCGGCGGCGGCGTCCGCATACAATTGGTCGGTCTCCGGCAGCAGGGCGTTGGCGGTGTCGTAGCGGTTGAGAATCTCGTAGGTGACCGTGGCGCCGGTGCCGCCGAGAGGGGGGACGATGGGCGGCGAGGAGCAGGCGTAGGCCAGCGTATAGACGGTGGAAAAGGTGGGGTCGAAACCGAAATTCACCAAGTCGGTGAGAGAGAGTGCCTCGACACCGAAAGGAACGATATTGCAGGCGGTGCAGAGCGGCGCGCTGACGCCGGCAACGGCCTGGGCGGCGACGGTGGTCTTGCGGGACTGGCCTCCGGGCAGCAGACTCCAGAACAGCAGCGGCGCATCGGCGGTGATCCCGACCTGGAGGAATTGCGAGGTGGAACAATCGGCCTGAACGCCGGTGGGGGAAGTGGCGTCGGCGGCATCGGCGAAACAGGCCGGCGGGTTTACCGTGCTGTTCAGAAAACCGCCGGTCGCCCCCAGCGTGGTCTCGCCGAAATTGTAAGTGAAGGTGGGGCCGGCGCCCACTGGCGGGGTGAGCGCGTTGACGGCGTTGGCATAGGCAGCGCCAGTGCCGTTGAGCTGGGCGGCGGCGGCTACCGCCATGGCGATAGCGGCCTGGTTCAGTTCGCCGCGAATCAGGTAGAGCTGGCCAAGATCGAGCGCGAAACCCATCATGCCGAAGACCACCGGCACCAGAACGACGAGCATCTGCAGGGACACGGAACCGCGCGCTTGTGGGGCAGAGCGTCGTTGTTCGTGGTCTGCCATCTCTGGGCCTGTGGCCCGCGCAAGCCCATGGAAATCGTGGAGCGGACTCTCAGTCTGCCACGCCGGGACTCGTCCCGGCGCGTTTCTCGACCCTGCCATCGAAAACCGTTGCAGGGCAGACCACAGAAAACGATGGTCTGCCCCACTGACGGAGCCGGACAGGCCAGGAGGCCTGTCCCACTTACTGTTTGGGAATCTGTTGGCCACTGGGACCTACCAGCTCGGGTTTGGCGTTGGGGTCGGGCGGCGCGGGTTTTTGCCCTTTCTTGGGATGCTTGGCCTGCTCCTCGACCACGGTGGGGAGGAAGCCTTCGGGCATATCCGGCAGCTTGGCTTTCTGCTCGGGGGTGAGCGGGCGAACGAAGTGCGGGGTGACAACCACCAGCAGCTCGTCGTCGGATTTTTGCGTGCTGCGGCTCTGGAACAGCTTGCCGAGAATCGGAATGCTGCCGAGCCCGGGAACCTTTTCGATGGTCTCGATGATCTGATTGTTGATCAGGCCGGCGATGGCGAAGCTCTCGCCGTCCTTCAGAATGACCTCGGTTTCGGCGCGGCGCTGCGCCAAGGCCGGGATCGTGAACCCGTCCACGGTGACGGCGTCGGTGTAGTCGAGCGAGCTGACTTCGGGCGCGACTTTCAGGTCGATGGAACCCTGCGCCGTAACGGTGGGTGTGAAATCGAGCTTGACGCCGAACGGTTTGAACTGAACCGTGACGACCGGAGCGGTGGCGCCGCCGGTGGGCGTAGTGACGATGGTCGGAAAGGGAAACGAGCCGCCGGCCAGAAAACTGGCGTCCTTGCCTTCCAGGCAGATCAGGTTCGGCTCGGCCAGAATCTGCAGCAGGTTGCGTTCCTGGAGCGCCTGGATGGTGGCGCCGATGCCGAGGTCCGGCCGGAAGGCGAACAGGTTCAGAAGATTGGAAAAATTGACGGTGGAACTGCTGCCGCTAGCGGTGTTGAGCGGGCTGAACAGCGGCTGGGAGAACTGTTGCGTGGAGGTTTCGCCCAGGAGCTTGGGGTTGGTGCTGAACAGGTTGAATCCGATCTGGGTCAGAGCGGTGCGGTTGACGTCGGCGATTTTAACCTGCAGCAGAATGGAACGGGGCTCGGGAGGCGGCGGCGCCTGGAGCAGGTTGATGACGGTCTTGGCGCGGGTCTGGGCCAGGCTGGCGAGGCGCTTCGATTCGTCGGCCGTCTTGACGCTGCCGGTCAGCACGATGGTTTCGCCGGTTCCGGAGATGTGCACCGAATCGCCGTCGATGCCGGCCCCCTCCCGAATCCTTTTGGAGAAGGAGTCCCAATCGGTGTTGTCGTGAGTCACTGTGACTTCGAAGCGGGTGGGGGACGCGCCAGTTTCCCAAACCACGACGGTGGCCAGGCCCGGAGCCTTGGCGTTGATCATGACTTCGTGCAGGGAAACCACCACGGCGTCGGCGATTTTGGGCTCGGACACCAACACGCGCTGGATATCGCGGCCGAATTCGAGCAGTTCCCCCCGGCCTTCGACCAGGACCACGTCGCGGCCGCGCGTCACGTCGGCCGCGGCGGGATGGGACGCGCACAGAAGCGACAGGAGCAAAGAAACGCTGCGAAGGATCTTCATCGGACCAGTTCCTGAACGTGCTTGTCGCCGCGGTAAACATCCACCAGCACGCCGGGCTTCTCTTCTTTTTTGGGCTCCCTTTTGGCCAGTTGTTCCCACACTTTGGCGTCCGGCGCCTCGCGGGGGTTGCGGGCGCGGCGGGCTTTGGCGATGCGGTCGGCGTAGTTGGGATCGAGCGCATCGGCGGTAAGCGGGCCGTCGGAGACGGTGCGGGAGGGGTCGAGGGGATTGCGGAGAGAGAGACTGACCTTGCCTTCGTTCTTGGCCAGTTCGAGCTTTTCGGCGTCGGCGGGGGAGAGAATCAAAGTTACCACCGGGGATCTGGGAGCGCGGGGATCGGCCGGCTGCGAGGAGGGCCCCGAACGGCCGATCGAAAGCACCTCGACGTTCTGCAGGATGGTGGAGGTGGAGGCTTCCTCCATGCTGCCGGCGCGGGTGAACAACACGTCGACGTGGGATTGCGGCATAATCAGGCCGGCGACCCCGCTGGCGTCGGTGACCGGCACGGCCACGGCGCGAAATCCGTCGCGGATGGTGGAGGAGACGCCTTCGGGAGAGTACCGGGAAGAGAGCTTGGTCGAGAGCAACGGTTCGCCGGCGTTGACCGGGTAGAGCACCACCCGGCCGAGCACGTCCCTGGCTGTCCCGACCGAGCCCTTGGGCAAATCGCGGGCGGGATAGTTGACCGTCCGCACGTTCAGCGCGCTGAGCTGTGTGCCGGGAGCGAGGTCGCGTGTGGATACGACCACGGGCGCCTGTTTTTCGGTTCTGGGCGCGACCGTGTTGGCGTAGACGAACCACACCAGCAAGGCGGCGGAAACCCAGGCGCCGACGAAAATCAAGATTTTTTTCTGACGATCCATTCGCTCCTCACTGTGGGACAGGCCTCCTGGCCTGTCGAAAACCGCTCGCTGACGGGTCGCGGCTCGGAGTTGGTGGAAAACCGCTCCCTCGCGGTCGCGGCTCGGTAACGCGCCGATCGCGGCGATGCTGGTTTGAACCCCCCGCCGGTGACAGGCCCGGAGGCCTGTCCTACCAAAATCGCCGCCGTGGAATCGGCATATACCAGCCGCCAGCCGCACTGTTCGAGCGCGGCGATGAGCGGCGAATCGGCCGGCACCAGGGCGTCGGTGAATCCCCAGGAATCCCAATCGCGGCGCCAGCCCGGACGCGTCTGCGCCATGCGGGCGTAAGCGGCTAGAAAATCGGCGCCGTAAAAATCGCTGCGGCCGTCGAAGAATACCTTGCGCGCGCCGGCCGAGCGCCAGATCAGATAACCGCCGAACTTATCGGGCGCATAGAGGCGACCGCCGGGTCGCAGGTGCGGATACGCCGCCACGGGAAACTCGCTCGGTGAAAAGCCGGTGGCGGCGAGAATCGCGGGAGTCCGCAGCAGGCCGAAACAGGCGAAGAGCACGAAGGGAACGATAGCCCATCCGCCGCAGCGCCTGTCAATAGCGGCCAGGCGGGCGGAATAGGCGAGGAAGCCGTCCAGCGCCCGGCGCAGGCGCGGCGCCAGATTGCCGGCGCGGACCAGCGATTCGGTAATCGCCCCGTTCGCCAGCGGCAGCACGATGAGGGCAAACAGCGGGAGCGCCCGCGCCGCGCCGAAAGCCATGGCGGCGAACAGCATGGCGATCGCAAAGTGCTCCAGGCGACGGTGGGCCAGGGCGAGGACGCCGCCGGCGATGCCGATCAGCAAGGCGGCGGCGATTTGTCCGGCGCCGGCCGAATGAAAATTGAAACTCTGAAATTCGCCCACGTGGTCGAGCAGCGCCCGGTTGGTGAGGTACCCAAAGACGTGGCCATACAGCCGCCAGCCATACGGGTTGGCCAGGGGAGCGACGGCGGCAATCAGCGCGGCGATGAAATACCAGCGCGTCCGCTCCGCGTTTTCAGGGGGTACAGCCGGATTCCAGACGATCGGGCGCAGCGCGGCGGAAAATGCGTAGATCGAAGCAATCGCGGGAGCCAAAAAGAAGCTGGCGTGAAGGTTGGCCCACAGCGCGCAGAACAGGGCGATGCCGGCGCAGCGGCGCAACCCTAACGCAGTGCCTTCGGCCCGGCCGCGAGCGTCACTGGAGTACCCCAGCCGCTCCATCCATAGCACCCAAACCACCAGGCACAGCCAGCCCAGCACGTGCGGACGGGCCAGCCAATGCAAGCTGGTGGTGGTGACCGCCAGGGGCGACATCAACCCGGCAATGAGAAAATTACCGCCTGTCATCCAATGTAAATGAAACCACAGCCAAATCCCGCCGGCGATCGCGACCGCGTACCAAAACGCAACCCCGCTCAAGCCGGCCGCGCGATCGGCCGCGCCGGCGGCGATGTCCGCCAGCCATTCCCAGGCAAACCAAGGCTGGCCCGCGCGGCTGAAGGAATAAATGTCGCGGCTGGGCAGTGCGCGCGTAGCCAGAATCGCTTCCCCATTGCGAATGTGCCAGCCGGCGTCGGAGTCGCGAAACAGCTTCTGGTAGCCCTGAAACGGAAAGAGGCAGTAGAACAGGGTGACGCCTGCAATCAGGACCGCCAGATCCGGCACGAACAGCGCCGTGCCGCGGCGCCCGCCTGCCATGACGCGGGAAGTCGTCCGGTCCGATTCCACCGATACCATCACCGGCCGCTCCTGGAAAGTCCGCGGCTATTGAGTGGTTCCGATACTGGCCAGGTCGCCCGTCATGCTCTGATACAAGCTGACAATGCCCTGGGAAAGCTGGTTGACGGTGGTGATCAGGGCCAGCCCGATCGCGGCCACAATCAGAGCGTATTCCACCAGGTCCTGACCTTGCTCGTCTCCGATGAATTGTAAGATAGTTTCCTTCATGCTCCCTTTCTTAATCGGCGCGATTTCCTCGGTCGGAAATTCGAGGCACTACCCTTAGTGCGTATCCTCTAAAGGACCCACCCACAGCTTGACGAATCCGTTTCGCAGGCGTCCCCAGAATGTCTCCTGCGGCGTGGAGGGAACCGTAGCGGGGTTGCCATCCAGACGAGACACCAACTCCAGGTTCTTGAGCGCGGCCGGATGAGTGGCATTGTAACCCAAGGCTACAGCTAATTCCTTGCGAGCCTCGGCGTAGTTCCCTTTTTCGATCAGCACGGCGGCCAAATTGGAATGGGCGGAGGCGGGATCGGAGGCGGTCTGCCATGCGGCCACGGCTTCGGCGCTCTGGTTCTGGCCGGCCAGCGCCAACGCCAGGTTGTCGCGCGCCACGCGCGAGGACGGATTCAGTTTCACGGCCGCACGGAATTCCTGGGTGGCTTCGGCTTCGCGCTTCTGCATCAACAGGTTGTAGCCGAGATTGTTGTGCAGCGCGTCGTCGGCCGGAGCCAATTCCACAGCCCTCCGATGATGCGGCTCGCCGAGGGCGTATTCGTGGCGCTCGTCGCGCAGAATGCCGAGCCAGGAAAAATATTCCGGCGCCGTCCGCGGGTGGATCTTGAGAAAGCCCTCCAGGCTGGCGATCGCCTCGGCCGGTTGGTTCAACTCGTGCAACTCACGCACCAGGGCCAACTCCACGGCGCCGGAATCCGGGAAGCGAGCCGCGGCGAGGCGCACGATTTCGAGGGCCACGTCGGCATAGCCGCGGGTGGCGTAGGCCCGGGCCAGATCGAGACGCGCCGGCACGTTATCGGGCTCGGCCGCGACCTGCTCGCGGAGTTCGCGCAGCTCCAGATCGCCATCGCCGGCGTCGCGCGCGTTGCGGATTTGCCGTTCGAAAACGGTTTGGCGAGCCGTCGCGGGTGCGGCCGGAGTTTGAGAAACGACGTGCCGGCTGGCGCACGACGATGCGGCCAACGCCAGTAACACGATCCAAATGGGATAGGCCATCGCTTGCCGCGACCCGCCGGGACTCGCCGCCGCCCACGCCTCGGACGGACGACAAATACCGATCACCCGTCCCACTCCGCGGGTCATGGAAGTTTTTCCACCGCCAATTGGTCGCCGGGCTCGGTTCGCGTAGCAATCGCGGTTCCCCCGGGCAGTTCCAGTACCGAATGGGCCGTCAGACAGCCCGAAATGCGCCAAGCCGGAACCGAATGCCGAACTTTGCGCACCCTTTTGCGGCGATCGAGATAGACCAGGTCGATAGCAAACTTCATAAAAAACGTGTGTACCGATTGGCAGGGCAGGATCCACAAGCCTTGTCCCCGCTCCAAGCCCCGGTGCTTGAGGAGCCCGGTGCGGCGCGCCGCGCTGCTGTCGGCCACACCGATCACCTCCCCGAGAACCGTGTTTCTGGTCTCATTCCGCACTCTGACTGTCAATTCCCGCTGACTATAACACAGTCGGCTGAAATAGTGTGACGCCGGACACACCGCCGCGGTTTACAAACCCGGTCACAAAACTTCCGAAAATAATCGAAACGCGTAACTACCCAATCGTGCCTATACTTAGCGGCCAGGCCGAGCCGCGGAGCAGGATTTGCCGCGGGGTGCGGTGGTTAGACTGAAGGCGGCTGGCAGGTTCCGGCCATCAACCCTGGCCGTTCACGCCGTGGGGTTTCTTTCTGTTTGCGGAGGTTTCATGTTTCGCCGTTCCCTGATCGTCGCTTTGCTGGCGTTGGCTGGCGCTCTCGCCCAACCCGCCCTCACCACTATCCAGGACGTACTTTACAACGCCGATGGGTCCCGCTTCAATGGAATTCTCACCATTAGCTGGGCCACGTTTCAAAGCGGCAACCAGACACCGATTATCGGCAATACCAAGACGTATCGCGTCGTCAACGGAAATCTGTACCTGCAATTGACGCCCACCACCGGAGCCAGTCCGGCGGCGGAATACCTGGTGACGTATTACTCTTCCTCTTCCCCGCAGTATCAGGAGGTTTGGAACGTGCCGTCCGGCGCCCAATCGCTGACCGTGGCCGCGGTGCGCGCCTCGTCCACCGATATCCTCACCGACGACGGCGCAACCATCGCGGAATCCTCGGTCATCGGCCTGGTCGCCGACTTAGCCGCGCGCGCCACCATGGGTGCCGCGTTTGTTCCTTCCGGCGCGGTGGTGGTGGATAGTAGTGGGCTGCTGGAGACGGCCGCCGGTAACGCCACCGATTGCGTCTACGTGGATGGATCGTCGGGACCGTGCGGGGCAGGAGGAGGAACGTCGCCGAATTTCATCGATGCCGAATTGCCGGCGGGCACCATCAATGGAGTCAACACCAGCTTCACGCTGGCCAACGCGCCCTCGCCTGCCGCCAGCCTCGACCTGTACCGCAACGGGATGCGGCTCGAAACGGGCTCGGACTATTCTCTGTCCGGTAACGCCATCACCTTCGTTTCCGCGGCCACGCCGCAAACGGGCGACACTTTGCTGGCCGACTATCGCACCGCATCCACCACGGAAACCTTGGAGAGCGTAGCCTTATCCGCCGCGGCAACGCCGGCGGGTAGCCGGGCCGCAAAGCCGGCCGGAACGGAGGTCTTGTGCAGCGGACCCGGGACCGGAACCAGCCAAACCGCCTCCACCGTGCTGGGCACTTGCAGCGTTGCCGCCGGCATCTTGCACGCCGGGGACCGGATCGAGATCCATTTCGATCTGGCGCACCAGGGCACCGCCGGAACCAGCACCATGACCCTCGAATGGGGCGCCACCACCATCATCCCGATCGCCGCCTCCGCAAATGCAACCCTGATCACCGGACGCGCGGAGGCGGGCTTGCTGGCAACCGGCGCCCAAACCAGTTGGCAGGCGTGGGGCTCGGCCGTGCCCTTCTCGGCGGGAGTGGGCGCCGCCCCGGATGCGTACGCCAATGGGTTGACGATCGCCTTTCTGGGCAATGTGGCCCGGCCCGCCGATACCTTGACCCTGACCCAATTCGCCGTGGTACGCGTCCCGTAACTCCAGCGGATCGTTCCTGTAGCTTTCGTTTTGTTCTGGCGTTTTCCGCGTCGATGTTTTAGGCTGGTGTTTCGGGTTTACGCACTGACGCGGGGCCGGGCGAAGTTGCCCGGCCTTTTTTTCATGCGACCGTGATTCATGGCAGCGGAACGCCGGTCGGCTTTTCCACCGCGTAAAAACGTTTACCGCAGAAACGGCAATGCCGCGGCACGCGTTTGAACCAACGCATCAACAGGTCCAGCGCACCACGCGGCTTCGAGGGCGCCAGATCGCGGCTGAAGCAACGCGGACAGCGCACTTCGCCGGGCTTGACTTCGAGCGGCTCTTGAATCTCCAATTCTCGCACTCTAGCAGATTTCGCCCGGCGCCGAAACCGTTCTGAATCGCCGTTGTTTCTTGCCGCTGTTGGTCCAGACGGAAGGCAAGCCCCCGCTGATTGCCAGCCCCGCTTGTCCCTCAGGCCGGTCCCGCCGCGATCGGCATCCGCCAGCCGGTTCCAAAGGCGCGCGAAGTCACTTTCAGCACCGGCGCGGCTTGCCGCCGCTTGAATTCGGCGGTGCGCACCAGCTTCACCACTCGCCGCACGGTAGCTTCGTCGAAACCTCTGGCGACGATTTCGTCGGCCGACAGCGATTGCTCTACGTGCATCTCCAGAATCTGATCGAGCACGTCGTAGGGCGGCAGCGAGTCCTGGTCTTTCTGGTCGGGGCGCAGCTCCGCCGATGGCGCCTTGGTGAAGATCGCTTCCGGGATATCCGCGGCGCGGCGGTTGCGCCATCGCGCCACCCGGTACACCATCGTCTTGGGCAGATCCGCAATCACCGCCAAGCCGCCGTTCATATCGCCGTAGAGGGTGCAGTATCCCACCGCCATCTCCGACTTGTTGCCCGTGGTCAGCAGCAGGCCGCCGTACTTGTTCGACAGCGCCATCAGCAGGTTGCCGCGAATCCGCGATTGAATATTCTCTTCGGTCACGTCGCGGGCATAGCCGCGGAAAGGCTCCGCCAGAGCCGTATCGTAGCTTCGCACCATGGGACTAATCGGCAGAGTGAGAGTGCGAATGCCCAGGTTGCGCGCCAGCGCGAGCGAATCGTCGATGCTGCCGGCGCTCGAATATTCCGATGGCATCAGCACGCCCAGTACATTCTCCGCGCCCAGAGCGTCTGCCGCGATCGCCGCCGTCAACGCCGAATCGATGCCGCCGGAAAGGCCCAGCAGCACGTTGCGGAAATGGGTCTTGCGGGCGTAGTCGCGCACACCCAGCACCAGCGCGCTCCAGACCTCGGCTTCGGCGGTGAAGTCGTCTTCCCAAATCGACCCGGTGCGGGCGTCCACATCCACCACGATCAAGTCTTCCTCAAAACCTTTGGCTCGCGCAAACAAACGGCCTTCCGCGTCGAAGGCGGCGCTGCGGCCGTCGAAGATCAAATCGTCGTTACCGCCGACGAGGTTCACCGTGACCACCGGAAGCCGGTGCCGCCGCGCCATGTGGCTCAGCATCTGTTCGCGCAGCATCTGCTTTCCCACCACGAAAGGCGATGCCGAGAGGTTCACCAGCAACCTGACGCCTTCGGCCGCAACCAGCTCGATCGGGTCCTGGCGATAGCGGCGGCGCTGCCAGAAGTCGCGGTCGTTCCACACGTCCTCGCAAATACTGATCCCCAGCTTGTGCCCTTCCCAATCGAGACTCTGCGGGCCGCGGGCCGATTCGAAGTAGCGGTCCTCGTCGAATACGTCGTAGGTGGGAAGCAGGGTCTTATGAAACTGCTGGCCGACGGCGCCTCCGCCGAGCAGCACGGCGCTATTAAACAGAGGTCGGCCCACGTCACAGGGATTAAGAGTGGCAGTTCCCACCAGCAGCGACGGCGCCTGGGCCAACTCCCGTGCCATGGCCGCCAGGGTTTGCTCGCCGCGGCGAATGAACCCTTCCCTCATCAGCAGGTCGCGCGGCAGATAGCCCAGCAGCGCCAGCTCGGGCGTCACCACCAGGTCCGCACCGCGCTCGCCCGCCTGGCGAGTTCCCGCGACGATCCGTGCCGCATTGCCGGCCAGATCGCCCGCCGTGGTATTGATCTGCAGCAGCGCGATGCGCAATCGATTCGATCCCTTCCCTTTCGATTATGGCAGGTGGGGACAATGGCCGCGCCACGAACGGGCTGGCGGAGCGAGAATACATAATGAACCTATGCGGGAGTACGTGCGGGCGGAAACGGGTCGCTTGTTGGAACGCTTCGGCGCGGAGTTGAAACGCGCCGCGCGGGGCGCGGATGCCGATGCCATCCACGATTTGCGGGTGTCGATCCGGCGCCTGAGCCGCTGCCTGCGCGTGTTCGCCGGCTTTTACCCGGGGCGCTCGTGGAAGAAGATTCGCGCCGAGCTGCACGGGTTGCTGCAATCGGCGGGGGCGGTGCGCGACCGGGACATCGCGCTGGCACTGATCGGGCAGGCGGGAGTGTCGCCGCGCACCGCGATTCACCGCAAGCTTGCGACTGCGCGCACCGCGGCCAGCCGTGAGATGGCGGCCGAAATCGGGCGCTGGAGCCGGCGCGATCCGGCGGCGAAATGGCGGCGGAAACTGGAGCTTTAGTTCATGGAGAAGCTGCCTTCACCGGTTTGGAACGCGCGGCTGGGCGCGGCTGTCAACGCACGCCGCGGGCTGCCGCCATTGGTGTCGGCGTATTTTCGGGCGGGGCGGGAATTTCTGGCAAGCCGGCCCTCGCCCGCTCAACTGCACGAGCTGCGCCTGGCCACTAAGCGGCTGCGCTATACGCTGGAGCTGTTTCGCCGGTGCTATGGGCCGGAGCTCGAACGCTACCTGGCGGAGCTGCAGGTTTTGCAGCAGGCCCTGGGTGAGCTGAACGATTGCGTGGCGTCGCGCCATCTGCTGACGCGGGAAATGCCGGCTTCCCCGCTGCGCGACAAGCTGGAGAAGTTCCTGAGCTGTGAGGAAGCTTCTCGATCCCAGCGAGTCCGCGAAGTCTGGACCGGGCAGTTCGACGCGGCCGGGCGGGAAGCGGCGTGGGTGCGGTACCTGGGGCGGCTGGCGCGCGGAAGTATTCGAAGGCCGGCCACGCACTGAAGCCCGCGCCAACCGGTGTTAGCATCAGGCTTGTCATGCCACTCGCAGATTTGCTCGATTCCGGAGACCGGTCTCTTTACGACGTTCGCTCGAAGGCCGCGGGGCCGGCCGGATCGCTGCCGTTGACGGCCGAGGCGCTGGTGAGCCGGCCCTCCGGAGATTTGTTCGGCTGGGCGCAGAACGCCGGAATGGGATGGGACCCGGCGGCGCTGGGCGCGAAGGAATTTCTGATTCTGAGCACCCACGGCGGGCTGCGCGCGCCGGATGGAACGCCGATCGCGCTGGGCTATCACACCGGCCACTGGGAAGTGGGGCTGCTGGTGGAAGCGGCGGCGCGGGAGCTGAAAGCGCGGGGCGCGATTCCGTTTGCGGCGGCGTGTACGGACCCCTGCGACGGGCGCACGCAGGGCACACCGGGCATGTTCGATTCGCTGGCTTACCGCAACGACGCGGCGCAGGTTTTCGGCCGGCTGATCCGTTCGTTGCCGACCCGGCGTGGCGTGATCGGGGTGGCTACCTGCGATAAAGGGCTGCCGGCGATGATGATGGCGCTGGCGGGGGCGAGCGGCCTGGCGGGCGTGCTGGTGCCGGGCGGAGTGACGCTGCTGGCGGAAGAAGGCGAGGACGCGGGCATGGTACAATCCACCGGCGCGCGCGTGGCGCGGGGGCAGAAAACGCCGGAAGCGGCGGTGCGCGACCTGTGCCGGGCCTGCGCCACGCCGGGCGGAGGATGCCAGTTCCTGGGAACGGCGGCGACCTCGCAGGTGGTGGGCGAAGCGCTGGGCATGACGCTGCCGCACGCGGCCCTGGCGCCCTCCGGGCATCCCATATGGATCGACATGGCGAAGCGCTCGGCGCGCGCGGTAATGGCGCTGGAATCGGCCGGTATCGTCATGGGCGGCGTGCTGACGGATGCGGCGATACGGAATGCGCTGGTGGTACACGCGGCTTTCGGCGGCTCCACCAATTTGATTCTGCACCTGCCCGCGATCGCGTTTTCGGCCGGCCTGAAACGGCCCGGCGTGGAAGATTGGGCGCAGGTGAACCGGCAGACGCCGCGGCTGGTGGACGCAATGCCCAACGGCCCGCGCATGCATCCGACCATCCAGGTGTTTCTGGCGGGCGGCGTTCCGGAAGCCATGCTGCATCTGCGGCGCGCCGGATTGCTCGAGACCGGGGCGCGGACGGTGACGGGCGAAAAACTGGATACGCTTCTGGATTGGTGGGAGCAGAGCGAGCGGCGGGCGGCGCTGCGCCGCCTGTTACGCGAGCGCGACGGCGTGGATCCCGACGACGTGATCATGAGCCCGGACCGGGCGCGGCAGCGCGGCTTGACTTCGACGGTGACGTTCCCGGTGGGGAACCTGGCGCCGGGCGGCGCGGTGATCAAGAGCACGGCCATCGATCCGAGCGTGGTGGATGCGGACGGGGTGTACCGCAAGAGGGGGCCGGCACGCATTTTCCGCAGCGAACACGACGCCATCGCCGCCGTCAAGGGACAGGGGCCGAACCCGATTCGGCCCGGCGACGTGCTGGTGCTGATGTGCCGCGGGCCGCTCGGCTCCGGCATGGAAGAGATCTTCGAAATCACGGTGGCGCTGCGTTACCTCGATTTCGGCAAGCACGTGGCGGTGATCACCGATGCGCGCTTCAGCGGCGTATCCACCGGCGCGTGCATCGGGCACGTGACGCCGGAAGCGCTGGCGGGCGGTCCGATCGGCAAGCTGCGCGAGGGCGACCTGATTGAAATCGAAATCGACCGGGTGAAGCTGGAAGGCAGGCTGAACCTGGTGGGCGCGGACGGAGTGGTGTTCGGACCTGAGGAAGGCACCCGGGTACTGGCCGAGCGGGAGCCGCGCGAGGACCTGGCGCCGGACCCCGAGTTGCCGGCGGCGACGCGCCTGTGGGCCGCCCTGCAACAGGTAAGCGGCGGCACGTGGGGCGGAGCCGTACACGACCCGGACGCGATTCTGCGCGCGCTGGGAACGGCGGGCGGGGCACCGAAGTTCTGACGCCTAAGACATCGTCAAGAAATAACCACGTCAACCCCGGAGGCCGACGTGGCGCACGCACTCTTGCGTGCCGTGTCGAGACTTTCTCGACACCCGCTAGTGTAGTGCGTCATGCAGAATGCCGATTATCCAGGGTCTTGCGGGCGCGCTTGACTTTCTCCAGGATGTCGGTCGCCTTGGCCGTCCAGATGAACGGCTTCGGCGCCTTGTTGTGGTGGTCGATGTAGTCAAAAATGGCCATGATTAGTTCCTCCACGTCGCGGAAAACACCACGTCGGAGGCGCTTGTCGGTGAGATCCCGGAAGAAGCGCTCCACCATATTCAGCCACGAACTGCTGGTCGGCGTGAAATGGAGGTGGAAACGCGGGTGACGCGCCAGCCATCGTTGCACCTTGGGATGCTTGTGGGTGGCGTAGTTGTCGGCGATCAAATGGAGTTGCTTCCGCGGCGGAGTGACATCGTCGATTACGCGTAGGAACTTCAACCATTCCTGGTGACGGTGACGGTCGTCGCACATGCTGATTACCGTGCCGTCCAGGGTGTTCAGCGCCGCGAACAAAGTCGCCGTACCATTGCGTTTGTCGTCGTGCGTCATCGTCCCGCAGCGGCCTTTCTTCAACGTACTCGGTCCGGTCCGAGTCGCGGCGCCAACCTCTCCCTGGCGGTCGCGGCTCCGAAAGGCTATCAAACCGAGCTGCGGCAGCGAGGGAGCGGCTGCACACACGTATCGAGAGTACGCAATCGTAATTTCGAAACCGCGCACTTAGCCACCCGATCATTCACCAAGAATTAACAAGAAACCTCTTGACGCCCCCCCCCCTCGGCAGGACTATTATCTTCATATACTAACTGGTAGTACCAAGTCATAGGAGGTCAACCGAATGCACAGTCGCTGGACAGTTTGGGCGCTACCGCTCTTGGCCGCGGGGCTGCTATCAGGCCAGACCTCGGCGCAACGCCGGTTGGTGGCAACCGGAGACGAGATCGCGTTCCCAAGTCTCGCTGGTCACATTCCTCGCTGGACGAGCGGTCGGCTGGTGGGTTGCGACGAGTGCCAGTCCGGCGCGCCTGTTCTTTGGAGTGTCGACCGCCAAGGCAAGAGGGAGGACGTCCTCCTTGAAGTGCCGGGGGCGAACTATGTGAGCGCGTGGGATGTCGCATCGGGCCCGGACGGAGCCTTGGTGGTCGTAGGATTTGCCATCAGCGGCGACTCCCGCTTTGCCGAATTCGTCAACTGGATCTCCCCGGACAGAAAGCGCCAGGTCCTCACCCGCGTGTCACCTTATAGCCCGTGCGCGGTCACCGTGGCCCCAGACGGCACAATCTGGACCGTCGGCCCAATGAAGGACGAGGCGACCATGCGGGATGTAGATTCCAACGTGCTCCGCCACTATAGCCCCTCGGGCCAACTGCTGGCGACCACTACAATTCGCAGCACCCGACGATTCAACGGCCTCGCCAATGTAAGCCAGGCCTCGACGCTGATGGCCTCGAACGATCGGATTGGCTGGCTCACCCTTGCATGCGAATACATCGAGTTCTCGTTCAGCGCTGTGGAGGCGGGTCGCTACAATTGCCCGAGCCAGATTTCGGACCTTGGTAAAGCTGGGGGCGTTGCGCTGAGTTCGGCGAACGATCTGCTGATCGGCGGGAAGCCCCTAGGAGCCGGCCCTCTCGCGCCGCTGGAGCTTGATCGCGCAACGGATACCTGGGGTCCGGTGCCTGTGCCTGACGACTCGCGCGTCTCGGAGGGCGTCCTGGGGTTCGACGGGCTCACCCTTGTGGCGAGGAGGCCCGTCGGTAGGTTGCAGCGGCTCACCTGGGCTCAGGGCGCGCCAGCCCTTCCGTGACCTCCCCTCGGGCGCCGGGTAGACGATCGCGGCTCTCGAACTTTCCCTCAACAGATTGAGGAGTCCGCAATCGTAGTCGCGAGCCGCGCACTTAGCGCCCACCTATGTTAGCAAAGAGTAACAATAAATCTCTTGACATTCCGCGCCCGGGGGGGGGGATACTTTTCTCACGTACGAAGCAGTAGCATCAAGTAATAGGAGGGTCAACCGAATGCGCGGCCGCTGGATAGTTTGGGTGCTGCTGCTGCTGGCGGCGGGGCTGCTGGCGGGCCAAACCTCGGGGCAGCGCCGGCTGGTGGTGGCTGCGGATGACATCCGTTCTCAATCCCCCGCCGATCACCTTCCCCGCTGGACGGGCGGCCGGCTGGCGGGATGCGATCAGTGCCAATCGGGCGCGCCCATCCTCTGGACCGTGGACGGCCAGGGTAACCGAGACGATACATCGCTTCAAGTTCCCCAAGCGGACCGCGTGGGTGTGCGGGACGTGGCCTCCGGGCGGGACGGGGCTTTGGCGGCCGTGGGCTGGGCTATCAGCGCTGACTCCCGCCTTGCCTCCTTCGTCGCCTGGATATCCCCGGATAGAGCCCGGCAGGTACTTACTGAGGTGGGAGCTTACGCCCCTTACGCGGTTACGGTGGCGCCGGACGGCACCATTTGGACTATTGGCGCAACTTTGGACAGCGGCATGAGGCGGCAGGTAGATCCCAACGTGCTCCGCCACTATTCGCCCTCGGGCCAGTTGCTGGCGACGACCGCGATCAGCGGTACTCGGCGGTCCGACGGTGGCGTTGCCAACGTCGCGCAGTCATCGACATTAATGGCGTCGGACGATCGAATTGGCTGGTTCACTCTCGCCTGCGAGTACGTCGAGTTCTCGTTCAGCGCTGTGGAGTTGGGCCGCTACACGTGCCCAAACGGGATGTCCAACGCCTTCAAGGCGGGCGGCGTCGCGCTCAGTTCCGCCAACGATTTACTGATTGGCGGGAGAGAGGTCGGCCCTCTTTCGCCGCTGGAACTCAATCGCGCCACAAAAACGTGGAGCCCGGTCGCCGTGTCGGGCGGCCCAGGCAACTCCCTGGGTCTTCTGGGGTTCGACGGGCTCACCCTTGTTACCCATCACCAAGCGCAAACATATACGATGCGGCGACTGACATGGGCTCAGGGAGCGGCGCCGGCCAGTGATCCCCTGCGCTAGGTAGCACCGCGTGCGCGCTCGCGCCCGCCCATCGGCGTGCTTGGTCCGTGACCGCCAGGCGCGGCCCGGTTAGACTGCATCGCCGAATTCTTAGCCCCGAGCGGGCATGCCCCGGCAAGATCTTTGGACTAGGAGGATCGTACAACCATGTCGCGCAAACGGAACGCAGTGCTTCTTCTTTTGGCGCTATGCGCCGCCGTCGCCTTTGAGCGGAGCACGGACCTTCTGACGCGCCTAAGCGCGCGCCACGTCAGGGAAACAGCGATTGTCTCGGCGGGCGGTCGCCGGCTCGGTGGACTCTTCGAGGGGCGGGTCGCCGATCCGAGGTGGAGCGCCCTGGTGGCCTTGGGGGCGATGAGGAGCCGCCCGCGCTGCGCCGGCAACCGCGGCGGGTTGCTGGCTAGGCTTGGCTCGCTCATCGAACCCACAGCTCACGCCTTTGTCACCTGCACCCCAGGCGCATGCGAGGGTTACTATGAACAACCGCAAGGATTCTCGTGCGGCAACGAGTGTTCGGGCTATGTGGCCCCGGCGGACGACCCGAACAACATGTGCGGGGGATCTTACTACGACGGGTCCTCAGGCTGCAACGGAATCGGAGGCGGTTGCAGCGGCATGTGCAACCTAAATAGCTGCGACAACCCCAGCTGCACCTGCTCGGCCGATGGCGGACCGTGCGCGAGCAGCAGCGACTGCTGCAACTCGGAGGCCACCTGCATCGACGGCACGTGCTCGGTCGTCGAGGTCCGCAAGCAGCGTTGACAGACGTCGGCGGCCAAGGCCGAGCGGCATGGGCGCCGGGAGGCGCCCCGTCGGACAGACAGGGCGGTGGAGGCCTTTAGGGATCCCACATGGAGGGCCGCGAATGAATCGACGAGGGGTTGTTATTCGGGCGGCTTCCGCGGCTGCGGTGGTCGGCTTGGCGGCGGGAGCGGCGCTCCGCGTGTGGAGCGCCAACCGGTGCGCCACGCCCGGCGAGGCGGACAAGGCTCGCCTGGTCGACTTCGTCCGGGCAAAATACAAGCTACCGGCCGATGCCGAGATTGGGGTCGCCGATAGCGGCACCGCTTTTGGATCCTGCTTCCACAAGTTGGTCTTCGCGAGCCTGAGCGGCCGCCCTTTTCGCGCGGAGCTGTTCGCCTCGCCGGACTTCCGCTTTCTGACGAGTGAACTTCTCGACGCCAGGCCGGACCCGCTAGAAGCGTTACGGCGGCAGCGGGAAACGGCCGCCGCACTTCTGCAAGGCAACCTGCCGACACGGGGGACCGACAAGGCCCCCGCTACGCTCGTGGTGTTCTCGGATTTCCAGTGTCCCTACTGCGCGCGCATGGCGGATACGCTGAATGGGCTCGCCGCGTCGGAAGGGGACCGGCTGCGGATCGTTTACCATTACTTCCCCCTTTCGATGCACCGATGGGCGAGGCCGGCCGCTGAGGCCGCGGCTTGCGCCCAGCGGCAGAGCGACGCCGCGTTCTGGAGCCTGCACGATTTCCTGTTTGCTCACCAGCGCGAATTGACCGTGGACAATCTCCGGCCGCGCGTCGCCGATTGGGCGCGGACTGCGCCGCATCTGGACCAGGGACAATTCGAGACGTGCGCTAGAGACGGGTTGACCGCAGGCCAGGTTGAACAAGACATGGCACTCGGGCAGGAGGTCGGCGTTAATGCCACGCCTACATTGTTCCTGAACGGGGAGCCTGTTGGGGGCACCTCCGTCGACGAGCTAAGAGCGTCGATTCGGCAGGCAGCCCGAAGCGGGAAGGTTGCATCCCTTACACCGAGCGCCGCGGGATCGGGGGCTCGAGCCAAAGACGCCGTCCGGTGAGTGAGCCCGTCCGAATCGGCGCGCTACGCTGGCAGGTGCTCCAGCACGGGATGTTATAGCCCACTAAGAAATCACTTGAATGTAGTATTATTATGTTCACGAGTAACTGCCGGCCTTGGGGGCGACCAGAAGCAAGAGTCGTGGGAACGACGTCTGGGTGCTGTTCTAGCGCCAGCGGCAATGACGTATTCTGAAGAAGGGGCGTGGCGAGATGGCACTTCTCGATTGGTCAGACTGCCCGGCCGTGGAGAGCATTCCCGGCAAGGTGAGCGGCGCATGGGTGTTTCGCGGTACGCGGCTGCCCGTGGCGACCGTCATTGAAAACCTGGAGGATTTGAGCATCGAGGAAGTGATGGAGCAGTTTGACGTCAGCCGGGAGCAGATCGCGGCTGTGCTCGACTTTGTGGCCGAGACTCTAAACGCTTCCGTACCGCCGCCTCTGCCCGTCGATGCTCATTCTCTTTGACCATGGAGCTCCGCGCGGCCTGATCCGGGCGTTCGCCGGCCACACCGTCATCACCGCTCAGTCCCGGGGGTGGGACACGCTGAATAACGGCGCGCTGCTCAAGGCGGCAGAAGAGGCGGCCATTGATCTGCTCCTCACAACCGACCGGCGAATTCGCTACCAGCAGAATCTTGCGGGGCGAAGAATCGCGATCGTCGTTTTGACCGGAACGACGAAATGGTCCCGGGTCCGGCTGCATTTTGGACGCATAGGCGCCGCCGTGGAGGCCGCGGGTGCGGGGAGCTATACGGAAGTGGAAATTCCGTTCGCCTAGCGAGCGGCGCGAGACGGCAAGGCGCCCGCGATTATCGCTATATCGGTATCGCGACGCAACTGGCCGATCCTTCAGGACCCCGCGCTTGGATCGACCCCAAACGTCCAACAACAGAGCGCTTATGCGAAGGTCACTGGCAGTTTGACATATGGTAACACAATTGTTACCATAAACCGTGGACGATCGAGATCCGCGGCTACGTTGACGAAAACGGGAACAAACGGCTCGCCCACTGGCTGGAAGGACTTGACGCCGCGGCAGCCGCCAAGGTGACCATCGCGCTTGCGCGTATGGAACAGGGAAACGTATCGAAGGTCAAGGGCGTTGGTTACGGTGTCTTTGAATACGGGATCGATTTCGGGCCCGGTTATCGAATTTACTTTGGCAAGGATGGCGACCTCCTTGTGATCCTGATTGGCGGCGGCACGAAGAAACGGCAACCGCGGGATATCGCGGCGGCGCAGGAATGCTGGGCCGCATACAAACGACGAAAGAAACGGGAGATTCAATCAATGCCCCTGACCCACGACTTCAAGGAAACCATCCGGGCGCGGGCGCAACGCGACCCGGATTTCCGTCAAGCGCTCCTACGCGAGGCCGTCGAGTGTGTCATCAACGGGGACCTTGCGACCGGCAAGGCCGTTCTGCGCGACTACGTCAACGCGACCGCCGGATTTCAGGACCTGGAGAAACGCACGCGCATCCCCGCCAAGAGCCTGATGCGAATGCTGGGGCCAAAGGGCAGCCCCTCCGCCGCGAATCTTTCGAGCATCCTCACCGCGTTACAAAAAACGGAGGGCGTCCGGTTCGAGCTGTCGCTGAGACGGCAATCTGCCGGAGGCACCACGTAAGGCGTTCCGCGATCGGCTACTCCTACAGCCAATGCACCAGGCTGGTCGCCCCATACGCCAGCAGGCAGCCGATCGCCGCGCCGGCGACTACGTCGCTGAGGAAGTGCATGCCCAGGAGGATGCGCGAGGCGGCCACGCTGAGGGCGCAGAACAATAAGCCTACGATGAGATCGGGGTAGAAGGTCTCGAGCGATATGGCTACGGCGAAGGCCGTAATGGTGTGACCGGAGGGAAACGAGAACTGGTCGGGCGGCAGCAGGGTAGCCCAGCAGTGAGGCTCCAGGGGGCGCTTCCGGCCGGTGGCTTTTTTGATCTTGAGAAAGATGGCGATGCCCACGCCGGCCGCCAGGGCCGCGGCGCCAGTGGCGCGGAACCGATCGGAGCCGCCGAACAGCAGGATGATGCAACCGAGGGCGTACCACAACCAGCCGTCGCCGCCGCGGGTGGCGCAGATCATCCACACGCGGATCCAGCGCGGCGCCGGCCAGCGGTTGACGCGGCGCATCAGGCTATGGTCGCGATGCGAGATGAAACTCAGCATGGCTTGAGGTAGCGTCACGACGCCACCTCGGGCACGGGGACGGCCCCGCCGGCTTCGGCTTTCCAGCTCCCTCGCGCTAGCGCCCAGCGGCATTGTGCCATCCACCAGCGCGCGAACGCGTTCTCTACTATATAGTTTCCGAGAATTACCAGGGGAACCGCAACTCCCAGAGATGCCACCGGCAGCGTCCATGGGTTTTCCCGTACCATATTGTGGCCGATGGCGACCACGTCGCGGGTGAGTTTCCGGACGCCGCACATGCCGGAGTGCCGAGTGTGCACGTGCAGATCGCAGCGCATGCCTATTTGTAGCCCCGCAACGGCTACAGTTGGGTGACAGACGGGAAAAACATGGGTTAATCGCTCTGTTTTCAGGGACGGGCGGGGCTCGCCATGGCACAATCGAAACTGGATGATCCGCCTGGACTTCGTCTTTTTCGACGCGGGCGGCGGCCATCGCGCGGCCGCCATCGCGCTACGGGAAGCCATTGAGCGCGAAAAACGGCCGTTGGAAATCCGGCTGATGAATTTGCAGGAGTTATTGGACGAGATCGACGTCTTCCGCAAGCTCACCGGCATCAGGTTACAGGATCTTTACAATTTGATGTTGAAAAAGGGCTGGACGCTGGGGTCGGCCGAACTGACGGCGGGGATGCACGGCGTCATTCGCCTGTTTCACCGCCGCCAGGTGCGCCTTTTGGAAGAATACTGGCGCCGCAGCCGGCCGGACATGGTGGTTTCGCTGATTCCGAATTTCAATCGAGCGCTGTGCCAGAGCCTGCGCCAGGCCCTGCCGGGGACGCCGCTGGTGACGGTGCTTACCGACATCGCCGATTACCCGCCGCACTTCTGGATTGAGCCGTTCGCGGGCGGGCTGCAGGAACAGTACTTCATCTGCGGCTCGGCTAAGGCGGTGGAACAGGCGCTCGAGATGGGCCATGCCGCGAACAAAGTGCTGCGCGCGTCCGGAATGATCCTGAACCCGCGATTCTACGACGCCGCTCCGCTAAGGGCCGAAGAGCGGGCGCGGGCGCGGCGGGCGCTGGGCCTCGATCCGGACCGCCCGGTGGGATTGGTGCTGTTCGGCGGCCAGGGTTCGGCGGCGATGGGCGATATCGCGGCACGCCTCGCGGGTCGCCAGTTGATTTTGGTCTGCGGCCACAACACCCGCCTGCGCGACAGGCTGCGGGCAATGCCGCACCGGGCACCGATATTCGTCGAAGGTTTTACCCAGGAGATCCCCCGCTACATGCAGCTTGCCGACTACTTCATTGGCAAGCCCGGCCCCGGCAGCATCAGCGAAGCCGTCGCCATGCATTTGCCGGCGATTGTGGAACGCAACGCCTGGACCCTGCCGCAGGAGCGCTACAACGCCGATTGGGTGCGGGAGCAAGGTGTCGGCGTGGTATTGAAGAACTTCCGCGGGATCGCCGAAGCGGTGAAAGGGATGCTGGAGCCCGCGGCGTATGCCCGGTATCGCGCCGCCACCGAGCGCCAGACCAACCGGGCGGTATTCGAAATCCCGGCGATGCTGGAAGGGATCGGAAAGGAATCGGCGAGGTAGGGCGGGCGGCTTACCCGAACGTGCGGCTACGCGTCGCCGCTGGCCTGCGCCTGAACCAGGAGGCCAATCTGAACGTCGTGTGTGAGCTCCAGCGTTACCGTCATCGCCGCCCCCGCTGTCATTATCGCAAAGTTCCAGGACAGGCCGACAAGCCCCGAACTGCCAAACGCACTCAAATTCGACAGGAGGGGCCGCGCTCTGTTATACTACCAGTGTCCATTGTGTTTCATTCCAATCGCGCGCCTTACCAGTTTCACAGTGTTTTCCCCGTTTTCCGCGCATTTCAACCTAGGAGCGACGCGTTAGCGAGCCATGGCTGCCAATACATATTCCCAAGGTGCCCAAGTCGAGCACGACAAATTCGGATTGGGCACTGTAATGTCCAGTAACGAGGAACGGATCGTGATCAAGTTCGACGATCACGGTGAAAAGAAGTTCGTCAAGGATCTGGTGCTGGTCAGCTTGAAAAAGAGCGACCGTACGCCACCAGCCGAAAAGAAGGGAACCCGGAAGAGGAAGGTTGCCGTTGCCGCTACCGTGTAATCGCAATTAGTTACAGGAGCGCACGGAAGTTTTGAGGATCTCCGATTGAACGCACGCCAGAAGCGATTATTTGAAGACGCCCGGAAGCGGAATCCGGACATGAAAATGCCCACCGAGCAGCCGCCTGCCACGGAGTGGACCGAGGCGGACCTGGCTTTGATCAAGCAGGGTGTGGGCGACAAGAGCGGCCGGCCCAACCAGGGTGGGGGCGAATCCGGCGAAGGTGGCGAGGAAGCCGCCAGCGGGGTCCAGTCCGGCTCCGTGGTCACGTATTTCGAGCAGAAGGGTTTCGGTTTTCTGCGGCCCGACGACGGCGGTCGGGACATCTTCTTTCACGTTTCGCGGCTGGCCGAGGGCCTGGCCACGGATCTGCGGCCCGGTACGCGGCTGATTTACGAGTTGGGGATGGACCGCACCGGCAAGCCGGCTGCCAGCAGCATTCGGATCGCTCCTCCGCCCGCCGCCGCCGAGTGACCGCATGACTCGATTCGTGGTTCTTGCCTGAGGTTTTCAAAGTCCCATGTTTGACAATCTATCGGACAAGCTGCAGCGGGTTTTTAAGAGCCTGCGCGGCGAGGGCAAGCTCTCGGCCGAAAATATGGAGGGCGCGCTGCGGGAGATCCGCATGGCGCTGCTCGAGGCCGACGTCAACTTCCGGGTGGTCAAGCAACTGATCGAGAACATCCGGCAGAAGGCCATGGGCGAGGAAGTGCTCACGGCGCTGTCGCCATCCCAGCAGGTGATCAAGATCGTTCATGAAGAGCTGATCAAGATCCTGGGCAGCCATGAATCGAAGCTGCGTTTTGCCAACGAACCGCCGACGGTGATCCTCATCGTGGGCCTACAAGGCTCGGGCAAGACCACCTCGGCGGGCAAGCTGGCGCGGTGGCTGGGACGTAACGGGCACCGTCCCATGCTGGTTTCGGTGGACGTCTACCGCCCGGCGGCCCGGGAACAGCTCAAGGTGATCGCGCGGGAAGTCGGCCAGCCGGTTTACGAAGGGGCGGCGGACGAAACCAAACCGCTGGAGCTGGCTCGCGCTGCCCGCAAGGAAAGCGCCAATTCGGGGCGCGACGTTCTGCTGGTGGACACGGCGGGCCGGCTGCACATCGACGATCAATTGATGAGCGAGCTGGACGAGCTCAAGCAACAGCTCAACCCGGTGGAGATTCTGTTCGTGGCCGACGCCATGACCGGGCAGGACGCGGTGAAATCGGCGGATGAATTTCACAAGCGCCTGGGCATTACCGGGGTGATCCTGACCAAAATGGACGGCGATGCCCGCGGCGGCGCGGCCCTCTCGATCCGCCACGTCACCGGCCAGCCGCTGAAGTTCGTGGGCGTTGGCGAAAAGCCCGACGCTCTGGAACCCTTCCATCCGGATCGCGCGGCCAACCGCATTCTCGGCATGGGCGATATTCTCTCGTTCATCGAGAAGGCCGAACAGACCATCGACAAGAAAAAAGCCGTCGAGATGCAGCGCAAGCTGATCGACAACGAGTTCACCCTGGAGGACTTTCGCGACCAGTTGCGGCAGATCCGCAAGCTGGGCCCGCTCGGCTCGCTGCTCGACATGATGCCCAAGGTGGGCATGCTGAAGGATCTCAAGGACGTCAAGGTCGACGAAAAAGAGATCACGCGGGTGGTGGCGATCATCGACTCGATGACGCCGCGCGAACGCGACAATCACATGATCATCAACGGCAGCCGGCGGCGGCGCATCGCGCACGGCAGCGGCACCTCGGTGCAGGAAGTCAACCAGTTGTTGAAACAATACGCCCAGGCGCGCAAGATGATGAAGACGTTTTCGGGCGGCCTGATGGGCAGGAAACTCGGCAAAATGAAGCTGCCCCCAGGATTTCCGTTCGGAGATATGGCGGGCCGCTAGCTGACAGCCTCGCCCCGGATACGTTACCTTATTTAAGGACAAAGGAATTGGAGTACCGATGCTGATGATTCGACTGGCGCGTTTCGGCGCCAAAAAGAAGCCTTTTTATCGCGTGGTGGTGATTGAGAAAGAGCGCGCGCGCAACGGACGGAGCCTGGAAGTGGTGGGACATTATAATCCGCTCGCCGTCCCGGCCCAGGCGACGTTGCAGCACGAACGGATCGAACACTGGACCAAGAACGGCGCGCAGCTCTCCGATACGGTGAAGCGCCTGGTCGAGAAATTCCCGGCTGCCGCCCCGGTGGCCCCGGTGGCGTAGCTGTTTCGTGCTAGGTCTTACAGTATTAACTGTAAGAAAACTAACGGGAAGTGTGCAATGGAAGCCGTTCGGACAGTACCCGTTCCGCTACCATGGGAAAGGGAGGCGGGATGAAGCAGCTTGTTGAAGATATTGCCAAAGCTCTGGTGGACATCCCCGAAGAGGTGTCTGTGCGCGAGGTGCAGGGCGAACAGGTGACCGTACTGGAATTGAAGGTGGCTCCCAGCGACCTGGGGAAAGTAATTGGCAAGCAGGGGCGGACGGCGCGTTCGATCCGGACCATATTGGGAGCGGCTGGAATGAAGCTCAACCGGAGATTTACGCTGGAAATCCTGGAGTGACTCCGGACCGGGGCGAGTGGGTGGCAATTGCCCTCGTGGGAAAACCGCGGGGAAACCGGGGTGAGCTTACCGCCATCAGCCTGTCGCACAAGCCCGAGCGTTTCGCCGAACTGCGGGAAGTGTTTCTCTTCCTGCCGGGGAAGGCGGAAGGGGAGCGCCTGGGGCTGGAATCTACCTGGTTTCACGATGGGCGCCTGATTCTGAAGTTCGCCGGCGTGGACACCATCGACGACGCCGCGCGATGGGCCGGCGCAGAGGTGCGGATTCCGTTCAACCAGCGCGCCGCCCCGGAGCCGGGGGCTTATTTCCAATCGGACCTGATCGGGTGCGAGGTGGTGGAGCGCGCCGGCGGCGTGCGTCTGGGCCAAGTCGCCGGCTGGGACGACGGTGGCGGCAGCGGCTTACTGGTGCTGGATTCCGGGTTGATGATCCCGTTTGCCCGCTCCATTTGCGTCGAAATCGACCCTGCCAGCCGGCGCATCACGGTGGAGTTGCCCCCGGGCCTGAAGGAATTGAACCGCTCGTGATTTTCCATGTGCTGACGATCTTCCCCGAGTTTTTCGAGGGGCCGTTCGCTCACGGCGTGGTGAAGCGGGCCGCCGACAGCGGGATCGTCTCGATTCGCATTCACAATTTGCGAGACTGGACTCACGACCGGCACAGGACCGTCGACGACCGGCCGTTCGGCGGCGGAGAAGGCATGGTACTGAAGCCGGAGCCGGTTTTCGAGGCGGTGGAGGCGATCTGGCCGGAGCGCGGCGAGGGCCGTAAAGCGTTGCTGCTTTCCGCCCAGGGGCGCCGCTTCGACCAGGCCATGGCCAACCGGTTGGCGAAAGAGCGCGAACTGCTGCTGCTCTGCGGCCGCTACGAAGGTGTGGACGAGAGGGTGGCGGCGCACTTGGCCGACGACGAGATTTCGATCGGCAACTACGTGTTGAGCGGCGGCGAACTGGCGGCCGCGGTTGTCGTCGACAGCGTGGCGCGGTTGATTCCAGGGGTGTTGGGCAACGAGACTTCGGCGGCCTTCGATTCGTTTCAGGAGTCGGGGCACGGCGAAGGGCTTCTCGATTGCCCGCACTGGACGCGTCCGGCTGAGTTTCGCGGCTGGAAAGCGCCGGAGGTGCTGCTGAACGGCAACCACGAAGAGATCCGCAAATTCCGGCGCGAAGCGGCGCGGGAAAAGACGGCCAAGCTGAGGCCGGATCTGCTGGGGTGAGGCGGGGAGCATCCCAACTTTAACCAGCCATTTAGTTTAAGATAGAAGATTAAGGAAATTTCCATGCAGAACGCGCTGTTGACCAAGTTTATTCAGAAGAATCAGCGGACCGATATCCCGCAGTTTCGTCCCGGCGATACCATCCGCGTGCACGTGAAGATCAAAGAAGGCGATAAAGAGCGGATACAGGCTTTCGAAGGCACGGTCATTGCCCGGAACAATACCGGGATGGGCCAATCGGTGACGGTGCGGAAGGTAAGCTTTGGGCAAGGCGTGGAGCGTATTTTCCCGCTGCATGCACGGGTGATCGATCACATCGACGTGGTGCGCACGGGCCGCGTCCGGCGCGCCAAGCTCTATTATCTGCGCGGCCTCAAGGGCAAGGCGGCGCGGCTGCGCGAACGCGAATAGGCCGGCGAGCCTTCCATGCGCCCCGACAAGGCGGCTGGTTCATTGCGGTGCGAAGCGACGCTCGAACGGGCATTGCGAGGGCGCGGTTTCCACGCCGTGGCGGGCACCGACGAAGTGGGCCGGGGCTGCCTGTTCGGACCGGTAGTGGCGGCGGCGGTGATTCTGGCCGCGGACCGTCCCGTGCGGGGCTTGAACGACAGTAAACAGCTTGAGCCGGAGCGGCGCGAAGTGCTGGCGTTGCGCGTGCGCGAGCGCGCCGTGGCCTGGGCCGTGGCGGCGGTGGATGCCGCCACCATCGACGCCATCAACATCTACCAGGCGTCGCGGCTGGCCATGCGCCGCGCCGTCGAGGCTCTTCGTCCTCCGCCGGATTATGTGCTGGCCGATGCGGTGACGCTGGAGCTGAGACTGCCGCAGCAGGCTCTCATTCACGGCGACGCGCGCTGCCACGCGATTGCGGCCGCTTCCATCCTGGCCAAGGTGCATCGCGACGAGCTGATGCGCCGCTGGGACGCGGTCTTCCCGGAATACGGCCTGGCGTCGAACAAAGGCTACGGTACTCCCGAACACTTGCGCGCCCTGGCCGAGCGCGGTCCCACGCCGCTGCACCGGCTGAGCTACGAGCCGGTGCGTCGGCATTCGCGATTTCCACTGGATGAGACGGCGCAACTGGAACTGTTCGCCTTGGGGGCCGCATGACGCCCATGCAACAGGGCTCGACCGAACCACCAGCGTTGTCCGTCGCGCCCCCCCACCGCTGGTATCACAAAGCAACCGCCGTGGCGCTTTCGGTTCTGTGTCTGGAGGTCGGCCTGTTCCTGCTGCTTTTCCCATGGACCGGTTATTGGGATCGCAACTACTTCTCCGGCCTGTTGCCGGCCTGGAGCGACTATTGGGACAACGGCTACACCCGCGCCGCCGTGAGCGTTCTCGGCGCGGTGAATCTGGCGATCGGCCTGATGGAGATCTTCCGCTTGCGGCGATTCAGCCGGCGCATGGCGGAATGATGGTGCGGAAGCTTTCAGCGTTCAGCGGTCAGCTCTCAGCCACGCCGCCCGCGCTTGCAGGCTGACCGCTGACTGTTGATCGCTGAAAGCCTATGAAACTGCCCTCCGCAGCCCGCCATGCGAAAGCGCGGCAAACTTCCCAAGCCAGTCCGGCCTTCGTGCCGCGATGGTTCCCTCCCATGCTGCTGGGGCTCGCGCTGCTCCTGGGCTTGGGCCTGTTCTCGCGCGAACTTTCCGATTCGGATTTCTGGTGGCACTTGAAATCCGGCGAGTGGATCGTTCGGACCTACCGGCTTCCCGTCCCGGATCCGTTCGCTTACACCACAGCCCTGGCGCGGCCGGCTTATCCCGGCGAGGAACTGGTGCGGCACTTCAATCTCACGGAAGAGTGGCTGGCACAGGTGTCGATTTACCTGATTTGGCGGGTGACGGGCTTCGGCGGCGTGGTGCTGCTGCGAGCGCTGCTGCTGAACTTGTTCTGCGCCACGGCGGGATGGATCGTCTGGCGCCGGCGCGGGAATTTCTATTGGGCCGTGGCGGCGGGGCTGGCAGCGGCGAGCGTGAACGTGGAGTTCGCCAACGACCGGCCGTATCTGGCCACGTTCCTGTCTCTGGCTCTGACGGTGGCGGTTCTGGAATCGCGCCGGAGAGTGTGGCTGCTGGCGCCGCTGTTTCTGCTCTGGGCCAACTGCCATGGCGGCTTTTTCCTGGGATGGGTTGCCGTGGGCGCATACGCGGCCGAGGCGCTGTGGCTGCGCGTACGCGGGCGGCCACACCCGGGCGACACGGGCATCTATGTTTGGGGTGCGGCCGCGGTGTTGGTTTCGGGAATCAATCCCAACGGCTTCCGCGTGCTCGAAATTCTACTGCGGTATCGCTCCAGCGGCACGATATCGGTCTTGCAAGAATGGGCGCGGCCACAGCTTTGGCCACCGAACGCATTTTCCGTGCTGCTGGTGGCGGGCGCGGCGGTGCTGGCGTGGCAGCGCGCCAAGGTGCGCGTGGCGGATTGGCTGCTGTTTGCGGCCTTCGCCGCGGCGGCCCTCACCGCCGTGCGCAACACCGCTCTAATTGGTTGGTTTGCGCCCATCGCCATGGCGAGCTACCTGCCGTGGGAGTTGCGGCCGCGTCCCATCGTACAATATGCCGCGGCCGCCATCGGCGCGGCGGCGCTGGTCATCGGCGTGGCGGAAGGCCGCATGTTTCAACTGCGAGCGGCCGAGTGGAAATACCCGGCCGGCGCCGCCGATTTTCTGCTGTCGCACGATATCCGCTCGCGCCTTTTCAACACCTGGGAAGACGGCGGTTACCTAATGTGGCGCCTCGGGCCGCGGGAAAAGGTGTTCATCGATGGCCGGGTGCTGAGCGAAAGCCTGTTTGCCGACTACGCCCGCATTCTCTACAACCACGACGCCACCGGCGGCAAGGATGCCTTCGCCCTGCTCGATCAATACGGGGTCGAGACCATCGTTCTCAAAGGCTTCGAATTCGCGACCGGGCAGATGTACCTGCTGGCGCCGGGCTTGGCCGATCCGGCCGAGGCCCAGTGGAAGCTGGTGTATGAAGACCCGGCGGCGATGGTCTTCATGAGGAATCCGCCACCCGATGTGGCTGCGCTCGATTCCATGCGGATTTTTCCCAGCCTGGAAGCGGAGTGCGAAGTACACCTGGAGCACGAGCCCGGCTATCCGCGCTGCGCCCGCGCGCTCGGCCAGATGTTCTCGAAGTTCGGCGATTGGCCGCGCGCCCGGCGCTGGATCGGCGCCTACCTGGACCATCCCCACGGTCCGGACCCGGAGGCGGAAGAGCAGTATCGGCGCCTGCTGACAGCGATCGAGCCGCGACCGTAAGGGAGCGGTTGCCGCGCTCGTTTCGAGAACCCCGGAGCAGTGTTTCACCGCGCGGCAACCGCTCCTTGACAGTCGCGGCTCGGACTCGAGCATACGCTGCGTGGCTGGAATTCCGCGAACGTGAAGGGCGCGGCGGGAAGCAAATCGCCGGCTGCTTACTGGAACGCCGTGGTGAGCGCAAACACAGCGCCCTGCGGGTCGGCAAGCACGGAAAACCGCAGTGACTTGTCGATGCTCGTGGGCGGCATATAGATGGCTGCACCCAGCTCTTTCGCCTTGGCCGTGGAGGCGTCGCAATCGGCGACCAGGAGATAGGGCAGCCAGTGGGGCGGGGCGTTCTTGTTGCGATAGTCCTCGGGGAGAATCCCGCCGATTCCCGTCTCGCCGTTCAGAATGTGGAGATAGCTGGAAGGGTCTTTGGATTTTCCCGTGGTCATTGTCCAGCCGAAGAGGCCTTCGTAGAAGATCCTGGCACGGTCGCGATCGGCCGTGTTCAGGTCGGCCCAGCAAAGCGTGCCGGGGACGCCGGCGATGCCAATTCCGGCATTCGTCTTGGCCTGCCAGATGCAGAAAACGGCTCCGGTGGGGTCCTGGATGACGGCCATGCGGCCGAAGATGCCGACATCGAAGGCGCCTTTCAGTACCGTTCCGCCCAGTTCGGCGGCCCGGCCGGTCGTCTCGTCCGCGCTATCGACGGCGATATAAAGAGTCCAGTTCGGAGGCACCCCAGCCATCTGGGGACCGATTTGATAACCGGCCGCGGCAGCGCAGCCATCGATTTGAAAAATGGTGTATACGCCGTCCGGGCCCATTGGGAACTCATTGGCTTCCCACCCGAACAACGCGCCGTAGAAACTCTTGGCCGCGGTCTGGTCGGTGGTGCCCAGTTCGAGCCAACTGAATGATCCCGCCGGATGCTTATCGATGTGTGGCATGCAGGAATTATGCCACAAGTGGCCCCGCCGAGCGGTTGTTTCTGTCTACGATTGGATGAGGACATATGCCCAGCTTGGATCGCATCACGCGAGTCGCCGCCGTCATGGAAGGCAAGCCCCGCGGGCGCGGAATGCGCGTAACCGCCGGAACGATCGTGGGTTTGGTGGCCTCGGGCCCAGGACGTTCTACCGTCCGCCATTGGCGATGTCGTGCCCCGCGCAAATCCAGACCGCTCGATCACGCCTCGGAGCTGGCGCTCTCGTAACCGTAGACTCCTTCCGTCATCGGATCCGGATGTTGCCCATCTGATGGACCTGCAGGCCGCCCGGAAAAGTCTTGGCCACCGGACTGTGACCAGTCGTTTCGGTCTCCGAGCCGACCCGTTCCCCGTCCGAAAACGGCAGACCTGTGAGTCGGCGACGACACGCTCATGTGGAACTGCGATCTTACGGACGCATAAACCGGGAGCGGTATAATATAAAAGAAGATGCCCGTCACAATCTCAGACGAGGTCCTTAAAGCGGCTCACATTACCGAGCCCGAGCTGAATCAGGAGCTTGCGCTAGTGCTGTTCCAACAAGAGCGGCTGACCCTCGCGCAAGCTAGTCGTCTGGCTGGACTGGGCCAACTCGCCTTTCAGGCATTGATGGCAGAGCGCCGGATCCCCATTCATTACGGAGTCACGGAATTCCGCGAGGATCTTCGGGCTCTGCGCCTCGCGGATCGGTTTTGATCGTCGTCTCCGACACGTCGCCTGTACTAAATCTGGCGCGTATCGGGCGACTCGATCTGCTGCCTTCGCTTTACCACCAGATTCTCATTCCTTCTGCGGTATATGAGGAGCTAACCCGTTCCAAGAGCGATCTGCCGCCTGGAATGGATCCCGCCTCGCAGCCGTGGCTGATGGTAGCAACCGTCAACGACCAGAAGCGCGTACAGGAACTTCGGGAGCACCTGGACCTCGGCGAAGCCGAAGCAATCGTGCTGGCAATCGAGCTTCGAGCTGAGCTTCTGCTGGTGGACGAGAGACGCGGGCGTCGGGTCGCCAGTGCGGCGGGTTTGGCCGTCACTGGCCTTCTCGGTGTGATAGCGACTGCGAAGCGAGCTGGCCTGGTCGATTTGGCGAAGCCATTGCTCGATGAATTGATTCAGAGTGCTCGATTTTGGATTGGCCCTGACCTCTACGCAGAGGTTCTGTCCGAACTCGGCGAGTCGTGATGGAGGACTCGCCTCTACCCCCGTAGCAGGGCGAGACGACACCAGATGCCCACGACGGCGACAATTTTCCAAAGACCCAGCCGCCGAAGGGTCTCTGGCATTTCTGAATCGACAACCGCGAGAGGATTGCCGTCGCCGTAACCGGTATGACCTCGATATCTCAACGCAAGCGAATACTCACTGTCGGAAGTTCGCTTGTAGACCTCCACGAAGTACGTAAACGGTGCATCGCTTGTCGGATAGGCGACAATTACGGTCGTATCCAGATGCGCCTGCGCGTCGACGCCGCGAGTCACGAGTATCAACGTCGCGGCAAAGATTACGACGTGCCTGGATTTCATGATCATATTATCTCAAACAGGGTCCGTGGGCTCGGAGATAAGTCCCCGAAATCGTCTTCGCAACGCTGATTCGTCACTTAGCCGCAAAACGCCCCTATCGCTGAGTTACCGGCCTCCGCTCGCAGACATGGATCAGGAACGACAAACGCGCCGTTCCGGCGATTCAGGCTCGGCGCGAACCCGGCCCCGGGCATCCACCGCTACATCTTGCTCACGTGAATGTCGGCCAGCAGCCAGGTATTAGGATCGAGATCGACAGCGGACGGTTCCTTATCGCAGGCGAACTCGAAGTGCTCCTCCCGCCGAGTCATGGCCACACGCTCTGGGCGGCCGGCGCCGGCGATGGCGATCTCGATGGGGAGCCGGTAGATTTCGCCGGGCTGGGTCTGCTTCAAGTCGAGCGCCACTTTCCTGGCGGCTGCGTCCCAATGCCAGGCGGCGTCGATGACGGGCTCACCGGCGCGGTATAACCATTGGCGGAAGAACCAGCCCAGATCGGCGTGGGCAGTTTCTTCGGCTACGCGCTCGAAGTCCTCGGTGGAAGCGTTGCCGTCGCGGTAGCGGCGGTAGTATTCGCGCATGGTGGCCCAGAAAGCTTCGGTGCCGAGCTGCGCGCGCAGCATGTGCAGCGTCCAGGCGCCCTTCTGGTAGACGACAGCCACCGGCGCGCGGCCGTTCTCGATTTCGGGCAGGTTGTCGTGCACCACCGCTACCGGGGCGCGCTTATCGGCGCTGAAAATGGCCGTTCGGGAGCGCTTCAGCCCGGCCACAAAGGCGTCGCGGCCGTCGAAGTGCTCGGCGGCGAGCAGCGCGAAATAGGTGGCGAAACCCTCGCTCAACCACGCGTCGTCCCAGTCTTTTTCGGTCACCGAATCGCCGAACCATTGATGGGAAACTTCGTGCCACACCAGGCTGGACACGGGGCGGCCGTTCACGGAGCGTTCGCCGTAGAAGATTTCGCTGGCGTGTTCCATGCCGCCGCCCATGCCGGCTGCCTCCACGTCGGCCAGCTTTTCGTAGGGGTACGGGCCGACGGCATTGGAGAAGAATTCCAGCGCCTGGCGGGTGGGCACTTCGAAGGTGCCGATGCCGGCAACTCGATCCTGAGGAAAGACCCAGGTCTGGAGCGGCGTGCCCATGTCGACGGCGAAATTGCGTAGCGCGAATTCCGCCACCTCGATGTTGTTCAGCCAGGAAGCAATCGGCACGGATTGCTTCCAATGGGTCAGGCGGCGGCCGTCGCCGAGGTCGACGATTTCCTCCACGCGGCCGTTGGCTACCGCCTGGTAGCGGGCCGGAGCGGTGATCAGGAATTCGCTGGTGGCCTTGTCGTAGGGGTGGTCGATCATGGGCAGCCACTGGCGGGCGAAGGTGGGCCAGTTGGTGCTCACAAAACAACGCTCGCCGAATTTGTTCTTGACGACCCGCAGCCCGCCGGCCGGAACGCCGTGATAGCGAATCGTGAACTCGCGCAACTCGCCGGCCTTGGGCGGCGCGGGCAACTGGACCTGCAGGCGGTCGTCGCGATGCACATAGCCGAGCGGCGCACCGCCGGAGGAAACCTCGGTGACGGTCATACCCTTGGCGTCTTTAGGGGACGCCAGGTCGAGCCAGAATCCATCCACACCGCTCACGAAGCGCAACGAGACGGTGGTTTCGCCTTCGATCTCATCGGTATCGTCGGAGAGCGTCACGCGAAACGCATAGTGCTGGGCATCGATTCCCGGCTGACGGGGATAATGATCGGCTCGGGCCCGGAACGGCCATGCGGCGAGTAGGGCAACCAGGGATACGGCAATCGGAACGCGGCGTATTGCGGCGGGCATCCAGCTCTCCTGGGCCCACTATAACGTCAGGCGCAGGCGCCGCGCACGGCGTTGAGATACTCGCGCAACTCGCGAAAGCCGGCGGCGGCGGTGTGGCTGGTTTTACCCGAGGCTTCCAGAAGCTGCTGAAGGCGCTCGGCTTCGGCATATTCCCGGTGCGCCAGATTGCGGAACTTATCGGCGATCGGGAAAAACCCACGGGAATCCGCCCCAACCATCTGGCGGGCATAGGCCAATCCGCGACCCAGGTGAATATCGATGATATCGAGGAGCTGCCGGTCGGTTTTGGCCCGCAGTTCCGCCAACTTTCGCGTTTGTGTGATTACCTTCATCGTCACCTCAAGTCATATAGACGCGGAAAGGGACCCAATAGTAGCAAGTTGCTCGCCGCGGGAGTTCTATTGCGTACCGCGTTGAGTTCGGAATTCGTGAATGATAAGGTTTCGGTGGTCGAGGGTGGGACAGAGCATCGTTTTATGTGGTCCGCCAGGCCCTCGCCAAAGCTACAACAGCGTGACAGACGACAACAAGACGATCGTCTGTCCCACTGGTGGCTGCTTACCGCACCAGCCGGACAAAGTCTCCGTAGGCCGCGACAGCATCGTCGGCAGTCAGGAATATCAGATTCTCCACTTGCGCCTGGGCGACTAGCATGCGGTCGAAGGGGTCACGGTGGTGCCATGGCAGAGACGCGACATGGCGCGCCTGCGCGGCAGTCAGCGCCAAGTTCTCAAATGACTCCGCCAGTAGCCTGCTTTCGAAGTCTGGAGGCAGCCGCAGTTTCCCCAGGCTCTCCTTCAGCCAGATCTCCCAGAGGCTAACCGCGCTGACGAATACGGTATTTTCGGGATCGCTGATGAGTATACAGGCCTGCTCGGGGAGGGACTGGCTGTTCACCAACCACCAGAGGATCAGGTGCGTATCGAGTAGAATCCTCAACTCCGCGGATCACCCATCCCAAAAGCCCTCGCCATGTCATCCGGCAGGGTATCGAAATCCGGGGCAATCCAGATTTTCCCCGCCAACGCGCCCGGCTCTCGCGGACGCGCCGGGCCACGATAGGCGACCAGCTTCGCGACAGGTTTGCCCGCTTTGGCGAGAATCACCTCGTTGCCCTTCCGCACCTCTTCAATAAGCGCGGAAAGCTCAGCCTTGGCTTGCGAGATATTGCGAACTACCATGCTCAGATTGTAGCGCAGACCAGATCTGGTCTGGTCTGATCCGGCGAGGCGGCGGTGGCTATGATCTATTTTCCGTACTCGCGCAGACGTTTCAGATGAAGCCGGTCGGTGTCCCGGCTTGCCGCCTCTTTGTTTCGAATCAAATCCTGAAGGGAAATGATGGAAATCGGGATGCCGCTCAAATGCGTCGCAACCCTGTTCTTCCATGCTTCAGGGAAGGTCACGGCATCAATCGTTGTCAATATGTCCACACGGGCGGGAGCCATGCCGAACTGGAGACGACGTGGGGCTGGGTCAGATCGTGGACGGTCAAATCGGCCATCGGAGCGCCGAACTCTACCAGAGCCCGGTAAGCTCGTTCGGCATTTTCCGCCTCGGGCTCAACCCAGATGTCCATGTCCTTGGTGTAGAACGGCTCCGTGTACTTCATGACGGCATACCCGCCGACGATGAGATATTGAACCTGGTGTTGGTTGAACAACCGCGGCAGATCCTTGAAATCGGGTTTCAGTTCCACGCGTGAGCCTTTGAATTCCCCGGCCAGCTCCACCAACTCCCAAGCGGCTTCAAAGATCGCTTCGTCACCCTGTTGCTGCCAGAAATCGACATCGAACCACCGTCCGGAAACCCGCCCCGTACCACCCGGCTCATGGGGGGAGCGGCAGCGAACTGCTTGAAGCTGTCCATGCCCGATATTTATGATAACAGAGACAGTTCCATTGCCTGTGTCCGGAACTACGTTGGAGCCTGCGAATTGCTAACCTTGCAGTACGGATGATGCAGGGAAGGGTGGCTGCTGGATGTGTCCCTTTCAGCCCTCGTAAGATTGCCGGTAGCGGCCGCATTGAACCCGTTCTCGCCGAAGTGGTTGGGATTCGACCTCTACTACGTAGTGTCCGCTGCGGCTAGCGCCATTCTGTTCTGGGCCATCCTGTTCTTAGGGAGAACTCAGGAAACGCGGGATTAGCGCACACCCGGCGCGTTCTCCTCCGTTCCTGCTAAAATACGGTTTATCCACCCCAGGAGGAACAGCCTAGCTTGAACTCTGCAATCCTCGCCCTGGAAGACGGAACCGTCTTCACGGGCCGGAGTTTTGGTGCGTCCGCCGAGCGGTCCGGCGAAGTGGTGTTCAATACCGCGCTCACCGGATACCAGGAAGTATTCACCGACCCGTCCTACAGCGGGCAAATCGTCATCCTCACCAATCCGCAAATCGGCAACTACGGCACCAATGGCGCGGACGACGAATCTTCGAAGCCTTATATTGAGGGGCTGGTGGTGCGCGAATTTTCCGAAACGGCCAGCAATTGGCGCTCCGATGCTCAGGCCGGCGAATTCCTGGCGCGCAGCGGCGTTCCGGTAGTAAGCGGCCTCGATACCCGCGCCCTGGTGCGGCACCTGCGCACTCGCGGGGTGATGCGGGGCGTGCTCTCGGCCATCGAAAGAGACGCCGCCAAGCTGGTGGCGAAGGCGCGTTCGATTCCCAGCATGGCCGGGCTCGACCTGGCCAGCCGCGTTTCCACCCCGGAGCGCTACGAATGGTCGGCGGCGGTGGAAGCCTGTTCCCCATCGGAGCCGGTGGGCCGCGCCGCCGAAACCAAATATCACGTGGTGGCGTACGATTACGGCATCAAGCGCAACATCCTGCGGCGGCTGGTGCAGGTGGGCTGCCGCGTCACCGTGGTGCCATCGCTGACTTCGGCCGAAGAGGTTCTCGCGCTGAAACCGGATGGCGTCTTCCTCTCGAACGGCCCAGGCGACCCCGAGCCGCTCGAAACGCAAGTTGCCAACATCCGCAAGCTGATCGGCAAGAAGCCCATCTTCGGTATCTGCCTGGGCCACCAGTTACTGGGCCTGGCGGTGGGCGGCAAGACGTACAAGCTGAAATTCGGCCATCGCGGCGCCAATCATCCGGTGCGAAATGAACGGAACAAGCGGGTGGAAATCACCTCTCACAACCACGGCTTCGCGGTGGACCCGGATTCGCTCAATCTCAACGAAGTCGAAATCACCCACGTGAATCTGAACGACCAGACGCTCGAAGGCTTTCGCCATCGCAGCCATCCCGTGTTTTGCGTGCAATATCACCCCGAGGCCGCTCCCGGTCCGCACGATTCGCATTATCTGTTCGATGAATTCGTCCAACTCATGAGCAGCGAGCGTTAGCCGATGCCCCGACGCAACGATCTCCACCGCATTCTGATTATCGGCTCCGGCCCGATCGTGATTGGCCAGGCCTGCGAATTCGATTATTCCGGGACCCAGGCGGCAAAAGCGCTGAAGGCCGACGGTTTTGAAGTGGTGCTGGTGAATTCCAACCCGGCCACGATCATGACCGATCCCGATCTGGCCGACAAAACTTATGTCGAGCCGCTGACCGCGCCGTACCTGGAAGAGATCATCCGCCGAGAGCGGCCCGACGCGCTGCTTTCCACCGTGGGCGGCCAAACCGGCTTGAATCTTTCCGTCGAGCTGGCCGACAACGGCGTGCTCCAGAAATACGGCGTGGAGCTGATCGGCGCCAAGATCGACGCCATCAAGAAGGCCGAGGACCGGCTGCTGTTCAAGGATGCCATGCGGCGCATCGGCCTCGAAACGCCGCAATCGCAGCTTATCACCAGCGTGGCGGGCGGCGAAAAGTTCGCCGCGCGGATCGGCTTCCCGTGCATTCTGCGGCCCAGTTTCACCCTGGGCGGCACCGGCGGCGGCATCGCCTACAACAACGAGGACCTGGCGGAAATTCTGGAGCGCGGCCTGGCGCTTTCCCCCGTTCACGAAGTGCTGATGGAAGAAAGCGCGCTGGGTTGGAAGGAATTCGAGCTGGAAGTGATGCGCGACCTGGCGGACAACTGCATCATCGTCTGCTCCATCGAAAACTTCGACCCGATGGGCGTGCACACCGGCGATTCGGTGACGGTGGCGCCGGCGCAGACCCTCACCGACCGCGAATATCAGATGATGCGCGATGCCGCGCTGCGCTGCCTGCGCGAAATCGGCGTCGATACGGGCGGGTCGAACGTGCAGTTCGCCATCAACCCCGTCAACGGGCGGATGGTGATTATCGAGATGAACCCGCGCGTATCGCGCAGCTCGGCGCTGGCGTCGAAGGCCACCGGCTTCCCCATCGCCAAGATCGCCGCCAAGCTGGCGGTGGGCTACCGCCTGGACGAAATCCGCAACGATATCACGCTCAAAACCCCGGCCTGCTTCGAGCCCACCATCGATTACGTGGTGGCCAAGATTCCCAAGTGGGCGTTCGAGAAATTTCCCGGCGCCGACCCGGTGCTGGGCACCCAGATGAAATCGGTGGGCGAAGTGATGGCCATCGGCCGCACCTTCAAGGAAGCGCTGTGGAAAGGCATGCGGAGCCTCGAAACCGGCAAGGCTTTCGGCACCGAAAAGCTGGACGCGGCGCTGATCTCGAACAAGCTGATCACGCCCACGCCCGACCGGCTGAACTACGTCCGCTTCGCCATGGCGAGCGGCTACAGCGTCGCCGATATCCACGAGCTCACCTCCATCGATCCCTGGTTCCTGGAACAGATGAAGGAAGTGGTCGACTTCGAAACGTCTCTGGCGCAGGATTCTCTGGTCAATATAGGCGCCGCGAGTTTCCGGCGCGCCAAGCGCTACGGCATATCCGATGCACAGCTCGCCAAGAGTTGGGCCGTGGAGGAAATCGCCGTGCGCGAACGCCGCAAGCAACTGGGCGTTGCGGCCGTTTTCAGCCGCGTGGATACCTGCGCGGCGGAATTCGAGAGCTTCACGCCGTACCTGTATTCCAACTACGAAAGTTCTTGTGAAGCCGATCCAGTGGACCGAAAAAAAGTGATGATCCTGGGCTCCGGCCCGAATCGCATCGGCCAGGGCATAGAGTTCGATTACTGCTGCTGCCATGCCTCCTTCGCCCTGCAGGAAATGGGCGTGGAATCGATCATGGTCAATTGCAACCCGGAGACGGTCTCGACCGATTACGACACCAGCGACCGGTTGTACTTCGAGCCGCTCACGCTCGAACACGTGCTGAATATCTGCGACACGGAAAAGCCGTCGGGCGTGATCGTGCAGTTCGGCGGCCAGACGCCGCTCAACCTGGCGCTGCCGCTGAAACGGCTGGGCGTGCCCATCATCGGCACCGATCCGGCCAATATCGATCTGGCCGAAGACCGCAAGCTGTTCGGCAAGCTGCTCGACGACCTGGCAATTCCCTGCCCCGCCAACGGCTCCGCCACCAGCGTGGAAGAGGCTTGCGCCGTGGCCCGCCGCCTGGGCTACCCGGTGCTGGTGCGGCCCAGCTACGTGTTGGGCGGGCGCGCCATGGTGATTGCCTACGACGAAGAGATGGTGAAGCAGTACATGCGCGAAGCCGTCACCTTTTCGCAGGAGCGGCCGGTGCTGGTGGATCGCTTCCTCGAAAACGCCACCGAAGTGGACGTGGACGCGCTGGCCGATGGCGAGGACGTGCTGATCGCCGGCATCATGGAGCACATCGAAGAAGCCGGCGTGCATTCCGGCGACAGCTCCTGCGTGCTGCCGGCGCAATCCATTCCGCCCGAGACCCTGCGCACCATCGAGGACTACACCATCCGCCTGGCCAAGGCGCTGCATGTGGTGGGCCTCATGAACGTGCAATACGCCATCCAGAACGGCACCGTCTACGTGCTGGAAGTGAATCCGCGCGCGTCGCGAACCGTGCCGTACGTCAGCAAGGCCACTGGCGTGGCGCTACCCAAAATCGCGGTCGGCCTGATGTGCGGCCGCAAGCTCTCGGGTTACGGTTACACGGCGGGCAGCACGCTTTCGGTGGCGCAGGATTTCGTCAAGTCGCCGGTCTTCCCGTTCAACAAATTCCCCGGCGTGGACCCGGCCCTCGGCCCGGAGATGCGCTCCACCGGCGAGGTGATGGGCGTCGGCATCAACTTCGGCGAAGCTTTCTTGAAAGCCCAGATCAGCGCCGGCACGCCGCTGCCGGCCAAAGGGACGGTATTCCTCAGCGTCAACGATCATCACAAATCGGAAGCCGCCGCCGTGGCCAAACGGTTCGTCGAAATGGGCTTTTCCCTGGTAGCCACACGCGGCACCGCCGCCGTGCTGCGCAGCGCGGGCCTGCAATGCCGCACTGTGTTGAAAGTGAACGAAGGCCGCCCCAACGTGGTGGATCTGCTAAAAGGCGGCTCGGTGCAGCTCGCCATCTATACCACCACCGGCGCACCGGCGTTCTTCGACGAGAAAGCCATCCGCCGCTCGGCCGTGATGTACCGCGTCCCCTGCATCACCACCATGAGCGGCGCCCGGGCCGCCGCCGACGCCATCGCCGCCAGCAAGCGCGACCCCATCCGCGTCTGGAGCCTGCAGGAAATTCACGAATCGCATAAAGCGACGGCGTAGGGGGGCGCATGCTGTCCAGCCTGCTGAGCCGAGAGTCCGAACTCCTGATCCCGTGGAATTTAGGTTAGCCAGGCTTCGGCGGCAAGAGGGTGGGACAGACCATCGTTTTTTGTGGTCTGTCGTGCCCCGGCCAAGCCGCAACAGCCTGACAGACGACAAAAAACGATCGTCTGTCCCACCCCCGGGTCAGGTCATTTTCCCCTTGGCGCCCAAGATTCCGAGGTGACTTCAGGAGCGGGGGACGGTCCCTGGCGAGATCGTCTCTGGCGTCAAAACCCTCGCGTCACCCGACTCTTTGTTAACCAATGGCTTGCGCAGAGGTTCCTGGAGAGTTCGGAGAGTCATCTCGGCTTTTGTTTCTTCTGCGCCCGGCCAACATTCGGCGTGACCGACAGCCCACGTGTGGATTTATATACGTCACACAACCACAGGGCCTCAGATCCGCGGGCTTGTCAGGTCGACTTCCCGTTCCCAAGAATGTATGCCCGGGCGGGCCTGGAACGCCGCAAACGGATCAAGCCGAAAACCAGGAGACCCTGGACAAAGACGAACACGCAGATTGGCAGCCAAAGCCTCGGCTCGGGGCCGCGCAAGGCCCACCTTCCGTACCTGTCCACGGTTGCCACATCGCAACACCCGGAGATCGCAGCCTCTGCGAGCCCTCCGTCGAGAATTACGCAACAGCTAAGGGCCACCCAAATACATGCCACGGCGAATTGGCGCACGCGGGAATCCACCTTCACGGCAATGTTAACACCTGAAGCCAAGGACGCTTCCAGTTTCCCAAGTTTCTAGGTTTTCCTAAGTAGTGTTTTTTGCCAAATTTTCGCTTACAATTGAATTATGCCCGCCAAGAGAGTGGCCGCCAAGGTCCGCGCCGCCGCAGCGCACTCATTCACTACGGATTCGCCTCAATCGACGCCGGAATGGCTCGACCGGCTTCGCCGGCGCGTCCAGCAGGAGACCCCTGCCAAACGCGAATGGGCGGAGAAGGCTGCAGAATTCGTCCTGGAGTTGATGGATCTCTCCGAAACGGCCTTATCCGACGCCGCGGAAGCTCCCGACAATTGGCACGCCATGTTCCGCGCCATGCGCAGCGCGGAAGTGCTGGAGCAAATCCAGAAATCCGATCCGCTCGCGCGTGCGTTTCTCGATGGACTCGATGCCAAGGCACGCCTCATCGAACAAAATGGAGGCGTCTTCAAGACCGAGCAGGTCGCCGACTACCTGGGCATTACTCCGCAGGCGGTCAATAAGCGGCGTGCCCTCCGGCAACTGGTCGGGCTCACGTTTCGCAAGCGCGGATACGTGTTCCCGGCCTGGCAGTTCACCGACCGCGGCGCCGTCCCCGGCTTGGAACAGATACTCGCGGCCCTCGCCGATCATGATGAATGGATGCAAAACGTCTTTTTCATCAATCCGAACACGCGGTTGGGAGGCCGGCGGCCGCTCGATCTTCTTCGCGAAGGCGAGATACAGGAAGTGCTCGACGCGGCCAGAGAATTCGGACAACACGGAGCCGCATGAATCCTGAACCGGGCCTCTCGACCTGTTCGGCGAATGACGGCCGCCTGAGAATTGGTGGCGGAAGTGGAACTCGAATCCACACCCTCGTTGCCGAGGAGCGGCTTTTAAGTCCTCTTAACCTTAGACATATCTAGTTGATTCTGTGTGCTTTCCTGATTTGTACCATTATCACGTTTTATGCAATTTTGGGCGTTTCTATCACGCACAAAATCACGTTGGTAGCGGGAGTGGGAATTGAACCCACACGGACCTTGCGGTCCATTGGATTTTAAGTCCAATGCGTCTGCCAGTTTCGCCATCCCGCCACTCAGCACCATTCTACGCTACTACTGAACGGAATACGCACCGGACCCGTTGAACCCAAAGGCATCCCCGGCAGCGGCATCCCCGGCGATAGCGACCACGGGTGATTCGCCGTAATCGAACTGAAAGTGCTATTCTGTACGGGCGTGGAGACGGCGATGCAGAAAGTTCTTCTCACCCTGTTTTTTGTCCTTTCGGCGTTTTCGGTGTTCGCACAGAAACTCGCCGTGAAAATAATTGACCGACAGAACAATGAGACGGAGTACACGTATTTCGTGCCCGAAAATTCCTCCGCACGATCAAACACAAATGTAAACTGCTTGGGCAGCACAAACAGCGTGAACTGTAGCGGGACGACTAGAACCACCGGCTCAAGCACGCCAGCCCATCAGGTGTCCTACCATGTGCGTGGGGCCACCTTTTCGCTCCTGTTGTCGGATGGTCGAGTGGCCGTCGTTAACTGCGAAAGCAAGTTTGCGGAGCATTTTGCCGGTCCTGCCGGAAACCACCGAAGCTGCCGTATGCCACTGGTAGACGATATCGAAGCAGAGTTCAATGGCAACAAGGCGAAACTACAGTGGCCCGTCAGCATCGACGGTAAGAAGATTGAATCGGAGACATACAAGATTTTGGGCGTTCTTCCTAAATGAGTCAGCGAGAGCGCTTTCTTCGCTCGAATCACCGAATTGCAGCGGTTCATGGATGACCGTTCGCAGATGCCTCTTGCGAAGAAGCGCATTGAAGAACTGTTTCAGAAGCACGAAGAGGCTTCAAGATGACGAAGAGCATACGATTCCTTCAACTTCTGGTCTTGTTGTCATCGCAGCAAATGGCACAAGTTCCTTCCGTGCCGGTCTCGAATAGCAGTGCTGCGCCGTCTGCAACCAACGTAATGCAGGAACATCGGCCCGTTCAGTCTTTGTCCTATTCCGGCATATTGGTAAGGTTGGGAGACCCTGAACAACCAACGGTTCAGCTATTGGGCAGCCGCTATGCAGTCGCAGCCGTGGACTCGAACAAGTACAAACTGAAACCGGACGTGACTGCTTATTTGATTTCCAAGAAGAACCCCGATGAACTTGTCGGTGTAATCACCTTTCACAGTGGCAAACTGGCTAAAGCTTATCGTGATTGGACCCCGGCTGATCCTTCCGCTTACTCTCTGGTTCTTGCCATAAAAGGTGCAGTTGAAGCAATAAAGAACGACGGCTCATGTACACTTGACACCAGCAGCATACAAGAACCTAACTACACAAACCAAGGCAGTTCATTAATTTGTGGAAGCAAATATATCGAGATTTCGGGTGTCGAATCATCAAGACTGAGCAACAAAATTCTCGTAAGCATTTATGAATGGTTGACCGACTTTTCACAAGATTGATTCCGGTCAGGTCGGGTTCGGTTAGCACATGAACGAGATCGTCAATCAAGTGGTACAACTTTGGCGGTGGCTTCAACAAGCCGGAAACTCGACTATCGTTCTGGTTGTCATCACTGCATGGTATACTTTCCTCACCTTTCGCATCATGCGCCTGAATGCCGTGCAGGTAAGGGAGCAACTTCGCCCCAACCTTGCTCTTGGCTTGCGGCGTTCGCCCGAAGATCCAAAGGAAGGACGCTTCACTATCGAGAATGTAGGTGAGCGTAGCGTGAAAGTCTTAGATGCTCTGGTGACCTGCTATGTTGAAGGAATCCGCTTCTCCAGGTGCCGCCCAAATGATGTGCAGGGAGCCGTGTTACCGCCAAAAGGGAAAGTAGATGGCGTATTTCCAATATCGCCACGTACGGACGAGTGGGTGATCTGCACTCTGAGGGTTGCCGGTTCCGATGTGGGCGATCAAGTTTTCATGACGTACGAATACTGGTCGAATGTGCATAAGATGCTGGTTTCCGCACACAGACCGATTCGTGTTGTCTTGCGTATGTGGTTGGCCCCCATTCGTGTCCCGTATCTGAAGATCGAAGTCTTCGTTCGGCACATCAGGCGGCGTGCCCACTTGCGGGACCTGCGTTCTCGGCATCGGGTTTCTTAGCTGCAACGGTCTCATTCCCTCTTAACAGTCCTATCCGGCCCGAACTACGGGCGGGTGGGGTTAGTATAACCCTTGCCGATGGGAACCCATTTCCGATTTTCACTGTGCTGAAGCATGGCCGTCCACCCTCCTGGTGGCCGGTGGCACGCATTGACAAGGTGTATAGAAAAGGTGTACAATAATCCTATGCGTTGCGCCCTTTATGCGAGAGTAAGCAGCGGCGATCAGAATTGCGAGATGCAGTTGCGAGAGCTTCGTGATTACGTGTTTCGGCAGGGCTGGAAGATCACCGAACAATACGTGGACTCCGGGTTTTCAGGACGGAAGAAAAACCGGCCAGCTTTGGACCGCATGATGGCAGACGCCGCAAAACGCAAATTCCAGTGCGTTCTCTGCTACAAGTTGGACCGCCTTGGCAGGAGCGTTTTGCACCTGAGTCAAACGCTGGCGACATTGGATTCCCACGGCATCCGGTTCATCGCAACGTCGCAAGGATTGGACACCGATGCAGCGAATCCTACCAGCACGTTATTGTTGAATATCTTGGCCTCAGTCGCCGCCTTTGAAGTTGAGTTAATCAAAGAGCGCACGATCTCAGGCATCAAGGCGGCACGTGCAAAAGGCAAGCGCCTTGGACGCCCCATGAAAATTTTTCATCGGGATCAGGTCATGAAGCTCCGTGACGAAGACTTGATGAGTTGGCGTCAAATTGGGGAATGGCTGAATGTTCCGGCCATGACAGCGTACAACGCTTACCAGACGTTGCGTACAAGAAATGTGGTGGAAACCGGCTCTGCAACCACCGGCAATCGTGGGAGTTCCGCCGTCGCCGTTTAGCCGGTTTCGACCATAAAACAAACGAAGGTATTTGGGACGATCTTTGGAAGAGTAAGAACCCCGGCGATCATTTCGGTGAAAGATAGCGGTCTTTGCAGAGCACCCACCGGCACCGCTGTCCATACACTCCGCACCTTGCTTTCAGCGATACCATCCTCAACGCCGCCGATATACGTTTCGCCAGTCCAACCCGGCTATACAGCCACCCAAGCCACGTATCCCGGCGTGCGGTGTGGCTGGCGCTACACGCATACCGCATAGATCGGCCCCCAAACAACGCTTGAAGCCCGCCCAGGCATCTCAGATGCCCCGGCCCCTGGCGAACGCCCTGACACTCGCCCGGACGCCAGGAAATGCCATTCTGTAGGCCATGCTCCAGCGTGGTTGCTGTCAGCAATGCCGGTTTCTGAAATTTCCCAAAATCTAAATATGTCTAGCACCGCATCCCGAAACCCATGAAGATATGGAAAAGTTTTTGTGGTTCGGTTCTGGACCAAAGAAGCCAACGATCCTGAGAAAGTGGTTCCTTCCAGCAACCAAACTTTTCTTGATTGGCTTCGTGATTCCTGGATCGAGTTGCGCTGCAACCTTGCAGGATAAAAAGGGAAGCAGGACTTCAGCAACCAATAATTTTTGGTTGTGGTTATCTTAATGGGCTGGCGGAAAAGACATCCTCATTATACCGGCGTTTTTGAATCTGTCAAGTTCTGGGACCAGGAGCGGATTTTGGCAACCAGATGGTCTTCCACAACCACGGTCACTTCGGCTTTGTGCGCTTCTGCATCTTGCCGGGAACACGTCTCACACGGCGTCGGGCAAGGTTCCCACGGTGCCAATGCGCTTCTATCGCCTGAGTGACTATCTTGCTTCATGAATACCATCACTGCGGTCCTATCGTACCGCCTTTCATAATCTAATACTAACACGTGCCATCTGGCATCGCCCTTCTCCGTTGCCGGTGTTGTTACATCTACTTCGGATATCGTTCACCACAGCGACGTGATAAATAGATACCGGAGCCACCGTTATGATGAAGACAACACTGACACACAGCCTGACCCTTCGCATCTCACCAGAACTTAACCTGATGATCCTGGATGCTGCCTATGAAGCCCGCCTGAGTAAAGCAGCGTGGATTCGGAAAGCCATCAACCACAGTCTTGGATTGAAACAGCGAAGAATGGATTCCGAACTGCGGTAGCCACGGAGAACCGAAATGACCATAAATCTGAACAATCTGAAAATGACAAACGAAGAAGAACAACTCTATGATTGGTGCCACGCCAACTTGGAAGAAGAGCAAGTTGCTGAAGTCGAACAAGAAGCGCTGGAAGTTTCGCTGCGTGAAATCAATGCCCCGGAAGCTGCTGAAAAATTGCTCGAACTGTTGGTGACCGTTATAGTCCGCAATGCCGAAGAAAGACGCCGGGGCAATGAGGAAGCGGAATGAACCTCCAATTTCTCGCAGACCTTTGCGCCGAACTTGTCCAGCCTGATTGCGAGAGAAGCGCAATATTGGCGGCGCTCACCGATGACGAACTGCGAGACGCCTACATCAATGTCGCACGGCAATTCGGCCTGGAGCTTGTTTGCGGCGTTTACGAGCATTCGCACTGGATGTCTGACTTACTGGTCATTGTCAGCAATCAAGGCCGATTCATGCGGCTCAAACTGCTTTTTACGCTATTTTAGTCGAACTGGACAGGCGTGGCCTTGATTGGCCCGATGTTGCGTAGAGTTCATTCTGAACGGTGCCCAACTGTGTCTCGCCAAAGAGCACTCTACTTGTTGTGCTCGAAAAACTCAGCCAGTTCCGGCACCGTCTCTGGATTGTATTCGATTGTGTCCAGGTGGTATTTCTCCAGTGACCGCATCGCATTCGTCAAATCGTTCTCACTCACGATATTATACCTATCGAAAACGGATCTGGTTTTGTGGCCGCTGATCTGCATGGCGACTCGTTCAGGCACACCCGCACGAATCAGGTTGCGAACGCCAGAGCGCCTAAGATCATGTACCAATAGTTTCGACTTACCCACCGCTTTCAGCCAGCCGGTGCGGATGGAGCGAAGATGCTTGCCCTTGAAGGTGAAAACATATTCGGAGGCGTGAGGAAGCCGCTTGAAGTAGAACATCATCATCTTCGAGCACGGAATGACTCTGGCATCATCATTCTTGGTTGTTCCCGGATCGAGACGGACCACGCCGTTGATCCAATCGAGTTGATTCCATCGAAGGTTCAGAACTTCTTGGATTCTCGCACCGGATTCGTAAGCAAATAGGACTGGCGCACGCTGGTGTTCCGGCAACCTGTTGAAGATCACCCAAAACTTCTCCTTCTCCACAAAGCCGGATCGTGGTGGAGCTTCCTTCAACATCGTGATTGTGGGATGCGGAATCTCAGCGAGATTGAAGGCCCGCTTCAGGAGCGCAAGGCAGCGGTTGATGCTGGCGTTGGAAAGACTTTTCTCGCCTTGCGACTTTGTGTTTATGAAGTCTTGAACGTCCTGTTTGGTGACCGTTTCGGCCAGCATCTCGCCAAACCACGGACGAAGGTGGCCGTCGATTTTATCTTCTGCGAACTTAAGATTGAAGCCGTTCAGCCGGTAGTCTGCCAAGACACCATCCAGGAGCTTGCCTACAGTGGCCTTTCCTGGCCGTTTGAGGCCCGCCACGGCTTCGGCAAGCCGCAACTTGGCTTCTTCCTTGTCGCTGGTGAAGGTGGATTCCCGGACCTGCTTTCCGCCCTTCGTGTACGACACCCACCAGATTGACGAATCGGGCCGTCGATACAGTCCCATGTGATATATCGTATCACGTTTGGTGGAAACAAGTCTCTAAACAACTGAAAACAGGAATAGAGGCAAAGATTTTAAGGCCGCTGCGTCTACCGATTTCGCCATTCCGCCACGCCGGGTAGCCGGGCCAGTTTGCTTGTGGGCAAACTGGCCACTACTCCACGCCGCTATTCTAGCAGGGCGCTCACCAGGGGCGTCTGCGCGTGCGACAATTGCCAACGGAACCATGCCGATCTCCTACCTCCACCCGCGCGACGAAATCCTGGCGCTCATGCAGCGGATCTATGGCTACCGCATGACCACCACTTCCGGGGGTAACCTGTCGATACGGGAAGCGAATGGCGACCTGTGGATCACCCCGGCGCGGATCGACAAGGGCACGCTGCGGCGGGAAGACATCGTCTGCGTGCACCCGGATGGCTCGATGGAGGGCAGCCGGCAGCCTTCATCGGAGCTTCCTCTGCACCTGGCGATTTATCGCAGCCGGCCGGACTTCGGCGGCATCGTGCACGCCCATCCGGTGGCGCTGGTGGCCTTCAGCATCGCCCACGAAGTCCCCGATACGCGCCTGTTCCACCAGGCGTTTCATGTGTGCGGAAAGGCGGCGTTAGCCGGTTACGAACTGCCGGGCAGCGAGGCGCTGGGGCGCACGGTGGGGAAGGTCTTCGCCCGCGGACACGATTCGGTGATTCTGGAAAACCATGGCGTGGTAACCGGCGGCGCCTCCGTCGCCGAGGCGTTCCGGCGCTTCGAGACGCTGGAGTTCACCGCCAAGACGATTATCAAAGCGCGCCTGGTGGGCGAGGTGCGGTACCTGACGGAAGCCGAGATTGCGCTCGCGGAGCAGCCGCGCGAGCCGCTTCCGGAATTCGAACCCAGCCCGCCATCGAGCGCGGAAAAGGAACTGCGCAACGTGGTGGCGGCATTCGTGCGCCGCGGCTACCGGCAGCGGCTGTTCATTAGCACCGAGGGCAGTTTTTCGGCGCGCCTGGCAGGCGATTCCTTTGTGATCACGCCCTATCGCCTGGACCGCGCCACGGCGCAGCCTCCCGAACTGGTGCTGGTGGAAAACGACCGCGCCGAAGCCGGTAAGACGCCCAGCCGCGCCGCGGCGGTTCACGCCGCCATCTATCGCCGCTGCCCCGAAGTGGGAGCCATCATCAACGCGTACCCGGTGAATGCCACCGCCTTCAGCGTGACCAGCTTGGCCCTGGATACACGCACCATCCCGGAAAGCTACGTGGTGGTGCGGCGCGTCACCCGCTCGCCCTTCGGCCTGCAGTTCGACCAACCGGAAGCCATCGCGGCACACGTTTCACCAGCCGCTCCCGCCATGCTGCTCGAAAACGACGGGGTTCTCGCCACCGGCGCAACCGTGCTGGAAGCCTTCGACCGGCTGGAGGTGATCGAATCCACTGCCGAGGCGCTCATCAACTGCCGGGCGGTGGGCAACTTGGCGCCCATGCCCGACGAGGCGATCCGCGAACTGGCCGTGGCGTTTCGCCTGCCGCTGTAATGCGAGAGCGGCCAAGGGCTTCCCTTAAGAGTGATGAAATCGCAAATCGCAGGCGGAACCGCCTGCGCCACCAAAGCAGGCGCACTGCTCTCGGTGGTGGGGCAGGCGCTTCCGCCTGCCCAGCTTGTATTACTTCTTTACCGGAGCTGCCGGTGCGGCGGGCTTGGGGGCAGCGGCCGGAGCGGCCGCGGCGGTTCCCGGATGCGCCTGGTCGTAAAGCTTGATGATTTCCGGAGTGATATTGATATCGGCCGCGCCGAAAATCACGCCGCCCTGCTGATTGCTCACATCCAGCACCACGGCATACCCGTTCTGGGTGGCGAACTGGTTGATGATCGGATTCATCTTCCCCCAGATATCCTGCATCAGCTTCTGTTGGTCCTGGTCGACTTCCGTGTTCAAATCGTCGGCGTCGTTCTTAAGCGAACGGTCGTTGGTGGAGATGTCGCGCTCCATCCGGGCCTTGGCCTCGTCGCTCATGGTGGCGGCGCCTTTGCGCAACTGGTCCTGCAGGGCTTGGATATCCTGCTGCCTTTTTTCCAGGGCGCTCTTTTTCGGATCGAACTTGGTCTTCAGCTCGGCGGCGGCCTTTTGCCCGTCCTTCGTCTGCAAAATGGCCGCGGTGATGTTGATAATCCCAACCTTGGTTGGGGTTGGCCCGGCGGTGGCAGCCGGCGTAGGGGCCGGCGCGGCGGCGGGCGCCGCCTGCCCGGCCGCGGTTATGGCCATGCCCAATACCAGGGCGCAACGGACAACGTAGTTCTTCTTCAAGTGTTACTCCTGAATCTCAAAATACTAACACGTCCCCCGTCAGAACGTCCTGCCCACGGTGAACCGGAACAGGGTGCGCCGGTCGAAATACGGATACTCCTGTCCGTATTGGGCGATGGCCGCATTGAAAGTCGCCGCATTGGGGAAGAACGAACGGTCCGCCGCTATCGGCGGTTGCACGTATTCGCGGACGGTGGATGGATTGTACGCAAAGTACACCCGGAAGGGCGCCTGCACCACAGGCAGCAGCACCTGGAGCTCCAGGCCCGTGGACCCCACCGGCCTGGTCGTACCCGCGGCAATCGGCACTTTGCCGGTGAACCCGGCCTGGGGAAACTCCTGGCTTAACTGGAGCACGCGCTCCGGCGACATGGTCAACTCGCTCGGCCGAAGGACGCCGTTAATGCCGGCATCGCCGAAAATCGCCAGGGTGATGGGGCCGAAGATGGGGATGCGGTATTCGAAATTGAAAACTCCGTGCGCATCGCCGCCGGGGGTGATGAGCTGGTAGGCGGGAATGGGCATGGAAACCGAAGCCGAAACCACCGAACCGCCGCTCACCTGTTGTTGGGTGCGGGCGCTGCCGTCGCTATTGTAAATGGGAATACTCGCCTGGGTGGGAATGAAGGCGATCGGCGTGATGGACCACCAGTCGAAACCGCGTACATCGTTTTCGCCGCCCATGAAAGAACGCGCAAACGGGGGAACTTCCTTGCCGCCGTAGCCGCTGATGATCGTCCCCATCACATGGAACGCCAGAATGTTCTTATGGTAGATCGGCGACGCGTGGTAATACTTGACGTCGAGCGCCGGCGCCAGCGTGTTCACGTTGCCGCCCAGCAAGCTGCTGGCGAACCCCGCCGAAAAGTAAATGCTCTTACCGGCGGTGGGGTTGATGGGATGATTGACCGTGTTATAAGTCAATCCCGGTGTGATCTTGGCGGTGCGGATGCCATTCAAGGCGTTGGGACCGTAGACACCGTCGAAATCGATGTACTGGAAATAATTGGTCGCCGCCGTGGTTTCCGTCTTCACGTTGGAAATGTCGTAGCCGAAGGTGATGCTGCTGCGCCAGAAACTGCGGTGCAACTGGTAGCTCAGCGAGGTGGTGAAGCCGCGGCTGTCCTGCACGTAGTTCAGCAGGTTCTGGCTGCCGAGCGAGTTATAAAGCCCAATCAGATTCTGGCCGGTGAGAAGCGAAACCTGCCGCGCCTGATTGAAGTCGTAACGCGAAAAGTAGACCGAGAAGCCGGTCTGAATGGGATGGTCGAACAGGTACGGCTCGCTGAAACCCAAATTGACGCTGCGCAGCAAGGTGCCAAGCTGGGAACTGATGGAAAGGGTTTCGCCCAGGCCCAGGAAATTGTTGGTGGAATAGTTCACGCCGACGAAGGTGCCGGCGATGCCCGACACGCCGCCGTTGAGCCCGATCGAGTTCTTGCCGCGTTCCTTGACCTTGAGGGTGATATCGACGGTATTCGAGGCCGGATTGCGCTTGATATCGGCCGCGTCTTCCTTCTTCAGAGCTTCAAAATAGCCAAGCTGATTCAGGCGCAGAATGCTCAGGTCCCACAGGTTGGTATTGAACATGTCGCCTTCATCCAGCAGCAATTCGCGGCGGATCACCTTGTCGCGGGTGGTGGTATTGCCCGAAAAGTCGATACGGCGGATGAAGAACTGCTTGCCCTCGTCGGCGGTGATGCTCAGATCGATCTGATCGGTATTGGGAATCGGCTCGACATCCGGCTCGGGGACGAAATCGATATAGCCGAAGCCGCCGTAGAGCTTGCGCATGTTCTCGATGCCCTTGCGCAGCTTATCGGTGTTGAACACGTCCTTTTCCCGCATGCCGAACAGCGCCATCAGCACGGAGGGCTCGCGAAACAGCTTCACACCCACGAAATTCATGCTGTGCAGGTGGTACACCCGGCCTTCTTCCACCGGCAGCTTGATGTCGGCATAAATGCCGGGCTGTTCCATCTTGATAATGGGCAATCGCCAGCCGCGGCCGCCGTGCGGCACGATATTGACGGTGGGGTCGAGCACGCGGGCTTCATAATATCCCTTGTCCTGATACGCCTGCCGGATCTTTTCCTCGTCGTATTCGAGCTTGGTCTGATCGTAGGTTTTGGCGAACATGCTCTCGAACAGGATCGAGTGCGGAATTCCGTACGGCTTCAGTTCCTTCATGCCGGCGATCACCCACTTGGACTTCATGGTTCGATTGCCGGTGACGGTGATGGCACCGACCTTGACCTTGGGGCCTTCCTTGACATTGAAGGTGACCTTCAACGACGAAGGCGGAATCTGTTCGATGACCGGGTCCACTTGCGCATACTGGCGGCCGCGCTCGCCCAGAAATTCCTTCAGGACGATCGCCGCGAGCTGCACCTTGCTCGGGTCGTACTGCGATTCCACCACCAGGCCGACCTTCCGCTCCTTGAAGCGATCCAGAATTTCCGAAACCGTGACGGTGTGGATGCCCTCGTAATTGATGGAGCGGATGACGCGCCGCTCGCTCAGCACGAAACGCAGGATCAGGCCGCCGGTCGGATCGGGCTCCGTTTCCACCCGGATATCCTCGAAGCGGCCCGAGTTCCACAGAGTCATGAAGTCGCGGCGGATGGCGTCTTCGGTGTAGATATCGCCGACCTTGCTCATGATCATGGCCTTGAGCGTATCGGTGGGAATGCGGCGGGCGCCGCGAAAATCGATCTCTTTAATCGCTTCGCCGGCGGCGGTCGGTGGCGCGGCGGGCGCCGGCTTGGGCGTTTCGAGCTGGGTGGGCGGCTGGGGTTGAGCGGGCTGTGCAGGCTGAGCCGGCTGCGCCGGTTGGGCGGGCTGCTGCTCCCGCGGCACGTTTTCGAACGGGTTGGCCGGCTGTTGCGGCTTGGGCGGCGTCTGCTGCGCGGGCTGAGACTGGGCAGGCTGCGGTTGGGAGGGTTGGCCTTGGGTCGGCGGGGTTTGCGCGCCGGCCGCGAACGGGTACGCTCCCGTCGCGCACATCGCCAACACGGCCAGGCGGAACGGCCCCAATCGCATCATGCGAACACACCTTTCCGGCTGTCGGCCAGGAGCCGAGGCTGCCGGACGGGCGGGATGGAACCTGTCGTTGTTCGCACCGAATTGCGCCATAGGCGCACAGGTTGCTCTGCCGAAGTCCTTCGGCTGGCGCAAGGAACTGGTTTCACGGGAGACGGTTTCAATCGATACAGCCGGATTCTGTGATGATAAGCCATTATTCTACCGAATCTTGAAGGCAACGGACAACGAGCAGGCCCGGCCACAGGTGTGACGTGCCGGCACACCGCCGCCGGCTCTTGGAAAGCAAGTCCCCCCGCGAATCGATTGGCTGCCGCGCCGGGAGGCCGCGCCGGGGCGTCCCTTCGCCTGCGGTGTGCATTTTCGCAGCCAGCTTGGCCGAAACCGTTTGCCTGAGGGGTCGCATTCCCGGGAAGTTGTTGACTCTATGCGGACACCGCATCGCGGAGGAAGCCGACAATGGAATCGAGCGAGGCTCCCGGCTGAAACACCGCAGCCACACCCTGTTGCCGCAGCGCCTCAGCATCCCGGTCCGGTACAATGCCTCCCACCACCACTTTGACGTCTTTCATCCCGTTCCGCTCCAGCAATTCCAGCACGCGCGGCACAACCGCATTGTGTGCGCCCGATAGAATCGAAAGTCCGATCACCTGAACGTCTTCCTGCAAAGCCGCATCCACGATCATCTCCGGCGTCTGGCGCAGGCCGGTATAGACGACCTCCATGCCGGCATCGCGCAAGGCGCGCGCGATCACCTTGGCACCGCGGTCGTGACCGTCCAGGCCGGGCTTGGCCACCAGAACTCGAATCGGCATGAAGACAGCTTTCAGCGATCAGCTTTCAGCGGTCAGCTTTGGAACGCCGCCGCCGGAACGGATCGCCGGTTTCACAATAGCGTCCTTGCGTGGGGGAAGGCAAGCGGGGAGCGATTACCCGTCGGCGATCTTCCTGCGGCTGAACCTGCCGCAGTCCACGGCCTGAAATGAACCGGGCAGGGCGCTATCAATCGCTGCGAGAATCCGCGGCACGTGGTTCTTGACGATGGGCCAGTTGTTGGCTGAAAGGGCTAAAATCGCCAGGCGGCGCCCTGTAAGGTTTTGCTCGTCGACAAGACTTTGGTCGCCCGTAAGAAACACCTCGATGCCGTTCTCTTCCGCCGTGCGCAGCAGTTCACCGTTTTTCAGCTCGCCCCATCCCATATAGGAAGCGGTGACGATTTCGTGTTTGCCGAGCGTGCCGAGGCTGGTTCTTAGCTTATGCGGCAGGTTGTGATCGACCAGAACCCTCACGGTACGTTCTGTCCACGTTGCGAGTGGGCAAAAGAGATGAGGCGCTGAATGGCGATGATTGAGAGGTCGGGATAGTTTTCGTGAATTTCTTCCAGCGGAGAACCAAGCTCGGCATCCTGAACGATGGTGTCCGCAAGGATGCGGGTCCCGAGCACAATGGGGCGTCCGGAGACCTTGCCTGGTACCCGTTCCACCAGTTCGCAGCCGGTCCAATCGACATAGCTATCCAAGCTCGCCTTGTCTCCCGTGTCGAGACTTCCCACGTTGGCCTCCTCGCTTCATCGTAGCCCTTTGGCGCAAAATAGGGAAGCTATGCCGAAGGGGAAGCTCATCCTGGTTTAGCCCTGGCTGTCCCAGCGGCGCCCCCTCGTCGCCCCGCTACCCTTCACAAATGCGCGGTTTCCGTATAGGTCCCGAAAACTCCCCGCAGGGCATCGCAGATCTCGCCCAGGGTGGCGTAGGCTTTGACGGCTTCGAGCAGGTGGGGCATGGTGTTCTCGGCCCCCTCGGCGGCCCGCCGCAATGCATCCAGAGCGGCGGCGACACGCTGGTTTGAACGGCGGGCGCGCAGCGAAGCCAGCTTCTGGCATTGGTGCGCGGCGGCGCTGTCGTCGACCCTCAGCAATTCGATGGGCTGGTCCTCGCTTTGGAAGCGATTCACGCCCACTACCACGCGCGCGCCGGTTTCCACTTCCCGCTGGTACCGGTAGCTGGCCGAGGCGATTTCGCTCTGCGGGTATCCGGCTTCCACGGCCGCGATCATGCCGCCCATCCGGTCGATCGTCTGAATATAAACGCCAGCGGCGCGTTCGGTTTCGAGCGTCAGCGTTTCCACCAGGTAGCTGCCGCCCAGCGGGTCGGGCGTATTGGCGATCCCGCTTTCATGGGCCAGGATTTGTTGCGTGCGCAGCGCGATGGTGACCGCCTGTTCGCTGGGCAGGGCGTAGGCTTCGTCGAGCGAATTGGTGTGCAGCGATTGCGCGCCGCCCATCACCGCGGCCATCGCCTCCACCGCCGTGCGCACTACATTGTTATACGGCTGCTGCCAGGTGAGCGAGCAGCCCGCCGTCTGGGCGTGGAAGCGCAATTTCAGGCTTCGCTCCTGGCGCGCCCCATAGCGATCCCGCATGGCGTGAGCCCACATGCGGCGGGCGGCGCGGTACTTGGCGATCTCTTCGAAGAAATCGCTGTGGGCGTTAAAGAAGAAGCTGAGCCGTGGCGCGAATTCGTCGATGGCGAGGCCCCGTTGGAGCGCCCATTCCACGTACTCAAAGCCATCGCGCAGGGTAAAGGCCAGCTCCTGCACCGCGGTGGAACCGGCTTCGCGAATGTGATAGCCGCTGATCGAAATCGGGTTGAAGCGCGGCGTGTGGCGGGCGGCGAACTCGATCGTATCCGTCACCAGCCGCATGGAAGGCCGCGGCGGGAAAATGTATTCCTTCTGCGCGATGTACTCTTTCAGGATGTCGTTCTGAAGCGTGCCCGAAATCCGGTCCCAGCCCGCCCCCTGCCGCTCGGCCACGGCCAGGTACATGGCCCACAGCACGGCCGCCGGCGAGTTGACGGTCATCGAAACCGTGACATCCGCCAAGGGAATGCCGGCAAACAGAATCTCCATGTCCTCCAGCGAACAGATGGAAGCGCCGCACTTGCCGGTCTCGCCGGCGGCCAGCGCGTGATCGGCGTCGTACCCCATCAGGGTGGGCAGATCGAAAGCTACCGAGAGACCGGTTTGCCCCTGCTGGAGCAGGTAGTGATAGCGGCGGTTGGTTTCCTCCGGCGTGCCGAACCCGGAAAACTGGCGCATGGTCCAAAGCTTGCCCCGGTACATGTCGGCGTGAATGCCGCGCGTGTACGGAAACTCGCCGGGAGAGTCGGCGGGATAGTCGCCGGGGCCGTAGAGCGGCTTGATCGGCACGCCGCTGATGGTCGTAAACTGGCGTTCGGCGGTCTTCATTTGTCCGGCTGTGACAGCGCAGCCCCGTGTTCCCTGTTGTTATCTTAGAACGAGATATAGCCCTTCATGTTGAAACCAACCATATTTCGCGAATACGACATCCGCGGCGTCGCAGACCTGGAACTGACCGACGACGGCATCGAGCAATTAGGCCGCGCCGTGGGCACCTATCTCCAGCGCCAAAGCGGCCCGCGCGTCGCTGTGGGCCGCGACACCCGCCTCAGTTCCACTCGTTTGCGCGACGCTCTCGCCGCCGGTCTGAAAGCCAGCGGCTGCAATGTGACGGACATCGGCGTGGTGCCCACCCCGGCGCTCTATTACGCGGTGGTTCATCTTCCGGCCGATGGCGGCGTGATGATCACCGGCAGCCACAATCCGCCCGAGTTCAACGGCTTCAAAACCGTTTGCGGCGCTTCCACCATCCACGGACCGGCCATTCAGGAATTGCGCCGCACGATCGAAACCGGCGATCTCGTCAGCGGCCCGGGTTCTGAAATCGCCGCCGACGTGGTCACACCTTACGTCGCCGAGGTGGCCGCGCAGTTCCAGTTCCCGCGCAAAATCCGGGTGGTGTTCGACGCCGGCAACGGTACCGGCGGCCCGGCCATGCACCGCATCCTGGAACGGTTGAACGTCGAACCTATCGAAATGTTCTTCGAGATGGACGGCCGTTTCCCCAACCATCATCCCGACCCCACCGTCACCGCCAACCTGGAGGCTCTGACCGCCAAGGTGCGCGAAACCGGCGCGGACCTGGGTATCGCCTTCGATGGCGATGCCGACCGCATCGGCGCCGTCGACGAGCGCGGAACCATCCTCTACGGCGACCAGCTCATGGTTCTCTACGGCCGCGAAATCCTGACCCGCAAGCCCGGCGCCATCTTCATCGGTGAGGTGAAGTGTTCGCAATTGATGTACGACGACCTGGCCGCGCGCGGTGGCAAACCCATCATGTGGAAGACCGGCCACTCCTTGATTAAAGCCAAAATGAAGGAAACCCACGCCGAACTGGCCGGCGAGATGAGCGGCCACATGTTCTTCGCCGACCGCTACTACGGCTACGACGACGCCCTCTACGCGGCCTGCCGCCTGATGGAAATCGTGGCCCGAAGCGATCGCCCGCTATCGACGCTCCTGGCCGATCTGCCCAAAACCGTCACCACCCCCGAGATCCGCTTCGGTTGTCCCGACGAGATCAAATTCGACGTGGCCGCTCGCGTCGCCGCCGAGCTTCGCGCGCGCCATAAAACGGTCGACGTGGACGGTGTGCGCGTCATCTTCGCCCATGGCTGGGGCCTGGTGCGCGCCTCCAACACCCAGCCGGTTCTGGTGATGCGCTTCGAAGCCACGTCGCCCGAACTCCTGGCCGAGTACCGCGGTGAAGTGGAAGAGGTCGTCGCGCAAGCCCGCGCCGCCGGGTAGCGCCAGTGTACCGAATCCATAGTGTGGGGATCTGGGGATTTCGCAGCTTAAGGTGGGCAACCGCTCCCTAACGGTCGCGGCTCGGTTACGGACATCACGTGTTTGCAATCACTTACCGAGCTGCGACCGCAAGGGAGCGGTTGCCGGGAACGGACTTCCCAAAGACGGTTCAGCACCCGCGAATCCCTAGCGCTTGATCCCCGGCAGCCCGGGTGCGCTCTGCGCCGGCGCACCCGGCAGTTTGAGTTTCAGGTCGCAGCCGCAATCGTCGCCCGCGTCTTTGGCGGTTTTCTGGTATTCGATTTCGTAATCGATGATGTTCTTCAAACTGGCCCAGTCCATGGCTTGCGCCAGGCGCCGGCCATTGATGAACAGGGTGGGAGTCGAGTTGATGCCCAGGTCGCGTCCCTGCGCCTCGATGGCGTCCACCTCGGCCGCGGTCGTCTTGGTATCGATGCACTGCCCCAGCTTCAGCGCGTCCAGGTCCTTCTGGCCTTTGGCCCAGGCCAGAACTTGCTCCCGGACGTTGTCCGGCGTGATTTTGTCCTGCTGGCCGAAGACCCAATCGTGATACGCCCAAAATGCGTCGGTGCTTTGGCCGAAGACGCAGCGCCCGGCCAGGGCCGCGGTCTTGGCCCACGGATGCAAACTCTCCAGCGGAAACTCCTTGAAATAGAGCTTCACCTGGGTGGGGTAGGTCGCCAGCAGATTGTCGCGAATCGCCTTGGCTTCCTCCTTGCAATAAGGGCATTCGAAATCGCTGAACTCCACCAGCACCACCGGCGCTCCGGAAGTGCCCCAGCCCGGCGCACCCATGGTCTTGATCTTGTCGAGCTCCGCCTTGAAGGGGTTGGCGGCGACATCGTAAACCGTTCCCTGCACGATCTTCTTGCCGTCTTTGCTGATATAAAACGTGAAGTCCTGCGATTGGTTTCCCAGCGAGGCGTGTACCGTCTCTTCCACGAAACCGGGCAGCGCCGAGACTTTCGCGTCGGAGACGGTCACCTGGATGCGCTTGTCCAGCACGTACAGATGGCGGACATACGCCTCCAGGGTGGCCTTATCCAGAGCCGTTTTCTTCGAATCCTCGGCGCCGGAGGCCACTGCCACCAGTGCCACACAGGCGGTGAAAAGGAACAATCGGGACATGCTTCTCTATTGTAATGGAGTTGAGTAATGGAGTTGATCGGCGCCGCTCGACCCTATAATAGGTTGAATGTTTAACCCGCAAGGCCGGCTGCCGTGAAGAGGGGAACCAGTCTCTTGTGGGCGGTTGTGCCTCTGCTTTATTTCGCGTATTTCTTTCGCCTCACGGCCGCGGGCGTGATTCTCCCCGATGAACCGCGATACGCTTCGGTGGCCCGCGCCATGGCCCATTCCGGCGACGTCGTCACCCCTCGGCTATGGGGCGAGCCCTGGTTTGAAAAGCCGCCCCTCACCTACTGGATGGCCGCCATGGCGTTCCGTTTTGGCGCTGGGCCGGATCTGGCACCGCGTCTGCCCGTCGCGCTTCTGGCCGTCGCTTTTCTGCCGTTCTTTTACTGGATTCTGCGGCGCGAGTTCGGATGGCGCGCGGCGGCATTTGCCACCCTGATTCTGGCCACTTCCGGAGAGTGGCTGCTGTACAGCGCGGTGGGAGTCACCGACTTACCCCTGTCGGCCACATTCTCGGCTGGCATGCTGCTGGCGATTCCATGGATTAGCCGGGGCGATCAGAAATGGCTGCCCTGGGCCGGCGCCATGTTCGGCCTGGCGATCCTGGCCAAGGGACTGGTTCCGGTGGTTCTGGCGTTGCCGCTCCTGTTGGGTGTACCCCACCGCTTTCCCCGCGCCGTGGGGCGTCTCGTATTCCCGTGTCTGCTGGTGGCAGCTCCCTGGTATGTCGCCTGTTATCTTCAAAATGGCGTAGGCTTTCTTAAGGAGTTTTTTTGGAAGCACCACGTGGAACGCGCTTTCTCCGGCGCGCTCCTGCATCGCCAGCCTATTTGGTATTACGCCCCGGTGCTGCTGGTTGCCCTCATCCCTTGGACTCCGCTGGCCGCCCTGGCGGCCACCCGCTTGGGAATACCCGACCGCCGCCGCCGATTCCTGTCTGCCTGGGCGATTTGGGGGTTGCTGTTTTTCTCCCTGCCGGTGAACAAACTGCCCGGCTACCTCCTGCCCCTGTTGCCACCCGTTGCCGCCTTGGCCGGCGTGGCGCTGGCTGAATCCGAGGTGGATCCCGGCACCGGCCGCGCGCGGTTCTGGCTGCCCGCCTGCGCCCTGCTCCTGATCGCCTTTCCCGTGGCCGGCCCCATGCTTCCCCAAGCCATTGCCTGGGGAAGTTCCAAGGCCGCGGTCCCGTCTTTTCGTTGGACCTGGTTGCTGCCCGTCGCCGCCGCCGGCCTGGTCTGGCTTCTGGAAGCGCGCCGCATGCGCCTGGCCGCCGTGTTCCTGGTTGCCGCCGGCGCCACCACCGGCGTAGTTTACTGGAAGATCGCCTTTCTTCCCCAGGTGGATCGCGCCGCTTCCGCACGCCCGATCTGGAAACGGATTGCCCCCGTGGCCGACCAGGTTTGTGTCGACAACATCCATCGCAACTGGCGTTACGGCTTGAATTACTATACCGGCACGCCGCTGCCGGAGTGCTCCGTCGAGTCCCGGCCGCTCCACATTCAACAGATTCCGGGCCAGCCTCCGCAACTCACGACGGTTGACCCGCTTGTGTACCACATAGTACCCTCACAGTTCCAGGTAACGCTATGATACTTGCCCCGACGCCGTTATTCGCGATGTTGCTGATGGTTCTCGGTATTCTTTGCTGGGGGTCCTGGGCAGCCACGTTCAAGTTCAGCGGTAAGTGGCGATTCGAGCTGTATTATTTCGATTTCGCTATCGGCCTGGCAGCGGCCGCCGTGCTGATCGCATTCACGTTCGGCAACCTGGGCTTCGACGGCTTTTCCGTGGTGGACGACTTGTTGCACGCCGGCAAGCGCCAGTGGTTTTACGGCTTTCTGGCGGGTGTGCTGCTCAATTTCGGCAATATGTTGCTGCTGGCGGCGGTTTCCGTAGCCGGCCTGTCCGTCGCGTTCCCGCTGGGCGTGGGAGCCGCGTTGATCGCCGGCACGCTGCTGCAGTTCGTGATTCATCCCGCCGGCAATTCGACTCTGCTGTTCGTGGGATTCGGGTTCGGACTGGTGGCTCTGGGTTTTGCCGCTTCCGCTTACCGCCAGTCGATCACGCATCGCCACGAAGATCTGGCGCGCCGCGGCCAAGCCAGGAGCACGCGCCGTCCCAGCGCCGTCAAGGGCATTGTGCTGCCGCTGGTGGCGGGCTTGCTGATGGGCGCCGGCATTCCCATCGTGCAGACTTGCTCGGAGGGCGAATTGGGCTTGGGCCCATATGCCATCGCCATGCTGCTCTCCTTCGGCTTTCTGGCCTCCACCGTCGTGTTCAACCTGTTTCTCATGAACCTGCCCGTCGAGGGTGAGCCGGTGGACGTCTTCGATTACTTTTCCGGCAGTTTGCGGCAGCATCTTCTCGGCCTCGCCGGCGGCACCCTATGGACCGTGGGAACGGTCGCCATTCTGGTGGCGATCGCCTCGGTTCCCGACCGGACCCGCGCCACCTCGCTCGAGGGCTTCCCGCTGGCACAGGCCTCCCTGGTAGTGGCCGGCATCTGGGGCCTGGCCAAGTGGAAAGAGTTCCGGGATGCGAAACCCGCCACCCAAGCGCTGTTGATCCTGTCGCTGGTCCTGTCTTCCTGCGCCATCGCTCTGATCGTGATGGGCACCGCCAATCAGAAGCTTTTCTAGCGCAGCACGCGCCGGAACAATTTCCGTGGCGCGGGCCTCTGGCCGGCCGAGGGCCCGCAGCGTCGGCTTTCGAGCAGACGCGGTCCGGACCCCTCGGCGCCACAAAGCGTCGCCATTGGCAACGAAGTTCATGGCTCCGGCGGCGGTATTGGCGGCGAAATCGGGCCTCGCGGAAGCCGAAGTCGCCGAATCGATCGGCCGGTCCGGTTCCTGCCCCGGCATGACCCGCCGAGGCCCTGCCGAAACGGTCGAAACCAGACAAACGACGGCGGCGAGAAGCGCCACACGAAGTATGCATTGCTGCAAGAGCAGCATGACGTTGCAATTTGCACCCGGCCCGCTTCAACGCCGTTAGCCGCATGTCGGCGTTTTGGTCTTCGGTCGATACTCGTGCGTAGCCGTATTTCATCGAGGTGCTGAGAGGCTTCTGTCCACAGGGCCGATGGTATTCATCGGACAAATGTCGTATTCACTGTATCTGTGGCATTGGCCTATATTCTCCTTCGTGGATTACAAGCTGTATCTTGCCTCTCTATTGGTTCGCATCAGCTTAAAAGTCGCACTAAGTGCGGCGGCGGCGGGTTTGTGCTTCTTCCTTGCTGAGCAATTCGCCGTTCTCCAATTCTTCCCACCCACGGGCGCGGGCCTCCGTGACCGTGTGATGGTCGATCAGATGGCGGGCAAGAGTGCGCGGGGTGCCGTTGTCGAATAGAACAAGCATTAGGGGCGGGGAGTTGGAGCCTCGGCGCTGTGCGCAGCGAAAGCCAGAACAGCGCGGACCTGTTCCCGCGTCACGCCGAACTCTTCCACAAGCTCGTCAACATTCATGTCCTGAAGGTTCTCGAACACCGTGGAGATCGGCGTCCGGGTGCCCTTGAACACCCATGCGCCGCTGCGCTTGCCGGGGATGCTCTCCACGGCAGGGCATTGGGACCAATCAAGAGTTGCCGTCATATTCGTACCCTCCTTTTCATCGTAAGCCTTTTACCACGTTTCGACGGCGGCGTCACGCGGCCTCGTCGCTCGGCTCGGCCAGCATCAGGCACCAAACATGCGCCATTTCATGCGCGAGGGTCGAAAGGATTTCCTCGTCGCTGCACCCGGTAAAGCTGTCCGGGTTCATCGCCAGTTCATCGAGCATCAGCGGAGGTTGCTGTCAAGCTCATTTTCGCCTGCACCTGGTCGCCGACGGCTGAATGCCGACCGCTTCCCCCCGTTCTAAAATAGAACCTGACTCCCATGCCTGCTTCCGACTCCCGCCGCTTCAGCCGCTTTGCCTGGGCGGTACTCGCCTACACCCTGGCTGTGATCGTTTGGGGCGCCCTGGTGCGCGCCACCGGGTCGGGCGCCGGCTGCGGCAACCACTGGCCGCTCTGCACCCCGCCCACAACCACGGTTGCCACGGCAATCGAATTCACTCACCGCGCCATGACCGGGCTCGACGGCATCGCCGTGCTGGCCCTGGCCGTGCTCGCCTTTCGCGTTTTCCCTGCCGGCCACGCCGCCCGCCTGGGCGCTACTCTGTCCGCCATTTTCCTGGTGACGGAAAGCCTGCTCGGCGCGGCCCTGGTCAAACTCGAACACGTGGCCCAAAACGCCAGCGTCGGGCGCCTCTATTCGCTTTCCTGCCACCTGGTCAATACCCTGACCTTGGTAGCCTGCCTGGCCCTGACCGCGTGGTGGGCCGGCGGACGCGGGCGCCCGCGCCTCTCCGGAAAGGCGTTTTGGAGCGCGGTGAGCGTGCTCGCCGCCGTCATCCTGCTGGGGATCAGCGGAGCCATCGCCGCGCTGGGCGACACCTTGTTTCCGGCCCGTTCCCTGGCCGAGGCCCTGGCTCGCGATTTCGATCCCGCCGCCAGCGTCTTCCTGCGCTTGCGCGTCTGGCACCCGCTGGTCGCCGTTCTCGCCTCCGCCGCGGTGGTCTGGTATGCACGCTCCGGCGCGGGCACCGATGCGGCCGGGCCGCGCCCGGCGAACCTGGTGATGGCGTTAGCCGCCGCCCAAATCGCTCTCGGTGTCCTGAACCTGTTGCTGCTGGCGCCCATCCCCATGCAGTTGCTCCACCTGTTGTTGGCCGACCTGCTCTGGATCGCCCTGGTCTTGCTCTGCGCAGCGCGCACCACCGCGCCGTCCTCTTAACGGCCGTGGGGCAGGACCGGTCGGCCTCTGCCAGAATGATCTCAGCTTAATAATGCCACGGAGCGATTTTGGGGTTCGGGTTTTATCAGGGTGCTTAACCGGTCTGGGGATTTCGCAGTTTAGGCGCGGCAACCGCTCCCTAACGGTCGCGGCTCGGTTACGGACACCGCGTGTTTGCAGTCACTTACCGAGCCGCGACCGTTAGGGAGCGGTTGTCGGGAACCAACTCCCCCAAATCGGTTAAGCACCCGTTTTATCAGGCGGCGGCGGTTTGGGGTTTATTGAGGCAACATTGTTTGAATTTCTTGCCGCTGTTGCAGGGGCAACGGTCGTTGCGGCCGGTTTTGGGGTCGGGGCGGCGATAGGGTTGTTGGGGAGTTTGTGCATTTTTGTGCACGAAATCGGGATTTTGGGTGACGGGTTCCGGAGTGGATTTTGGGAGGGTGGGGGTGGTGCGGCGCTCCTTGGCGGGAGAAGGCAAGGCGTGGTTGAGGATGAAGATGGCGGCGCGGAGACGGGCGGAGGTAGAGGATTTCGCGTCTTGGAGGATTTGTTCGAGAGCTTGGAAGGCCAGCTCAGCGCGGGCGACGGCGCCTTCGCGCAGCATGTCGGCGCGATCGTTTTGGGCGTCGCGGAAGGCCGCCTCAAAGGCCGGCGAGGTGTGGCGCCAATAGGCGATGGTGTTGCGGTGAACGCCGGCCTGGTCGGCGGCGGCATTGAGGTTGGCGCCGTTCAAGAGGGCATCGACAACCTGGAGCTGAGGAGCGGCGAGGGCGGAATCGGGCATGGGAGCTACCTTTCGGCCACTAAGATAGCTTGAGGGCGCGGGAGAATCGGGTGTCCGGAGGGGCGGATTTGGCGGAAGTGGTTTGGAATGAAGGGGAAGGGAATATTTAGAAAACCCGTGACTGAGTTTTGGCCGGGGATGGGCTTCTCTGGAACGCATGTCGTCAACTTCGCTACGCAACAGCCGTGCGGGTTGCTATTGTATCGGTGAATCATGGTGTCTAATCGATTTGTGGTTCGCCCATTAACCTTAGTTCTTCTTGCCGTTTTGATGCTGGCGGTCTGCGGCGGTGTCACCGCTTCAATCGTTCTGCGTAGAAGGGCTGAGGTCACGGTCCGCACCGTCTATGAACTATCACAAAGGCGGCAACCTCCGACAGTAGCTGATCTTCAGCAACGTTTTGGAGATCGTTTGAAGCGAAGACCGTGCCCTTTATTCGCCGAGTGCGGGTACGAGGTCAGCGTCTCCAACCGAGTCGTCGCTTCGCTCGGCGTTGGCCCCTACGTCGAGTTGAAGACCTCATTCTGGACGAAGAGCGGCGTTGTGCTCGCGAGCATGACGGATTTCACGATCAACCCGCGAAGCGGACATGTCGTTGTGGTCCACGTTCGGATTGACTTCTGTGACACTTGCGACACCTTTGCCATTTATCCTTGGCAGTCTTTCTCACTGAGCACGAATGGGATAGTCGAAATCGGGCAGAAAAGTCCAGCCAGGAGCAAGCACGTCGCGCTGTCGCTGAACACCGACTGCCTCACTAAGCTGTGTGGCTGCGAGACCATAGGTGACCTGCTTCCCTCAGTGTGGGAGGTCAATGGTGGCGGGATCATCTGCATGGTCGAAAACGACAGGGGTTTTGTCTGGCGATAGTTGGCGACGAGTCGGCTCATTGTTAACGGTGGATTCCACTCCAGCCAGCCAGCTGGGCCCCGCGCCAGATGTTCTCTCGATCCGCGGACCCCAGCCGATTAGTTTCCGTTAACGCCCTCGTGCGCGACGACAGCTCGGCCGCAAACCCGACGCGATGTGAGGCTGGCTTTGGTGGGCGGCATACGGCCTTCCCGCCCTAAAGTTCCCCGCCCGCTCCGCCGATCCACTATTCGTGAACACGGCTTTGTGTACTCTCCTGATGGGCATCGCCCTCGGGCAGCAGGCCACCCCGAATACCGCCAATAATCCGCAGCGCGCCGCCATGAACAAACAGATCGAAGCGGTGCGCCGGCAAGCCACGGCTCTTGGCCTGCGCCTTCAGCTCTGGGGTCCCGCTCCCGCTCCCCTGCCCTCCATCGCCGATCCTCCTGCCTACGCTTGTCCGCCCATCCCCGACGAGTCGGTCGCGCCCATCATCGAAGGCGCATCCAAGGCGCAGTCCGTAGACGCCAGCCTACTGCGCGCCGTGATCGGCCAGGAATCCGCTTTCCACCCTTGCGCCGTTTCTTCCAAAGGAGCGCAGGGCCTCATGCAACTCATGCCCGAGGTCGCTTCCCGATTGGGCGTGAAAGACGTTTTCGATCCCAAACAGAATGTGGCGGCCGGCGCCCAGTATTTGAAGGAGTTGCTCGACAAATATAAAGGCGATCTATCGAAAGCCCTGGCTGCATACAACGCCGGTCCGACCGCCGTCGATCAGGCCAACGGCATACCCGACATACCCGAAACCCGCCAGTATGTGGAATCCATCCTGGGCCAGCTAAACGCCAAACCGCCCCCCGATGCGGGCAAGTAGGTAAGTACACCGTTTCATAAATGCGGCAACGTACTCTTGGCAGAGGTGCATCCACCGCTCCCTTGGCGGTCGCGGCTCGGTAGGGAGCCGTTGGCGTATTTCCGAAATGGCCGACCCGGTTGACTAACCTACCGGCGAGTTGGCCGTCCAACCTGCAATACTGACAATAAAATGCCCAAGATCCTGATTGCCGGTGGAGGACTGGCGGGCCTGGCGGCCACTGCCGCGCTGGGCGGCGCCGGCTTTGAGGTGGAATTATTCGAAGCTCGCCCTTTTCTGGGCGGCCGCGCTACTTCCTATGAGCTGCCTTCGGCCGCCGGCGAACCCGCCGAAACCATCGACAACTGCCAGCACGTGCTGCTGCGCTGCTGCGTGAACCTGCTCGACTTCTACACCCGCCTCGGCGTCCGCGACCGGATTCGGTTTCACCGCGAGTTTTATTTCATCGAGCCCGGCGGCCGCGTCTCGGTCCTTCGCCGCGGCCGGCTCCCCGTGCCTTTTCACTTCGCCGGCGCGTTCCTGAAAATGCACTGCCTCGGCCGCGGCGATAAGATCGCCATCGCGCGCGCCTTCGTAGCGCTGCGCCGGGAACGGTCTCGCCGCGCCAACCTGGGCCGCATCAGCATGCTCGACTGGCTGCTCGAAAAGCGCCAAACGCCGCGCGCCATCGACCGCTTCTGGCGCCAGATTCTGGTAGGCGCGGTCAATGAGGACCTCGACCGCATGGCCGCTCTTCATGGCTTTCAGGTCTTTTGGCTGGGTTTCCTGGCCCGCCCGGACGCGTATGAAATGGGCGTTTCCTCCCTCCCTTTGGGTGAGCTCTACCAGGCCGGGGCCTGGACCCGCTTTCCCAACGTCAAGATTCATTTCCGTCATCCCGTCGAGCGCATCGACGCTCAGGGCGTCGCCGCCGCCGGGCAGGCGTTTCCAGGCGATGCCGTCATTTGCGCCCTGCCCTTCGAGCGCCTCGCCGCCCTGGGACTGCCTGCGCCGCCCCTCCAGCATTCCCCCATCACCGGCGTGCACCTCTGGTTCGACCGCGAGATCACCACCCTCCCCCATGCCACTTTGCTCGACCGTACCATGCAATGGATGTTCAACAAGGACCGCGGCCGCTATCTCCAGCTCGTCGTCAGCGCCTCCCGCGACCTTACGCCGCTCTCCCGCAACGAGATCGTAGACATGGCCATCGGCGATCTCCGCCTCTATTTCCCCCGGGTCCGCGAGGCCACTCTCCTCAAGTCTCACGTGGTCAAGGAGCAGCGCGCCACGTTTTCCGCCACCCCGGAAGCCGAACCGCTCCGCCCGGGCACGGCCACCCATATTCCCAACTTGTTTCTCGCCGGAGACTGGACCCGCACCGGGTGGCCGGCCACCATGGAGGGCGCCGTGCGCAGCGGTTACATTGCCGCCGAGGCCGCCGCCTCCTTTTTGGGACGGAAGGCGGAATTCTTGTTAAGGGATATTGCCTGATCCCAGGTCTACGGGAACCAGTTCGTCGGTACTAGAGCTGGGCTCCGCCGATCCAAGGAGTTCCGACTGCCGTAATCGTAGAATCAGCAACTTGCCTTGCGTCGGGAAAGCCGGCGCACGTACCGGGTAAACATTGCGGATGTAACGAAAGCAAGCGTAGCCTGACCCTCTCCCGAGAGCTACACTGGCTTACGGCTAAAGCCTACCGGATCGATGCCGAACGAAACCATTCTGCTGGTGGATGACCTCCCAGCCAACCTCAGGCTGACGGCAATCGCACTTCGCTCGGATGGGTTTCGCGTGCATCTCGCCTCTAGCGCCGAGCAGGCGATGACCATGCTGCAGACGCTCCGTCCCGACGCGCTCCTGGTGGACATCCAGCTTCCCGGCATCAACGGTCTGGAGTTGGCCCACACCGTCAAACAGGACCCGCGCACCAGGGACATGGCGGTCGTGGCTCTAACGGCTTTCGGCAGCCGCGATTACGAGCAAGCCGCCGCCGCGGTGGGCTGCGACGGGTTTCTCACCAAGCCCATCGACACCCGCACCATCGGCGCGCGCATTCGCCAATGTATCCAAAAGGACAAGCGTCCGCAGCAAGCTCCGCCGCCCCCCCCCCCCCCCCCCCGCGCCCCACCCCGCGCGCCTCCCCGTCTCGATGGTCCCCGGCCCCAAGGGGGCAGGTTTGGGGCACACGT